>OBZH01000116.1_pt1 | contig 103663 bp, 94 predicted proteins | sample 1476881 | NCBI WGS metagenome assembly OBZH01 (sample SAMEA2580230, study PRJEB22360) | human gut metagenome | biome: human gut; feature: human-associated habitat; material: faeces | place: Denmark | collected 2008/2010 | reverse complement strand
AACGTCCTTTGCGCCCCCCTCTTTTCCGGCTTCTGCCATTACCGCCGGTATTTCGATTTCACCGACACCCCGCATAAGGAAAACGATTACGGCGAAATCATCGACTCGTATATCGACGACCACGCGCTCGCCGAATACGGTATCAACGACGATGCGATCGCGCGCGCAGTGGACGGCTGGGACGTCATCACCACGCCTTTGAACGACGTTCGACGAATCGGCGGATTCTCGAATCTCAAGCAGCATTGGGACGCCGATGGGCATCTGCGATTGAAGGATCTGCGCCACATGTATGACATTCTGTGCGCACGTCATCCCGATTACAAAGTGGATGCCGACGCCGTGCTCGGTGGGCGTACCGCGGCGTTCTGCAATATGTTCATCATGAGGAAGGAAATCTTCTTCGAATACAACGAATGGCTGTTCCCGCTGCTCGACGAATTCGCAGCCGCCACTGATTTCAGCAAAATGGATGTGCAGACCACCCGTACGGTGGGACATCTTTCGGAACGACTGCTCAATATTTTCATCGCGCACAAGCAGCGCACCGGCGCGCATTGGAAGATCAAGCGATTGCAGTGCGTCCACTTCCTGCATCCGGAGCCGGTTGCTACGCTCGAGCCGCTTGATGGCAAGCACACGAACGTGGTGCCGGTGGTGTTCGCCTCGGACAACAACTATGTGCCGATGCTCGCCACCACCATTTATTCAATGCTGAAGAACGCTTCCACGAGTCGCACGTATGACGTGATCGTGTTGGAACGCGACATCACCGACGAGAACAAGCGTTACATGCGGCAGTTCTTTGCGAAGTTCCCGAATGCCGTGCTGCGTTTCTTCGACGTGAGCCGTTATCTGGCCGGTTTCAACCTCACCACCAGCAATGCTCATATCAGCATCGAAACCTACTACCGCTTCATCATCCAGGAAGCGCTGCCGTTCTATTCGAAGCTGCTGTATCTGGATTGCGATCTGGTGGTCAACGGCGACATCGCCGAATTGTTCGACACCGAACTCGGCGACCATGCGATCGGCGCAGTGCCGGATATCGATTTCATCGGCAATCTCAATATGAAGAACGGCGAGCGCGCGCAATACGTGCGTAAGCAGCTGCATATGCGCGACGCATACGGCTACTTCCAGGCTGGTGTGCTGGTGATGAACCTTGAGCGTATGCGCGAGATCCATACGGTGCACGAATGGTTGGAAATCGCCTCCAAGCCGGGATATATCTACAATGACCAGGATATTCTCAACGTGGAATGCGAGGGACAGGTCACGTATCTGGATTACTCGTGGAATGTGATGCACAATTGCGCCGGTCGTGTCAATGGCGTGTTCGATTTCGCTCCGGCGAACGTGTATCAGGCATACATGGCATCACGCAAGGCGCCGAAGATCGTGCATTATGCCGGCTTTGACAAGCCGTGGAAGAATCCGTGGTGCGATTTCGCTTCGCTGTACTGGAGCTATGCGCAGGAGACGCCGTTCGTGGCGCAGATGGTCGCCGCGATGAACGGTGTGGAGCGTCCCGCTCCGCCGGAACATCATGAGCGCGCGATCGCCGAGAACAGCCCCATCCGCAAGTATGTGGACGTGCTGGCCCCGACCGGTTCCAAACAGCGCGAGCTGATGAAGGTGGTGGCCCGCAAAGTCCAAGGCAAGCGGTGATGCTGCTGTTGGTGTTTGTCCAGAATATTCCTATTTGGGCAAACACCAACAAGATAAGCTGTTGATAAATCAGTCTCTGCGGAACAGATCGCGTGTGTAGACCTTGAAAGCCACATTATTGAGATCATTGTTCCAGCGGTTAGCCACGATCACGGATGAACGTTCTTTGAATTCGCTGAGATTGTGAGTGACTTCACTGCCTTGAAAGTCGGGCTTATCCAATGTGGGCTCGTAAATAAGTACGGGAACGCCATTTGCTTTGAACTGTTTCATCACATCTTGGATGGCGGACTGGCGGAAATTATCGGAACCAGATTTCATGGTCAGCCGGTAAATGCCGATGACAGGATTTTGAACGCCTTTGATGCGCTCCATCACCTCAGATGCAACGAACTCCTTGCGGGTGCGGTTAGCGTCCACAATAGCTTCGATAAGGTTCTGCGGCACCTGATTATAGTTGGCCAGCAGTTGCTTAGTGTCCTTCGGCAGGCAGTATCCGCCATAGCCAAAGCTGGGGTTGTTATAACCGTCACCGATGCGTGGATCAAGACATACGCCATCGATGATTTCGCGGGTGTTCAGACCTCGACTTTCCGCATAGGTATCAAGTTCATTGAAATATGCCACTCGTAGAGCCAAATACGTATTAGCGAATAGCTTGATGGCTTCGGCCTCGGTGGTGCCAACCACCAGTGTGGGGATACCGGTGCTGCCGTCGCTATTCGTACGGTTGTTTTCTGAGGGGTCTGCACCTTCGGCAAGCAATGTGGCGAATTGCCGTGCTGCCTGAACGGATTCAGCGTTGTTTTGCGGAGCGCCCACTACGATGCGGCTTGGATGCAGATTGTCGTATAGTGCGTGCCCTTCGCGCAAGAATTCCGGGGAGAAAAGAATGTGATTGTCATCTAGATTCTCGCGAAGTTGTTGCGTATATCCAACTGGAATAGTGGACTTAATGATAATCCAAGCGTGCGGTGAGTACTGACGCACTGCGGTAATTGCGTCTTCAACACTAGAAGTGTCGAAGTAATTCTTTTTCTCATCGTAATTTGTTGGTGTCGCAATTATTGCGAAATCGACGTCTGCGTATGCCTCTTGTGCGTTAACCGTAGCGTGGAAGTTAAGTGGACGCTCGCCGGAAGCATTTTTTTTCAGAAAATCGGTGATCACCGGGTCAACAATCGGGCTTTTGCCATTGTTGAGCAGCTCGACTTTCTTGGGGACGATATCGAGCGCGTGGACCTCGTTATGCTGAGAAAGCAGTAATGCGATAGATAACCCTACGTAGCCAGTACCAGCAACCGCAATCTTCATAAGAGTAACCTGCCTTTTGTTTTACTACCATCTCAGGCTATTGTAGACAAATCATTGAGGTAAATCGACAAAGCCGGTATCCTTCAGATAATTCTTGCCGACGCTCATATCGTACTGAATGAGTTGATAATCATGAAGCATTGTCTTGGCTTCTTTGGAAAGCTGTTTGTTATTAATGCGATTACCTGCTGCATCAAGATAAACCGGTTCATCAGTATTGCCTCCGGCCGACGAGGGGATAGAGATTGCCGGGATGGTTTCGTGCATCTTCGTCAGGAAAGCCAGATAGGGGCTGACTTTTGCATTGAGATGTGAGGCTAGCTGTGCGGAGAAGTAATTTGATGATGTGTAAGCGCTGGAGACATCATCTAGTTTGGTGCCTGCCGATTTCGAAGCATCGTTAGACCAGATGAAATAATCAGTTTCATGCAGTCCGAGAATATTATCTTTGCTGGAATATGCCGTGGAGTAAATCCCAGGTAGATGATCTCCATAGAATACGACGGTGATTGGCCTATCGATATGGTTGAGCTGATTCAAGAATTCAGTTGTTGCTTGATCCGTATAGCTTAGACCCTTTGTGTAGGTCTCAATATTTTGTTTCTCATCATCCTGCAAATTTGAAGAAGTATCTTCATCCTTAAATTGATTATCAGGATAAAAATCTTCATAAGGCATATGGTTCTGCATGGTGACAACTTGATAGAACTTCTTCTGGTCAGAAGATGAAATCTTTTTGAGTACTTCTGAGTAGAAGGACTCATCCGAGGCATACCAAGCAGAGCCAAGTGGTCGTAGGCCTTTCAATTGTGGTGTGCCATCTGTGGCATAAAACTTCGAGAAGCCAAATTTTTTGTAATTCAAATCACGGAAGTACATGTTGCGGTTGTAAGCGTGGAATGCGATGGATGAGCCCTTTCCGTTGGCTTTGTCCCAAGCTTGATTGAGCGTAGGCGCCCATTTGAGGGATGGTACCAGCTGCTGATAGGCAATGGATAATGTGGAACTGTAATTTGCCATGGACAAGCCGGACAAAGCTTGATACTCAATATTTGCGGTGCCGCCTCCGTAGCCCGGGGAAAGCATCAGACCGGAAGTTGTTTGGGCTTTGACATGACGAATATTTGGCATTGGATCTTCGGAGAAGCTGACGCCAGGCACCCGAGTTGGATCCGAGAACGTTTCGGAAAGTACCATGATGACAGTGTTGTCGGTCATGTTTTCGGTTCGGGTTTGATTAAGCTGTTTTGCCTGTTCCGTGTATTTCCGAGAGATTTTTTCCATAGCTTCTTGCGAATATCCATTGGGTTTATCCATGGTCTTTGTGTGCGCGAGACGCAGGAAATTCACAACAGGACCATTGTTCGTGGAATCTGCGAGGCCATTCCAGATCTGTGGACTATCTCCAAGATTTTTTGCGAAATCTGTTGACCAGTATCCTTCGTTGCCAAATCCCCATACGAAGGAAAAACACAGTGCGAAACTGCAGCATGCGGCTACAATGCGAGTGAGCGTGCCGGCAAGGTTCTTAATTCCGGTGAAAGGGTGCCGCCAGGAACAGTAGATGACGGCATTACGTCCATCGATAAACTGCATGATAATGCAAATGACGACAAGCCATATGACACCGCTAACTGCTGTATTGACAAGTCCTTGACTGCTTTGAGGGATGAAGGATGCTAACTGTCCAGTGTTGCCTCCGGTGATGAAATTAAGATCAGCCGGAAGCACGGGTTCATTGCGAGATTCAATTTTGATGTGGTTCGCCACGGCGTAAACGGTCATGACTGTGCTAAAAATTGCTGTTGCTATCCAAAAACGATTAATTATGAATATGAGCGTGAGGTAGGCGACTGCGAGAATAATGAGATTAAGTAAGAAAATGTAGTTTTTGTCGAACCAGATTTGACTAATAAAATGTGCCAACTGTCCAACGATGCTGGATGCCTGTTTTACGGCTTCGCTGATATCCTCGCCTTTTTTGTACTCGGGTTCGGAATACATGCCCCATTGGATAAACAATGTTTCGAATGTGGTGAGGGTTATAAGAATGATTGCATAGAAAGAAAAAGAGAAACGATGGCGCTTCTTCCACAAGGCATGCGCACCCCGGAAGAACTTGATGATAAGCTGGACGGCTTTGAAACTCGTGAAGGTGCGCCATGCGTTACGCACCGTGGTCGCAGCGGTACGTGCGGCGCATGCAGTGGTGCGGGTCGCGCTGGCAATAGCGTAACCCGTTCGTTTTAAGCTATGTTCAGCAGTCGTCAGCGCTGTCCGAACCGTTTGAAGAGTGCTCGGCATCGCCTGTAATGCGTGATTGCCGTTAACTTGTTCCTCTGCGGCAAAAGAGGAAGTATGCTGCTCGTCCGTAATCGCAAGAATATCCGTATCACATGGTGCAGGGGATACTTCCGTCGCCGGTATGTAGATGCTTCGGTGTGCGGGTTCCGCATGAAGGAGAGTTTTCTGCGTATACAACTCGGCACGGTGACGTGCCTTGAAATAAGAGGGGGTATCTGTCATGCTCTCATCGGCCAGTGGCTGGTAGATGCCGCCGGTAAACGATTGTTTGGGATGTCTGGCGTATGAAGGCTCGAAGGCATGAACGGCAGACTGGATATAAGGCATCGTCGCTTCCTTCACGGCAAATAACCCCTTATGTAAACGGGGGCTCATGAGCATGTAAAACCGAGCTATATATTAGCCAGTGTGTCTGGACGAGTAGGTGTCTTGATGGTAGCTGGTGGGTATCTGAATGATGAATGAAACCAAGGCATGTTCTTAAGCGCAGTCAAATAGTTATGCGATAGTGGCGGTATGAAGGGGAAGAAGATTTTTCGATGCATGCCAGTGTTGGTGGCGTTGTGCGTGTTGCTTGAAGGCATGTTTTTCATGACTATTACCAAGCCTGGTCATGTGCCGGATATTTGGACGCATGTTTATCGAATTGACTCCATACTCAACGGGGATGTAATTGCGCGGCCAGTTACTTCAAGAAGTATGTTGCATAATGCTGAGACAGGGGTAGTCGGTGGCGCGGTCGATCGCAGTTGGATGCAGTATTCCCTGGAGCAATATGACGGATATGATCCAGGAATTGTGATTCCGGAGTCTATTGCTAATAACAAGGCGTCCGCAACGGTTGACCTGCCGTTCAACAATACGGCAACAAATTCACCGATTGTATATGCTCCGCAATTGCTGGGTTTTGCTGTAGGCCGATTATTTAATCTGAGATCTGGAACAACATATCGATTGGCAGAAATATGCATGATAGCTGTCTACGCATTACTCATGTACTGCGCGGTTATGGCATTGCCAAAATGGCGTATTCCGGTTGGACTATTGCTATGCGTTCCTCAAATGCTTCGACTTGCCTCATTTTCCATCTCTGCGGATTCGCTGACGCAAGCTGTGATGATTCTGTTCTCCTGTTTGCTGTTCCGGGAAATTATTGGTAAACGATCACAACGTGGAGCAGTGGCGCTTGCGGTAACGAGCGTGCTATTGGCAATGTGCAAGTTTGTGTACATGCCATTGGTTTTGCTGGTTATTCCGTTGATGTTTGATAGAGTTTCCGGTCGCTGGCGTGTGAATCGTGGTCGGGCTGTGCCATTGTTGATAGGCGTGGTCGCGTCTGGCGTATGGACCATATTCTGGTTGGGCGTCAATGCTTGGTATACGAATTGTCCGATGCTGGTTTCGTACAAACAAATGAGCGAGCGCAAGCATGCGTTGCTAACGGATCCTGTCGCCATGTTGGATGCTGTGAAGAACATCGCATGGGCGATAACGCATGCTCAATCGAATATGAATAACAGGACGGACAGCATCATGATTGCCGCGTGTTGGTTGGCAATTGTGGTTTCTGTAGTCGTGTTGGCTGTGGCCAGTGTGGTGAATGCTTGTGTCAAAAGCCGCCGAAAGAATCCGGTTAGGACTGCCAATGGTTCTATAAATGCATGCGGTGTGCTTTCCTTACCATACGCATGGTTGATCGCGGTGGTCTGTATCGGAGATATTGTATTGATTTACCTTGCCTTGTGGCTGCAATACGATGCGGATGGGCTAATCGGAGTCGACGGTATGCAATTCAGGTATTTCCTTCCTTATGCGCCTTTGTTTGCATTCGTAATGTTGGAATCGGGAAGGCGGTTGCTGAAACAGTGAGCGAACAGGGATTCAAACCGAAACATATTCTGGTAACCGGCGGATGCGGGTTCATCGGTGCGAATTTCGTACGGTACGTGGCGCGCAATCATCCGGACGTGCACATCACCGTGCTTGACAAGCTGACGTATGCGGGCAATCCGGCGAACATCGACGGGCTGCCGCAATCGCAGGTCGAACTTGTCATCGGCGATATCTGCGATGCGTCGCTGCTGGAACGCATTGTGCCCGGCTGCGACGCCATCGTGCATTTCGCGGCGGAATCACATAACGACAATTCCATCTTCGACCCGGAACCGTTTATCCGCACGAACGTGGAGGGCACGATGCGGCTGTTGGAGGCCGCGCGTAAATACGACGTGCGATTCCACCACATCAGTACCGACGAAGTGTACGGAGACCTGGCGTTGGACGATCCGGCGCGATTCGGCGAAAACTCGCCGTACCGCCCGTCAAGCCCGTACAGCGCGTCGAAAGCCGCGTCCGACCATCTGGTGCGCGCGTGGACGCGCACATACGGCCTGCGCGCCACCATTTCCAACTGTTCCAACAATTACGGGCCATACCAGCATGTGGAAAAATTTATTCCGCGGCAGATCACTTCCATCATGGAGGGCGTGCGACCGAAACTTTATGGCACAGGCGAGAACGTGCGCGACTGGATCCATACGGAAGACCACTCTTCTGCGGTGTGGGAGATTCTTACACGCGGGCGGATCGGTGAAACATACCTGATCGGCGCAGATGGCGAAATGAGCAATATTGCCGTAATGCGTATGATTCTGCGACTTATGGGGTGTGTCGAAGATGCGTTCGACTGGGTGCGTGACCGTCCCGGGCATGATCGACGCTATGCGATTGACTCCAGCAAGCTGCGTACCGAACTCGGCTGGAAGCCTGTGCGCACCGATTTCGAAGCCGGTTTGCAAGCGACCATCGCTTGGTATGTTGCCAACCGTGCCTGGTGGGAGCCCGCCAAAGCCGCCACCGAAGCCCGCTACCGCGCCCAAGGCCAGTAAGAATTCGGTTCGTGTGGCGCAAGCCGGACAATTGAAGTTCGGTAAGCGGTGATCGAGGAGACGCGTTGCAGGCGAGTCAACCTCGCCGGGGAATGGATGTGTGGTTTGGCGTACATTTTGTTCGCTAGCCTTAGTTGCAGATCCAGGTTTGGTGAAGGATGAAAAACGGCCGCACCTCGAAGGTGCGGCCCCTATTGCGTCTCCTGGTGCGTGGCAACTGATAACTTTTGTCAAATGGAAGGTGTTGTCAAGCCTCTAAGCGACGCGAGGTCGCGCCTGCACAGCATAGATGCGTAATTCATGGGCATATCTCGCTTATGTATGGCAGATTTTGGGGTTTGTACGGAGGCATCTCGCCTATGTATGGCAGTCTGTTTTTGAAACAAGCTAGTTAGGGGGTAATTTTGTACCCTCTAACTGCGGTCTTTCCGGAATGACCTGCCATATATAAGCGAAATGTCTCCGGGCGACCTGTCGAATCTGCCATATATAAGCCCGATGTGGTGCGAAAATGCTTGTAATGGGGGCGAAGTTGCAGACTTGGATGACTTTGGCCCCGTTAAACGTAGGGTTTGGCGCTGACGTCGGCGCTAACCGTCGGGGCGGCTTACCTGACTTACTCGGCGGACTCGAGTCTGAGTTCTTGGCTGGCGACCACCGACTTGGCGGCCGCGTCGAGTTCGTTGGTGATGTTGCGCAGGTTGTCGGCGTATTTGCGAATGTCGTCCGTCGCTTTGGTGAAGTCGCTGGCATTGCCGCTTGCGGGGCATGCTGGCGCGCTTTCCACGGCTTTGGCCAGTGTGATCGCATCCTTCAGGGTTTCGAGCGTGGTGCCGTCCGCCACGTCATTCACGGTGAGTTTCGCTGCTTCTTCAGCTTCTTGTTGCGCTTCTTCAAAGCTCTCCTGATGCGTGGCGAGCGCCTTCGCATTCAACGCGCAGGTGTCGCTGGCGGCTTGTGTCATTTCGCGCTTGTTGGAGACTGCGATGATGGCGACGGCTGCGAGCGCGATGGCAGCTACTGCGATCATGGCGATGATGGCGATGGTCTTGCGCTGTTTCACATTGTTTTTCTGCATGGTTGGCTGCATGGTGGTTCCTCTCTTCTCGTGTGGCTCTCATTTCAGACAAAACGTTGCGAGTATACAAAAAACACTTCCGAGAAACGATTTACCGCTGGAAATAATGCGGATTATTTTGCTGTGAAAGGAATTTGTTTGTGATTGCGATGCTGGGCGCGTCAGGATCGCATGGCATTTATGCTGGAGGGAGAAACGTTTTAAGGGGGTTTGATGGCGTATCGTGCGACACTGAAGGATGTGGCCGCTGCCGCGGGGGTGTCTGTGACGACGGTTTCGCTGGTGTTGAATAATCGACCGGCTCGCGTGTCCGAGGAGAAGCGCAAGGCCATTGCCGACGCGGCAAAGAAACTGAATTACGTGCCGAATCAGAGCGCGCGAAGCTTGGTGACCAAGCAGTCCCAGCTGGTTGCGCTGATCGTGCCTGATATTGAGAACTTGTTTTTCGCGGCGCTTGCCAAGTGCGTGGAGGATGAGTGCGCCGCGCAGGGGTATTCGCTGATTGTGGCCAATTCCGATGATTCGCGTGTTACCGAGCATGAGTTGTTGCAGCGCCTTCCGGCTCGTGGGGTGGACGGTGTGATGCTGATTCCGGCGCGCGAGTCCTGCGCTGGCGATGCTGCTGAGCGGTTGCGTGAGGATGTGGCGCTTGTGTCGTGCCCTGTGGTGTTGATTGATCGTTTGACGCAGTGCGGTTGGTGCGATGCCGTTGGTTTTGACAATTATCTTGGTGGTCGTTTGGCTGCCCGTTATCTGTTGGAGGGTGGTCATACTCGTATTGGCATTGTGACTGGCGATACTGCGGAGTCGAGTGCTGCGGAGCGTCGTCGTGGGTTTGTGGATGCCGTCGAGCAGGCGGGGGAGTGTTTTGATTCGTCGCTATGCGTTGAGGGGGATTACCGTTTCGGTAGTGGCTATCATGCTGCGGATCAGATTATTGATGGCGGTGCGACGGCCGTGTTCTGCTGCAATGATGTGATGGCGCTTGGTTTCCGTCAGCGTATGGCGGAACGTGGGTTGCGCGTTACTGAGGATATGCAGGTGATTGGTTACGACAATATTCTCAAACGATTCGGTCTTGGTTGGCGTATGACCACCGTTGAGCAGAGCGTGGCTGATTTGGCCGCCGCCTGTTGGGGTATGTTGCGTGAGCGGATTGATGTTGCGGTTCGTGCCAAGTCCGGTACGGAATCAGGGGATGCTCGCCCGTGGCTTTCTAATCCGCAGGTTGAAGTGCTTACGCCGAAACTGGTGCAGGCCGCCTGCGCGTAGGATTGAGGATTTTTAGATACCTGCGGATCATGATGAGACGGGTGGCGCTGATAAATCTTGATTAAAGTGTCGTCGGAGTTTCTTATACGGTTAAATTGCTGGAAATAAAAGCAACACGCCGTATGGTAGTGCCGAATTTGCGTTCCTGATAAAACGCTTTATCATAAATCTTGTCAACACACAACATAAATGAGAAAGTGTTCGATACATAACTGACGACGCACCCGTATGGTGGCGGACCGTCGTCAGGCCCGTCAAAGAGGAAAGGCACACACATGAAAAAGATGATTCTTGATCTTGATACCGGCGTTGATGACGCGCTTGCCATTTCGTATGCTCTGGGAAGCCCGGAGATTGAACTGATCGGCATCACCGGTACCTACGGCAATGTGCTCGTCGAGCAGGGTGTGCGCAACGCACTGGCCGTGACCGACCTGCTCGGCCACCCGGAAGTCAAGGTGTATCAGGGTTTGCCGCACTCCAGCACCACCGACCATTTCGAAGTACTGCCAATCTCCGCGTTCATCCACGGCGACAACGGCATCGGCGACGTGGAAATCCCTGATTCCAACCGCTCCGTCGAAACCGAATCCGCGGTAGACTTCATCATCGACGCAGTGAAGACCTATGGCAAGGATCTCGTCTACGTGCCGACCGGCCCGATGACCAACATCGAAGCCGCACTGAAGAAGGCTCCGGAAATCAAAGACGAAATCGGCCAGATCGTGCTCATGGGTGGCGCACTGACCGTGCCCGGTAACTGCAACGCCTGCATGGAAGCCAACATTTCGCAGGATCCGGAAGCCGCCGACTACCTGTTCCGTTCCGGCGCTCCGACCACTATGATCGGCCTCGACGTGACCCTGCAGACCCTGCTCACCTACAAGGAAACTCAGCAGTGGCGCGATCTCGGCACCAAGGCCGGCAAGTTCCTGGCCGACATGACCGACTTCTACATCAAGGCCTACGAGACTACGTCCCCGCACCTGGGCGGCTGCGGTCTGCATGATCCGCTCGCCGTCGGCGTGGCGGTGGACCCGACCCTCGTCACCACCCTTGACATCAACATGAAGGTCGATGTGGACGGCCCGACCCGCGGACGCACCATCGGCGACGAAACCCGCCTCAACGACCCGGTCAAGACCATGAAGGTCGCCGTCGGCGTGGACGTGCCGAGGTTCCTCAACGAATTCATGACCCGCATCTCCGGCCTCGCCGCAAAAGCGCAGTGAACGACGGCTCGCGCGGAAAACGTTCCACGGAGCGTTTCCCGCGCAACCCTCACCACGGAATCACCATCGAAATAATCGCAACACAACATCACAAAAACCAAGCGAAGAAGCGAAAGAAGAACTGACATGTCTACCAGCAACGCAGCCGCAACGGCAGTCAACACCGCACCATCGCAAGCCCCCGTCGACCCGTTCGACGATCCGGTGACCAGCAACAAGATGGCCGTCCGCGCCCTTATTCCGCTGCTGATCACCTTCGTGCTCGGCACCCTGTGCCTGCAGGGATTCAACCTCGTGTTCCAGCAGGTCGGCGCCGACGTCGGCGCGCCGGCGCAGGCGTCCCTCATCACCGCGTTCCCCAGCATCGTGCTCGGCATCGTGTGCTTCATCTATGGATCCCTCGGTGACTTCGTCTCCCTGAAGAAGCTCGTCACCTTCGGCCTCGTGACCCTGTTCATCGGCTCCATCTTCGGTTTCGTGGCCAACTATTTCTTCGCCGCGAACCTGTGGACCGTGATCATCGCTCGAGTGCTGCAGACCGCAGGCGAGCAGGTGGCAGGCTCCGCCTTCCTGGTGGTGGCCACCAAATACCTGCGCAACGACCTGAAGGTCATCTTCTTCGGCCTGTTCACCGCCGCATACCAGCTGTCCGCTTCCATCGGCGTGTTCGCGGCCGGCATGCTCAGCTCCATCGCATGGCAGTTCCTGTTCCTGATCCCGTCCGTCACCATCCTGTTCCTGCCGATCCTGCTCAAGACCCTCCCGTCCAAGAGCGGCAACGGCCAGAAGGTCGACGCGTTCGGCTTCGTGATCTTCGGCTTCGCCACCGCGTTCCTGACCCTGTTCTTCTCCTACATGTCCTGGTGGATGCTCGTGGTCTCCCTGCTGCTGTTCGTGGCATTCGCCTTCTACATCAACAAGGCCTCCAACCCGTTCATCACCCCGGCGTTCTTCAAGAACACCCGTTGGCTGCGCGCCATCTGTCTGATCCTCGTGTTCTACTTCGTGAACTACGCACTGAGCCCGATCTTCAATGCCATTGGTACCAACATCTACGGCATGACCACCACCCAGGTTTCCCTGCACATCGTGTGGGCCTTCGTGGTCGCCGCTGTGGTGGGCACCTGCTCCGGCATGATCATCCGCAAGATCGGCATCAAGGCCGGCATCGTGACCGCAGGCACCCTCATGTTCCTGGGATGGACCGGCGCGGCATTCTGCGTGAACTCCGGTTTTGTGGTGCTGACCCTGTGCGCATGCGTGTTCTACGCGGGCTGTGGCCTTATGTACTCTCCAGTCGTTTCCACCGTGCTCGGCACCATTGAGAAGGACGAATCTGGTCGTGGCGTCGGCATGAACGATCTGGCTATGAACGTATCTCCGTCCATCGGCATTGCCATCATCGGCAGCCTGCTCGGCTCCAACGCCCTCGCAGGCAGTTCCGTCACCGGTGCTACCGGTGACGCCGCCAACTATTCCAACCTGCTGCTGATCGCCGCCGGTACCGCACTGCTTGGTCTGATCGTGTTCTTCGTCTTCAAGAAAAAGATCTACGAAGGCAACCATGCGTTGGAAACCGAGGAATCGGCTAAATAATCGCACATAACATCCTCAATATAAACAATGGAGATTTGCGATAATTGCGAATACTGAAAAACAATATTCCGCAAATCTCCTTTTTATTTAATTAATGTAAGGAAGTCAAAGATGAGTGCGACTGAAGTTCTCTCTGCATTGGACCGCATCCACGGCACAGTGTCCGTAATCGGCTCGATGAATGCGGATTACACCGTCACCGCACAGCGTCTGCCAGGGCCGGGGGAGACCATCACCGGCGGTCCGCTGCAGCTGCTGCCAGGCGGTAAATCCGGCAACCAGGCGGCCGCCGCAGCGCGCATCGGCGCAACCGTGCAAATGTTCGGCGCGGTAGGCTCCGATTCCAACGCCGACTTCCTGCTGGGCGCCCTAGGTGAAGCTGGTGTGAACACCACGCATGTTCGCCGCGTGCTTGGAGCATCCGGTACAACCGTGATCACCGTGGACGCAACTGGCGAAAACACCATCGTCTACTCTCCGGGATCGAACGCGCAGGTCACTGTGGACTATGTGGAATCCGTGCGTGAGGCGCTGGTACGGTCTTCCGTGCTTGGCCTATGCTTGGAAAGCCCGATCGAGACCGTCACCGCGGCCGCGCGCATGTGCCACGAGGCGGGCGTGAAGGTGCTGCTCAACGACTCGCCGTTCACCCCCTCCCTGCCGGTGGAGCTGGTCGAGGCCTCCGACATCCTGCTCGTCAACGAGCATGAGATGGCGCAGCTGCTCGGCATCGCGGAACCGGAGGATGATGATTGGGACGCGTTCGACTGGCGTCACGCGTTCGATAAGTTGCGCGGATTCGGGTTTGAACAGGCGATTGTGACGCTCGGCGGCGACGGCTCCGTAGTGCTTGATGGCACGGCGGACGATCCGGAGCATCGCATCCAGCGCATCGCTCCGGTGCGGGTCAAGGCAGTAGACACCACCGGTTGCGGCGATTCGTTCATGGGTACCGTGCTGGCCGGCCTGGCCTCCGGCATGACGTTGTCGCAGTCCGCGGAACTCGCATCGTATGTGTCGGCCTACGCGGCCACTGGATATGGCGCGCAGGCATCCTACGGCACCGCGGCGCAGATTCGTGAGGCCTTCGCCGACGCCGAGTAGACGGAACGGGGAGGCGCTTCCACAGAAGCCGCGTGGCGTGGGCACCCACGTTGTTATATTGGAGTTTGGCTTAATTTCACGCACCGAACAATTGGGAAGGCAAGCATGTCGGCGATTCTCGAAGGCACTCCGGATAAGAAACTGGCTCTGGTGACGGGTCGCGCGTACCCCGAGCAGGCTCAGGAAACCGCAAAATACCTGGGAACCGACGTACTTGAGACCACCGCATACGATTTCGCCAACGGCGAGATGTACGTGCGCTACACCGAGCCCGTCCGTGGCGCCGACGCCTTCGTGATGCAGGCCCATACCGAGCCGATCAACAAGTGGATCATGGAGCAGCTCATCATGGTGGACGCCATGAAGCGCGCCTCCGCACGTTCCATCACCGTGGTCGCGCCATTCCTCGGCTACTCCCGTCAGGACAAGAAGCATCAGGGCCGCGAGCCCATCACCGCACGCCTCATGTTCGACCTGTTCCGCTCCGCCGGCGCAGACCGCATCATGACGGTCGACCTGCACGCAGCCCAGGAGCAGGGCTTCTTCGACGGCCCGGTCGACCATCTCACCGCCATGCCGATCCTGCTTGACTACGTGCGCAACAGCATGCCGCTGGAGAACACCACCATCGTGTCCCCGGACGCCGGCCGCATCAAGGTTTCCGAACAGTGGGCCGCCAAGCTCGGCGGACTGCCGCTCGCCTTCATCCACAAGACCCGCGACACCACGCGCCCGAACCATGCCGAGGCACACGGCATCATCGGTGACGTGAAGGGACGCGACTGCGTGGTCGTCGACGACATGATCGACACCGCCGGCACCATCTGCGAGGCCGTGCGCACGCTGAACAACGCCGGCGCGAAGTCCGTGACGCTCGTCGCCACCCACGGCCTGTTGTCCGGCCCGGCCGTGGAACGCCTGAAGAACTGCGGCGCACGCGAAATCGTCCTCACCGACACCGTTCCGGTGCCCGAAGAGAAGCGCCTGCCGAACATGACCGTCCTGTCCGTGGCCCCGCTGCTGGCCGCCGGCATCCGCTCCGTGTTCGAATCCGGCTCCGTTTCGACGCTGCTCAACGGCCTGCCCGAAGACATGCGCCCGCGCAACATCTACGCCTGATATTTCGCGCGATTGCCATACGGCTCTCGCGACATTTCAGGATTTATTACGATTCTTTGCGATTAAGCCCCGCTTGCGAGCGGGGCTTTTCGCTTGCCTCCGCACGTGATTTCGCGCCCGGCAGACGCCGTTTCGATACGTCGCGGCGTCGGGGTAGCCTGTACAAGTTGCCATCAATCGTATCCATATGTTCATTGCGACTTATCGATGCCTGAAGGCAGCACGCATACACACTCCTGCCATGGAAGGTCCATGGCCGATAGTCCGAAGGAGGTGGGTGATGTCTGCGCATAAGTACGAACTGATGTTCATTGCTGATCCTGAGCTGGATGAGCGCGGTCTGAAGAAGCTGACCGAGCAGTATCTGGAAACTGTCACCAAGGAAGGCGGTGCCGTCGAGAACATCGACATCTGGGGCCGTCGCAAGCTTGCCTACGAAATCGCCGGCAAGACCGAAGGTAACTACGTCGTGGTCAACTACTCCGCTGAGCCGGCCACCAGCGACGAACTCGATCGTCTGCTGAACCTGAACGAATCCGTCATCCGTACGAAGATTCTTCGCAAGTAAGTAAACCAAGCTTTCTAAGCTGCAAAGTAAGTAGGTAACGACATGGCAGGTGAAACTGTAATCACCGTGGTGGGCAACCTCACGGCCGATCCGGAAATTCGTACCATTGGCAGCGGCGCCGCCGTCGCCAGCTTTACGATCGCCTCCACTCCGCGCACCTGGAACCGTAACTCGAACCAGTTCGAAGACGGTCAGGCCCTGTTCCTGCGCTGCTCCGCGTGGCGCGACATGGCCGAACATTGCGCGCAGAGTCTGTCCAAGGGCATGCGCGTCATCGCGCAAGGCCGTCTGCAGCAGCGTTCCTACCAGGCGCAGGACGGTTCCCAGCGAACCGTCATCGAGATGCAGGTCGACGAAATCGGCCCGTCCCTGCGCTACGCGACCGCCCAGGTGACCCGGCAAAGCTCGTCCGGCAACGGAGGCTTCAGCGGCAATCGCGGCGGCTACAACAACGCCAACAACAACGGCGGTTTCGGCGGCAACAACGGCGGATATCAGGGCGGCTCCAGCTATGCTGGCGGCGCCGGATATCAGGGTGGAGCCTCCGCTCCGGTCAACGCCGCTCCCGCACAGTCCGCTCCGGCCTCGGACCCGTGGTCAAGCTCGGATAACTCCGGCTCGTCCTTCGGTTCCTTCGGCGCGTCCCAGTCCTTCGGAGGTTCCTCCGAATTCGGCGGCGACAGCGACGAACCGGAATTCTGACGGACCGAACCCCGTCCGCAACATAGGCGAACAGCGAAACAAGCAGCTTAATCGCAGTATTTCCAGATTTTAAGGAGAACATCAAGATGTCACGCAAGAGGCCGCAGCCGCCGGTCAAGCCGTTTAAGAAGAAGCCGAATCCACTGAAGGCCGCCAAGGTCACCGAGATCGATTACAAGGACGTCGCCCTGCTGCGTAAGTTCATCTCCGATCGCGGCAAGATTCGTTCCCGTCGTATCACCGGTGTCACCGTGCAGGAGCAGCGCGAGATCTCCAAGGCTATCAAGAACGCCCGCGAGATGGCCCTGCTGCCGTACGCCACGTCCGGCCGCTGATCTTAGAGAGGTTTGAACAATGGCTGAAACTAAGGTTATTCTCACCAAGTCCGTCAACCACCTGGGTCACCCGGGTGACGTCGTGGCCGTCAAGTCCGGCTACGCCCGCAACTACCTGTTCCCGCAGGGCCTGGCTTTCGCTTGGTCCAAGGGTGCCGCCGCCCAGATCGAGGCCATGAAGCGCGCTCGTCTGGCCAAGGCCGTCGCCACCCGCGAAGAGGCTGTTGCCGCCAAGGAAATCATCGAGGGTTCCACCGTCGAAATCGCTGCCAAGGTCTCCGAGTCCGGCAAGCTGTTCGGCGGCATCTCCGCAGAGAAGATCGCCATCGCGCTCTCCTCCAAGGTTGAGGTCAACCCGAAGAACATCACCGTTGAGCCGATCAAGACCACCGGTGACTTCCCGGCAACCGTCGCCCTGCACCCGGAAATCACCGCCAACTTCTTCGTGAAGGTCGTCGCTGAGTGATTTCGCCCCATTCACCGCTCGACGTCCTTACGGACCGGCGGTGAATGACTTCAGGCTGAAACACGTCTGAGCTTAAGCATCGAAAATCCCCCGTACCGATTGGTGCGGGGGATTTTCCTATATCCGCTCTTTAGCCGGCATCAGTCCTCATCGTCAATCGTGACGCTGAGCTTGCCATCCCTGATGCTGAAGCTGCCGTTGACGGTGAAGTGGGTGCTGTCGTCCTGAGACTCCCACGAATCGTCGAAATTCTTCTCTTCATACGTGCACTTCGCCTTGCCCTGCCGGGTGGAGAACGTGCCGTAATCGAGATCGATGTCGGACAGCTTCGGATAGACGCTGATGGACCACGCGAAGTTGCGGTAGTAGTCCTCGTCGTACAGGTCGAAGCCGAACGGGCAGCCTTCCGGCGCGTAGTCGGTGGACTTCGCGCATTCGTCCAGCTTGGCGTTCACGGCCTTGCTCAAGTCCTCCTTAAGCTTGGCCGTAGGCATGATCTTGAGATCGGCGGCATCGGAGTCCGCGTTCGTGCGCACCATGGTGATGCCGCTGGTGACATACCCCGACTTGCCGATCGACACCTTGTACGAACCCGGGTAGACGCGCAGCGTCCACGTGCCGCTGTCCGACTTCTCCGCATTCTTCGCGGTCACGTCAACACCGTTGACGGACAACGATTCCACGGCATTGGGCACCGACACGGTGATGGTCTTGAGCAGTGGGCTCGAGATCTTCCAATTCGGGAACAGCAGGAACTTCGACCCGTCCTTGTTGATGGTGAGCGAATCGTTGACGTTCTTGCCGTTCAGCGAATACGTCACGTTGACCTTGGCCACGCCTTCGACGGTTTTGACACTATCGATATGCGGGTTGGCGATCGTGGCGTTGTCGGCCTTCGCCACGGCGTCGGACAGCAGCTTGAGCTGGTCCTTGCCCACCTGCGGATCGGCGATGCCATTGGCTTTGCCATACTTGCCGTCGGCAATCGCCGTCAGATAGCTCTGCGCCACGGATTTCGCGCTGAAGACGGTCGAGTTGAGCACACCGTAGACAATGCCCAACACAATCAGGGCACCGATCACGATGCCGCCGATAAGGATCGTCTTCTTAGTTTTTGGGTCGAGCGGCTGACCTGCCCCCGGAGCTGCGACCGGCATAGAAGCCGTGCCTGCTGGCGATTGCGGCAGCGGCACCGCACCCGTTGCCGTGTTGCCCGTTGTCGTATTGGGCATGGACGTCGGGGCGACCGGTTGTGGAACGGCCTGTGAAACAGGCGTTGCGGTGGGCGCGGGCATTGGCGCAGCCGGCGTCGCGGGCTGGGGGACCGATGCGGCCGGAGCTGCCGGAGTAGTTGGATTGGCCGGCTGTGCGGCAGCCGAAGCCGTCGGCATGGTCGCTGTTGCGGTCGTGCCGCTCGCCGTGGCAGAGGTCTTCTTCATGCCGTAGGACGGATCGCAGGACTTGACGTAATCGACCACGTTCTGCGGGGTCTGCTGCACGGTGCCACCGACGATGATCCGCCACATGCCCGGCAGGGACGCCACCAGCGTCGGACCGAACGTCATCGCGGCCACCTCGATCAGGAACGCCCAGATGCCGGCGACGAGGAAATACCACATCGGGGTCGTCATCGACATGCTGGACGAGGCGTATCCCGCCGCGAAATAAGTGAACAGGAACTCCGCGGCCAGCCAGAACACCATCGCGGCCACCGGAGCCTTCCACGTATGCTGCCAGCCCGCGTAATACGGGTCGTACATATTGCGCGCGGTCTCACGCAGCGCGATATAGAACGTGGCAAGCAGGAACAGCACGAAGCAGATCCACAGAATCCAGCCATACTGGCTGAGGGAGGACACGTTGAACAACGTGATCGTATGGACGCTGTAGCTGGACGTCGAGAAGGCGATGCCGCCGAACGAGGACAGCGAAATCAGCATAAGCGGCAGAGCCGGGAACAGCAGCGGAACCAGCAGCAGACCGCCTGCGCCGAGATGGTTCGCGGCGGACATGGCGATCGTCGCCACCAGGCCAAGCACCAGGAACAGCACGCCGTAGATCGCAAACGATTCGACCAGCGTGCGCACGAAGCCACGAGCGCGGTGCGCCCAACGCCAAGCGGCGGAGAAGACGTTACCCGAATCGCCCGCATACTGTGCCAACGCGTAGCCGGCCAGCGCACCGGCCGCCGACAGCAGGAACGCCATGCAGAACGTGCGGAAGGACACGCCGGAAAGCGACGCGGAAGCGGAATAGTCGCTGTAGGAACCACCCACCGTCACCGGGAAGATGGCGGCGAAGACCAGCAGCACCAGGCCGGACAGCACGCCGACGATCAGCGAGCTGATGACGCCCGTCCACTTGAAACGAAGCGCGAACCTGCGTGCCAGCATGTATGCGCCGAACGCGGCGCCGATCGCCAATGCCACGCCGGGCAGTCCGACCGGCAGCGTCACGCTGACGTGCGAGGCGTCAATGCCGAGATTGCTCAGCGAGAAGCCCTGGGAGCTGGTTTTGAGATTCAGCGAACCGCCAACGCCGAGCGTCATCACGGTGAAGAGAATCTGGAAGAAATTCGGGCCGGAGCCGGACACACCGTTGTTGCCCAGGAAGGAGGCGGTGTCGGAAAAGCCCGGAATGCCGGCAAGCCCGTTGCTGGCCGCGGCATTGCCCATGAAGAAGACGATCGATGCGAGCAGCGCGAACACCACGCTCGCGCCGAGACCGATGCCGAGGCTGGCGCCCATGGTCTTCATGGACTGCGGTGTGGTCAGCGCGGTGATGGTGGGATCGGCCGCCGGACGGGCGATTTGCTGGGTCGGCTGGCTTGGCTGCGGCGCTGCTGCCGGCTGCGGGGGCCGGGATGGCGCATACTGGAACTGCTGCGTCGGCGCGGCCTGTGGTGCCACCGTTTGCGTTGCCTGCGCCTGAGCGGTCGGCTGTGCTTGCGTCGCCGGTTGCGGTGTGGTGGGCTGCGGGACGGTGGTTTGCGGAGCTGCCGGTGCGGCGCTATTGGGCAGCGGGACGGCAGCGGTCGGCATCTGCGGGGCCGGTGCCATGTGCGGCGCGGAAGACAGCATGGTGCCGTCATCGGATTCCGGCGCGGCCGGCGCTTGCGGTGCCGCCGCGGTCGTTTGGGTGAGCGGTGAGCCGCACGAGGCGCAGAATTTAGCGCCTTCGATGGTCGGCTGACCGCAATTTGGGCATGCCATAGGTAAGCCTTTCTCCTTCTTGATGCGCGTCATATACTCCTGTGACGCGCCATGGTCCTTATTATAAAGGGCCTCTGGCGCGCCGACGGGCTCGACGATGATGCGTGCTATTCGGCTCGCCGCGGTGGAAATGTGTGATGGAAAAGTTCGTGCCGTTGACTGTCGGAGTGGTTGCATTGCGCCAGAATGTGAAGAAAATGTGATTACTTGGATTTTAGGGCGCCATCGCGCCGCATTTTTCGTCGTATGACGCGATGTGCACCATAGATGGCGATTTGCTGAAAACGTTGGAAAATAGCGGTTTTATGATTGCGACACGCCGAGGGTTGCGTTCTTTCCGATTCTGAGTATATTTACTCCATGTGCTCAGCGAGAACAAAAACCTCGCCAAGACCAACGCCCCTTTAGCTCAGTTGGTTAGAGCAGCTGACTCTTAATCAGCGTGTCCAGGGTTCGAATCCCTGAGGGGGCACAGACAAGACCCAAGCCAATGGCTTGGGTCTTTTTCGTATTTCGGACATGCGTCCACCCAAAGCCGCGTTACTTCCTCCGTGCGGAGTAAGGTAGTGCGCTGTTGTCCGCCCAGAGCGGAATCGCAATTCATCTCGAATCGCACGAATCGTAAGAATCGTTAGAGAAGAAGCAATAGAGGAAACTGCAGTGGAATACACACTCTTCACCAAGCTTGCCGCGGAATTCGTCGGCACCGCCGTGCTGATGGTCTTCGGCAACGGCGCTGTCGCCAACGCGGAACTGAAAAACACCAAGGGCTACCATGCCGGCTGGCTGAACATCGCCATGGGCTACGGCTTCGGCGTCATGTTCCCGGTCCTGATGTTCGGCGGCGTCTCCGGCGCCCACATCAACCCGGCCATGACCCTCGCGCAGGCCGTCAACGGCATGTTCCCGTGGAACGAGGTCCTGCCGTACATCATCGCCCAGCTGCTCGGCGCAGTGGCGGGCCAGCTCATCGTGTACGTCACCTACCTGCCGCACTACAAGGACACCGACGATGCCGAAGCCATCCTCGGCACCTTCTGCACCACCGACGCGCACAACGACCGCGTGAACTACTTCCTCAACGAGTTCTTCGGCACCTTCATGCTGGTGCTCGGCGCCCTGTGCTGCCTGTCCCTGCCGTGGGGCAAGGCGAACCCGGCCGCCGCATCCATCGTCGTCGGCTTCATCGTGTGGGGCCTCGTGACCTCCATGGGCGGCCCGACCGGCCCTGGTCTGAACCCTGCCCGCGACCTCATGCCGCGCCTCCTGCACGCCATCCTGCCGATTCCGAACAAGGGCGATTCCCGCTGGGGCGAGGCCTGGATTCCGGTCGTGGCCCCGATCGCAGGCGCGATCGTCGGCGCGTTCCTGTTCAAGGTGCTGTTCGCCTGAGCATTACTTTGACGATTGCCGGCATTCGTCTGACATGCTGGTAAGGCCCGTGATTCCCTCCGGAATCGCGGGCCTTACGCATAGGTGGTATGCATGGCGGTCGGCGGCTTCGGCATGTTGACTGAGACTGGTACTGTTGCCGAAGAGAGAAACATCACCATATCGGGAGGCTGGATTGAAGCGGATTCGTCGTATCATACGTGCGCTCGATCCGAAAGCCGACGCCACAATGGGCCAACGGGAACGGCTTGAGGCGTTTCGCATCCGCAGGGCCGCCGCGCTGGTGCTCGTGCTGTTCCTGCTGATCGCATCGATGACGTCCTGCAGCGTGCACGCACTGCTGGTCCGCATGACGCCGAACACGCAGACGACGGCACAAGCCACGCATTCGACGTCGGCCAAGCAGCCAGCCAAGAAAACAGCCAAAACCAATCAGCATAAGACGGCCAAAAAAACCAAACCGGAAACCAAACAATCGCAGGAAGAGCAGGCCGTCGCCAAAGCGGTGAGCGCGCAATCGGCGGCACTGAGCGACGACGAGAAAACCGCGATTCTGAACAAAGCGCAGGAAACCGCGCAAAACAGCGGCAAACCGGTAACGCAATACCATTACTGCATCGCAACCAAAGGAAACGTCGGTTCGGCCGACGAATTCGGCAACGCGGCGTTCCGCATCCTCAACGACGAACACGGATGGCCACGCGCCGGAGCCATATTCGACCAATCCACGGACGGCAACTGCGATTTCAATCTCGTGCTGTCCCAAGCGTCGGAAATGACGTCGTTCTCGCCATCATGCTCGGTGGAATACAGCTGCAGGGTCGACAACAACGTGATCGTCAACGACGACCGTTGGAACGGTGGCACGCAACAATGGCTCGCCGCCGGCGGCAACCTGGCGCGATACCGCACGATGGTGATCAACCATGAGGTCGGACACCGGCTGGGGCACATCGACAACGAAACGACCTGCGCCGGCGAAGGCCAGTTGGCGCCGCTGATGCAGGAGCAATCCATGCATTTGGACGGCTGCAAGGTCAACGAATATCCGCTTGACTCGGAGCTGTGGATCGGCTGAACGTCGACTGCTTCCCGTTATTTTCTGCTGCTTTCTGCTGTTTTCCGGACTGACCGGGTCGTCTCGGCAATTCGGCGAGATCCGGCCAGCCGTTGTCACAAGCCGAAATACGCGTCGAAATCGTCTTGGCTGATACTGCGGTCGGCCGTATCGGCCCGTACCTTACCCCAATCGAACTCCTGCAACGCCTCGACGGCGCTCATCGGCTGCGGACTGGTATGCGCGGAATCGCCCTGCAAACCAAGCAGCCACGCGCAATAGCCGACAACCTGTTCCGCGGTGACGCCATGCGCGCGCAGCACCCCCATATCCAAAGAGCGCTCGCGTTTGGCGAGCCTGCGGCCGGCCGCGTTGTCGATAAGCGGCAGATGCGCGTACCGTGGGTTTTCGGGGTTATATGGGGTGTATTGCGATTGTGGTGCGTGCTGCGATGGTGCAGAAGCCTGCGTTTTCGCCTTGCGGAATCCCGCCTTGATAAGCGCTTGGCGAATGGCGATTTGCAAGGCGTTCGACCGGAGCAGGTCGCGGCCGCGCACGATGTCGTCGACGCCCATGTCAAGATCGTCCACGACCACCACCAGCTGGTAGGAGAACAGGCCGTCGGCGCGGCGCACGATGGTGTCGCCGACGTCGTGCGCCAGATTGAATTCCTGATGGCCGAACACTGCGTCATCGAATTGGACGGTTGCGTGCGGGTTTGTGTCGGCGGGCATGGCGATGCGTAGCGAATGGCGGTCGCCGTTGGCCAGCCGCTGCCGGACGGTATCCGGATTGCTGGCGATAAGCCGGCGGCACGTGCCGGGATACACCATGAAACGGTCGCCTTCCTGCGGTGCGGAGGCTGCGCGGATGTCGGCGCGCGAGCAGAAGCAAGGATAAATCAGCGGGGTTGTGCCAGCGATTGCGTTGTTGGCTGCGCTGCCGACTGCGGGGGTGTGGTCGTTGCGCTCGTCAAACGGCGAATCGTATGCGTCGTCAATCGTCAGGTTTTCCAAGCAATGCAGCGCCTCACGGTACAGGTCGTGCCGAGCGGATTGGAACACCGGATCGCCGTCCCAATCCAATCCAAGCCAATGCAGATCGTCCATCATCAGTTCGGCCGCGCCGGGCACCACGCGCGGTTCGTCGATGTCTTCGATGCGCAGCAGCATGCCGTCGCCGCGGCTGCGCGCGGACAGCCATGCTCCGAGCATCGCATAGATGTTGCCGATGTGCATGCGGCCTGATGGGGTGGGTGCGAAACGACCTGGCACGGGGTTCCTTCCTGTCGTTGGCGGGCGGTTCGGTGTTGCCGATGCGGAGACCGGTTGCGCCGATGCTTGCAACTGTACCTGCATCGGCGGCCGGAACGGCGGGTTTCGTGGGACGCGATTGTGGAATGCGTTGCTGGACGTGCCGTGACGTGCCATGCCGAGGTTGCAGCGTGCTCCGAAAACGTGCCGTCGCTGTGAGATATCTCACAGTGTGAGAAGGATATTTAGCGCATGGTGATACGGGCCGCGCGTTTCGTTTGGGGTGTGCGTAAGGTGGTGTGCGTCATCCGGTATTCTGGGTGGTGATTTCGGCAATTCGGTCTATGCGTTATCGGTATGGCCGGTCAAAAGGGGATTTACAAGGGGCGAATATGACGAAGCGACAGTTCAGTAGAGCGGAAATCGAATACCTGCGTACATTGCCGTCGATCGACGCGGTGACGGACAGCAGAATCACGTATGCGAGGGAATTCCAAATCGACTGCATGAGGCGGTATCTGCAGGGGGAGAAGCCGACTGCGATCTTCATTTCCGCGGGATTGAGCCCATCGGTCATCGGGCACAAGCGCATCGAACGCAATATCGCACGCTGGAAGCGTGACGAGGACATCATGCGCAAGGCGGCCGAAGAGCCGGAACCGCATGATACGGCTGTGGACAACCACAATGCGATGTCGGAAGTGCCGTTGGGCAAGATTCAATCGCTGGTATGCCAGGTGATGGTGTTGAGCGATCGCGTCGATAAATTGGAGCGTTTGGTGGAGGGGCTGCGCAAGGGGGATAAAATCTGAAAAAAAGTTTTCAGATTTATTGGTTTTTTCCGGCGGTTCGCGCGCATTTATCTGATACATTAAATGCGTAGACGGAGTCTTTGAAGTCCCCCTTCTACTGCCGTCTGGTTTTATAGCCCGCGCGAATTTATGACCGCTTTATCGCTTCACTTCAGGTCATCGTGCGGGCTTCTTTATACGTTGTCGGCGGTTTTCTGGTAACACTGGTATCGAAATATCAGCCGACATGCCGGAAACGGTGGTGCCGGCCGCGGACCGGCGGTCGAATGAACTTGCGAGAGGTGGACGATGACTGCATACATGGATCACAAGAACCTCGCCAACGAGGTGATCGACGATGCGCGCGCACGTGAGATCACGGACGGCGTGCATCGTGTGCTCGACCGCATCGCGGCAGCTGAGGAACAAGCCGGACGCGAAGCCGGCTCCGTGCGCCTGCTGGCCGCCACGAAGACGCGCGACATCGGCGAAATCATGGTTGCGATTGATGCCGGCGTGCGCATGATCGGCGAGAACCGTCCGCAGGAAGTGACGGCGAAGGCCAAAGGGCTGGCACGGCGATGCGCGGAACGCGGGTTTTCGCTGGGCGTCGCAGGCGTCGCGCCGGATGCTGCGGCGGAGCATATTCCATTCCACCTGATCGGCCAGCTGCAAAGCAATAAAATCGGCAAAGTGCTGCCGGTGGTCGACACTATCGAATCGGTCGATTCAATCGATTTGGCAGAAAAAATTTCACGTAGAGCCGTGGCTCGCGGTATTACTGTCGGCGTGCTGCTGGAAGTCAACGAATCCGGCGAGGAATCGAAATCCGGTTGCGATCCGGCGCACGCCATCCGCATCGCGCAGAAAATCGGCACGTTGGACGGCATCGAATTGCAGGGACTGATGACGATCGGCGCGCATGTGTACGACGAAACGGTGATTCGCCGCGGTTTCTCGCACCTGCGCAAGACCCGCGACCTCATCCTCGCATCCGGCGAACCGGGCACGGACCGTTGCCGGGAACTGTCGATGGGCATGACCGGCGACATGGAACTGGCCATCGCCGAAGGTTCCACCATCGTGCGCGTCGGCACTGCGATTTTCGGTGAGCGTGCGTTCATCTGAGCGCTTTCTTTGACTTTTTCTGTTTTTTTAAGGATTTGCGGGGCTCGTCCGCCTGGATTGCATTCGTCTGGCTTACATTCGTCTGACTTGCATTCCTCTGAAAAACGGCTTGTCTGAGCTGCGTTCCGCCGGTAGGTGGGGTGCTGCGCGGTTTGGTGCCATAATTGCCGGTTTCGTGCCTGAAACCGTTGTCTTTCTAGGGGTAAGCCCTCCTATAGGGGGCAAGGGCTTTCGTATGGCGGGTGTGAACATGGGTGTGTTCGAAGGAGAAACCCATGTTTTGGTCTGCCTCTCGATTGATGAGTAAACCCGTCCGTCTGCTCGCCCGCAGGACGGATTCCTACGTGCATGCGCATACGGTGCTGCGTTCGCCCATGCGGCTGTTCGGTGCCGTGGCGGGCGCCTCGGCTGATTCCTATGATGCCGGTGATGATAACGATGGCATCGGCAACGGCGCCGGAGTCGGATCTGATGCCGGTGCAGCTGCCGACAGTGGTCATGCCGGAACTGTTGCGTTCGCTGGAACGTCTGCTGGAACGTTCGCTGGAACGCCGTCGTTTTACGAGGCGATTGACATTGCCGATGTGGTTCGTGCGCGCAGGCTGCGGCGGATTCGTTTCATATTGGTGCGGTGCGTGTCCGTGCTGCTGATCGTGGGCGCGGTGGTGGTCGCGTCGTTGCCGTTCGCCATGCAGGCGCATTCCGCGCGGCGCTTGGCCGAGACATCCGATTCGGCGGCTCGCACGGTTGCCGGATGGCCGTATCCGATGGCGATGGAGGAGTTGGAACGGGCGCGCGCATACAATCGGCGGCTTGCCGTGGAAGGAGCGGCGGACGGCGAACCACATCGGGGGCTTTCCGGGGGAGGGCCAGCCGGTATTGGGCGAGGCGGCCGATCCGTTCACTACCAGACCGGCTGGCACTGCCGGAGATGCTGATGTCGCCGACGATTCGGCGCCTTCCGGCGGTTCCGGGCTTTCCGCGGCGGACACGGACGCGAACTATCAGGGCCTGCTGGATTCCGGCGCAGGCATCATGGGCACGGTATTGGTGCCCAAAATCGGCGTGGAACTGCCGATTCGGCATGGCACGTCCGAACCGGTGCTCGCCGTCGGCGCCGGGCATCTGTACGGCACCAGCCTGCCGGTCGGCGGCACTGGCTCGCATACGGTGGTCACCGGGCATCGCGGCCTGGTCAAATCGTTGATGTTCACACGGCTCGACGAACTGCACGACGGCGATTTCATGTACATCAAAGTGATGGACGAGACGCTGGGATACGAAGTGGACCGAATCAGCGTGATCGAACCGGACGACGTCTCACGGTTGAAAATCGTGCCCGGCGAAGACCGGCTGACGTTGATGACCTGCACGCCATACGGCATCAACACGCATCGGCTGCTAGTCTCCGGGCATCGCGTCGCAATACCGCTGCCCGCGCCAGATCCGGCCGACGTGCGCGACGAACGTGCGACCGAACTGGGCGCGCTCGCCATGACCATCGTTTGCACGATGGGCGGCATGCTGTTGTGCTGCATGGTCGTGCGGTCGATGCGGCCCCGACACCGAATCATGCGGCACGCTTCCGCCTGGCCGCGTAAAGGATAAGGGGGAAGGCCGCGATTTTCGCGGGTCCGCACGTTCCCCGAACCCATCAATGGAGGGGACGGGTTTCAAAACGTTCATCCATAAGGTTCAAGGCATGGAGGCGCATAGGCAATTCGCCGCAGCGCCATGAGAGATGGACATGTCATGAAGTGGATGAAGGACCCGCTTGCCGGCTTCATAAGCCGGTGTGGCGCGCGGATGGGAAAATTCACCGCATTGCTTGTCACGATTGCGATGCTGGCCGGCACCACGGGAGCCGGCGCGACCGCGTTCGCCGACGAAACGGTGACGGATGGCGGCAACGTGGCCGCCGAATCCGCAGCGAGCCAGCCGGAATCGACACAACAATCCGATGCTGAAAACGCAGTCGGATCGGACGTTGCCGACATTGCCGGGCAAGATGTTGCCGGACAGTCCGCAACGGACGATGACGACGCGCAATGCCTTATGGACGACGGCGAATCGCATCGGCCATCGAACGAACAAGCGCAATCGCAACTGCAGTCGCAATCGCAACCGGAACAACCGTCGGAGACGATGCCGGAACAGCGGCAGCCGTGCGATAAGACGGAACAGCCGAATGAGCAGAAGGAGCAGGAACGGCAGGTGGTTAGGCAGCCGACGGCTGAGAACGCTGACGTACCTGCAAATGGTGCTGCACCGACTCAAGACGGCGATCGAAACGACCATGCCGGCGAAAATCGCACGGATGCTGTGGCGAATGGCGATGCGGGCGCGACAGCCGATGACGGCAAAACCGGCGATGCGGACGATGCTGACAACGATGGCAACACTGCTGAAGATGCCGACGATGCCGACAAGAACGGTAAGAATGACGCCGACAAGGATGCCGCGTCGGCTCAAAACGGCAACGATAACGACAAGAATGATGCTGCCAAAGACGATGCCGACGCCGACGAACACATCATGCGCGATCGCTTCACCTTCAATCGCAAAACCGTGATGCGTGCCGCGCGTAACGTCGCCGTGCCGCAGCCGGACCACACGAAAAGCATCACATACAACAACGGCGGCAAATACACGCTGAACCTCAACGTGGTGGGCAAGGACACCCGTGAAAGCCATGAGGTCACGGAGAAAATCGAAGTGGTGCTCGTACTGGACACGTCCGGATCGATGAACTACTGCATGGACGGAAGCCAAAGAGGATGCAACAAATCGAATCCGAAGCGGTTGACGGCGCTGAAAGAAGCGGCGACCAGCTTCATCGACGCCACCGAGACCACCAACGACACCATCCAGGACAAAGACAGCAAAGTGCGAATCGCCATCGCTCAATTCGGGCAGACATCCGGCGTGGTGAGTTCCCTGACCAGCGATACCGCCGCTCTGAAATCATCGGTGAGCAGGCTGTCCGCCAATGGCGCGACCCCTGCGGACAAAGGCATGGCCGCCGCGCAGACGGCATTGCTGCGGGCAAGGCCAGGCGCGAAGAAAGTCGTCATTTTCTTCGCGGACGGTGTGCCGACCACGCAAAACACTTTTAGCACGAGAGTCGCCAATGACGCCGTGACAACCGCGCTCGCCATGAAATCGGCCGGCACGCTCATCTACAGCATCGGCATCTTCGAAGGCGCCAATCCGGAGCAGCAATCGTTCGGTAACAGGGAGAACGACCAAGCCAACCAGTTCATGCACGCCGTGTCCAGCAACTATCCGAACGCCACCGCGTACAACAAAACCAATTGGGGTACGGGCGGCAACCTCGGCTACTACAAGGCCACCAACAGCGCGGACGATCTGACGAAGATCTTCGACGACATCCAGAAGGAGATCACCACGGGAAGCGCCTACAGCGGCGTCTCGATCGTCGACGAGCTGTCCGAATACGCGCAGGTCGATGGCGTTGTCTGGAACATGGCCGGCATGCGGAACTTCGGCGGAACGACCTACTACCGGGTGACCGGCGGCGTGACGCTCAACGTGACGAATCTGCCTTCGGGGGCTACGCCTCCAGTGCTGGAACGTGATTACACATTGTGGTACAGCGACGCCGGCAACGGCAAGATCCGCGTCGAATTCGCCGGCGATTACGAGCTGCTGCACAACGCGACCTACACGCTCTCGTACGGCATCGTGCCAACCGACAGCGCCTACGCGCGGGTCAATATGGTCGACGGCGGCATCAACTACGACGCGACCGGCGACGCGGGCACCGGCACGACCTCCGCAGGAAAGCCGGGCTTCCGATCGAACGCGTCGGCGCAGGTCTGTTACACCTTCGACAAGCAGTCCGCCTGCGCGGCCTACCAGCATCCCGTATTGCAGGTGCCGTCCGCCAACGTGGTCGTGACGAAACATTGGGAAGGCGGAATGCCGGCGAGCGGAGCCACATTGCGCATCGATTTCATGCAGGGCGGCGCATCGAAGCTGGGCAAAGACCTTTCCGAAGATGACGAGCTGCCTACCGGCGAATGGCAGTACACATTCCGTGGCGTGATGGCAGGCGACTACACCGTCACGGAAGGCAACATCGCCGGCTATCACGCGAAAGGCAACGTCACCTCAGTGCCGATCAGCATCACCAGAGCCGACATGTGGAGCGCGTTCGACAAGGGACAGACCGCCACCTACGAAGCCTCGTTCACCAACGTGAAAGAGACGGTGGCCGTGCTGCCGCTGTCCGGCGCATCGGAAGGACGGACCTGGCTGGTCGTGGCCGGCGTCACGGCACTGGTGCTGCTGCTTGCGGGCATCGTCGGACTGGCTTTGATCGGGCGCGGACGGCCGTGACGGAACTGCCGGACGGCAATCGCAATTCTCTGATCGCAATCCGGCAATCGCAATTTTTCAATCACAACTAAAGAGCAACACAACTTACGAAACTTCCCATAAAACCAACCAATCGGCTGCGGTAACAAGGCCGACCAAACCAAGGAAGAGAGGTCTCTCATCATGAAGACGAGAAGGCTTTGTGCAGTAATCGCCGCGGCGGCAACGTTGCTGGGCGGTATGGCGTTCGGCACGGCCGGAGCGTATGCGGCCGGCAGCGCATCGATCGAAGTGCGGCATTCGCAGAAGGGGCACACCTACTCCGCGTACAAGTTCGCCTCGCTGACGGTGGACGGCGACGCCGTGCAGGTCGACACCGACGCCGATTGGGTGACTGCTGTGACCGACGCGGTGGCCGCCGCCAACAACAACATGGACCCCGTTGTCAGCATGCCCTCCGAATATGACAGCAATCCGGCCGCGTTCGCCGCAACCAAGACCGGCGATAACGACGCCGCCTGGTTCCGCACATTCGCGGCCTCGTTGGCGGTTGGCGATGGCGTCGTCGCCGACAAAACCGTTGCAGGCAACGGCGGTACGGCTGCCATCGGTTCGCTTGAAGAAGGCTGGTATCTCATCACCGATGTGGATGGAGAGGGTGGCCGAGGCACCAACGCCATCGTCGCCACCACGCTGAACGGCGTGGCCGCCACATTCAAAGTGAAGGGCGATCCGGCAACCGGCCAGGGCAAGATCAACGCTGTCGGCATGTTTGTGGCCAAGAACGAGAACGAGCCCGACCAGCCGGGCAAGACGGCCGATACGATTACCACCACTGAAGGCGTGAGCATTGGGCAGACCGTCGCCTACACCATCACGCTGGATATTCCGAACGCGGCCGAAGGCTACGACAAGTATCCGTACTTCGTGAAGGACGTGGCATCCAAGGGCCTGACGGTCAACAAGGACTTCAAGGCCGTTGTTCGAGCCGCGGATGGCACGGAAACGAATATGCCGTTCACCTACGTGACCGTTCCGACCGTTGGGGCCGACGGCAAGACCACCACCGTGCTGGAATTCGACTTGGCCAACAAGAGCGGCCAGCTGGTCATCACCTACACCGCCGTGGTCAACAAGGACATCATCGACATGGGCAACAAGGTTACCAACAAGGCGGCCGTGTCCCGTGACACCGAGGTGTGGAATACGCCGGTCGAATTCGACTCCTATACCGGAGGCTTCTCCTTCCACAAGTACGGTGTCGGAAGCGATGCCAATGGTCTCGCAGGAGCGAAGTTCCACGTGTTCGAGGGAACCGAGGTTTCGCAGACCCCGCTCAAGTTCATCAAGATTGTGGATGGCGAATACCGCCTTGCCGAAGCGAACGAGAACGGCGCTGTCGCGGATGTGGAAACCACCACCGGCGACGTGAAAATCATGGGCTTGAAGTCCGGCAAGTACACGCTGAAGGAAACCGGATTCGCGAGCGGCTATGCGAAGAACTTTATGCCGATCTTCACCGTCGAACTAGCTGTGAACCAGGAAACCGGCAAGTCGACCTTCAAGCTGGTCGGCGCCAACAGCCTCGGTCTGGCAAGCAGGCTTGACGAGGGCATGTCCGACAAGGCAATCCAGGTCAAGAACGTGAAGAACGTCACGCAGCTGCCGCTCACCGGCGCAATGGGCACTGCGTTGTTCACCATCGCGGCCCTGGTAATGGCCGGAGCCGGACTGGCGCTCGTGCTGCGCTTCCGCGAATCCGATACGCCGATGGCGGTCTGAGCGGGCCAGCAGACAGGCAACGGGGCTTGTTCGGGCGGGTGAGTCGTTGAGCGATCAACGGTTCACCCGCTTTTGTTGTGACGAATACTGGTGATTTAGGGTTTAGTACCGCCTGAAATGGTTGGAAAAACGCCATTCGTACCGGTATGATGGAACACGAAGCGAACAACGAATCGGATTGCGGCCTTGCATCGCAAACACGTATCGCAAGCCGAACAGGGGAATGGCATGACGGAGGCCATTCGACTGCCGTGCGGTGGAAGGGAGCCGCCGCACGCCAAGCCGAAAGGGAACATCATGTGCAACGGTGGGGGAGCGTTCAGTCCGGAAGAAGTCGAATATCTGCGCTCGCTGCCGGTGGTGGCCGAAGCGACGTCGCGACGCATCACCTACACGGAATCGTTCAAACACAACTGCATGCGCCGGTACCATGCGGGCGAATCGCCGGTCGAACTGTTCCGCGAAGCCGGACTCGACCCATCGCTGATCGGCTATAAGCGCATCGAACGTTGTTTCGCGCGCTGGCGCAAGATTGCCTGCCGTATGGGCACGGACCGGCTGGTATCGGTTGATGGGAATGGTGGAGTGGTGCCATCGGCGTCGGCGGATGTGGCGCCGTCGGCGGAATCTGCGGAGGTTGCTCGATCTGCGGTATCGCAGCCGGTGCAGCCAACGCAAACGACGGAAACGCAAAGCAACGCGACGCTGCCCGCGCCGCGCAACGCAGCCGAAGTCCCGATTCTGTCGGGAGGTGACGTGCGCGACCTGCTCATCGCCCAGCAGGTGCGCCGCATCGACGAGCTGGAACGCGAGGTGGCGGCGTTGCGGGCGGAACTGCATCGCAAATAATCGCAAAAATCGTAAAAATGCGAGCAATCGGCATCGTCCGCAAAGCGACGCATGTCGAGAACGGCGGGCGTGGCGAGCGGGTAGACTTGCGGGTATGAGAATCGCACGTTTTACGCATAATGATGTACCGCAGTACGCCTTCGTTCAGACCGACAAGAACGACGGCAAGGACTATCTCGTAGCCTTGAACGGCTATCCGCTGTCCGGCCAGGCCGTCGAGCCGACCGGCGAGCGCTATCCGGTGGATGGTGACGGCATTCGTCTGCTGGCTCCGGTGATTCCGTCGAAGGTGTACGGTTTGGCGAAGAATTATGAGGCGCATGCGCAGTTCATGCATGAGGCCGGTCATTCCGATATCAAGCATGCGCCGGAGGATATGGTGATTTTCACCAAGCCGAGCACGTCGGTGATTGGTCCGGATGATCCGATTGTGATTCCGCTGTGTTCGAATGATATGAATTTCGAGCCGGAGTTGGCTGTGGTGATGGGTCGTATCGCCAAGAATGTGCCGGTGGAGCAGGCCATGGATTATGTGCTGGGTTTCACGTGCGTGAATGATGTGACGTTGCGTGATCTGCAGGGTCTTGATCCGACGTGGACGCGTGCGAAGGGTTTTGATACGGCGTGCCCGTTGGGTCCGTGGATTGTGACGCGTGACGATGTGGATTGGAAGGATGCGAAGATTTCCTTCACGCTCAACGGTGAGGATGTGCCGATGGCGTCGGGTACCACGGCGAATCTGATTCACGGCATTCCTGAGCAGATCGCGGCGATTACGAGTTTCACCACGCTGCTGCCGGGCGATGTGATTATGACGGGTACGCCGAACGCGTCGGGTCATCTGGATCCGGGTGACGAGGCGATCGTGCACGTCGAGGGCATCGGCGATCTGCGCAACGTGGTGGTGCGCGGCTGATTTTCGGCTTGCTGGCGGACTTTGGATTAGGCGGGTTTGCAACGTTTCGTGATTTCGTTACGTTGCTGCCCGCCTTTTTCGTATGTATTGCGATTGCCGGTGAGCGCTGGTGATTGTCGGTGACTGCCGTCCTGTGTCGAAAGACGGTTTTGAGAAACGCAAAAAGTTGAGTGTGTGGGACTCAAGTTTTGGGAATATAATGGCGATGAAGTCGGTTGAGCATATCAGACAACGACATATGCGTCCGAACGCCGGCCCGGTAGCGAAGGCCGGGCGGCCGGGCGCGAACCATGGAGGATGATATGGAACAGAAGTTCACGCAGATGGCGCAGGAAGCGCTTTCGGACGCCGTTCAGAACGCGGCGGCGCTGGGCAATCCGCAGGTAGACACCCTGCACCTGCTGGACGCGATGCTGCGTCAGGAAAACAGCATGGCCCGCGCGCTCATCGAAGCGGCAGGCGGCAACGCGCAAAACGTGAGCGCCGAAGTGCATCAGGCGATGCAATCGCTGCCGAGCGCCAGCGGATCGACCACAACGCAGCCGGACGTCAGCAGGCAGCTGTCGGCGGTGCTATCGCAAGCCGAAAAAGAAATGCAACGGAGGGGAGACGAGTACGTCACCGTCGACCTCATGCTGGTCGCAATCGCGGCCGCGAAACCGAATCAAAGCGCGGACATCTTGGAAAAGAACGGTCTTACCGCGGATAAGCTGCGTAACGCCCTGACCGCCGCGCGCGGCAGCGACCGCAAGGTGACCAGCGCCGACGCGGAAGGCTCGTACAAGGCTTTGGAGAAGTACTCCACCGATTTGACGGCCGCCGCGAAGGAAGGCAAGCTCGACCCGGTGATCGGCCGCGACCAGGAAATCCGCCGCGTCATCCAGATCCTGTCCCGCCGTACCAAGAACAATCCTGTGCTGATCGGCGAGCCTGGCGTCGGCAAAACCGCCGTCGTCGAAGGCCTGGCGCAGCGCATCGTCGCCGGCGACGTGCCGACCACCCTGCAGAACAAGAAGCTTATCTCGCTTGACCTGGGCTCCATGGTGGCTGGTTCCAAGTACCGTGGCGAATTCGAGGAACGTCTGAAGAGCGTGCTCGAGGAGATCAAGAAGGCCGACGGGCAGATCATCACCTTCATCGACGAGATCCACACCATCGTCGGCGCGGGCGCGGCCGAAGGCTCCATGGACGCGGGCAATATGCTCAAGCCCATGCTGGCCCGTGGCGAACTGCGCCTGATCGGCGCCACCACACTGGACGAATACCGTGAGAACATCGAAAAGGATCCGGCGCTCGAACGTCGTTTCCAGCAGGTGTTCGTCGGCGAGCCGAGCGTGGAGGACACCGTCGCCATCCTGCGCGGCATCGCGCCGAAGTATGAGGCCCACCACAAGGTGACCATCGGCGACGACGCGCTGGTCGCGGCGGCAACCCTGTCGAACCGCTACATTTCCGGACGCCAGCTGCCGGACAAGGCCATCGATCTGGTGGACGAGGCCGCAGCGCACCTGCGCATGGAACTCGACTCCTCGCCTGAGGAAATCGACGAACTGCGCCGCCAAGTGGACCGTCTCAAGATGGAGAAGTCGTACCTGCTGGGCAATCCGAAGAACGACAAGGCCGCGGAAAAGGCCGAAGCGGAACTGGACGACAGCGCCAAGGACCGTCTCGCCGATTTGAACCAGGAAATCGCCGACAAAAGCGAAAAGCTCAACGGGCTGAAAGCGCGTTGGGACGCCGAAAAGAACGGCCACAACCGTATCGGCGACCTGCGCAAGAAGCTCGACGAGCTGCGTACGCAAGCCGAAAAGTACGAGCGCGAAGGCGACCTGGCGAAATCGTCAGCCATCAACTACGGCGAAATCCCGGCCATCCAGAAGGAAATCGCCCAAGCCGAGAAGAACGAGGCGGAATCGGGCGGAGCCGACAATGCCAACGCCGACGTGCCGATGGTCCCCGACCGCGTCGACGCCGACTCCATCGCCGAAATCGTCTCCGACTGGACCGGCATCCCCGTGGGCCGCCTTATGCAGGGCGAAAACGAGAAGCTCCTGCACATGGAGGAGTACCTCGGCAAGCGCGTGATCGGACAGAAGGAAGCCATCCAAGCGGTTTCCGACGCCGTGCGTCGCTCGCGTGCCGGCATCTCCGACCCGAACCGTCCGACCGGATCGTTCCTGTTCCTCGGCCCCACCGGCGTGGGCAAGACCGAACTGGCCAAGGCGCTCGCCGACTTCCTGTTCGATGACGAGAAGGCCATGGTGCGCATCGACATGAGCGAATACATGGAGAAGGCCTCCGTGTCCCGCCTGATCGGCGCCGCGCCGGGCTACATCGGCTACGAAGAGGGTGGCCAGCTTACCGAAGCCGTGCGTCGCCGTCCGTATTCGGTGGTGCTGTTCGACGAGGTGGAGAAGGCCAATCCGGAAGTCTTCGACGTGCTGCTGCAGGTGCTTGACGACGGTCGCCTGACCGACGGCCAGGGCAGGACCGTGGACTTCAAGAACACGATTCTGATCATGACCTCCAACCTGGGCTCGCAGTTCCTCGTCAACCCCGACATGGACGCGGACGCCAAGAAGAAGGCCGTGATGGACGCCGTGCACATGCAGTTCAAGCCGGAATTCATCAACCGTCTGGACGAACTGGTCATGTTCCACCCGCTGACCCGCGAGGAACTCGGCGGCATCGTGGACATCCAGGTCGCGCAGGTGTCCGCACGTCTGACCGACCGCCGCATCACGCTCGACGTGACCGATTCGGCGCGCGAATGGCTGGCCAACACCGGTTACGATCCGGCGTACGGCGCACGTCCGCTGCGTCGCCTGGTGCAGACCGAAGTCGGCGACCAGCTTGCCCGCATGCTGCTGGCCGGCGAAGTGCACGACGGCGACACCGTGCTGGTGGACCAGACCGGCGGCGACCACCTGGAGCTGTCCGCGTGGGCCGCGGACCAGCTGGAGGATATGGGCGAAGAGAAGACGGACGATTCCGCCGACGCCCCGAACCCGGCTGAGTGACGATTATCGATTGGTCACCTGTCGGTCGTAAGCCTGCAATACCAGGCCTGCGACCGACAGCACGGTCGAACCGAGCAGTATGGCGATCGCCAGCTTCGGCTGCACGCCGAACGCCAGCCACAACGCGCACGTCCACACCGCGACCACCATCGTCACCGACGTGGTGATCTGCAGCACACGTGCGCGGATCGCATGACCTACCAAAGCGCGGAAGAGCAATTCTTCCGCGCTTTTTTCTTGCGTTGGCTCAAGGGATTTCGCTTGGGATCGCGCCGATTCTGTTGATTCTGTTGACTGTGCCGATTGCGCCTTTTCTGTTTCTGCCGTCTGCTGCGCGGTCATCGCGCGTTGCCGGACAAGCGTGCCCGCCAGCGAAAGCGTCGCGACCACGCCGACGAACGCGAAATACGGATCGCGCGAGCCGGCCGGGAAAATCCACGACACCACGCACAGCAGCAGGCTGTACGCGTAAACAATCGCCATGCCAAGCGAAACCAGCGAATCGCCGTTCGGACGCCGCCGCTGCAATGCGGGCAGGCCGCGGTGGTGAATCGGCGCCGCGCAATAGAACATGACCGGCGTGATGACGATGGCGTGCAGCCACGGATTCGTCAGCCAGCCCGGCATGGCGATTTTGGCCAGCGCCAGTAATGTGATGACGAACGTTGGAATGGTCAGGATAAGCGCGATGACGAGGCGCTTGCCAAGGTGGTCGGTGGGTTGTCCGTCGATGTCGGATGCCGATTCGCCGTCTGCCGTCACTTTGCCGTCTATCGTCACTCCACCGTCGGTTGTGTGGGATGGGTCGGCAAATCCGCCGTCCGTCCGCAGCGGAATCGCCTGGCGTGCGTCCGAGCTTGGAAACAGCCGCAACAACGCCCAGGTGGCGATGGATGCGGCCACAATCGACACGGCCGCCAAAAACAGATCGAATCCCATAATGTCCCTTCGTGTTGGGCTGATGCATTTCGCGTTCGGCTGATTTCAGCATAGTGCACGGTTGTGTGGCATGCGGTCGGTCTTGCGAATGAATGTGGATGCGTGGATTGATGTGTTCCTAACGACGTGATACCATCGAACGTATGTTCGATAATCCTGTGTTTGTAGTGATATTGCTGGTGATCGTGGCCGCGCTTGGAGCGGCTGCGGGCTTCTTCGCGGGCCGTGCCAAAGGGCAGGATATGGCCCGTGGCGCGAAGGAATCCGACCTGAACGAGGCGAAGGCGCAGATTGAGGCGGATCGTCAGGGTATCAGCGAACTTAACGCGGCGGTGGTGCAGTACCGTACGCAGGCGGAAGGGCTCGGCCAGCAGCTGACGTATCTCAAATCGCAATTGGCGCAAGCTCAACGTGCCGAGGAATTGCGTGTGGAACGTGAGCGGCGGCGAGCCGCCGAGGAGGCGGAACGTCGGCAGGCCGAAGGCGAGAAGAAGCTGCAGGAGCAAAGCAAAGTGCTGTCCGCGTTGGCTCCTGTGCAGAAGAACCTTGACGCGTTGCAGGCGAAGGTCGCGCAGATTGAAGAGGGGCGCAAGCATGAGATGGGTGCGCTCGGCGAGCAGCTCAAGGGCCTTGGTGAACAGCAGGCGCGATTGGACCGTGAGACGAGCGCCCTGTCGTCTGCTTTGCGCAACAACAAGGTGCGTGGCGCGTGGGGCGAAGCACAGTTGCGCAACATCGTGGAATCGGCCGGTCTGCTGGAACATGTCGATTTCGATACCCAAGTGGTGGTCACCGATGCCGAGGGGCGTACGCAGCGGCCGGACATGGTCATTCACATGCCGGGCGGCAAAACCATTCCGATCGACGCGAAAGCGCCATACGCCGACTACCAGCGCGCATGCGAGATTCCAGACACCGCCTCACCGGAGGAACTGGCCCGCAAGAACGAGCTGCTGCATTCCCATGCCAAAGCGGTACGAGACCATGTGAAGACCCTGGGAGACAAAGCCTACTGGAACGCGTTCAGCGATGCTCCGGATTTCGTGATCGCGTTCATCCCCAACGAATCGTTGCTGCAGGCCGCATTGGAAACCGACCCGACACTGATGGACGACGCATTCGCGCAGAAAGTCGCGCTGACCTCGCCGATCACCCTATGGGCGGTGCTCAAATCCGTGGCATACGCATGGCAGCAGCAAAGCCTGACCGATGACGCGAAAATGCTGTTCGACCTGTCCCGAGAGCTGTACGAACGGTTTGCAGTATTGGGGGAGCGGGCCACCAAACTGGGTTCCGCCATCACCAAAACGGTCGGCGCATACAACTCGTTCGCCGCGTCGCTCGAATCGCGCGTGCTGGTCACCGCGCGCAAACTGCAACGCGTCGACCAAAGCAAGGTCATCGGCACCGTCGACATGATCGCGCCCGAAAAAGGGGATATCCGCGAGTTGTCCGCTCCCGAGACCAACGCCGAATAACCATGTTTATCGCTCATAAATCACCCATACCGCACGGTGAATGACGAGCCGAAAGGATAGGCTGGAACCATGACCGAAGAGAACACTTTCCGCAAGACGACACCGGTTCCGACGCATGATTCCGCTGCGGGCCAGTCTGTTTCCGCTTCGACGGAATCCACCGTCGATTTCGCCATGCTCGAACCTCGCGACCAGCTCAAGACGCTGCTGCAGGCCGAAATGAAGGACAAGCCTTTCTCGGAACTCTCCTCCGTGCTGTTCGACCATCGCGGAGCCTCCATCGTCGGCCATATCCTGCTCGACACGTTGGAGGAAGCCGGCTATTCCGTCGACGATTTCGACGCGGTCGGCGCATTGACCGCCGCGGCCGTGCCGCTGGTCTCCGCCATGATCCAGGCCGCCGCCTCCCGTGGTGAGGATTTGGACGGTTTCGTCATGGACTTCGTCTATCCGTCCATCAAGGGTCCGTCGATTGCCGGCAAACGCGTGGTGCTGATCGACTCCTGGCTGTCTGAAAAATCGTATGTGCAGACCTCATCGCTGGTCACCCTGCGCAACGGCAACGAGCTGAGCCTCGACTTCTCCGTGGTGGAGAACGAAGGCGCCAAAGTGCTGGCCGTTGCCTCGCTGATCGGCGGTGTCGACATGGTCGACCCGACCATCAAGGTCATCAACCCGGTCACTTCGGAGGAATCCGAACTGCCGTTCGTCGAAGTGTTCAAGGAATCCGAACTCCACTGAACACCGAGTTTCCCGCCGACCGACCGCAAACATATCTGCCGTTGACGTCGTCGAATGTGCGATGACAAGCATGATGATGCATGCGGATGCGCGGGCCTTTGACATATTTGTATTGCTGTTCCTATGAAGGGGAGAACGTGCACGATCCCAATCCCATCGATGTTGCCGCACAGGCATCCGGCGAACCGACGTTCCGCGAGGTCGGCGTAGGACCGTGGTCGCAAACCCATCCAGGCGAACCACGCCCGGACGATGCGTCATCCCCCAATTACGACATCCGCTTCGACTCCACCCTGCTCGACGAAGGCGACCGCCGCAACGTGCTCGACCGCTACCGCTACTGGACGGTCGCGGCCATCAAAGCCGACCTGGACTCCCGCGGGCGCCACGATTTCGAAGTCGCCGCGGAGAACTGGACCCACGATTTCAACATCGGCTCCATGGTGCGCACCGCCAACGCGTTCCAAGCGCGCCGCGTGCACATCGTCGGCCCGCACAAATGGAATCGCAAGGGCGCGCTCATGACGGAGCTGTACCAGCACGTCGAAAACCATCCATCCATAACGGAACTCGTCGAATGCTGGAAACTGCGCATCGCCGGCGAAATCGCCGCCGCCCAATCGCAAGCCGCCGCCATCGCCTTCCATATGCGTGGCTCCGCAGCCGCGACGGACGGCGCTTCCGGCACTGCCCCGAACACAAGCGAAACCATGGCCCAACTGGAAGCCTTGGACGCGAAAATAGCAGAACTGCAAGCCGCCCGCGTCATCGCGCTCGACATCATTCCCGGCGCGGTGCCCATGGAAACCTACCATTTCCCCAAACGCTGCCTCATGCTTTTCGGCGCGGAAGGCCCGGGCCTGTCCGAAAAAGCGCTCGAACTGGCCGATGACGTGGTCTACATCTCCCAATTCGGCTCGGTCCGTTCCATCAACGCCGGCGCCGCCGCCGCGGTCTCCATGCACGCCTGGATCGCCCAGCACGCCGCGCCGCAAGCCTGATCGCGCCATCGGCACGCGGCAAGAAAAGCCGTCGAACGTTGCTGTACCGGAAAGATGACCAGGTGTCCAACAATTGGGTTGCGAAATGGAAGGCAACGTCCGCGGCCGGGTTGCGAACGGGGCACGAAATAGGGCACACGCTCGTCACACAGACGCGTTACTGTTAGGGTCATGCCTACTTTCACCAAAGAAGAAATCGTGCATTTGGGCGATCTGGCCCGAATCGCACTCACGGACGAGGAAATCACCCGTCTGCAGGGCGATCTGAACGTCATCGCCGAATCCATCAACAAGGTCCAGGAAGTCGCCACCGACGACGTGGAACCGACCGCGAACCCGGTCCCGCTGGAAGCCTACCTGCGTCCGGACGTCCCCGAGACCCCGCTGACCCAGGCCGAAGCCACCGCAGGCGCCCCGGTCTCCGAGGCCGGCATGTTCGTCGCACCGCGCATTCTGGGACAGGAGTGATATGAGCACCACCGAACTCGTCAAGCTTTCCGCCGCCGAGATGGCGGCCAAGATCAAGGCCAAGGAAGTTTCCAGCCGTGAGCTGGTCGAAGCCCACCTTGCGGTCATCGAATCCGCCGAACCGAGCGTCAAGGCCTTCCTAAAGGTCTCCGCCGACCAGGCCCTCGAACAGGCCGACGCCTTCGACGCCAAGTCCGATGAGGACAAGGCGCAGATGCCGGAACTCGCCGGCGTGCCAATCGCCATCAAGGACATGATCGTCACCAAGGGCATCGAAACCACCGCAGCCTCCAAGATCCTCGAGGGCTGGGTGCCGCCGTACGACGCCACCGTCATCGAGAAGCTCAAGGCCGCGGGCATGCCGCTGTTGGGCAAGACCAACCTCGATGAATTCGCGCAAGGCTCCTCCACCGAGCACTCCGCCTACCAGACCACCCACAATCCGTGGGATACCGAGCGCGTGCCGGGCGGTTCCGGCGGCGGTTCCGCAGCCGCAGTGGCCGCATTCGAAGCTCCGCTCGCCCTGGGTACCGACACCGGCGGGTCCCTCCGCCAACCGAGGCTCCTTGACGCGCCGAGCTCCATCCGCCAGCCGGGCTCGCTGACCGGTACCGTCGGCGTCAAGCCGACCTACGGCGGCGTCTCCCGTTTCGGCGCGATCGCCATGGCCTCCTCGCTCGACCAGATCGGCCCGTGCTCCCGTACGGTGCTCGACTCGGCCCTGCTGCAGGAAGTGATCGGCGGACACGACAAGCGCGATTCCACCTCCATTCCGGAAGGCCCGCGTCCGATGGTCGCCGCAGCCCGCGAAGGCATGAAGCGCGATCTGAAGGGCCTCAAGGTCGGCCTGATCAAGGAGCTCGGCGGCGAAGGCTTCCAGCCGGGCGTCATGGCCCGCTTCAACGAAGGCGTCAAGAAGCTTGAGGAAATGGGCGCGGAGGTCATCGAAGTGTCCCTGCCGCACCTGCCGTACTCCCTCGGCGCCTACTACATCATCATGCCGTCCGAGGTCAGCTCCAACCTGGCCCGTTACGATGGCATGCGCTACGGCCTGCGCGTCATGCCGCCGGCAGGCGTTCCGCAGACCGCCGCCAACATGATGGCCTACACCCGTGAGGCCGGCTTCGGCGACGAAGTCAAGCGTCGTATCGTCCTCGGCACCTACGCCCTGTCCGCCGGCTACTACGATGCCTGGTACGGCTCCGCGCAGAAAGTCCGCACCCTGATCATCGACGACTTCAAGAAGGCCTTCGAAAAGGTCGACGTGCTCGTCGGCCCGACCAGCCCGGTCACCGCGTTCAAGTTCGGCGAGAAGACCGAGGACCCGATGGCCATGTACGCCATCGACATCACCACCATTCCGGCCAACCTCGCCGGCGTGCCGGCAATGAGCATCCCGGCCGGCCTGAGCGACGACGGCCTGCCGGTCGGCTTCCAGTTCCTCGCCCCGCAGCAGCGCGACGAGGTCATGTACAAGCCCGCCGCCGCTCTCGAAGCGGCCCTCGAGGAAAGCTGGAACGGCCCGATCTGGCAGTCCCTGAAGACCCCGTGGCTCGACGGACTGGACAAGTAGGAAGCATCGGAGGAAAGAAAACAAAATGGCTGAAAAGTTGATGAAGTACGCCGATGCCGTCAAGAAGTTCGACCCGGTCATCGGTCTGGAAACCCACGTGGAGCTGTCCACCACCACGAAGCTGTTCTGCCCGGCCGAAGTCCACTTCGGCGGCGAGCCGAACACCCAGCTCACCCCGGTGAGCCTCGGCCTGCCGGGCTCCCTGCCGGTGGTCAACAAGACCGCCGTCGATTACGCGATCAAGCTGGGTCTCGCCCTGCACTGCGAAATCGCCGAATGGAGCCAGTTCGCCCGTAAGAACTACTTCTACCCGGACATGCCGCGCGATTACCAGATCTCGCAGTATGACAAGCCGACCAACGGCAACGGCTACCTCGACGTGGAGCTTGAGGACGGCACCATCTTCCGTGTGCCGATCGAGCGCGCCCACATCGAAGACGACGCCGGCAAGAACACCCACGTCGGTGGCGCTGACGGCCGTATCGAAGGCGCCGACCACTCGCTGGTCGACTACAACCGCGCCGGCGTGCCGCTGATCGAAATCGTGACCAAGCCGATCGAAGGCGCAGGAGACCGCGCCCCCGAAATCGCAGGCGCCTACATGCGCGCCATCCGCGACATCGTGCGTGCGCTGAACATCTCCCATGCCCGCATGGAGCAGGGCAACATGCGCGCCGACGTGAACGTGTCGCTGCGCAACAGCCCGTCCGATCCGTTCGGCACCCGTTCCGAAACCAAGAACGTGAACTCGTTCCGTGGCATCGAGAAGACTATCCAGTACGAGATCCGCCGCCAGGCCGCCATCCTTTCCGAAGGCGGCGAGATTCTGCAGGAGACCCGTCACTGGGACGAGGCCTCGCAGACCACCGCCGGCGGCCGCGTGAAGTCCGACGCCGACGACTACCGCTACTTCCCGGATCCGGATCTGGTGATGCTGCACATCACCAAGGAGCACATCGAGGAGATGAAGGCCCAGATGCCGGAAATGCCTCGTGAGCGCCGCAACCGCCTGAAGGGCGAGTGGGGCTTCAACGATCTGGAGATGCGCGACGTGCTCAACGCCGACGCTCTGGACCTGCTCGAGGACACCGTCAAGGCCGGCGCTTCCGCCGCAGGCGCCAAGAAGTGGTGGCTGGGCGAGCTGTCCCGCGAAGCCAACAACAAGGGCGTGAGCCTTGAAGAGCTGCCGATCACCCCGGCCGACGTCGCCGAGGTCGAGAAGCTCATCGCCGACGGCAAGCTCAACGACAAGCTCGCCAAGCAGACCGTCGCAGGCGTGCTCGCCGGCGAAGGCACTCCGGACGAGGTCGTCAAGAAGCACGGCTTCCAGGTCGTTTCCGACGACGGCGCGCTCGAAAAGGCCGTCGACGAGGCACTCGCGGCCAACCCGGACATCGTCGAGAAGCTCAAGAGCGGCAACATGAAGCCGATGGGCGCGATTATCGGCGCTGTCATGCGCGCCACCCGCGGCCAGGCCGACGCGAAGGCCGTTACCAAGATCGTGATGGGCAAGATCAAGTGACATTCCGGCGATTGCCGAACGTTGCCTGATTGATGGCATCGAAAGGCGTGCGTTTTTGCGATGAGAGGAATCGTAAAAACGCACGCCTTTCTGCATTTTGTTGCTTTTTATCTGCTTTTACATGCCTTTTCGTACGATTCACGCGTCGGCTGGGGGAGGTTTCACGGGGATTTTGCCTAACAAAACTCCCAGCTGGCGTTCAGTCGGGTACAATACCGTCGGTATGGGTGTGGCGAGGGACCGCGCCGAGAAACATAGGGAACGATAATCATGTCAGAGTACGCTGAAACCACAGCGAAGGAACAGACGACGGACCAGCGGGCGAGGGAGCTGCCGGAACGCATCGTCATTCCGCCCATCAAGGGCGAGATGGTGCACTTGCGCCCCGCCACCATCGACGACATCGCACGCATGGAGGTCATTGAGGCGTACGTCGGCGCATCCGGCATCACCGGCAAGGACCGCGTGGCCGAACGTGGCGCTGTGAACGCGTGGGTGCGTCGTTCCGTGGCATGGTCCAATGGCGAAAAATCGAACGAATCCGGCGTGGGGGATCCGGAATCTCGTCGTACCATCGCATGGTCCATCGTCACCGAAGCCGACCATGACGGCGACGGCGAGCTTGACGCGGCCTCTTCCGACAACGTGATCGGCATGATCTTCCTCATCGACATCGACGGCTGGGCACGTTCCGCCCGCATCCAAGTGGTGCTCGGCAAGGACTACCGCGGCCGCGGCTACTCGCGAGACATCATGCCCCGCGTGATGACGTACGGCTTCGCGCCGGAACCGGCGGGCCTCGGCATGCACCGCATTTGGGTGGCCGTGCCGGAACAGAACACGCGTTCCGTATCCGTCTACCAGTCGCTCGGCTTCGTGCCGTCCGGCCGTTCGCGCGATGCCCTGTGGAACGCGTCGGAGAACCGTTACCAGGACCTCATCGTCATGGACACGCTCGTCGACGAATTCGACCCGATCCGCTCGCTCGACGCGTTCGGCATGCACGTGATCGAAGACAATCCGGGCGTCAAGGAGGCGTTGAGCGCCCGCGAACACTCGATCGCCATCCAACTCAACTCCGTACATAAGGGCGATGCGGACGATGCCGCAGCGGCAGGCCAGAGTGGAGACACGGCGCAGACCTCCGCCGACGAGACGTCTGCCGCGCCATCGCAGGAATCGCAGCCGAACGAAGCATCCGGAACGGCGAAGACGGACCAGAAGGCCGGCGATGCCGACAACAACTGGCCGTACAGCTCGGATGAGCGCAAAACCTCGAAGGATGCTTGGTGGCGCACGCTTGGACGTGGCCGCAAGCGCGACACGGAAGGCAGACGATGAGCGCCGAGGACCTCGACAACTACGAAACCGACGCCGAGCTGTCCCTATACAAGGAATACCGCGACGTCATCAAACTGTTCACCTACGTTGTGGAGACCGAGCGCCGCTTCTATCTGGCCAACAAGGTCGATTTCAACGTGCGTTCCGCCGGCCAGGACGTCTACTTCGACGTGCGGCTGACCGACGCGTGGGTGTGGGACGTCTACCGTTCCAGCCGTTTCGTCAAGAACGTGCGCATCGTCACGTTCAAGGACGTGAACGTCGAGGAAGTGCAGAAAACCGACATCGACATTCCCGACAGCATGTAGCAGACCTACGGAAAACCAGTCTTCGGCGGAAGCCGTACGGCTGGTTTTCCTTCTATCAGGGCGATTGCTGTCGGACTTGGCGGTGATTTTGTGTGCATGCGCACAGGTGCGCTGTGCGTTTCCCTACCTTCGGGTAGAATATCTTCGATTTTGTTTGTAAGGAGACTTCAAAGTGACGCAAAAGCAATCCGTGGTCATCATCGGTGGCGGCCCTGCCGGCCTGACTGCCGCTTGGGAGCTCGTCAAGGACGGTGGCTCCGAACAGTACGACGTGACCGTGCTGGAAGCCACCCGCGAATTCGGCGGCATCTCCCGCACCGTCAAGCATGACGGCAATCGTATGGATATCGGCGGCCACCGCTTCTTCTCGAAGGACGACCGCATCATGGACTGGTGGAAGGACGTTCTGCCGCTGCAGGGCGCACCCAGCTATGATGACAAGAAGCTCCACCGCGAGCATGATATGGAGCCGGGCGGCCCGGATCCGGAAATCGAAGACAAGGTGATGCTCAAGCGCCACCGCGTGTCCCGCATCTACTGGAACCGCCACTTCCTCGACTACCCGATTTCCCTGAGCGCCAACACCCTGAAGGCCATGGGCTTCAAGCTCACCATGGTCGCCGGCTTCAGCTACCTGAAGTCCATGGTGCACAAGCTGCCGGAAACCAACCTGGAGAACTTCTACATCAACCGTTTCGGCCGTAAGCTCTACTCCATGTTCTTCGAGGGCTACACCGAGAAGCTGTGGGGCCGTCACCCGTCCGAAATCTCCGCCGACTGGGGCGCACAGCGCGTCAAGGGCCTGAGCATCATGGGCGTGCTGAAGAACGCCTTCCAGAAGCTCCTGCCGAAGAAGCGCGACAACTCCGAAGTCGAAACCTCCCTCATCGAGGAATTCTGGTATCCGAAGCTCGGCCCGGGCCAGCTGTGGGAAACCGTCGAATCCAACTGCGAAGCCGCCGGCGTGAAGGTCATCACCGACGCCAATGTGGTGGAAATTCGCCAGAAGGACGGCAAGATCGCATCCGTCGTGTACGAGGATTCCGAAGGCAACCGCACCGAAATGGCCGCGGACGACTTCATTTCTTCCATGCCGGTCAAGGACCTTGTCAACGCCGTGGACGCCTCCGACCAGCCGGCTCCGAAGGATATGACCGAAATCGCCAACGGCCTGCCGTACCGCGATTTCGTCACCGTCGGCCTGCTCGTCAAGCACCTGCGCCTGACCAACACCACCGACATTCCGACCCTCGGCAACCCGCCGATCGTGCCGGATTGTTGGATTTACGTGCAGGATCCGGGCTACAAGGTCGGCCGTCTGCAGATCTTCAACAACTGGAGCCCGTACCTGGTCAAGGACGTCGACAACACCGTGTGGATCGGCCTCGAATACTTCTGCGAGGAAGGCGACTCCTTCTGGAACATGACCGACGAGGAAGCCACCAAGTTCGCCATCCAGGAGCTCACCCGCATGCAGGTCATCAACGGCCCGCAGGACGTGCTCGACTCCCACCGCGAACGCGTCAAGAAGGCTTACCCGGCCTACTTCGACACCTACGACCGCATGCCCGAACTCGTCGACTACCTCGACTCCTTCGGCAACCTGTACTGCGTTGGCCGTAACGGACAGCACCGTTACAACAACATGGACCACTCCATGGCCACCGCCATCGAAGCCGTCAAGGACATCAAGAGCGGCGAAACGTCGAAAGACAACGTGTGGTCGGTCAACACTGACAAGTCCTACCACGAAGAAAAGTAGAAAAATAAATAACGCGTGCGCATACGCCCTTTCTCCGGCGCTCGACGTACCTTTGTACGCCTTCGGCCTCAGACGGGCGTCTTCGCACGCGTTATTTATTTTTCGCAGCGTAACTTTGATCAAGCCCATGCTTTTTGGCATGGGCTTTTTCATTGCGATTTTCATTGCGATTGCGCGGTGCGCGAACCGCACGGGCGGACCGCGCGTGCCCGCTTTGCGTTGGTCTGGGTTGCGTTGTATGGTTAGGACAGTTCGAAAACCGCGATGTTTCGCGGCGGACTTTTCATTCGACGGAAATTTTCCGCGATTCTTTTTTACAGCTGTCGCGGGCGCATGCCTGTGGAAGCCAAGGAAAGGCAACTACCAGTGGCAACAAGCCCTAATCTCGATGATATGAAACTGCCCGAGCTCAAGGAGCTCGCCAAGCAGATGGGACTTCGTGGTGTCTCCACCATGCGCAAGACCGAACTGATCGCAACACTTCAAGCCGCCCGTTCCGGCGGCCAGGCTCCGGCCGGCGTCACCGTGCGCGCGCCAAAGTCCGCTCCCGCCGCAGACGCTGAGGTCAAATCGGCAAAGGACAAGAAGGCCGATGAAGCCAAGCAGGAGGAACGCCCCGTCCGTGCCAAGCAGGCCAAGTCCGCGGAATCCTCCGAAGTCGCGGATGCCGTGGCAGCGGTGGACGCGTTGAAGCCGAACGATGAAGCGCCGAAGCGTCGTCGCCATCGTGACGCCGAAGCCGGCGCCGACCTGCTCGCCGAACTGGGCCTTGACGATGCCGCTCCGAAGCAGGATGACCGCCGTCGCCGTCGTGATGACGACCGTAGGAACGATTTCGAGCCGCGTCGCCGCCGTCGCGTGGCGGACGGGCCGAAGAGCGAAGACGTCGTGCGCGACCTTGATGACATCCTCGCCACGCTGCCGTCGCAGGAAGACGCCGACGATGATAAGCGTCGCGACGAGACCGAAGACAACGAATACCGTCACAGCCGTGGACGCAACGATCGCCGTGGCCGCCGTATGCGTGGCCGTGACCGCGATTACGACGAGCGTGACGAGCGTCGCGGCAGGGGCGATCGCAATGATCGCAACGACCGTAACGATCGCGCCGACCGCATGGACCGCAACGCCGACCGCGACCAGCGCAACGATCGTATGGATCGCGCCGACCGCGACCAGCATCGCGACGAGCCGAAGGAAGACCTCGTGCCGGTCGCCGGCATCGTCGACGTGCTCGACTCCTACGCGTTCGTGCGTACGTCCGGCTACCTGCCGGGACCGAACGACGTGTATGTCTCCATGGGCCAGGTCAAGAAGTACGGCCTGCGCAAGGGCGACGCCGTGCACGGCTCCATCCGCGCCCCGCGTGAAGGCGAACGTCGCAACCAGCGTCAGAAGTTCGTGCCGCTGCAGTCCATCGACTCCATCAACGGCATGAGCGTCGAGGAAGCGCAGCATCGTCCGCAGTTCAGCAAGCTCACCCCGCTGTATCCGCAGGAACGCCTGAAGCAGGAGACCACGCCGAACAAGCTCACCGGCCGCCTCATCGACATCGTGGCGCCGATCGGCAAGGGCCAGCGTGGCCTGATCGTGTCCCCGCCGAAGGCCGGCAAGACCATCACCCTGCAGAACATCGCCAACGCGATTGCCACCAACAATCCGGAAGTCCACCTGATGGTCGTCCTCGTGGACGAACGTCCGGAGGAAGTCACCGACATGGAACGCACGGTGCAGGGCGAGGTCATCTCCTCCACCTTCGACCGTCCGGCCTCCGACCACACCACCGTCGCCGAACTGGCCATCGAACGCGCCAAGCGTCTCGTGGAGCTCGGCCAGGACGTGGTGGTGCTGCTCGACTCCATGACCCGTCTGGCCCGTGCCTACAACATCGCCGCGCCGGCCTCCGGCCGCATCCTGTCCGGTGGTGTGGACGCGCAGGCGCTGTACCCGCCCGCAACATCGAAAACGGCGGCTCCCTGACCATCATCTCCTCCGCGCTGGTGGAAACCGGTTCCAAGATGGACGAGGTGATCTTCGAGGAATTCAAGGGCACCGGCAACATGGAATTGCGCCTGAGCCGTGAGCTCGCCGACAAGCGCCTGTTCCCGGCCATCGACGTGAACGCCTCCGGCACCCGCCGCGAGGAGCTCATCACCGATCCTCAGGAACTGCCGATCATCTACCGTCTGCGTCGCCTGCTGGGCGGCCTCGAGCCGGAACAGGCCTACCAGACGCTCGTGCCACGCCTGAAGAAGACAGCGACCAACCGCGATTTCATGGCGTCGCTCATCCAGCAGAGCGGCAACGCCACCAACGGCAACTGAGTCGTCGGCTGCAAGCGAATCTGAAGGTTTGAGGGGCTGCATGGCAATCGCCGTGTAGTCCCTTTCCTATGCGTACGTTTCGACGAATTTCGTGAGATTGACCACTTTTTGGACAACGTTGTCAATTAAAAAATAGGTAAAAATACGACGAGAAAAGATAAATGGGAAAAATATATATGGTCGATATGGGGGTATGAGCTAAATAAAACAAAGATATTTCATGACAGCGTTGCGCCGTCCGGATAAACTGCGGCGATTCCGCGACGGTATGTGCGCGGTAGTGGGTATGGTAAGGAAGAAAAAGAACATGGAACTGCAGTGGGGACGGTCGATTGCGGCCGGTGCAGTGGATTGTTGGAAAAGGGGTATGAATGACCAACAGTGACAATGGTCCGGTAGACGCACGTACGGTTGCGAGCCAGCTCGACGCGACCGATGGCGTAATCCTCGACATGCTTGAAAAGGATGGCCGAGCCACGCTGTCCCACCTTTCCGAGGCGACAGGCCTGTCCGTGTCCGCCGTGCAGTCGCGCGTGCAGAAGCTTGAGCGTCGCGGCGTGATCCGCGGCTACAAGGCGGTTATCGACGACGAGCGCCGCGGCCTTGCGGTGAACGCCTACATCGCGGTCACGCCCATCGATTACTCCCAGGAAGCCGAGATTCCAGACAAGCTCAAAAACATCGACGGCATCATGTCCTGCGATTCCGTCGCCGGTTCGCCCAGCTTCATGCTCACCGTTCGCGTCGAATCGCCCAGCAAGCTCGAAGAGCTGTTGAACCTCATCCATCGCACGGTGTCGGTTAGCACCGAAACCACCATCGTGCTGCAGCGTTACTTCGCGAAGTGACCGCTGTTCGGCAGATGCCGCGGTAGGGTGCGCGGTAGGCTTATACCCATGAGCGACAGCGAACATGACTGGCTTCGGCCAGAAGAAGAAACCGAATCCGAAACCATCATCGACGCGCGCACCGCGCAGAACAACCCCGAAGTGGCCGATGTGGTGGCTAAAATCGCCTCGCTGCGCCAATCGATAGACAACGTCGACACCGCCATCGTCTCGCTGCTGGCGGAACGGTTCAAATACACGTCGCAGGTGGGTGTGCTCAAGGCGCGTGCGGGCTTCGCGCCGGCCGATTACCAGCGTGAACATGCCCAGATCGAGCGTCTGCATCGCATTGCCGACGAAGCCGGACTGGATCCGGAAATCGCCGAAATGTACCGCGAATTCGTGGTGACCGAGGCCAAGCGCCGCCACAAGCGCATCGCCGAAAACGGGGGAGACCCGGGCGTACTCGACGTTTTCGCCTGAGCCGTCCGTTTTCCGCGCGCCCCGCGCGAACGTCCATTGCCGACGGGCATGCCGGGCACTACATTAAATGCCTTGGGAAGTTGTTTCGATTGCGATTGAGAGGTCCGGCATGCGCCACGCCACCGCGAACCGTCCATCCGGTGCCCGACGCCCGCTTGCCGCGGCGATCGCGGTCGCCGTCATCACCGCCGCTCCCGTCGCGGCAGTCGGCGTGAACGACGCGATATCGGCCTTGCGGCAGAATGGGCAGTACGCGGCCGATGCATCGCATGATGACGTGATGAGCGCCTACACCTCCATCGACAAACCAGGCCGCCTTTTCCTGACCAACAGCGGATCCTCCACGTCGAAACGCGTTCCCAAAGGCGTTGTCGCATTGCCGTGGAAAATATCCGCCTCCTTCACCCTCAACGGGCCCGACGTAAGCGTTTCCGACGTTTCCGACGCTTCCGGCATGATCGGCATACGCATCGCCCTGCATGCCACGAAACCCGACGTGACCGCCAATCTGACGCCAATCGTCGCCTTCACCATTCCCGGACGCGTCGGCAGTGACGTGACCGCCGATGACGGCGTGCTCGTCTCATCCGACAACACCTCGACCCTGGTGGCTGCGGTCGGCAAACCGGGCGAGGACCTGACCTTCAACGCCTACGTGACGGCGAAGCACTTCACCATGAGCTCACTGTCCATCGCCGCGGTGGAAGGCAACGTTCAGCAATCACTGCCTGACCTGACCAAGCGCGCAACCACCTTGGTGGACGGTCTGACCAACGTCGGCTCGCAACGCAACCGCAAGCTCATCGCCCAACTGGAACAGCTCAGAGACAACGAGAAAGCGCTTGCCAAACAGACCATCGCCGTACGTTCCAAAGCGCACGATCAGGCGTTCGGCGGCTACATCGACGCGTACGTGGGCTCATACACCACGCATCTGTCCGGTTCGATCGGCAACGCCACACAGCTTCCCGCCATTCTCGGCACCGCGTCCGAACTGAACGGCGATACCTCCGTAGCTAAATCCGTGGCAGACCTGGCCAACGCCGTCAACGACGTGAGCGCCGCATACCGGCATATCGGCGCGGCCGACGCCGTCGACGAGGTGATTCGCACCATCGAACAGCGTGGCACATCCGGCTTGGTGAACGAGCTCACCAAGCGCGCCGGCGAGGAACAACAGCGCGGCTCCAAGGACTACAGTGCCGGCCAATCGCAGCTGTCCGCGGCCATGATCCCGTATTCGATGGATTTCACCGACGCATACACGGCTCGGCTTAAGGAACTGGGTGCCACCGCAGGCACGGCTGGCAGCTACGAAACCCAGGCGATCGCCGACGTGCGTGCCGGCATCAAAGACAATGAGAAGCTCAAAACCGCGTCCGACAAGGTGTCCGCGGCGATGACCGCGTTGGCGGACGCCAGCGAGCACACCGGACAGGCCAGCGCATTCCACCAGATCGTGCTGCGATTCGCCGACCAGCTGGATTCGGATGACGACACGTCCGAATCGGGCGCTGCCGATGACGCTTCTGTGCTGGACACGTTGCGTTCCGCCTCCGCCAGCCAATCGTTGTGCGCGAAAGCCGAGAAACGGCGGTCCCGTGCGCAACGCAAGGCCGAACGCGCGCAGGCGAAGAACAACACCGCCGATTCGACCAGCTTGGTCGATGACAAGAACGCCATCAGCATGGATGATGTGATGAGCTACGCGGGCGGACTACGCCCGTCGTTCGGCGCCGCAGCGGACACCACGTCGAAGAATGTGGCGAAAGTCGGGGGAGTGGACGGCTCTTCGAAGAACAGCGGTGGCGATTCGTCCGACGGTTCGGCGGATTCGTCCGCCAGCTCGCTACCAATTACCGGCTATGGCTTGGCGAAAACCGGTTTCACGCCGGATAATGGCGATTTGATTGACGAGACGGTCGAATTGGCCGCCGCTGCGGAAGTTTTCGACGATGCGCTGCAGGCTGGATTGGGTGGGAACGGTTCCGGAAATTCGTCCGCTGGCCCGCAGTACCTCCTGTCCGTTCCGGTGCTGTAGAGCACGCGGTTTGTGCGATGCGCTAAATCCGATAGTGCTCCGTCGCTTACGTGGTACGTTTCGGGGTTTTTGATTGCGATTTCCGCCTCCGCTTGTGCATTCGTTGAGATTACGCCCATAAAAACCATTTTTCGCGTACGGGTTTGTGCGCAGGGGCAGGAATGTACGCTGAGAACAGCCGAGAACGGGATAAGGACGGTTCTATGCGCGCACGTCTTGCGATTTAGGGCGATTCTGCACGGACGTGAGCAAAAGGGGATATGATTTCGACCGTTTTGCCTGCGATTTATACCCCTTTTCGCTCACGAAAGCATTTTTCCCGCGATTTTGACTGAATATGAGCAAAAGGGGGCACGGTTAGTTGCAGACAGTGACGGGATATACGAGGGGCCTCTCCTTCATGCAAAGGAAAGGCCCCTCGTATGTGGGTGAAGTGAGCGGCTGCGCTACAAAAGCCGCTGGCGGCTCACCTCAGAGACTCACTTCTTCGGTTTCTTGGCCGGCGGTTCGCCTAGCTCGCTTTCGGCGACCGTCACATCGGCGGCCTCGTTCTCACCCTCGGCGGCAGCCGGTGCGGTGAAGGCGATCGGTCCGGTCACGCGACCAGCTTCGGCGATATCGCCCAGCGCGGCCTCGATGGACCCGCGCACATCGTCGGCAACGGCAAGCGTCACAGACAAGATCGGGGTCTTCATCGAAACCTTGGCCTTCGACTTGATGCCACGCAGCGCGGCCAGAGCCTCACCGGCATGAGCAAGCAGATCGGCGGATGCGTCGCCGGCGGCGGCCGCGTACACGTCGGCCACAGGCCATGCGGCGCGGTGCACGGAGCCCTCGCCCTCATGCATCCAGCTCCACACCTCTTCGGTGGCATACGGCAGGTACGGGGCCAGCAGGCGCGCGAACGCATCAAGACCCAGGCCCAGCGTGGTGCGTGCGGACTTCACCGCGGCCTCGCTCGGCACGTTGCCGGTGGAATCGGCGGTGCCGTAGGCGCGGTTCTTGACCAGCTCGATGTAGTCGTCGCAGAACTGCCAGAAGTAGTTCTCGATGACTTCCAGAGCCTTGGAATGCTCGTAGTTGTTGAGATCGTCGGTGGCTTCGCGGACCACGGCGGCCATCTTGGACATCGCGGAACGGTCGATCGGCTCGGTCACGTCGGCCGGGTTCCATGCGGCGACTGCCGGAGCGCCCACGTGATGGTTCTCGTCCTCACGGCCGATGGCTAGCGCGAACTTGGTGGCGTTGAGCAGCTTGATGGCAAGACGACGGCCGATCTTCATCTGGCCTTCGTCGTACGTGGCGTCCAGGCCCAGACGTGCGGCGGCGGCCCAGTAACGCACCGCGTCGGCGCCGAACTGTTTGATCGGCTTGTCCGGCACGACCACGTTGCCCTTGGACTTCGACATCTTCTTGTGGTCCGGATCGAGGATCCAGCCCGACAGCGTGGTGTTGGCCCACGGCAGGCACTTGTTCTCGAGATGCGCGCGATCCATGGTGGAGAACAGCCAAGTGCGGATGATGTCCTGGCCCTGCGGACGCAGATCCATCGGGAAGGTGGCATTGAAGATCGCCTGGTTCTCCTCGCCCGGTTCCTCCCAGCGGGTCACGATCTGCGGGGTGAGCGACGAGGTGGCCCAAGTATCCATGATGTCCGGCTCGGCGGTGAAGCCGCCCGGCACGTCACGCTGGTCCTCGGTGTAGCCTTCCGGCACATCGTCGGTCGGATCGATCGGCAGACGGTCCTCGCTCGGGGTGATCGGATGATCGTAATCCGGGGTGCCATCCTCCTTCACCGGGTACCACAGCGGGAACGGAACGCCGAAGAAGCGCTGGCGGGAGATCAGCCAGTCGCCGTTGAGGCCGTGCACCCAGTTCTCGTAGCGCACGCGCATGAAATCGGGGTGGAAGTTCAGCTCCTTGCCGCGCGCGATGAGCTCGGCGTTCAGCTTCTCGTCGGTGCCGCCGTTCTTCAGGTACCACTGGCGGGAGGTGACGATTTCGAGCGGCTTGTCGCCCTTCTCGTAGAAGTTCGTCATACGCTTGGTCGGGGTCGGCTCGCCGTCCAGATCGCCGGCAGCGCGCAGCTCGTCGACGATGACCTTACGTGCGGAGAACGTGGTCTTGCCCGCGGTCTCCTGGAAGATACGCTTGCCTTCCTCGTCTTCGATCCAATCCGGGGTGTCCATGACGATGCGCCCGTTGCGCTGGATGATGGAACGCAGCGGCAGGTTCAGATCGCGCCACCATTCGACGTCGGTCACGTCGCCGAACGTACAGCACATGGCGATGCCGGCGCCCTTGTCCATTTCCGCCGCCTTATGCGCCAGAATCGGCACCTTCACATGGAACAGCGGGGAGTAGACGTACTGGCCGAAATACTGCTTGTAACGCTCGTCGTCCGGATGCGCGATCAGCGCGCCGCAGGCGGCCAGCAGTTCCGGACGGGTGGTCTCGATGTAGATCGGGGTGCCGTCTTCGAAACGGAAGGCCAACTTGTGGTAGAAGCCCGGGTATTCGCGCGATTCCAGTTCGGCCTGCGCCACTGCGGTCTGGAACGTCACGTCCCACAGGCCCGGGGCGTCCTTCTGATACGCCTCTCCGCGAGCCAGGTTGCGCAGGAACGCTTTCTGGGCCACGCGCTGCGGATGCTCGCCGATGGTGTGGTAGGTCTGCGACCAGTCGATGGACAGGCCGAGGGAGCGCCACAGCACCTCGAACTGCTTCTCGTCCTGGGCGGTGAGCTTTTCACACAGTTCGATGAAGTTCTTACGGGAGATCGGCACCTGGTCCTTGGCGTCGATCTTCTTGCCATCGGTGCCTTCGAACGGCGGCACGAAATTCGGATCGTACTTCAGGGAAGTGTCCACGCGCACGCCGTAATAGTTCTGCACACGGCGTTCGGTCGGCAGGCCGTTGTCGTCCCAGCCCATCGGGTAGAACACGTCGTAGCCGTTCATGCGCTTGAAACGCGCGATCACATCGGTATGCGTGTAGGAGAACACGTGGCCCACATGCAGGTGGCCCGAAACGGTGGGCGGCGGGGTATCGATGGAATAGACGGCCTTGCGGTCGCGGGTGCCCTGGAACTTGTAGACTCCGCTCTCGTCCCAGACGCCACGCCACTTGTCTTCGAGACCGTCCACGCCGACCCTGTCGGGCAGCGGCGTGAGGTTCGCGTTGATGGTGTTATCTTGGCTTTCAGTCATAGTCGCTAGTCTAGAAAGCGAATGTGACAACTGCCGTCGTATCAGCGCCTATCGAACCGAATGCCGGAATCGCAGGCAAATCGCGGAAAATCCACATAAAAAACCGTGGAAAAATCAGTGCAGCGTCAATCTGTTCAACGGCAGCAGACGGTCGGTCAGATTCTTCGGATACCCCTGCAGCCCATCGGAAACGGCAAGGAAGTTCTTACGTGTGTACAGCCAGTCGCTGGCCGCGTTTTCGCTGACGGCGCGCGCGTAATCGCGCATGCGGGCCTGATAATCGTTGTCGTTGGTCGCGGCCATGGCATTGGCGTAAGCCTGCTGCGCGTCGCCGTTCTCGAAATGGAACACGGACTGGCCGTTGTCGAAGACGCTTGCGTCACCTTCGTCGCTCATGGTGGTCAGCGCGATGTTATAGGTGCCGGCGTTCATGCGTTCCGTCACGTCCGCGGCGGAATCGAGCACTTCCAGATTGGTGTTGATGTTGAGGTTTTCGATGGCGGTTTTCACGTCGTTGCCGATGCTTTCGTATTCCTTCGGCACCAGAATGTCGATTGGCGCGATGTAGTTCACTCCGAAATACGTGCGCATCCGTTGCCCCTGTTCGAGGTTGTAGAGGTACAGTCCGCTCAGGTCCTCATACCCGTCTTCCAGCGGGCTGATCGGCCCTCCTAGCGGCGCGTACGCGTCGGGCGCGTTCTTGGCGATGGTCTTCGCATCGATGGCGTATCGCGTCATCTTGCGGATCTGCTCGTCGGAGAAGGGGCTGTTGTTGTCGTTGTTGAACGCGAGCATCACCTTGTCGAAGCTGATGCCGCTGTCCGCGGTAATACCGTTGGTCTTGCCCAGTTCCGAGGCGGTTGAAGCGCTCAGCGGCAGCGCCATGCTGATTTTGCCGGCTTTCATGGCATCGGCCATGGATTCCTCGTTGGTGTAGTAGTAGAGCGTCACTTGCGATGATGCGGCTTTTTTGCCCCAATACGAGTCGTTGCGTTGCAGCACGATTTGCGATTGGTCCGCGGTTGACACGGTGAATGGTCCCGATCCGACCGCCGATTTCGCATAGTTGGTTTTGCTTTCCGCGTCGTACACGACGCCTGCACGGCCGGCCAGCGCGCGCAACAGCCGCGGATTCGGCTTGGCGAGCGTGATGACCACCGTATTCGCATTGGGATTGGTGATTTCCTTCAGATCACCAAGCTGGTCGGCTCCCACGTAATGGTTGTTGACGGCGTTCTGCAGCGACCAGACCACGTCGGACGAGTCGAGTTTGTGCCCATTGGCGAACGTCATGCCGTCGTTCAGCGTGAACGTGTACGTGAGACCGTCGTCGGAAGCCTGCCAGGAGCTGGCGATTCCCGGCTGCAGTTTGTTGGTTTCGCTGCGTGACACCAGCGTTTCGTATACGTTGCCGAGCAGCGCTTGCTCCACGGCGGTGCCTTGTTCGGTGCGGATGTCAAGCGATTTCGGCGCATTGCCTTCGATGCCGACGGTCACCGACGAGTCGGAGACGAGCGTGCCGAAGGATGTGATGGGATTCTTGCGGCCTGTCAGCGACAGTCCCAGCCACAGCAGCACACTGAGCACGATCGCGACGCCGAAGAAGATCAGCCAGCGCGTCGCCTCGGCTTTCAGATTACGTTTCCGCCCGTTTTCATCCATGCACCCGAGTCTAGTTGACGCGTGCTACACGCCCGATGGCCGGGTGCGATTCGACGGAGTGCCGGCGCGGCGGCTGGCATGCGTCGGAATCACGCGGCGAACGCGCTCGGACACGTGTCGTTGAGGGGGCAGTCGGCGCAATCCGGTTTTCGCGCATGGCAGATGGCGCGGCCATGCAATATCAAACGGTGAGACAGATCGGTCCATTCTTCGGGAGGGAAGCAGGCGGTGACCTCACGTTCGATGGCCACCGGGTCAGGGGAGGGGCTCGCCCAGTCGGACCGCCACCGCAATCGCCCAGTCACACGAATCACATGCGTGTCCACAGGAAAACCGGGCACGCCGAACGCGTTGCCCAACACCACGTTCGCGGTTTTGCGGCCCACGCCCGGCAGGCTGACCAGCGAAGCCATATCGGCTGGCACCTCGCCCCCGAATCGCACGCACAACTCATGCGACAGCCCGATGATGTTGCGCGCTTTCGTACGGAAGAAGCCGATGGTGCGGATGATGTCCTCGACGTGCTCGGGATTCGCGGCGGCAAGCTCCGCCGGACCGGGATATTCGCCGAACAGTTCCGGCGTGACCATGTTCACGCGCTTGTCGGTGGTCTGCGCGCTCAACACCGTAGCCACCAGCAGTTCGAAAGGAGAATTGAAGTTCAACGCGCATTTCGGATCGGGAATCTCCACGCACAACTGCTCGTATTCCTGATGCATGCGCGCGATCCGCGCCTTCTTCGATTCCCGAGGCATGCCTCCAGCCTACCCCTCGCATGCGGACGAACGCGGAAAACCTATGGAAACGTCGCAATCGGCAAAAACAGCGAAAATCCATCGAAAAAACAACAGAAAATCAGCGAAAGGCCAACGAAAACAAACGAAACCCGTCGAACATCAACGGAATGATCGCAAGAAAAAGTCAGCTTTCGCCGGACTCGCCGTGAGCCGCATCCTTGGCCGCGGCCTCATGCTCATCCTCTTCCGGCGGATCGAAACGATAGCCGACGTTGCGCACGGTGCCGATGAGATGCTCGTACTCGCCGCCCAGCTTGGCGCGCAGACGACGGATATGCACGTCCACAGTGCGGGTGCCGCCGTAATAGTCGTAGCCCCACACCTCCTGCAGCAGCTGCGCGCGCGTGAACACGCGGCCCGGATGCTGCACCAGATACTTGAGCAGCTCGAACTCCTTGTACGCCAAGTCGATCGGATGGCCGTGCAGACTGGCCGTATAGCCATTCGTATCCACCACCAAATCGCCGGAACGGATCAGACCATCCTCGTTCTGCACGCCCTGCTCGCCCGAACCGGACGCCGCGTTGACCGGCGCGTTGCCACGTTCGGAAACCAGACGCAAACGCCCCTCCACCTCGGCGGGGGACGCCGTAGCCACCACCACATCGGCAATGCCCCACTGCGAATTGACCACGGTGAAGCCGCCCTCGGTGAGAATGAGCACGATCGGCGTGGACAGTCCCGACGCGTGAATCAGACGGCACAGCGTTTTGGCGGTGGCCAGGTCGTCACGCGCATCAAGAAACAGAATGGTGTTCTCCGGCATCTTCACCAGGCTGGCCGCATCCATCGGCAACACGCGCACGCGGTGGGAAAGCAGCACCAACGAGGGGAGAACGGTAGCTGGATCGCTAGCGAACGTCATAAGCGTAAGATCCGTCACGTCAGCTCCCTTTTGTTCTAAACTGATGCCGCGATTGTACACACAAAATGTATTATCGGCGTTTCATCGATTGTAACTGAAGTATGTGGACACATACGGCTACATTTATTCATATTGCATACGTATTGACCACAATATGAAAAGGGGGTTCGAGATGACCGCTCCGCAGGCCGTTTCCCAGCAAAACCCGTCGAAGGTCGCTTTCGGCAAAGTATTGGCGATCCAGATCGTCGCGTACGTGGTATTGGTGGCGCTCGCGCTCGTTCCCGGCATCGCATACGGCGATTCCGCCAATCCCGCCGTGGTGCCGTTCACCATCATCGGATCGCTGGCGATGATCGCGCTGCTGGTAGTGTTCAGCCCGTTCCGCGACGGCACCGCCGGACACGTGATCGCCGTCATCGCCGGCCTGCTGTCGGTGGTGTGCGCCACGACGATGACGCTCGGACGGGCGATTTTCGCCGCCGACGCGACCGGCGGCAAGGACTTCTCCATGGAGGACGGCTGGATCGCCGGCGTCGGCGGCCTGCTGATCCTGCTGATCGTGATCTCCTTCGGACGCCAGATGGCCCGCGAAAACCGCACGCACCTCATCCGCTCGCTGTCGCACAGCGTGGTCGAAGGCGTTGCGATGATCGCCAGCGCAGGCTGGTGCTTCCTGCCGACGGTACTGAAGGCGATCGGCACGGTCGCGTTCGTCGTGGTGCTGCTGGTGATCGTGGCGCTCGCCGTCTGCTCGTACTTCTGGCATCGCGACGCCGACCCCGAACCGACCGCGCGCGATCCGTGGATCGGCATCGCGATGCTGCCGGTCATGATCGCCGGTGCCGTGGTAGGCATCGCCGCGCTCGCCGTCGTGACGTTCTGACGATTTGGCGGTTGCGTAATCGCCATAATTCACGTATTTAAAAAGCCCGTAATCATTGCGATTGCGGGCTTTTCCGTTGCGCTGCGTGCGCTGCTGTGGGCTGTAGCGTCAGCCGAGGAAGCCGAGATGTTCGAACAGCACTTTCAGGCCGATGAGGATCAGCACGACGCCGCCTGCGATCTGCGCCGGCTTCTGCCAACGCGAGCCGAACACGCGGCCGATATACAGGCCGGCGGCGGAGAACAGGCCGGTGGTGATGCCGATGATGACCACCGACAGCCAGATGTTGAGCGTCATGAAAGCGAAGCTCACGCCGACCGCGATTGCGTCGATGCTGCAGGCCACGGCGAGCGGCAGCATGTGCTTCCAATCGAATTCAGGGGTTTCCTTGGCGTTCTCCTCGTCCTCTTCGAACGCCTCGCGTACCATATTGCCGCCGATTAGGGCGAGCAGGCCGAAAATGATCCAATGGTCCACGGCGGTCACGTATTTGCTGAACGTGCTGGCCGCGAAATAGCCCAGCAGCGGGAACAGCGCCTGGAATCCGCCGAACCACAGGGCGGTTTTGAGCGCGTCCAGACCGCGCAGCTTCTTGACGGTCAGGCCTTTGCCGATGGAGACGGCGAACGTGTCCATGGACACGGACACGCCAATAAGCAGAATCTGAATGAGCATAGCTGGTGAAAAGGTTCATCCCGCCGGTCTCCCCACGGGATGGGCCTCGACGGATTGCGTTCCGCCTACGCCTAGGAGTACCGACACAGAACTGCCGCACGCGGATCGATGGTGTCCCGCGGGCTTTGAATTCAGCGAATACTGTTCGCATGCCGTAAATTACAAGCCACCACTATAACGCACAAGCCGCCCTTGAAACAAGAGCGGCTTGTTATCGTCTATCGTCGAGTCGGAATTATTTCGACTCACTTCTCGCTTCCGCATGCTGCGCATGCGGCTTCGCCGCATAGCTGCTCACTTCGGCTACTGACAGCGCACCGCGCTGTCAGCTTCACGCCTCAGCGAGGCGCTTGCGGGCTGCGACGATTTCCTCCTCGGCCTTAGCGGCACCGGTCCAGTAGTCGCCCGGCTTGACTTCCTTGCCCGGCTCCAGAGCCTTGTACTGCTCGAAGAAGTGCTTGATTTCAGCCTTGTGGTACTCGGACACGTCGTCGACGTCCTTGATGTCGTCGAAGCGGACGTCGGCCGGCACGCACAGCACCTTGTCGTCTCCACCGGCCTCGTCGACCATGTGATACAGGCCGACGGCGCGGCACTCAACCACGCAGCCCGGGAACACGGAGTTCGGAATCATGACCAGGGCATCGAGCGGATCGCCGTCCTCGCCCAGGGTGCCGTCGATGTAGCCGTAGTCATCCGGGTAGCCCATGGAGGTGAACAGGGTACGGTCCAGGAACACGCGACCGGTCTCGTGATCCACTTCGTACTTGTTCTTGGAACCGCGCGGGATCTCCACCACGACGTTGAAGGTTTCTGCCATTGTTTTCTCCTTGATCGAATGATCAGCAGTAGTTCGTTACTTAGAATACCCGCTTTCGCGCCATATCGGCACTGCATGCCGAATCGCAAGCGATTCACGGTTGCCGCAGCAGCCACTCCGCCGCCGAATGCGCTGTTTTTCTCTGGGGTCGGTTGCGGACAGGTGAGATTCAGCAGCCATAAACGGTGAGCATATATGAAAAGTGCGGGTGGAATGCATGAGATATGCACTGCCCGCACTTTTCATATGCTGCGATTCAGCTGCGATCAATCCAGCCATCCGGCCGAATCAATCGGATCCAGTCGTAAGTAGGCCGGACCAAAAATCAGTCCTCGACCACCGTCAGCACGTGCGCCACGTCGGCCCACGGTGCCAGCGAAACGTAGTTGTCCCAGCTCCACTCGAACTCGCGTCCGGTCAGCTCGTCGCGCACCTTGAGCGGCTTGTCGGTGGCGAAACCGAAGTCGGGCAGTTCGATGTGGACGATGGACTGATGCGCGTTGTGGCCGTCGAGGTTCACCACCACGATCACCGTATCCGGCTTGCCGGTACCGGTAAGCTCGGCCGGGGTCTGGCGCAGGAACGCCACCACGCCCGCGTCGTCGCTCGGCAGGACGTGCAGGTTGTGGTAGCTGCGGCATGCCGGATGCTCGGAACGGATTTTGTTGAGCGAGGTGAGCAGCTCGGAGATGCCGTACTTGTCGGCCTCGTCCCAATCGCGCACCTTGACTTCGTACTTCTCGTTGTCGATCTGCTCTTCGAAGCCCGGACGCTGCTTGTTCTCGATCAGCTCATAGCCGTTGTAGATGCCCCAGCTCGGAGAGCCCATCGCGGCGAGCACCGCGCGCACCGCGTGACCGGCGATACCGTTGTCGCGCAGGTAGGCGGTCATGATATCCGGCGTGGACGGCCAGAAGGTGTTGTGCTGGTAGAAACCACCGTCGCCGTTGGTCTCCTCCAAATACTCCTCAAGCTCCTCCTTGGTGTTGCGCCACGGGAAGTAGCAGTGCGACTGCGTGAAGCCGGCATAGCTCAGCGCGCGCATCATGCCCGGACGGGTGAACGCCTCGGCCAGGAACAGCGTCTCCGGATGCTTCTTCGTCACGGCGGCGATCACGTCCTGCCAGAAACGCACCGGCTTGGTATGCGGGTTGTCCACACGGAAGATCGTCACACCAGCCTTGACCCACAGGTCCATGATGCGTTCAACCTCGGCCTCGATGCCTTCCATGTCGGCGTTGAAATCGATCGGGTAGATGTCCTGGTACTTCTTCGGCGGATTCTCGGCGAATGCGATCGTTCCGTCCGGCTTGGTGCGGAACCAGTTCGGATGCTGTTTGACCCACGGGTGGTCAGGCGAGCACTGCAGCGCGAAGTCGAGCGCCACTTCGATGCCCAGCTTGTGCGCGTAATCGCAGAACGCCTTGAAATCGTCCATGGTGCCGAGCAGCGGGTCGACGGTGTCGTGGCCGCCCAGCTCGGAGCCGATGCCGAACGGGGAGCCCGGATCGTGCGGTCCGGCGATCAGCGAATTGTTGCGGCCCTTGCGGTTGGTCACGCCGATTGGGAAGATCGGCGGCAGGTACACGATGTCGAAGCCTTCGGTCTTCGCGCGGTCGAGGCCGGACAGCGCCGTCTTCAGCGTGCCCTGCACGATCTTGCCGTCGGCGTCGAAATACGCGCCTTCGGAACGCGGGAAGAACTGGTACCATGCGGCGAAGCTCGACTTCGGACGTTCCACGCGGAAGCGCTGCGGATTCGACGCGCTCAGGCCGTCGCGCAGCGGATTGGTTTCGTGCAGGCTTGCGATTGCGTCGGTGGTCGCTGCGGCAAGACGCGCGGTCGCGTCGAGCGACTTGTCGGCAACGGTCTTCGCCGCTTCGCGCAGCGTCTTCTTGTCGTCGGCGGTCAGCTTGGAATCGCGTGCGCCAGCCCAACGTTCCAGCAGCTGCGCGCCGGATTCCAGCGCGTTCTCCGCATCGTCGCCGACCTCGACCTTGATTTGCGCGTCGTGCAGCCAGGAAGCGTACGTATCCTCCCAGCCTTCGACCACGATGTGCCATTCGCCGAGCTGCTTCTTGACGTCGGCGTAGCCGTCTTCCCACGGCTTCAGGTCGCTGTGGTCGCCGATCTTGACCATCGCTTCCCAGCGGTCCAGGCCGGGGTTGGTGCAGATCATCGGGAAGCGGCCCTTCTCGGTGCCGCGCGTGTTGCGCACGGACACGGTGGCGCCGGCCTTGGTGCGGCCTTCGATGAACACCTGCGCGGTGACCTTGAATGCCTCGCCAAGCTCCACGCGGGCCGGGTACAGGCCGTTTTCGGCGGACGGAGTGATGTCAAGAACGTTTACGCGGCCGAACTGTTCCGGGCTGGTGCGGTTGATGATAGGTGCTGGAGTTTCGCCGACGGTTCGCTTCGTTGCGGTTTTCGGCTTGGAAGTGCGCTTGGTGGTTGGTTTTTTGGTTGTCGTCTTCGCGGTTGATTTCGCGGCTGTCCTCGTTGTCTTTGTGGCCGCTGCTTTAGCTGTTGTCTTTGCTGTTGCCTTTGTGCGCGGTGTCGCGCTTGATGATGTTGCTTCATTCATATAGCCGATTATAGAGGTAGTTGTGTTCTTTTTGTGATTTCCCTTTTCGTAACGATTACGGCGATGTGGCTACAAGTGCTTTCTTCAAATACTTTTGGTAAAGCGTTTTAATACATGTTTTGCGATTATGTTCGATTATGAAGGCTACAGCGGCATGACCATACGTTGTGCGCGTCGGTTGCGTTCGATATGTATGGGGACTTTATATAAAAGGAGCGAGACGTCCTAGAAAAACAAAAAACCGGAAACCAAAAGGTTTCCGGTTTCAATTGGTAGCGGGGCATGGATTTGAACCTTGGACCTCTGGGGACACCAGAGGTCCAAGGTTCAAATCCATGGGGCTTCTGAGCTTATCCAAGCTCAGTTTAGCCGCGTGAAGATCAGGATGCCCATGATGGATCATGAGAAACAAAATCAGCGCACCGGTCCCATGGCGCAAAAGCATCGAAGGGTGGACTGACACCCTTAGGGCGGCCGGCCTATCAGCACAAACCATCAAAAGCCGACGATACAAGATGATCCATCTATCATGGCTACTCATGCCGTCAGGCCCCAAAGACGTGACCACGGAGCAGATCGTGCAGGTCTTTGCGCGACAACAATGGAAACCAGAGACGCGCAAAGCATACAGGAACACCATATCGTCGTTCTTCCGATGGCTGCATAAAAGCGGCAGACGGTCGGATGATCCGAGTCTGGACGTGCCAAGGGTGAAGAAGCCGCACGCGCATCCCAGACCATGCCCGGACCGTTACATCGCTGCGGCGATGGAGATGGCCACGCCGTCGGAAAGACTCATGATCCGGCTGGGCGCGGAGTGCGGACTGCGGCGTGGCGAGATTGCGCGGGTCCACAGCGATGACGTGGTGGCCGACAGCGCCGGCCGGTCATTGATCGTGCGCGGCAAAGGCGACAAGCAGCGCATAGTGCCGTTGCCGGATGATCTGGCCGGCATCATCATGGACGCGCATGGCTACCTGTTCCCCGGCCGGTTCGGAGGCCACGTCGAAGAATCATATGTCGGCGACCACATCAGCCATCTGCTGCCAGACGGATACGGCGCACACACGCTGAGGCACAGATTCGCCACGGTGACGTATGCGACGACGCATGATCTCTTCGTCGTGGCCGAACTGCTCGGCCATGAGTCTGTGGAGACCACAGAGCATTACGTGGCCATGCCCGATGGCCGTTTACGTGCGGCAACGGCTGCCGTCAGACTTGACGTTTAGGTCGCGTGGCGTGCCGAGAGCCGTGCTTTCTTGGTGCGAGCCGCCTTCGTCACGTCGTTGTCCTTCCAGTAGCACCAGATGGCGCTGCCGGCTGTCCATGCGAGGCTTACGAGCTGCGTGATGGTCGTGTCATCGATGTTGAGCACCGGATGGCCGAACATCGTCAATGCCTGGTTGACGAGCGCGAGCAGGAGCACGAGGAATCTTGAGACCGTCCCGCTGTCGATTTTCGGTGTCGTGGCCGGCATGTCTTCGGCCACATCATCATCGGTGGCGGTGACGGTGGCCCCTTGTGAGGTCTGTCCATCGATCGGCAGCATGCCGAGTCGCGCGGTGGTGTCGGTCGATGGCAGGCGGTTTTCCGTGGTGTCGGTCATGAGTTTCCTTCCAGTTTGGCGATTTTTTCGGTGAGTGCGGTGATCTGCTGCTGTTGCGCCTCGATGGTCTTGGTGAGTTTGTCGATGCGGTTCGGGATCTCGAAGCAGATGGCGTTGTACACGTTTCCGCCTGGCGCGCTGCCCCTGTAGTTGTAGGTCATGATGCTTGCGCAGATTCGAGACGGCAATTCATAGGTGAGCATGTTGTACATGTTGCCGCCTGGCGTTGCGTTTTTCCCGTTTGGCTTGTATGCCCAGTTCCATACTTCGTCTCCGGCGTTTGCCATTTCGTCTCCTTCGTATCCGTTGATTTGATTCGCTTGGTTGATGACCGACTGCCAGTCGAGGCCGTTTGGACACCGGTCCGGGCAGGCGGGATGCGTGCTCGGTGGGATGTCGCGGTGTAGGAAGATGTTCTTGCCGCGCTCCAATCGGCCGAGGCCGTACCGTTTCGCGATGTCGGCGCAGAGTCTGGCGGATGCCGCGACGCATTCCTTGGTGCAGGGGATGAAGTCGAGGCCGCCCTGGTGCTCGATGCTGATTGACCGGAGGTTGCTTGACTGCGAGCCGTCGGACCATGCGCCGTCCGCTTCCGACACATATTGGTGGATCTCGCCGTTTCCTCCGATTCCGTATGTGCTTGATGCCTGTGCGCTTGTTTTGGCGAAGAGGCTGTCGGTGCCGGCGAGATATCCGGCCATGACATGCAACGTGATGCGGTCAACCTTGTTGCCTTGGCGTCCGTCGTAATGGTTCGGTGAGCCTTTCCATATGATGCCTTCCATATATTCCTTTCAGTCGAACAGGTCTTCAGGTGGTTCCGGCGGCGGCGGTGGGGCTCGACGGTAGATGTGGTCGATGAGTTGCCGGTTCCATTGCCAGAGGCGTTGATTGTCAGCCTGCATCTTCTGCGCGAGCCGGTAGGCTTCCATCTTGTTCTTCGCGGCGGCCGAGAGGGTGGAGACCAGTGCGCCGACTACCGCGCCGACCGCGCCGACGATGGCGATGATGAGATCCGTCATGCCGGGTCGTCCGCGGTGTAGATGAAGACGATCCAGACGTTGATGGCGGCCGTGTTCGACGAGCCTTTGCGCACGATGATCTCGCTCGGTGTGACCGTGACTTCCGAATGCCAGTAGGTGTCTGTCGCAAGGTATGGCTGCATGCAGCCTTTCTTGCCCTGTGTGATGACGTGTGCATCCAGCAGCGTATACATGTTGCTGATGCCCGGTGATGTTCTGGAATTGTTCGCCAGATTCTTGTATTCCCTTACCTGCATGTAGATTCTCCGGCCATCGACCCATTTGCGGCCGGTGTAGATCTCTGAGTTGAGTCTCCATACGCCGTTCCATGGCTGGTCGGCGTTCCTGGTCTTGACCCATTGGGTCCCGTCCCATACGTATGGCCCGTTGTCGTCGTTGCCGCCGGTGACGAAACCTGTTTGGCCGGTGACGCCGGTGATCTGCCGAAGGGCTTCGAGGGTGGTGGCGACGGCCGGTTTGACGCCTTCTGGCGTGGTCCTCCGGTCCACTTGGTCAAGCGCCTTCTCGAACGTGTCGGCCATGCTCTTGAACGAGTCCGGTGCGGTTGATACGAGGTCGGAGCCTTCCGGATATGAGAGGCCGTAGATTGGTGTTGTTGCTGTCATTGTGTTCCTTCCTTTTCGGCGGTGGGTGAAGAAGCGTCGATGATCTGGATCATCGAGAGGTCGCAGATGTGCAGGTCGAGCTGCTGCCAGCTGAGGGTGGGCAGGTCGGCCCATGTGATCCGTTCCGTCAGCAGCGGCCGGAGCGCGGCCAGCGTCGCTTCCTGGGTGAGTGTCGGTTTGCCGTTGCGCCACCGGTATGAGAGCGTCCCGCCGATGGTCGTGATGGGGCCGGTGAAGGACGGTCGGCCGTCTGAGCCGGTCAGGGCCGACGCCTTGGCCTTGACGATGATGAACGGGCCGGATGGGCTTGCCTTGTACAGCCATGGCCGTCGTGCCGGGTCGATTCGCGTGCTGTTGAACGTCACTGTCTCCGGTACCATGCGCAGGTCGTGCGATTCGAGCCATTGCGCGACGTTGGCGCGGTCCGTGTCACTGACTGTCGAGGTGCCGCCGCTGTTCCAGACGCCGCCCGAGTCGTCCACGGCGAGCATGTCGGAATCGATGGTGAGGCTCTTCTGCGTGGCGGTCAATTGGGAGGGCAGACGGTTCTGGTCTCCAATCGTGATCTCGACGTCGTCGAAAGAGAGCTTGCCGTTGTCCGATTTGACGCGTTTCGCGTTGATGACCACCTGAGTCAATGGTTCGGTGATGCTCAGATCGGTCGATGCCTCGATGTCGGCCGCCGAGAGCGCGTGGCGTGTCTCTCCGTCGGTGAGGACGCTGAGACGGCCGTCCGATGACAGGTGCACGGCGATCGGGTCGGCGAGGAACAATGGCCGGAGGCTTGATGTAGCGCCGTCGTAGACCTCATGCCACTGTGGGAGTCGTGGGCCGGCGGTGAGCCGGTGCAGCAGGTCGAGCTGCGATGGGTGGTCTGATGGCGTGTATGGCGCGACGCTCGATGGCAGGGCGAGCCCGTCCAGTTGGGCTTCCGGCGCTCCCTGCGCCGAGGCCCTGCGGTTCATCTCCGCGAGGCGTGCGGATGGCGTGCCGATCCAGTGCGCGCCGGCCCATTTCGCGGCCGTGTCTGTCGGTCCTTGTGATTGCAGGCGCTTCCACACGGCCATCCTCGATGTGGCGGAGAGTTTGAGCAGCCACCCGCCGTCGCTGGTCGGTTCGATGCTGCCGCCGGTGGAGACGGTGCCGGCGAACATTGTTTCGGATGGCGAGTCTGGCGAGTCGGGTGAGCCGGGCGAATACGTCTTGTGGAGCGAGTCGATGGGGATGCGCAGATCGCGCCAGACGCCCATCGCTGGTGTCAGGTCCATCCATCGAGGCTGGTTGGAGAATTGGACGATCACTTTCATGCCGGCCAATGTGAGTGCCTGGCCTGCGAGCCGTCCGGTGCGGTCGCGGAGGGTGAATGACATCACGGCAGGTTCGGGTTGTTCGTCGATGCTGTCGCTTCCCCAGTCGATGGTGAACGAGTCGAGGGCTGCGATGTCCTTGGTGGAATCGTTGACGGGTGTCCATCCGTTGCCGGTGTCGATGAACATGAAGCACTGCTGCATCATGACCTCCTTGCGTCGTAGTCGGCCAGAAGCCGTTTGATGGCCTTGGCGGTGCCGTCCTTGTCGATGACCTCGCCGTTGATCTCCACGTTCCAGGTGTTGACCACTGGCGTGGCCGTGTTGCCCTGGGCGGAGAGGTTGAGGGGCATGGCCGCTAGTCTGCGGTTGGCGCGGCTGATAGCGGTTTCAACGTTGTTGTCGAACCCGGTGTTGAGGCCCTGGGCGAAGCCGGTCATGATGGCCTGGCCGGCGGGGATGAGCAGGCGACGGTCGTAGCTGATCGGGCCCTTGTGGGCCTTGATCCAGTCGCCGATGCCGCTGATCCAGCCGGTCACGTTGCTCCACATCGATTTGAGGCCGTTGAGGAATCCGCTGATGATGCTCGCTCCGGCGTTGTACAGGATGCTGCCGGCGTTGCCGAAGAACCCGGCTATGGAGCCTGGCAGTCCGCGGAACCAGCCGACTACGCCGTTCCACGCGTTCCTTGCCCCGTTCGCTGCCGAGTTGAAGATGTTGACGATGGTGGAGCCGAGACCGGAGAAGAAGCCGATGATGCCCTGCACGCAGCCGGACAGGAAACTTGTGAAGCTCGACCAGACGGCCTTGCCGGTGTTGGTGCAGGTGAAGAAGTAGGTGAGTCCGGCCACGAGCGCGGCGATGAGCGTGATGACCAGCATGATCGGGTTCGCGGCCATGACCGCGTTGAGCAGTGCCTGAGCGACGGCGGCAATCCGCATGGCGGTGGTGACGGCAGTGACGGCCGCCACCGCGGCCCCCGCGGTCAATGACGGCCGCCACGGCGCCGCCGACGGCGGCCACGAGTGGCGTCACTAGCTCCGTGTTTCGACTGATCCAGTCGCCTGCGGTCTTCAGCCAGCCGCCGACCGTTTGCGCGGCCGTGGCGACGGCGTTGAGCACGTTGCCGAACGAGGTTCCGGCCGGCTGTCCTCCGGTCATCGCGTTCACGACGGCCATGATGCCGGTCCACAATGATTGCAGTCCGCCGCCGACCGACTGCGCGGCCGTCTGCAATGCGTTGAACGCTCCGGTGTCCTTGACCTGTGTGAAGAACGTCTGCAATCCCTGCGTGCCGGTCTGCGCGAGGTTTGTGACTGCCGTTGCGGCCGCGTTGATGCCGCCGGTGACGGCCGGTTTGAAGAGGTTGAAGGCGTCGGTCAGGCCGCCGGTGACGGCTGCTTCGAGGTTTCCCATGGCTCCCTCGATGGTGCTGGTCGATGTCGCGGCCTGTTTCGCCACGTCGGTCATGCCGAGGTCCAGCAGCGCCTGGTTGAACTCGTCGGCCGTGATCTCGCCCTTGGACATGGCGTCGCGGAAGTTGCCCGTGTACGCGCCGTTCTTCAGCAGCGCCTCCTGGAGTTTGCCGGACGCGCCCGGGATGGTGTCGGCAAGCTGGTTCCAGTTCTCGGTGGTCAATTTTCCCGCGCCGGCGGTCTGGGTGAGGACCATGGCCACGCTTTTGAAACTGTCGGCGTTGCCTCCGGCCACGGCGTTGAGGTTTCCGGCCGCCTCGGTCAGTTCCATGTAGTTGCCGATGCCGTTTGCCGCGAGCTGCGCGGTGGTGTTCTGGATGTCATCGAGGCCGTACACGGTGGCGTCGGCGTATTTGCGGGTTTCCTTCGTGACTGCCTGCACGGCTTTGGTGTCGATGCCGGCGAAGCTCATGGTGTTCATGAACTTGTCGGTGCTGTCCGACATGTTCACCACGTCGCCGGCGAAGCCCTTCACCGTGTCCCACAGCGCGGTCACGCCCTTGACGGCCAATCCGCCGATGGCGCTGCCGAAAGCGGCCGCCTTCGTGGTGGTCTTCTCGAACGCCTTGACGGCATCATCGGCGTTGCCGGTGATGCGCACGCTCATGATCGCGCTGTGCGCCATGGTTCACTCCTTCGGTGTTTCTTCCGCTTCCTTGAGCAGTTCGGCCAGTCCGGTGCCCCAATCCAATTCGTCGGCCTCGTTCCTCCACTGCCATGGCGTGCCGCCGAAACGGCTTGCCAGGAGGAACGAGAGACGGCCGAGCGAGTCTTGGGGCCACGTGGCTAGTCCGTAGGGTTTCCCTCTTCCGGTTCCTCCTTCGGTGCCGCAAGGTCGAAGGACGCCACGGTGTCCAGCCAATGCTCGAAATCAGGCATGGTGCGGCCGGCCATGCGCAGGGCCGCGTAGGCCGCGTACGCGCCGGAACGGACGGGGGACTGGGTGATTGGCCCCCAGCCGGCCTCGATGGCGTGCGCCTCGGCCTTGCATGTCGCGCGCATCGTGATCGGCACGGTCTCGCTGGTCCCGTCCGTGTAGGTGATTCTCGTGGTTGCCATTATTTTCCTTTCACTTGATTCATGGCCTGGTCGATGAAGTCCTTGTAGACCTTTTGCCATTGGCTCTCGGTGGAGGCGACACCGTTGTTGACGAAGAGACGCGGTCTTATGCGGCGGGCCGGCCACCCGTAGTTGATTGGGCCCGCGTATGGCACGGCCTTGCGGCCGGCGCGGATGACGCCGGCACGTTTCGTCGCTCCGATACGCAGGCTGCCGGCCAGCCGGCCGGTCTTGCCTCGCGGGGCGAGGTTGCGGACGGCGGGCAGTGCGATCTGCGCGGCCTCGCGGTTCACTTCCTTCAGGTCGTCCATGTCCGCGCCGGCCTTGCGCATCGTCTGCACGAAGCGTTTCTGGCCGACGACCATGAGTGCCTTGTCAGCCATCACTCACCCGAGTAGGCCGTGTGGGCGACGTTCGTGACGGCGAAGCTCAGATCGTTCGTGTTCTTCGATTTGACGTCGCCGCCGATGGCGATTGGCGCGATGGTGACGTTGAAGGTCCACTGGATCTTGCCGGTCTTGTTCGGGACGAACTGGGCCGGCAGCGTCTCGCCCTTGTGATCGAAGAGCCAGACGGCCAGACCGTCCTCGCTGAAGTCGTCGCCGACGGTGCCCTCGAACGTCCACGTGGTGGTCGTGTTGGTCTCTTCGGACCCGTCCAAGTAGGTCACCGGGTCGTCGCTGCTGTTCGACGGATTCAGCTGCGCCTTGGTCAGGTCGGCGCTGAAGTCCCTGCCGTTCGCGGTGTCGGTGATTTTGAAGATGCCTGGTCCGAGCGTGCGGATCTTTCCAGCCATGATTGTTTTCCTTTCCTTGTCTTATTCGGTTTCCAGAGCGTTCAACGTGACCTGGTAGGCCGCGAGCGTGCCGGCGCCGGCCAGGTTCCAGCTTGCCGGTGTGGCCTTCTGAAGGTTCAGGCCCTTGTCGGCGAGCCGGTCGAGCGCTGTGAGGATGTCATCGACTGCGGATGGCTGTGTGGCCGGCGTGCCGGCGATGACGTCCAACGTCCAGACCGGTTCCGGCGGGCCCCATGACGGCCATTCCACGGTCGGCGGTTCGATGAACACCGCGACTTTGCCGGCCGCCGGGCGGATCAGTTGGGCGTCGATGCTGACGCTGCTGACCAGTCCATCGAGCATGTCGGTGAGCGTGTTCATCAGCGCGGCGCGTTGTTCCTGGATGTTCATGCGATCACCATGCCCCCGGTCAGCACGCCGGCGGCGCGGAGTTTCGGCCAGACCGAGCGGAGCGGGTCGGTGGAGATCCTGAACGGCTCCACGGTCGAGTCGCCCACGTCCATCACGCCGAGCCGGGCATCACGCATGTTGAACAGGTCCGCCGCGCAGGAGACGATGCAATCGGCCAGCAAATCGTCGTCCACGGTGGCTCCGCCGACCGCGTGCGAGACGTATCGTTTCGCCGCCGAGAGTTTGACTGTGAGCCGGTCTTCCTCTCCGGCCGGGACACCCACCTCGTCGCGGAGCCGTTGCAGCAGGATGTTGTCAGCGATCATCATGCCTCGGCGAACTTCACCGGAATCAGGCCGTCCGCATGGGTCGTGGCCACCGCCATGTATCCGTAGACGCTGTAGCTGTTGGTCAGGCCGGTCACGTCCCCGTCCGTCAGCTGCGCGGGGCCGCCGGACTCCCACACGGTGACGGCGGTCGGGTCGATGAAGCTGGCCAGTCCGGCGTCGGCGTTCGGCAGCAGCACGACGGGGACGCGCATGAACGTGCCGGCCACGCCGGTCAGGTCGAAACTTCCGATGGTGTCCGACCCGTCGCCGCTGAGGTTGAAGAACCGGTCACCGGTGTCCTTGAGCTTCACCAGCGCCTTGAGCACGTCTTTGGAGACCGCGAGGCGCGTCAGCGACACGTTGCGGTCGTCGGCCAGTTCGGACGCGTCGATGATGAGGGACACCCAGTCATCGATGGTCATGTTCGCCAGCTGTGGCGCGTCGATCTTGTTGGCGTCCTTGGACGCGTCGCGCTGAGCCTTGATCTCCGCATACAGATGGTCGCGCACTGCCTTCTCGGTGGCCTTCGCGTAAGCATTCTGCAACGCGGTGATCGCGGTGTTGAGCATCGGCGTGGTGCTGCGTTCGATGGCCTGGCGGCTCAGGGTGGTGTAGCCGCCGTAGGTGTTGATATCGGCGGTCTTGGTGCCGAAGGTGACTTTTCCGAAGGAAAGCTCTGAGCCTTCAGTCTCCTGTTTGCCGACGGCTGTGGTGTCGGAGGTCACGACATGGTATTCCATGCTCATGCCGGTCGCCGGGAGCGTGTCATGTGCCAGGAGCTGGGAGACTTTGCGGCGTTCCTCGATCAGTTTGAGGTCATCGGCGATCCAGGTGGCGGTGTTGCCGGTGTCCTTGGTGGAAATCAGGTCGCGGCATTCCTTCATCACGGCCATGGCCTGCTCGTCGCCTCGCGCGAGGGCCTGCATGTATTCGCCGTGGCTCCGGTACGCCGCGCCGATGGCAGCCGGCGCCGGTTTCGCGCCCATCTTGCTGATCTCGGCCTTGATGCCGCGCTGTTCCTCCTGCATGGACTGGATCAGGTCCATCAGTTCGTTGTTGTTCTCCATGGTTTCCTTCCTTTGTTGCACGGCTGGTGCCGCTGATTTGGTCATTTTCGCGTTCTGGTAGGCCGGCCAGCTCACGATGCTGGTCTCAAGCAGCCTGACCTTGCGGCGGTGGGTGATGCCGTCGCGGTCCTTCTGCGATTCGATCGGGATGAAGCCGACCGAGAAGCTGTCGAGCACGCCGTCACGGATCAGGGTCATCGCGTCGCGGCCACGTGCCGTGTCGCTGATCCGCGCGGTGATGTGCAGGCCGTCGTCCGTGCTTTCCGCTTTGGTGATGCGGCCGATGGTCTCGCCGTGCTCGAAGCACAGTTTCGCCTCGTCAAGTCCCTGGAACTCGCATTCTCGGTCGAAGGTCTCGGCTCCGTCCCATGTGTCGATGATGTCACCGAACGGCACGGCGACGCCCTCCACGGTCGAGGTGCCGGAGTCATCGGCCGAGCGGAGCGTCAGGCCCTTCCATGCGATTTCACGTTTCTCGATGTTCATTGGTCTTCTTCCTTTCCGAGTACCGGCAATCCTTCCTTGCATCTCACGTCATCGACGGTGAGGAAACCGGCCTCGATGGCTGTCTTGTAGGCCGTGTATCGGTCGCTCATGTTCGCACGCTGCGAGCTGTCCCAATCGAACTTTGCGGTACGGCCGCGCGGCAGCAGACGGTTGAAGATCTCCTCGATCTCGCCGGTGTAGGCGGCCAACGTGTAGTCGGCGAACTCGATCCACGACTGTTCGATGTTGCTGTAGGTGAGGTTCGAGCCATCGACGGCGGCGAGCATGATGCTTGCTGGAATGCCGAGCAGACGGGCGATCTGCGTGGTATCGAACTTTTGAGTCTCAAGAAACTGCAAGTCTGCTGGCTTAAGTGAGAGCGGCACGTATTCCAGGTTCTTGCCGACTACCTTGATGTCGCCAGCCTCGCCCGACGCCTTCCATGATGCCTTTGCCTGCTGCGCGGCTTCCTGTGTGATGTTCTCTGATGTGCGCAGATAGCCCTTGAGATTCGAGCCGTCCGTGAAGAACTTCGCCTTGTAGTCGCGCGCGAGCTGCGCGGCCTCGATCTCCTCGCGTGCCGCCGAGATGGGGCCGAGGCCGCGCAGACGACCGGGCACGTTGAGGAACTTGCTGTGCACGACGTCATCGGCGGTGTAGGCATGGCCGAGATAGGAGAACCGCAGGTCGGGGCGTGCCGGGTCGTCGCTTTCGTCGGTGACGGTCACGTATTGCGGCGGCAGCACCTCGCATGTCACGATCTCGCCCTGCCAATCGCGCACGATGCGGGTGAACGCGTTGCCGTCGAGCACGAGCGATGCCACGATGTCGGCGATGAAATCACGGCGGGAACGGGAGACGTCCGGCTGCAACACCATGGGGCTCACGTCCGGCAGGTCACGGCCGCCGCGCTGCTCCACGATCGGGAGTCCGGTGATGGCGGTCTGAAGCACCTGCACGCCACGGAAAACCGTGGACAGTTGGAGCGGTTCGGTGGCCGAACTCCGTGACGGCGGCTTGACGCCTTCCGGCATGTCCGTGCCGTCCGCGCCGCGCGTGAGCACTCGGCCGGCGAGCCTCATTCGTTTCCAAAGGTTCATGCCGCCGAGAATATGGCCGTGGTCCCGTCACGGCCAAAAAAACGGTGACATTCAGTGACATTCAGTGACATTCAGTGACATTCGGTGACAAACGGTGACAAACGGTGACACGTCAGAAGATTTGCAGCGCGCCGTCAGATGGCAGGTGATGCGCGCCCCACGCGGCCAGCATGCATGATTCGATCGGTGAGGTCAGACCAGTGCTGCCGCGCCGTGTGACGCGCCACGCGTCGCCGCTCCACGTCCTCGCGCAGTTGGCCGCGCTTGCGTCGAGCTCGGTATCGGCGGCGTGGCGGATCAGCTTGTTCTGCAAACCGCTGACGAATGCCTGGCCGACCGCGAGGTAGTCGGATGATTGCATGGCGACGAAGTCAATCAGTGGGTCTCCGGCTTCGTCGGTCATGGATGCGAGCCGGTCGTGCAGGTCGGCGTTGGGCCCTTTGCAGTCCATGACCAGGGGAGCGTGGTAGGTGTCGCAGATTCTCGTGATCTCGGCGGGTGCCATGCCGGTGCCGTCCAGGACTTCGAGCAGTTGCACGGTCACGGTGCCATCATGGTCGAGGATCGCGGCCGAGATGGACGTGTTCGTGGCATCCACATCGACGGCCGCGGCTATCACCACGGGTCGGCCGTCGATCCGGTCCGGCGTGATCGGCGTGGCCAACGTCGATTGCCATAGCTGGTCGGGGATGACGCGCTCGGCCACTCCGCTGTCTCGCCGGTTGCCGAAGGCGCGCGCCCAACCGGCCTCGTTGCCGGCGAACTGCTCACGGAAGTCGCGCAATTGGCGGATGTCCCAGAGCAGGCCGGCGGCGGGATGCCATTTCAGGATCGTCTGGAAGTCCTCGGGGTCGGCGTCGTCGGGGATGCCGAAATCGAACCAGCAGGTGCGTTTCGGCACGTTACCGGCGCGGAAGGAGTCGAGCAGGCCGTTGAGGAACGTGGAATCTGCCGTGCCTTCGGTCGAGGTTATCCAGATCTGGGGCTGGACGCCGGTGAAGTGCAGTCTCGTGTTCATGGTCGGTGCCATGCCGTCGAGGATCAGTTTGCCGGTCTCGTCGTCCAGGCTGAACGCCTCATCGATGGTGAATTTGTCCATCTGCGTGCCATGGCCGGCCACTTTGGTCACGGCCAGCGGGCAGATGAAGCTGCCGTTGCGGAAACGCTGCTCCATCCCGCCGTTGGAAAGCCTCGGCTTGAGGGCGAACGGCGCGAGCCTTGATTTTGAGAGCTGCTGCACGAAGTCCTTGAAATGTTTCTCGGCGTCCTTGCCGGTCTGCGCGAGGTAATAGATCTTCCGGTCTGGGCCGAGCAGAGCGTTGCGTGTGTCCTCGGTATCGATCAGCGTGCTCTTGCCGCACTGGCGCGGAGTGGAAAGTACCACACGGTCGTAATAGTACGTTCCGGTGGCAGGGTCGATTTCCCCGGCGACGTCGGCCACGTATCGCTGCCATGGCAGCAGCGGCTTGCCGAGCATCTCGGCAGTCCGTGCGACGATCGCGCCGTCGGTCGGCCGCGTTTCGTCGCGTTTCGTGCCGCCGCGCATGAGCATGGTCACAGTCCGGCCTTCGCGTCGGAGATGAAGTCGGTCAGCGTCGGGTCGAGCTGCGGCTGTTCCGGATACATCGCCTTGAGTTCCTGGAACCATGTGAGCAGTGATGTCATGTTGCGGCTGATCTCGCGTCCCTTGCTGTTCTGGATGTCGATGTTCCTGGCTATCGAGAGCATCGACTTGCAGATGTAGGTTGCTTCCGGCGTCAACGTCTTGCCATCCACGAAGCTTTTGATGAGATTCATGGTCGCCTGCTCCTGAAGGCCGCTGATGCCGTAGGGATGCGTGTATTCCTCGAAACCTTCCAACGTTCCTTGATTCATGATGTGTTTTCCTTGGTTTTCCAACGTTTTCATGCTTTTTTGCATGGTTCTGGGGGGAGAAAAGACTTGGCGCGGGGTCTTCGGGCGGTCGACTGTTTAAAAAACCGCTACCAGCGTGGCCGAGCCGTGTCGTCGCCGTGCCTCAGGCCGAGAGCGGCGAGCCTTTGCCGTCTCGCGGCCATGCGGGCATCCACCGCCTGCTGCGTGAGGTGCAGCGAGTACCATTGCTGCGCCGTCCGATACTCCTGGTGCGAGAGGTCGAGCGCGAACGTTTCGGATGCCGGCGTCTCGATGACATGCACATCGTAGTCCAGTGCGATCCATTCCGATAGCATGTCGGGATGGCGGCGTGAGCGTGGCAGTGTGCGCACCAGCCACACATCCAACGGCTCGGAGCTTTTGGCCAATGTGCGTGCCGCGCCGTCCCATGCCATCGCGGCGGCGAGGCGGAGCCCGTCGCTTGCTTTGGATTGCGTCGGGCACAGGTCGCGCAGCAGGCTGTCGAAGCTGACCACGATGCTGTCACGGCGGAGCATGGACTGCATGGCCATGCCGAAGTCGGCTCGTGGCGGTCCGATGACGACATGCATCGTCGCGCCGTATCCTGACAGCACGCGGTCCTGACGCGTTGCATTGCAGTGCTTGCAGGCGCGGCGCAGGTTCGCCACGGTGTCCTTTCCGCCATGGCTGAACGGGATGATGTGGTCATCCTCCGTCGCCGTGATGGAGCAGCCGGGCATGCCGAGCCAGCAGCGGTTGCCCCATGTCGCGATGACCTTCGATCTGATGCGCGGGTCTACCGTTTGCCTTCTCATGCCTTCTTGCCTTTCTCTCGTTGGGTGAGTATCCAACAGTTCACGTCCTGTTCCGCGTATCGGATGGCGTTGCCGATACGGATGGGCGGAGGGCCGATGATCGGGACCGACTGCCGCCACCGGATCAGCGTGCGCTGGCTGACGCCCAACCGTTCGGACGCCTCAGCAGTGCTTAACATCCTGATGCACGTCACGATCTCGCCTTGCTCCTGAGCAGCAGCGCGATCTGTTCCAGTTTCGCGGCGAGCAGCGGCCAGTCGGCCTTCGAGATGTCGTGCCAGATCATGCTCGGCCCGTCCGGGTTGATGATGCTCTGGCCTATCTCCACGTCGCCGGGCTGTGGCCGGTCGTGGTCCTCGACGGCGAGCGATATGCGGATCTGCGGTTTCAAAACAGCTGCTCCTCTTTATAGATGGCTTGCGGTTTGCGGTTCGGGTGGTATGGCGTGTACGTCGTGGCCCATTTGCGAAAGCTGCGGCAGTCGATGCGCCATTCTCCGGCCTTGTATGCCGGCAAGCCTTTCTCACGAAGACTGAGCAGGGTGGGCACGTTCGGCTCGTTGAGCGCCCGGCAGACCTGGAACAGTTCGATGTCGGTGCGCCGGTTGTTGCTTGCGATCCGGTCAACATTGTCGGCGAAGCCCTGCATGAGCATCCTGCGTGATTCGTCCGGATAGTTCAGCACCTCGTGCAGAGATGGTTCAATCCTCGATGACATAGGCCCACATCCCGCACCATTTCGCCAGCACCCGGAGCAGCGACTCGGAATCGTACATCTTGCCTGCGGTGGGTGAGCGGTAGACGGGACTCGGCACGCCCTTCTCCCCGTAGGCCATTCTTAGAGCGGCCTGTAGCTGGTTGTCGTTCAATCCGGACGCTTGCATCAAAGACTGCCGCGAGGTGTTGGCCTTGCACCTGATGTTCTTATCGATCATCGGGAGAGCCATCCGCATCTGCATCCTCAACTTGTCGGGGAACGTTGCCCTGCTCATTTCTCAATCTCCATTCATTCGTAGCTTTCGGTTGGTGAGCGCTTGAGAGGTCAAGACCTAGAATCTGCTGATGAAAACGCTCGGCCGAGATTCCCCGGCCGGGCCGTCAACAGATTCCAAAGGTCTCGCACAACGTTTCGGTCGGAGCCGCGCCGTCGATAACAAGAGCGGCCGAAGCCGCCGGGAATGGTCCCCAATCAGACCGCGGCCGAAGCCGCCTATGGTCGCCCGATTCCGCCTTAATCGACGGCCTGAGAGGGTCGGGAGCTAAATTTCGTCTCGCAAATGGCGCGATAGCCACGCGCCTGGCGTTGCCGGTCGCTAACCCGGCTCAGCGGTGGCAGGGGTACGCCATACGCCCCATATGCCGTTAAGTTTTGTCAGTCGTCGTTGAGGAAATCATCCAGAAGGACGATCGAGAGCACCAGCCCCAGCATGAACAACACGAAGGGGCTGAGCAGAATCAGAAGAACGAACTTGATGAAACGTTTCACTGCTCGAAGCATCGCGTGATCTGCCTTTCCAAGTCCTCAAGCTCGACGCCGTTGAACGGGACGCGCACCGTCATGCCGTCCTCCGTCTCGACGATCAGCTCGAAGAAGCAATGCCGTTTGCCGTCCACTCGCTTGACTGTGACGCTCATTCCTGGGCTCCTTCCCATTCACGGCGAGCTCGACGCGCGTGCGTCATCGCCTTGTTGATCGCGCCCTTCATCGTCTGAAGGTCGCCCATGTCCAAGCCATCGAAATCGAACGATCGTTCGCCCACCTTGATGCGGCAGGCGAAGCCGTAGGGATTGCCGCCGGTGCATTCCGACGGGTCGATGTCCAGCACCTGGAAGTAATTGCTGGTGCATTCCGGATTGAAAACACTCATTTCACTGCTCCTTGATTCATGGATGGACGGTTAGGCTCCTTCCTCCGCAGCGATAGGCTTGTAATCGCACAAACCAAACCTTTCAAACAACGAAGGAAGGAAGAACAATGAGCGACGAAACCACGTTCGACTTCGCCCTTTACCTGGGAACGACCACGCCGCTTACCATCACCGGTGCGACGGCCTCCACGGTCAGTGAACTCTCCGAACGTCTGAAGTCCGGCACCAGCTTCATCCAGACCGTCAGGTTTCCCGACATGAGCATCCACGCCATCACCATCAACCCCAAGGCCGTCCCGTGGTGGCAGATCGACGCTGGCGACGTCGTGCTTCCCATGCAGATCTTCTAACGCCGCTGGATCGTCGAGCGTGGCCATGACACCACGCTTGACAATCGCGGCCTGCTCTGGCGTCAACGCCTGATTATGGATGTACACGGCGCGGGCGTTAAGGACGATGCAGCCCTCGCCGACAATCCTCACCGTTTCAGCCGATACGATGGCGACAGCACCCGAAGCGTCATGAATCAGCATCATTTCACCTCCAACGGAGCTCGCCCAAGGAGCACGTCAGATGCGACATTGAAATGTTCTGCCAGTGTGGCGATTTCTTCAGCGCTAAAGCTGATTCGTCCAGAGCATTTCTGAGACAAAGCAGACGGAGATATGCCGATGGTGCCAGCGATTTGTTTCAAAGACTCGCCGTTGAACCCAGCCAGACGTTTTACTATCTGACCGGAATTTAGCCCATCTAATTTCAAAGTAGACATAGCACATATAGATACACCGAGCTAATTTAGATGTCAAATCAGGAATGTTGAAAGTTGAAATATAAGTTAGCTAGGCTTAATATTGTTTGCATGACTACAGCAACATTAAGCCCGAAAACACAGAAGAAGACTAATGAAGGCAAGGGCGGTGGCCTTCAGGCAATCGTGACTCAGAATATGCGCATTGCGATGGCGATGCGTGGTGTATCGCAAAAGGACTTGGCGGCGGCAATGGGGTTCAATCCGTCTGCGATTTCGCAGAAGATGACGGGTCGTGTTCTGTGGAACCTTGAGGATATAGAAAAAGCCTCCGGTTTCTTCGATGTGAAACCGGAGGTGTTGGTAGCGGGGCATGGATTTGAACCATGGACCTCTGGGTTATGAGCCCAGCGAGCTACCGAGCTGCTCCACCCCGCGTCGGCTTGCCTTCATTGAGGCAGCTCTAACTACTTTACGGATGTTGGCTAATAAGTCAAATCGGCGTGTCGCATATTGCGCTGCTAGTGGAATCGCATATCTGATAACGCGTTATCCGTTTTTCGTATAACGCTGCGGCCCGTCGATGAAAACCGCCGAATACGCCATATCCGGGTCCGCACCATAATAGGAAACATGCCTATCAAGATTCCCAGCGGCCTTCCGGCCAGAGACATTCTCGACTCCGAGCGCATCTTCGCGCTTGAAAAGCCCGAAGCGGAGCGCCAGCGTGTGCGTCCGCTCAAGCTGGTGATCCTGAACCTCATGCCGAAGAAGATCGAGACCGAAACGCAACTGCTGCGTCTGATCTCCAAGAGCCCGCTGCAGGTCGAGGTCGACTTCATGAAGACCTCCACCCACGAGGCCACGCACGTGAGCGCCGACCATCTGGTGAAGTTCTACGAGACGCTCGATGCGTTCAAAGACAACTATTACGACGGTCTTGTGGTGACGGGAGCGCCCGTCGAGCACCTCGATTTCGAGCAGGTCGACTACTGGGACGAGTTCAAGCAGATTCTCGACTGGGCTTCCACCCACGTCTTCTCCACCATGTACCTGTGCTGGGGTGCGATGGGCGCGCTCAACTATCGGTACGGTGTGCGCAAGGAGTTGCTGCCGGAGAAGCTCTTCGGCGTGTTTCCCCAGTATCTGCAGGACGAATACTGCTTCCTCACCAACGGTTTCGACGAGATCTGCCTGCAACCGCATTCCCGCCTGGCGGGGATCAACGAGGGTGATATCGCCCATAATCCCGAGCTGCAGGTGCTCACGTGGGGTCCGAAGTCCGGCCCGGGGCTCATCGCCACGCGCGACTTCTCCGAAGTGTTCGCGCTCGGCCATTGGGAATACGGCAAGTACACGCTCGCCGAGGAATACGAGAGGGATATGAAGAAGGGCATGACCAACGTGCCGTTCCCCGAAAACTATTTCCCGCACGACGATCCGAAGCTCGAACCGCTGTTCGCCTGGCGCGCCCACGCCAACCTGCTGTGGCGCAACTGGCTCAACTGGGTCTATCAGACCACGCCTTACGATTTGAGCGAAGTACCGCAGCTGCGCGAGGAGAAGCGCCTCGGCACCGACCGTTCGATCCGGCACGAGCCCGGTTCTCCGCGTGTCGACGCGTTCACGCCATTCTCGCACGATGGATACGGTGTCATTCGCGGCTGATTTCACGAAGATCGGCGAGTACTGACAAGTATTGGCGGTTGTCCCACGATTGCCGCTTTTGCGCGGTGTCGTGGGCTTTTTGCGCGGTTTTTGTTGCCTGCTGCGACATCGTTTCATTTTCGCCGTCATATATTATGGTGCGATATGTTAAGTAAAACGTTTTATCAAGCAGTGTTGCAAACGATGTCTATTTTGGTGTGAATGGGGGTGAAATAGGCCGAATCGACAACGGCCGTGGTTGTGTCTAATAGTCCCCGCAACGTGCGAAACGCCGGTTTTCGCTATACGGTAGCAGGGGAAAGCTCCCGGTGCGGAATGTTGTCTAGCCACGGTCTGATAATCCTTTGCAGCCATTCGGGGCTGGTATGCGAACGCGTTTATGGGCGCGCTAACATAGAACCCGAAGGATGTTCTGGTTTGGTAACCGGAATGTCACATTCGACTCAGCTGTTGGGCTAGACTAACAGCTGACACAAGAGCAGGAGGCGTGAATGATTAGTGCATTGGGAGAGGGCATCATGACCATCGCCGATGGTCCAGAGATGCCGAGCATCAATGACTTCCTTCCCGATCCGTTTGTTTTTCAAGGCACGCCGTTCGCCATCAACCGCATCATCCTCGTTCGTATTCTTGCGACCGTCATCATGCTGCTGGTTCTCGGAATTACGGCAAGCCGTGCAAAGCTCATCCCTGGCCGTTGGCAGGGCGCAGTCGAATGGCTGATCGAGTTTGTCCGCGACAACATCGTCTATCAGGTGATGGGCGAGCTGCGTGGCAAGCGTTATGTGCCGATGATCACCACCGTGTTCTGCACGTTGCTGGTCTTCAATCTGTGCGGCATCATCCCGGGCTTCAACATCGCGGCAAGCGCGTCCATCACGCTGCCTCTGGTGTTCGCCATGTGGTGCTTCTGCCAGTACTGGATTGCCGGCATCCGTGAAAAGGGCCTTGGCCACTTCCTGAGGGACGAGATCTTCCCGAAGGGCGTTCCGGCCCCGATCTATATTCTGCTGTCCCCGATTCAGCTGCTTGAGCTGCTGATTATCCGCCCGTTCTCGTTGACGATCCGACTGTTCGCCAACATGGTTTCGGGCCACCTGATCCTTGCGTTGTGCCTCTCGGCCACGCAGTTCTTCCTCGTTGATGTGGTGAACAAGCTGATGATGCCGTTCGGCATCATCACCTTCGCGGCTGGCATGTTCATGTTCCTGTTCGAGGCGCTGGTCGCCTGCCTGCAGGCTTACATCTTCGCCATCCTGACCACCGCGTACATCAATATGAGCTATCCGGAGATCGACTGACCGCCGGCTTTTTAAGTGTTGCTTCTTGTCAAGCAATAACCAGAAAGGAAACAATCATGGATATCGTTACCCTCGCTGAGGTTGCCGGCAACCTGAACGTCGTTGGCTACGGCCTCGCCGCCATCGGCCCTGGCATCGGTCTGGGCATCCTGATCGGCAAGACCATCGAAGGCACCGCTCGCCAGCCTGAGCTCGGCAGCCGTCTGCAGACCCTCATGTTCCTGGGCCTGGCATTCGTCGAGGTGCTGGCACTGCTCGGCTTCGTGCTCGCCTTCATCAAGTAAGACTTGATCCCCAAGGTAAACACCGAAGACGCAAACGAACGTGAAAGGAGGAAGACACTATGGTGACCGCAGCTAGCGAGATGGAACTGTTCCTTCCGAAAAGCTACGACATTTTCTGGTCGTTGGTCATTCTGATCATCGTCGCCGTGTTCTTCTACAAGTTCTTCCTGCCGAAGTTCCAGGCCGTGTTCGATGAGCGCGCAGCCAAGATCGAAGGCGGCATCGCCAAGGCCGAACAGGCCCAGAAGGATGCCGACGAAGCCAAGGCGAAGTACGATGCCCAGCTGAGCAACGCACGCGTCGAGGCTTCCAAGATCCGCGACGACGCTCGCGCGGAAGCATCGCACATCATCGCCGACGCACGTACCCGTGCCGAGGCTGATGCGGCGCAGATCACCGCCACCGCCCAGCGTTCCATCGAGTCCCAGCAGCAGCAGGCTCTGGTGAGCCTGAAGGGTGAGGTCGGCGTGCTGGCAACGGCACTGGCCGGCAAGATCCTGGGCAGCAAGCTGGAAAGCGACGACGTGCAGTCGACGATGATCGACCAGATGATCGCCGAACTGGACAGCGACAAGAAGTGATCGAAACCTTCAAGAAAGGGAGGTGACCAATGCGAGGAGAAGCATCGCGTATCGCAGACCGCGTTTCGCGTGACTCGCTGGCCCCCAAGCTGCGTGACAGCGGCGAGGACGCATGGCGTATCGGGAACGAACTGTTCACGATCACCAACGTGCTCGACCACAACATCCAGCTTGAACGTGCCCTCACCGACCCGTCGCGCCCAGTCGAAGACAAGGTTGCGGTAGTCAAGACCCTCATTGGAGATGATGCCCATCCGTTGACGATGGAAATCATGTCCGATCTGGTGGCCCGCCGCTGGAGCCGCGTATCCGACATCGCCAACGCCGCCGAGGATTTCGGTGTGGATGGCATGATGTACTACGCGGACCACACGAATGCTACTCTGCAGGTCTCCATCGAGCTTGCCCAGCTGCATTCCGCACTGCTCAACCTTCCGGTCGTACGCAGCAAGCTGTATGACGCAACCGTCCCCGCCGAAGCCCGTATCAAGCTGCTGTACAGCCTGATCGGCAATGCCGACTTCAATGTGGTGACCAAGCGTCTGGCCGAGCATGCGACCTGCAATCTGCGCAATCGCCGCTATCTGCAGACCATTCAGTGGCTGATCAACAAGTTCTCCCGTCATATGGGCGAATCGATGGTCACCGTCACCACGGCAACGCCACTGAGCAAGGAGCAGGTCAAGAAGCTCGTCGCCATCTATTCGGCGAAGACCGGCCATCCGGTGCACATCAACTCGGTGGTCGATTCGACCGTCTTGGGTGGTATGCGCATCCAGGTGGGCGACGAGGTCACCGACAACACGGTGGTCGCACAGCTGCAACATCTTCAGCGCACGGTGAAGGCGACCGCCTGACGGCACGCCACACGGTGAACAAGCCTGAAACAAGACTTGACTGAATTTAAAAACAACAATAAGGAGTGATCATGGCAGAACTTACCATTGATCCCACCACGATACGCAAGGCGCTCGATGAGTTCGTCGAGTCGTACAAGCCGTCGGACACTCCGACCCAGGAAGTCGGTTATGTCGCGACCGCTGGCGACGGCATTGCGCACGTGACGGGACTGCCTGGTTGCATGGCCAATGAGCTGCTGACCTTCGAAGACGGCACGCTTGGCCTGGCGTTCAACCTTGACGCCCGCGAAATCGGCGTGGTTATCCTCGGCGATTTCACCGGTATCGAGGAAGGCCAGGAAGTGCGTCGTACCGGCGAAGTGCTCTCCGTGCCCGTCGGCGACGGCTACCTTGGCCGCGTCGTGGACCCGCTAGGCAACCCGATTGACGGTCTTGGTGAAATCAAGACCGAAGGCCGTCGTATTCTCGAGGCCCAGGCACCTGACGTTATGCATCGTCATCCGGTTGACGAGCCGCTGTCCACCGGCCTGAAGGCCATCGACGCAATGACGCCGATCGGACGTGGCCAGCGCCAGCTCATCATCGGCGACCGCCAGACCGGTAAGACCGCTATCGCAATCGATACGATCATCAACCAGAAGCGCAACTGGGAATCCGGAGACCCGAAGAAGCAGGTCCGCTGCATCTACGTGGCCGTCGGTCAGAAGGGCTCCACCATCGCATCGGTGAAGCAGTCCCTGGAAGAGGCCGGCGCTATGGAGTACACGACCATCGTGGCTTCCCCGGCTTCCGATTCCGCAGGCTTCAAGTACATCGCACCGTACACCGGTTCCGCCATCGGACAGCACTGGATGTACAACGGCAAGCACGTGCTCATCGTCTTCGACGATCTGTCGAAGCAGGCTGAGGCTTACCGCTCGATTTCCCTGCTGCTGCGTCGTCCGCCGGGGCGTGAGGCTTACCCGGGCGATGTGTTCTACCTGCACTCTCGTCTGCTCGAACGTTGCGCCAAGGTCTCCGATGACCTGGGCGGCGGTTCGATGACGGGTCTGCCGATCGTCGAGACCAAGGCGAACGATGTGTCCGCCTACATCCCGACCAACGTGATCTCCATCACTGACGGCCAGATCTTCCTGCAGTCCGATCTGTTCAACGCCAACCAGCGCCCCGCCGTGGACGTCGGTATCTCCGTCTCTCGAGTCGGTGGCGCCGCACAGACCAAGGCTCTGAAGAAGGTCTCCGGTACGCTGAAGATCTCCCTGGCACAGTACCGTTCGCTGGAATCCTTCGCCATGTTCGCCTCCGATCTGGATGCGGCTTCCAAGGCCCAGTTGACCCGTGGTGCCCACCTGACCGAGCTGTTGAAGCAGCCGCAGTTCCACCCGTACTCGCCGGAACAGGAAGTCGTGTCCGTATGGACCGGCACCCACGGCAAGCTCGACGACCTCGACCTGAAGGACGTCCTTCCGTTCGAGCAGGGACTGCTGGACTACATCGACCACAACACCGATATCCTCAAGACCATTCGCGAGACCGAGGAATTCACCGCCGACACCGAGGCTGCCCTCGATAAGGCCGTGGACGAGTTCCGTTCGACGTTCGTCTCTTCCGCCGGCAAGCCGCTGGTCGAGAAGAAGCCGGACGTTGACAAGGCCGCGCCGGTCGATCAGGAAAAGATCGTGGCGGGAGAAAAGTAAGCCATGGGCTCGCAACTCGCATTGAAATCACGCATCCGCTCCACCGAGTCGTTGGCGAAGATCTTCAACGCTCAGGAGATGATCGCGTCTTCGCATATCGCCAAGGCCCGTGATGTGGCCCTGAACGCGAAGCCGTACACCGATGCGATTTTCGATGCCGTGCAAGCGTTGGTGGCCCACACCCATATCACGCATCCGATCGCGGTGAAGGACGAGAAGAACCCGCGCGTGGCTGTTCTCGCCCTCACCTCGGATCGTGGTATGGCCGGCCCGTACACCTCTTCGATTATCCGTGAAACGGAGTCGCTGCTGTCCCGCCTCGATGCGGCAGGCAAGCAGCCGGAGCTGTTCGTGTACGGGCGTCGCGGTTCGACGTACTACAAGTACCGTAATCGTGACATCGCGGCGACGTGGGAAGGCGACACCGACCAGCCCGGCGTGGAAATTGCTGAAACGATCTCCAACACCTTGATGGACGCCTACATGAAGCCGGCTGAGAAGGGTGGAGTTTCCGAACTCTACATCGTCTACACCGAGTTCATCAACATGGTGGTGCAGAAGGTGCGCGTGCTGCGCATGCTGCCGGTCGAAATCGTGAAAAACGAGACCAAGGTGCCCGATCCTGATGAAGAGGCACCGGCTACTGCGGATGTCGCTCCGCTGTACACTTTCGAGCCCAGCCTCGAAAAGGTACTGGATGCGATTCTGCCGAAGTACATTCAGTCCCGTATCCACGAGTGCCTGCTGACCGCGGCCGCGTCGGAAACCGCAAGCCGCCAGAACGCCATGCACACGGCAACCGACAACGCACGAAACCTGATCGACGACCTTACGCGCAAGCTCAACGCTTCCCGCCAGGCCTCGATCACCCAGGAACTTACCGAAATCATCGGCAGCGCTGACGCGCTGACCAAGAAGGAAGAGTAGGAACGCATATGGCTGACAACCAGACCACTGCGGCCGAGCCTACCAACGGTCGCGTCACCCGCGTCCAGGGCTCGGTTATCGACGTTGAATTCCCGGTGGGTCATCTGCCCGACATCTACAACGCCCTGAAAGTAACGATCGTCAACACCAGCGCCAAGGAAGAAGGCGAGGCGAAGGAGACCGAGATCACCCTCGAGGTCGAACAGCACCTCGGTGATTCCACGGTCCGTTGCGTCGCTCTGAAGCCCACCGACGGCCTGGTTCGTGGTGCCTCCGTCTCCGACACCGGCGCCCCGATCTCCGTGCCGGTCGGCGACGTGACCAAGGGCCACGTCTTCGACGTGTCCGGTAACATCCTCAACAAGAAGCCGGATGAGACCATCACCGTCTCCGAGCGTTGGCCTATCCACCGCAACCCGCCGGCCTTCGATCAGCTGGAGTCCAAGACCCAGATGTTCGAAACGGGCATCAAGGTCATCGATCTGCTGACCCCGTACGTGCAGGGCGGCAAGATCGGTCTGTTCGGTGGTGCAGGTGTGGGCAAGACCGTGCTGATTCAGGAAATGATTCAGCGCGTGGCCCAGAACCACGGCGGTGTGTCCGTGTTCGCCGGCGTTGGTGAGCGTACCCGTGAGGGTAACGATTTGATCGGCGAGATGGGCGAGGCCGGCGTGCTCGAGAAGACCGCACTGGTCTTCGGCCAGATGGATGAGCAGCCGGGTACCCGTCTGCGCGTGCCGCTGACCGCACTGACCATGGCTGAGTACTTCCGTGACGTGCAGAACCAGGACGTGCTGCTGTTCATCGACAACATCTTCCGCTTCACCCAGGCCGGTTCCGAGGTGTCCACCCTGCTGGGTCGTATGCCTTCCGCCGTGGGTTACCAGCCGAACCTGGCCGATGAGATGGGTTCCCTCCAGGAGCGCATCACCTCGACCCGTGGTCACTCGATCACCTCGTTGCAGGCCATTTACGTGCCGGCCGATGATTACACCGACCCGGCCCCGGCCACGACCTTCGCCCACTTGGATGCAACCACCGAGCTTTCTCGTGACATTGCCTCCAAGGGTATCTACCCGGCTGTGGACCCGCTGAGCTCCACCTCGCGAATCCTCGATCCGCGTTACGTGGGCCAGGCTCACTACGACTGCGCCAACCGCGTCAAGGCGATTCTGCAGCGTAACAAGGAGCTGCAGGACATCATCGCCCTGATCGGTATCGATGAGCTCGGCGAAGAAGATAAGACCACTGTGAACCGTGCTCGTAAGATTGAGCAGTTCCTTGGTCAGAACTTCTACGTCGCCGAGAAGTTCACCGGCCGTCCGGGCTCCTACGTTCCGGCGGACGAGACCATCGAAGCATTCACCCGCATCTGCGACGGCGTGTATGACGACGTTCCGGAGCAGGCATTCTCCGGTATCGGCGGCATCGACGACCTCGAGAAGAAGTGGCACGACATGCAGAAGGAATACGGTGCGTGATGGCCGGATCGACTATGCAGGTGAACATCGTCGCCGCTGACCACCCTGTGTGGCACGGCACGGCGAAGTCCGTTACCATTCCCGCCTCCGAAGGCGGAATGGGCATCCTGCCCGACCACGAGCCTGTGCTGACCGTGATCAAGGAAGGAACCATCGTTGTGGTGGATCCTGAAGGCAATCGCCTCTCCTTCGAGGTGACTGACGGCTTCATCTCCTTCGATTCGAACAAGCTCACCGTCGCGGTCGAGCGTGGAACCAACGTGAAGCGCGCCGAATAAGCCGTTTCCGCTTGACGTAAGGTGGCCCGGTAATCGCAATATGTTTTTGTATTGCGATTACCGGGCCGCTTTTGTCTTTTACGTGGCTTTCCGCCGCCGCGAATACGTATGCCGTACGTACGGCGACGCGCATGGTAGGGTAGTGCCTCGTGCGAATTATTGTTGCTGACTGCTCTGCCGAATATTCCGGACGATTGAACGCCTCCCTGCCGCTCGCCAAGCGCGTGCTGCTCATCAAGGCGGACAACAGCCTGCTGATCTTCTCCGAACTCGGCTCATACAAGCCGCTCAACTGGATGTCCGCGCCATGCAGCATCAGGGACATCACCCCCGACCACGCCGATGACGACGTTGATACTGAAGTGCCGCAAAAGGTGATCCGCGCGTCGGCCGACAAATCGAACGACGTGCTGGAAGTGACGTTGCAGCACATCTATTCGGACGAATCGTACGACCTCGGCGAGGATCCGGGCCTCATCAAGGACGGCGTCGAAGACCATCTGCAGAAGTACCTGGCCGAACAGATCGAACGCATCGGCAAAGGCGCGAAGCTCGTGCGCCGCGAATACCCGACAGCCATCGGACCGGTCGACATCATGGCGATTGACGGCAACGGCGAGCACGTGGCCATCGAAATCAAGCGCAACGGCGGCATCGACGGCGTCGAACAGCTCACCCGCTACTGCGATCTGCTCAACCGCGACCCGCTGCTGGCCCCCGTGCACGGCATCTTCGCCGCGCAGACCATCACCCCGCAGGCCCGCGTGCTCGCGCAGGACCGCGGTTTCAAATGCCTGATTCTCGATTATGAGGAGATGAAGGGCACCGAAGACGACTCTCTACGACTCTTCTAATGAAAAAGCCTCCCGGGTGGGAGGCTTTTTGCGGTTAGACCGGCTGGATCAGTAGGCGGCGAGAATGTCGACCACGAAGACCAGCGTGGAATTCGCCGGAATCTTCTCCTGATCCTTGTTTCCGTAGCCGAGGCTCGGCGGCACCACCAGCAGTACCTGGGAACCGACCGTGTGGCCTGCCAGACCCTGCTTCCAGCCCTTGATCACGCTGTCAAGCGAGAAGGCGGAGGACTGTCCGCGGTCCCACGAGGAATCGAACTGCGTGCCGTCAAGCAGCCAGCCGGTGTAGTGCGCCACCACGGACTGCGTATCCTTGACCACAGCGCCCTTGCCCTTGATGAGGTCCTGGGAAATCAAGGAATCGGAGCCCTTATAGCCATTCATGTCGATCGACGGCTTGCCGTCCTTGGCGAGCGTCACTTTCGGCAGGTCGGCCGGAATGTCGGCGACCTTCTCGCCGGTGGCCTTCTTCAGGGCCTTCGACTTGGACACCAGCGTGAGTACCATCAGGTACGAGGTGCCGGAGGAATTCGAGTCGTTCACGCCGAACGCCACGGTGGAATTGAGCTTGAGGCTCTTGAAGATCTTGTAGTAGTTCTCGGTCATCTGGCTGGTATCCGAGGTGACTACGGTGGAGCAGTCGGGGGTGTTCTTCTCCCACGTGCTGGCCAGTTCGGAACCATCCTTGACGCTGATGGCGATGCCCTGCGAGCAGACGCGGTCGCCGTCCTCGATCTGGGCTCCGTCGCCCTTCTGCAGCACCACGTAGCTGTTGTCCTCAACCGTCATCGGCGTCTTGAACGAGACGGTCGGCTTCTTGCCGAGCTCGCCCTTGGCGGTCACGCCGGCGATCTGGTGCATGCCGATTTTTTCGGAAGATGAGGAGGAATCCGAGTTCGACTTGTCGGATTTCGCGCTGGAATTACCGCCGCACGCAGTGACGCCCAGGCACATGACCGTTGCGCAGACTGCCGTGACGGCCTTGGAAAGAAGTGATTTACGCATAGGGCCAACCATAGCGGCAAAGCATGATTTTCATGTTTTTTTCAGGCTTGTGCAAACGGACACTGTAGAATGGAAAAGCTATGACTGTATTGCAGGAAGAACAAGAGAAGCCGCAGATCGAGACGGGCCCTACCCGGCATGCGAAGATCATGCGTGGCATCGTCACGCCTATTTTCGGCTTGCTTGCCATCGCATGCGTCGTGTTTGGCGTGTTGAATTCAACCGTCTGGAAACCGGACAATGAGATCACCGCCGCCGCTCCGGTGAATGGTTCGGAATACGTGGTCACCGATCCGAACGTGCTGCAGCTGGTAGACAGCCGCGTCAATATTTCGGCCAAATCCCGTGACAAGAAATCCAATGTGTGCATCGCCATAGGTTCCGCGCGCGATGTTGCCGGATGGATTGCGGGAAGCAAGTACATGCGCGTCTCCGGTCTGTCCGATTGGACGACGCTTTCCACCATGAAGGTCTCCGCGCAGGGAACCGCGGACAATTCCCAGAACCAGGTGGCTTTCAAGGACTCCGACATGTGGCGCACCATCAAGTGCAATGACGGTGCCGTTGATATGCAGGTCAAAGGATCGAACAGCAATAACGCCGAGGATGTTGTGGCGTTGATTGATTTCGGCAACCGCAAGGGAGATACGGTCACTCTGAATTGGGACCGTCGTAACCTGCCGAATTTCGCCATGCCGTTGTATCTTGCCGGCGGACTGCTGGCGATTCTCGCCGTGCTTTCCGCTTCCGTATTCGCCATGCCGCCGCATAAGCGCCGCAACAAGCGCGCTTTCGCCATGGTCGAAGGCGTTGGCGTCAACGAAGGCGATGAGAACGAGGTTTCGGCTTGGGTGAAGAACGCCGAAACCGCCGCCAGCAACAGGGCACGGAGCAGGTCGCGTCACGGCAGGCGTCGCCATGCGGAACATCGCACCGGCGGTCGTACGTCATCGTTCGAGGAAACGCAACAGCCCGTCATCGTCGATCCTGTGGCACGTAACCTGGTCGCCGACCAGCAGAACACGATTGCGGAAAGCCAGCCGACTGTGTCCGAATCGACCGTATTTGAATCGACGGCGGGCGAATCGTCTGTTGACGACGAGGCGACTTCCGTGATCTCGCAGGATGAGCTTGCCGCGTATTTCGCTCGTCTTGCCCAAGAGGAGGTTCAGACGGAAACGCAGGAAGACGGCCAAGAGGAGGACCAGTGATGAGGAAGCGTAGTCAGGCGATTATCGCGGCCATGCTCGCGCTGGGAATGGCCGTCGGCATGTGCGGTTGCGAAGGCCAGCTGCCGACCCCGAAAGCCACCACCCGGCAGGATGCGCCGAACTTGAGCGCCAAGCAGGAGCAAAAGGTCCGCACGAGGATTCTCAAAACGCTCGACCAGTGCAATCAGAACCGTGACACTGATACGTTGCCGACGATTCTCGAAGGTCCGGAACTGGACATCCGCACCAGCGAGCTGAACGTAGCGAAAGCCACGGGCAATCTTGACCGTAAGACCACCATCCCCACGGATCTGGCCCAGGCCGTGATCTCCACGGATGCCGGCTGGCCACGGTCCGTGTTCTCCATCACGTCCACAACCAAGGACCAGCAGTCCAAGCGTCTGCTGGTGTTCAGGCAGGATTCCGCACGCCAGAACTACAAGCTGTGGGGTGTGGCGCGACTGTTCTCCGGCGTGAAGATGCCGAGTTTCGAAATCTCCAAAACCGGCAGCGCGCAGGGAACGCCTACGGACACCGGTCTGGTCATGACGCCGAAAGCGGCGGTGGACGCGTATGCGGACCTGCTGCAGAACGGGGCGAACAGCAAGTACGCCAGCAAATTCGCGGATGATGATCTGCGATTGAAGCTTGCCGATCTGACTGCCCAGGTGCAGAAGGCCATGGAGCTTAACGAAGGCACGCAGCAGCAGACCTTCGAACCGGTCAATGGAGCCATCAGCGTCATGCGTTCCGCGGACGGCGGCGATCTGGTGGTGGCGCAGATCAACTCCGAATGGACGCGTTCCGCCGGCGCTGGCCGTGAATCGCAGCCGGCCTCTGACGCGGAAAAGGCGCTGTTCGGCAATGGCAAGGCCACCAGCACCATGAAGACGAGCTATGTGAACGTCATCGCGCTGTATGTTCCGCCGGCGAATTCCGGGCAGAAAATCACCGCGGTCGGTTCCGAACGCCAGCCGGTGAAGGTCGAAGCGCTGTAAAACGACGGGTCCTTGGACGCGCATCGTCGGCGGTTTTCCGCCTATCGCGCATCCGTGGGAATGAAAACCGGGAAATCGTTGTTGGCACCTATAGTTGGTGCCAGCAACGATTTCGTGTTTTTGGAGGCAAGTATGGCAGAGCAGCAAGCGTTCCATCCGGGTGTTTCATTGGCGGGAGCCGTTGATCTGGAAGCGCTCAAGCATCAGGTGAAGGCCGAGCCGGGGCAGGCGGGCGGCGCTCCGGCGGCTGGCGGATATGTCATCGACACCACGGAGAACACGTTCCAGGCCATGGTGCAGACCTCCGCCACGTTCCCGATTCTGCTGTTCCTGTGGGTGCCGACCGACGACCGTCTGTTCGCCATGGCACGCGCATTGGGTGACGCGGTGAACAAGCTCAACGGCCAGATCCAGCTGTCCCGCATCGACATCGCATCCAATCCCTCCATCGCACAGGCGTTCCAGATTCAGGGCGCGCCGGCGCTGTTCGCGTTGATCGGCGGCCGTCCGATGCCGATTCTGCAGGGCCTTCCGTCCGACGAGGAACTGCAGCAGATCACAGACGTGGTCGTGCCGAAGCTTATCGCCGCCGCACAGCAGGCCGGCGTGACCGGCACCGCTCCGTATTCGGGCGATCCGGATTCCGACGCGGCCAATTCCGCATCCGCCGGCAGTGTGCAGGATCAGGTGCCGCCGGAACATCAGGAAGCGTACATGCTGGCACAGCAGGGCGATTACGCCGGTGCCGCCGCCGCGTACGAGAAGGTTTTGGAAGCCGATCCGAACGATACGCGCGCCGCCCGCGAACGTGCGAAGGCGCTGCTGCTGGCCCGTTCCGCCAATGCGGACGTGCGCGTGGTGCGTGCCGCTGCCGCCGACAAGCCGGACGATGTGGACGCGCAGCTTGCCGTCGCCGACATCGACATGATCGGCGGGCAGATCCAGGACGCGTTCGACCGTCTGCTTGATTTCGTGGCGGCGGGCCACAAGGCCGACATCGAGCCGGTGCGCCAGCGTCTGCTCGAATACTTCACGATCCCCGAGCCGACCGACGAGCGTCTGAAGCGCGCACGTCGTCGCCTCGCCACCCTCATGTACTGAGCGTGCAGCGCGTGCTGGTTGCGTCGAGCACTCTGATGCATTGAGCGCGCGTACTGACTTTCCCAACGATTGCAAGGTCTGCGTCACGTTTTTCGCCGAATCGTGTCGCAAACGGGCGCAGACCGTGTACAGTAGTGCGTTGCATGGGTTTGTAGCTCAGCGGATAGAGCGTCTGTCTCCGGAACAGAAGGTCGTGGGTTCGATCCCCATCAAGCCCACCGGGCAAGGCTCCAGTCGAACGGCTGGAGCCTTTTTGTTGCTCGTTTGTTGTATTTTTCCGCGGTTTTCCTTGCGATTCCGCCGTTTTCGTGCCTGCTGCGCCGTGTGGTGCCAACTCCGGCCATATCGTTCTGTGAACGGTTTTTCCCGCTTCCACCCATCGGAAAAGTATGATTTCAAGTGCGACGCAAATAGCGCATGTACGGGCATATTGGCACATACTTGGCGCGCGTTTACATACCTTGCGGCAACATACCTTACGACAAAGGAGAACAGTATGAGCGAAAAGCTGGAAGCAGTGGCCACCTCCGAAGCCCCGGCAGCACTCGGCGCCTACAGCCAGGCCGTGAAGGCCAACGGATTCGTGTTCGTCTCCGGCCAGCTGGGCATCGACCCGGCCACCGGCGAACTGGCCGGCGAGAGTGCGGGCGAGCAGGCCGCGCAGGCGCTGAAGAACATCAAGCACATCCTCGACACCGCCGGCTCCGGCATCGAGAATGTGGTCCGCGCCACCATCTACATGAAGAACGTCGAGGACTTCCACGAGGTCGACGACGTATACGCCAAGGTCTTCATCGGCTCCGTCAAGCCGGCCCGCGTGGCGTTCGGCGGCAACAACATCCCGAAGGGCGCGCTCGTCGAGATCGACGCCATCGCCGCGCTCTGAGCATTTCGCACGTTTCGTAGGTATCGCAAGCATTGCGATTACTGCGATTGCCTACCGCTACCTGCGATCAAACGGCCCGCACGCTTTTCCAGCATGCGGGCTGACGCTTTTTTACGGACTTCCGCGGGCTTCTGCACACTTCCGCGAACTATGGACGACCATCGCACGTTGCCGTGAGTCTGACGTATAGTATTTGCGATTGTGCGGCCAGCCAAACTATGTGCCGTACCCAACCAAACGTAAGAGGAGCCGGAAGCAAGCATGGCGCAATCGCAAGAAAAGCCCGACGTCGAACAGGGCGGCCTGGAACGCAAGATGGAAACGCGCCACCTGACCATGATCTCGCTCGGCGGCGTGATCGGCACAGGCCTGTTTTTAAGCTCCGGCTACACCATCCATCAGGCGGGCCCGCTCGGCGCGATCATCGCGTACGCCATCGGTTCGCTGCTCGTCTACTTCATCATGCTGAGTCTTGGCGAGCTGTCTGTGGCCATGCCGTACGCCGGCAGCTTCCACCTGTATGCGAAGCGTTTCATCGGCCCCGGCACTGCGTTCACCATCGCCGTGCTCTACTGGCTGAATTGGGCGGTGGCGCTCGCCTCCGAGTTCACCGCCGCGGGCCTGCTGATGCAACGCTGGTTCCCGCATTCGCCCGCATGGATCTGGTCGGCCGCGTTCATCGTGGTCGTGTTCCTGCTCAACATCCTGTCGGTGCGCCTGTACGGCGAATCGGAATTCTGGTTCGCGTCCATCAAAGTGTTCGCCATCATCGCGTTCATCGTCATCGGCCTGCTCGCCATGTTCGGCGCGATTCCAATTGCCGGCTATAGCCATGCGCCGATGTTCGAGAACTTTTACAACGACGGATGGCTGCCGAACGGCGTGCTGCCGATCTTCTCCACCCTGCTGACGGTGGTGTTCGCCTTCTCCGGCACCGAAGTGGTCGGCGTCGCCGCCGGCGAGACGAAGGACCCGTCCAAGGCGATTCCGAAGGCCGTGCACACCACCGTGCTGCGTCTGGCGATCTTCTTCATCGGCTCGATCGCCGTCATGGCCGCGCTGATTCCGTGGCACAAGTCCGGCGTCGACGCGAGCCCGTTCGTGCTTGTCTTCCAATCGATCGGCATGCCGTTCGCCGGCGACATCATGAACTTCGTGGTGCTCACGGCGGTGCTGTCCGCCGCGAATTCCGGCCTCTACGTGTGCTCGCGCATGGTGTGGTCGCTCGCGCAGGAGGGTATGATTCCGCGCAAGCTCGCCAAAACGAACTTCCACGGCGTGCCCGTTTTCGCGGTGATGTTCAGCATGGCCGGCTCGCTGCTGGCGCTGCTGTCCTCCGTGGTGGCCGCTTCGACCGTCTACCTCGCGCTGGTCGCGGTTTCCGGCCTGGCCACACTGGTGGTGTGGGCGTCGGTTTCCGTCTGCCACTTGCGATTCCGCCACCAATGGCTCGCGCAGGGACATACGGTTGGCGAGCTCAAGTACCGCGCGCCTGGCTACCCGTTCGTGCCGATCGTCGCGATTGTGATGTGCGTCGGCGCGCTGGTTCTGGTGATTTGCGATCCGTCGCAGCGCTCCACGCTGCTGTACATGATTCCGTTCGTGGCGCTGTGCTACACGGGCTACTACGCGTCCGCGGCGTGGCGTGCGAAACGGCATGGCGTGCAGGACGATGCTCAGAACGCCTTGCAAAGCGTTCCGCAGGACGTATCGCAACCCCATCGTGAGGATGGACAGGAAGACTGATTCTGTCAGCGTGCCCGGTATTCTTGGAAGAATGAGTCCAGAAGCCCTTAGTGAACTGATTTTCAACATTGCCAACACCCTTGTCTCCGAAGGCAAGGCAGGCACCCTGACCGCCGATCTGATTCCGCCGCAGGCCAAGTTCGCCGTGATGCGCCCGAAGGACCGCGCGCACGGCGATTGGGCGTCCAACGCGGCCATGCAGCTGGCCAAGAAGGCCGGCATGAAGCCGCGTGATCTCGCCGAACTGTTCGCCGTCGAACTGACCAATGCCGACGGCATCAAGTCCGTGGAAGTGGCCGGCCCCGGCTTCATCAACATCACGCTCGACTCCGCATCCGCGGCCGCAGTGGTGGACACCGTGCTCGAAGCCGGCAGCGACTACGGCAAGAACGACCACCTGTCCGGCAAGACCCTGAACCTCGAATTCGTATCCGCCAACCCGACCGGCCCGATCCACATCGGCGGCACCCGTTGGGCCGCGGTGGGCGACGCCATGGCCCGTGTGCTGGAGGCCAACGGTGCCAAGGTGGTGCGCGAATACTACTTCAACGACCACGGCGAGCAGATCAACCGCTTCGCCAAGTCCCTCGTGGCCGCCGCGCACAGCGAAACCACGCCGATCGACGGCTACAAGGGCGCGTACATCGACGAGATCGCCAAGCGCGTGATCGACGAGGCCACGGCGGACGGCGTCGACATCCTGAACCTGCCGCGCGTGGACGGCGGCGTCGACAAGGACGGCGAGCCGCTGGGCGAAGGCGATTCCGAGCAGCGCGAGGAGTTCCGCAAGCGCGCCGTGCCGATGATGTTCGACGAGATCCAGAAGTCCATGAAGAACTTCCGCGTCAACTTCGACGTGTGGTTCCATGAGAACAGCCTGTATTCCGACGGCGAGGTCGACAAGGCCATCGCCGACCTGCGCGAGCGCGGCGACATCTTCGAAAAGGACGGCGCCACCTGGTTCGCGTCCACCAAGCACGGCGACGACAAGGATCGCGTGATCATCAAGTCCGACGGCAACTACGCGTACTTCGCCGCCGACATCGCCTACTACCGCAACAAGCGCCACCGCGACGTGAACCCGGCCGACGTGGCCATCTACATGCTCGGCGCCGACCACCACGGCTACATCGGCCGCATGATGGCCATGTGCGAGGCGTTCGGCGACAAGCCGGGCGAGAACATGCAGATCCTGATCGGCCAGCTCGTCAACGTGATGAAGGACGGCAAGGCCGTGCGCATGTCCAAGCGCGCCGGCAACGTCGTCACCATCGACGATTTGACCGACGCCATCGGAGTGGACGCCTCCCGTTACTCGCTGGCGCGCACCGATTACAACTCCCCGGTGGACATCGACCTGAACCTGCTGTCCTCGCATTCCAACGAGAATCCGGTGTACTACGTGCAGTACGCGCACGCCCGCTCCTGCAACGTGGACCGCAACGCGGCCGCCGCCGGCATCACCTACGAAGGCGCCGACGTGAGCCTGCTCGACACCACCGCCGACGGCGAAGTGCTCGCCGCGCTCGCCCAGTGGCCCGCCCTGCTGCGCGAAGCGGGCGACCTGCGCGCCCCGCACCGCGTGGCCCACTACCTGGAGGACCTCGCCGCCACCTACCACAAGTGGTACAACGTGGAGCGCGTCGTGCCGATGGAACTCACCGATCCGGAGGCCCGCGGGGAACAGGCCGACGCCATCCGCATCGCCAAGGCTCCGGAACCGGCCCGCGCCGCCGCCCGACTCAAGCTCAACGACGCCGTCAAGACGGTCATCGCCGAAGGCCTCGACCTGCTCGGCGTCACCGCTCCGGACAAGATGTGAAGCGAATCCACGAAAAAGGGAGATACGCAAACCATGCCTGTAAGCCCAATCTGGCCGGCCGGATCGGCCGTGAACGACGAAGGCGAGATCACCTTCCACGGTCGTACCGCCGCAAGCCTGCTCGACGAATTCGGTTCGCCGCTCTACGTCATCGACACCGATGACGTGCGCGCCCGCGCCACGAAATTCGTGCATGCCGCGTCCCACGCGTTCAACAACACCGTCACCCACGTCAGCTTCGCCGGCAAAGCGCTGCTGAGCAAGGAAATCTGCCGCATCGTCACCGAATCCGGCATGCTCATCGACACCTGCACCATGGGTGAGATGCGCATCGCGCTCGCCGCGGGCGTCCCAGGCCGCCGCCTCGTGCTGCACGGCAACAACAAGTCCGATGCGGAAATCGAGCTGGCCATCGAACAGGGCTTCAACAAAATCGTGATCGACGAGCCGGATGAGCCGGCACGCATCGCCGCGATCGCCAAGCGGCTCGGCAAGCGCGCCCGCGTCATGCTGCGCGTCACCTCCGGCATCCACGCCGGCGGCCACGAATTCGTGTCCACCGCGCACGAGGACCAGAAATTCGGCGTGGCCCTGCTGCCCGCCGGAGCCGACGCGGGCAAACTCGGCGTGCTCGACGACCTCACCGACGTGACGCCCGCCGGCTCGAATGCACGACTTGGCGAACACGCCTCCGAAGTCCATGCGCAACGCGAGCTGCAGTACGACATCAAATACCCGTACGATTTGAGCCACGAGAAGGTCTCCGAAGGCGACCGCAAGCTCGCCGAAGCCATGACCATGGTGGCCGACGGACCGGCGCTCGCCGTGCTCAAGGACATCTACCGCCGTCAGGACGTGCTCGAACTGGTCGGCGTGCACTCGCACATCGGCTCCAACATCCATGACGCGGACGCCTTCATCCAGGCGGCCAAGCGCATGATGCTGCTGCGCAAGACCTTCTACGCCACCGATGCGTACACCCTGCCGGAGGTCGATCTGGGCGGCGGTTATTCCGTGGCCTACACCGACGGCGAGGATTCCATGGACATCGACGTGGAGCTCGGCAGGCTCGCCGACGCGGTCAGCACCGTGAACCGCGCGCTCGGCATGCCGTCCCCGGTCATCTCCTTCGAGCCAGGCCGCTGGACGGTGGCCCCCACCGGCGTCACGCTGTACCGCGTGGGCACCGTCAAGCCGGTCGAGCTTTCCGGCGAGGCGAAAGACAAGTCAGGCAATCCGGTGACGGAACGTGTGTACGTGTCCGTGGATGGCGGCATGAGCGACAACATTCGTCCGGCGCTGTACGGCTCCGACTACACCGCGCGTCTGGCCAACCGCAAGGGAAGCGAGCAGACCAAGCTGTGCCGCGTGGTCGGCATGCACTGCGAATCGGGAGATATCGTCGTCAACGAGGTGCGGCTGCCCGCCGACATCAAGCGTGGCGACATCCTCGCGGTGCCGGTCACCGGCGCATACGGCCGCACGATGGCCAGCAACTACAACCAGGCGCTGATTCCCGCCGTGGTCGGCGTCGGCGAGGCCGGCGCACACGTCATGATCCGCCGGCAGACGATCGACGATCTGCTGAGCTGGGACGTCAGCGAATAGTCCACGATTGCGTCTCACGGTATGGACGGTTTTCGGGCTTCCTTGCGGGGAAAGCTTCGGAAACCGTCCATTTTCTTGATATTCCGCGGCCTTACGTCATATTGAGACCGTACAATAAGCAAGGTCACACCAATACTTCACATTCAAGGGAGGATGCCTTGGCACAGGAAGATGTTGCGCCGATTCGCGTTGGATTGCTGGGCGCAGGTACCGTTGGTTCCCAGACCGCACGCCTGCTGGTCGAGCAGAAGGACGAGCTTGCCGCACGTATCGGACGACCGATCGAGCTGACCGGCGTCGCCTGCCTCGACCCGGTGGAAACCGATCCGTTCCCGTGGATCGACAAGGCCATCGTGACCACCGATACCATGAGCGTGGCCACCAATTCCGACATCGTCATCGAGCTGATCGGCGGCACCGGCGTGGCACGCAAGTTCGTGCTCGCCGCCATCGAATCCGGCGCCTCCGTGGTCACCGCTAACAAGGCGCTGCTGGCCAAGTATGGTCCGGAGATCTACGCGGCCGCCGAAGCCAAGGGCGTCGACATCTACTTCGAAGCCTCCGTGGGCGGCGCCATCCCGTTCCTCAAGCCGCTGCGCGAATCCCTCGTCGGAGACAAGGTGACGAGCATGCTCGGCATCGTCAACGGCACCACCAACTACATCCTCGACGAGATGACCACCAAGGGCCTCGACTTCGATGACGTGCTCAAGGACGCGCAGGCCAAGGGCTACGCCGAAGCCGATCCGACCGGCGACATCGAGGGCTACGACGCGGCCAACAAGGCCGCGATCATGGCCACCCTCGGCTTCCACACCTCCGTCACCTCGCGCAGCGCCTCGGATGAGGGCATCACCAAGATCACCGCCGACGACATCGCCGCCGCCACCGCGGAAAACAAGGTGATCAAGCTGCTCGCCGTCGTGGAGAACACCGATGCCGGCGTGTCCGCGCGCGTCTACCCGGCACTGATCTCCAACACCCATCCGCTGGCCTCCGTGCACGGCTCCTTCAACGCCGTGTTCGTCAAGGCCGAAGCCGCGGACGACCTCATGTTCTACGGCCGTGGCGCCGGCGGCGCTCCGACC
>OBZH01000107.1_pt1 | contig 108509 bp, 127 predicted proteins | sample 1476881 | NCBI WGS metagenome assembly OBZH01 (sample SAMEA2580230, study PRJEB22360) | human gut metagenome | biome: human gut; feature: human-associated habitat; material: faeces | place: Denmark | collected 2008/2010 | reverse complement strand
CATTGATTTATCTCCTTTTTCAAAATAATACTTGTAACTCCTTTTTTAACCCACTGGTGACACCCACTCACCAACCAGAAACATTACTTGTCCACCCTTGAGGAAACCATAAGCCTTTTTCTGAGTTACTTCAACATCAATTTTTTTATATTTTTTAAAAAATAATTAGGGTTTAAGTGGAAAAACTGAATTTTCCGTCATAAATTACAATTATTTCAGCATTTCAAAAAACCTTTTGACCATTTTTAGTAGACGTAAATAACGAAAAAATATGTTTTCTTAATTAGAGGAAAGTATAAATCCCTCACATGAAGGAATAATAGGTATATTCATGACCGACTGCACGAATGAACTTTTCTACACAAGCTATGCATTGAGTTACTGCTAAACGCCGTTAAGCAGAACTAGCATGTCGACAATAAGCAAAAATACTTCAAGATTTTAAAAGCTGTTCTTAATAAAAGCCCCAAAACAAAGAGCTGATCCAAAAATCTCTTAGACTTTTGGATCAGCTCCTGTTCATGAATAAAAAGCAACTCATACGCAGAGTTAGCCGAAATAAACCGAAAATTCATAAAAATTTGAGAAGCACAAAGTAGGTTCCTTCAACCTCGATTCCTATGTTATTGATTTTCTTGGCAACTTGCGAAATTTCTTTCTTAACTTTTTGACACTGAGCACTTATGAATCAGCATTTTCTATTTACTCAATAATCTTTTTTACTTTAAAGGGTTCGGTCCGTTCTGAAGGTTCTTCTTGATCCGCTAAATCAAACAAGATCAGCGCTTCCTTTCCCTCACCCTCCACAATCACTAATTTGCCTAATGGGTCACGGTTATCCTTGACGATCTGAGCTTCTTTCATCAATTCTTTTGGGTCACGTTTTGAAGCGATCGCGTTGCCCAAATTAAAGAATACAGTCTCTTCCATCTTTATTCACCTCTAGTCGTAGCTTTTATAATGTTAAGCGATCAATTCTCTTCACTTTTAAAAAATAAAATTTGCTTATCCTTAGCATAACAGAACCAGCAGTGAACATTGAATAATTGAAAACTTTAGTCCTCTTACATCGATTTCTTAAGGTAAAAAAACATGACACTTATTATCTGTGTTTTAAGCTGAATAATTCTTTTAAAAGGTCCTTATTCATTCTTAATAAATAGAAAATCTATCTAACTTTTCTCGATCTATTGTTGCTATCGCTTAATCTATTAAGTGATAATCTCTTGTCTGTCTCGTCGGAAAATATTTTTTTCGTTTCAAAATTTTAAAATTATTGATAACAATCCTTCATTTAATTTATGGTATCGTTTTCTTAGTCATCGAATGATGTAAAGGAGGATATTGGCCGTGGCAGTAAGAATTACTGAAGAATATTTGATTAAAAAGCTGACCAAATTTGTCGAACAGCATCACCGAACACCAACCGTTAAGGAATTTGGCTATCAAACCCCGATAAGAACAATGTTTAAAAATTATACAACTTTCCTAGAAAGTCAGGGACTCGGCAAAAAACAAGTAATCGAGTATTATACAAAAATCGAAATAGCAGAAAAGCTCCATGCTTTTGTGAGATCGCATCAGCGTGCTCCCAAAGCAAGTGAGTTCGGCTATCGCTATGCCATTAAAAATTATTTTGATTCCTATTTTGATTTTATTAAAGCCCATGGATATGAGTCGTTGTATGACAAATCCCTAGAACTGAAACCTAGAGCTAAACCAAAAAGTAAGCCAAAAAAATCGAGAAAAACAAAACCTAGACAGCCTATGACAATAGACATGGTGATCAACGAATTGCATTTATTTGCAAAGGAGCATGGGCGAACACCGATTTCAACAGAATTGGGGCATATGCATATTATCAACAAATACTTTGGAACCTACAATAACTTTCTTCGCAGCCAAGGCTACCCGCTGAATACTCCTGGTAAAAACAAGCCGCTCACAAAAGATGGATTGATAAAAAAGCTGAATGACTTTATTTCAATAAATGATCGTGTCCCGACACGCAAGGAATTCGGTCAAATCAATCAAATCAAAAAAATCTATGGCTCATTTGACGCCTTTATTAGAGCGAACGGGTATGAACCACTTCCTTCTCGCAGAGCTAAAAAAAGTTAGTATGACCAAGTTTTTCATTGTATTTACCTAACAACTGTTACTTTAAAAAGGAAAAGTAGCGAAAGCAAGCAAAATTGACTTTTTATCAAATGCGAAAACTCATTTTGGATAGTTTAAGCCCCATTTAAGCTTTTTTCCTTATAGTCTACTCAACCCTAATAAACTTTTCATTTTGCTAGCTGCTTTAGTTACCGAAGCAGCTAGCCTCTTTTTGTTTTAACAGCAAAAAAGAGTTGCTCAGCCTAAGCTAAACAACTCTAAACAGGTTGATAAATAAGGAAGGTACGGGACTTGAACCCGTGCACCACATTACTGCGGCTCGCCGGATTTCGAGTTTGAAATTACGAACTATATTTACTCCCTTTCGTTCAACTTTCTTTACAAATAAGCAATTATCACTTTACAGTGATTATTTTGCTTACTTTAAATATTTCAATTGGGTAGTCAAAAGGGTAGTCATATTTTGATAATTTAATCTTGTTTTAGTATTGATTATCTGTTCATTTTTTCTCAACGAATGGTAAAATGATTATGAACAATTAACTTTGAAGAAAGAAGGAGAAATTTTGAAAAAGATTGTTGGGTTATTAACTTTAGCAGCCCTAGTATTCATTATTACGGGGTGTAGTGGTCAAACGAAAGCTGATTATACTACTGAAGAAGCTGAAACGGCTATTAATGATGGAAAAGATATCGAAGGAAAGACCGTTGATGTTAAGGTTGACAAATTCATTCCTGACGGAACATTAGGTTACACTATCTGGGCTGGAGAACATTTGAATTTTATTTCTAGTGAAAACCCAAAAGTAAAAAAAGGTGACCACATAATCGTAAAAGTTACCAAAGTTCAAAATATTACTGGTTCTTATGTAATAAACTACGAAAAAGAATAGAGGATAAACGATGAAAAAAGGAAGCCTACTTTTACTTATCTGCTCCATACTTCTTTTTTCAGCTTGTTCTAGTGATAAAAAGAAAGTTTCATCAGATTCTGCAATTAAACAAGAAGTAGTAAATAGTTCTAGTAAAGAAAAAACTTCAAAAGAAACTTCTGAAAAGAAAAAAGCTGAAGAAGCAGAAAAGAAAAGACAAGAAGAAATATCAAAAAAAGTTTTAGAGGCAGATACAGTAATGAAAGCGGCCGAAGCAAATCCCACTGACGAAACTATATCAGCTGCAAAAGCCGCTATTGAAGCAATACCTGGTGGGAATGCTGAACTATTAAAACGGTTAGAAACTACAACTCAAAATTTGGAATCTATAAAACAGCAAGCATCCGCTCAAGAAGCTCAGCAACAACAAGCTACGGAGCAGGCACAACAAACTCCTGACCCAGGTCCAACAGTTATTACTGGTGCTCCACCAATGACTGAACAAGAGCGACAGGACAGAGAATACTACGCAAGATTAAATGAGCAGTTAGCTAGAGAAAATGGAATTGATCCAAGTCAAAAGCAACAAACCCCTCCTACCCATGTTGATGACCAAGGACGCAGTTATATTTTTGAGAACCATGATGCTTATAAAGACGAACCATACTATGTAGGGGAATAAGGAGTTGTTATTATGAAGTTTGGAGTACGCAAACCAAGTATTAAGAGATCAATTAGCGCCAGAACTACTGGCAAAGCAAAAAGGCAATTGAAAAAAGCAGTTATACCTGGCTACGGCAAAAAAGGCACTGGATGGATTAAGGACCCGAAGAAAGCCGCATATAATAAAGTGTATAAAAAAACTACGTTTAGCTTTTGGGATTTATTTAAATAGCAAAAAACACCCTCCGCAACCAATTAAGGCTGTAGAGGGTGTTTACTTTACTTAATATCGTAATACCAACTCTTCCAGTGAATATCCGAATAGCCACCAGCGGTGTTACCTTTTGGATCATTCGTGCAAAAAATCCAATTAGGCTGAGGTCTAGTTTTTTTAACGAAGATATTCTTCTATACCAATGATTAAAACAATGGTGAAATATACCCCCGCAATAATTGATAGAATTAAACATGGTACAAGAGTAGTATCTTCTTGAACGAAAATTATATAAATGCTCTCTTTTATTGAATAGATCGCTGTAATATCTGCTAAGAGAACAACTAAAAAGTAAAACAGCGCCATCTTACACCTCTATCTTAATACGCTAATTTTTGACCTGGATAAATCAGATTCGGATTCGCAATGCCATTTTTTTGAGCCAAGCTAGAATAAGTCGTCCCAAGTTTTTGAGCGATCGTTGATAAGTTATCCCCGGAAAGGACAACATAAACTCTTGATGCACTAGCCGTTCCCGAAACCTTCAGTTGTTGACCAACATAAATGTAATTCGGATTAGCTAGTCCGTTTAGGCTCGCTAACGCTTGATATGTTGTCCCATACTTAGTAGCAATACCTGATAGAGTCTCACCCGAACGAACAATATGTGTCGATGTAGTAGTGCTTGGCGTTTGAGTGGTTGTTTGCAAGATTTCAACATCCTTGCGATTGATCCAGCTCATGATGCCATCGAGCAATACTTTCGTTCCGCTGACTTCCTTAACGGTGTAACTATTACCTTTCACCCACTGAGGAATCACTTGGCCGGTTGCCCAAGTAGAAGCAGAGAAGTTCACTTTTACTTTAAATCCAGCTTTGATGTCATTCTTAGGCGTTTCGTTCGCTTGCTGACCTTGATCAATCGCAGGCGTTTCAGTATCAGGCTTCACAGTAACTTTGCCGTCATCGTCTTTGATAGCTCCGTTGTAGCCGTTATCTGTGATACCTGTTAAATCAACATTACCGTCGAGTCCGCCAGCAACGTAAGTCGATGTAAACTGATAGATTGCTACGCCTTCCATGCTCGGAAAAACACTCCAGACAGGTTTTGGCGTTACATTGTAATTCGGATAGGCAGCCATCCACAACGAGTTAGGGAACTCCGCTAGAATTTGCTGATAGTTCACATACTGAAGCGTGAATGGTTTATACGAATAATACATCGGAGTGTAACCGGCTTGTTTAATTCGCCGCATGCCATACAAAATGGTTTCTGTATTGGCTTGTTTGTTGCTTGAAGCACCATGTTCAAAGTCAAGCGCTACGATTGACCCTTTCGGCGTTTGAATCTTAGGCAAAAAGTAATCCATTGTTGTTTTTGCAATACTCATACTCCCCCACGTGTCATACCAAATATAGGTATGCGCTCGTTTGCCTTGTGCGATCGTCGATGCTACTTGACTAGAATAAGTCCACTGATTGTACAAACCACCAGCATTGTATCCACCGATTTGACTAATCGAAAATTTATCCGAGCCATACCCAAATTTCCCTTGTGCTCCTTGATATACAGCCCAATCAACGCCTTGATCACCTTTCGCAGCTTGTACGTTACTCGGAAAAAAAGGCAACAAAAAAAGAGCTACAATAGCTCCTACAATAATTTTCTTTTTCATGTATTCTCTCCTATTCATCTGCTGAAAACATCTTGTATGTTCGATTTGATACCCCCAAAACGGTTCCCAAAAAAGTGCCTAGCGCTGTGATAATGATTACCGTGATATCGGTGTACTCCCAATTAACCGCCTTTCCTACCACACCAACAAATGTCGCCAGCGCAGGAATGACAATTGCGGCCACCCATTTCAAAATTTCAAACGTCTTATTTTGCATTAATCTCACCCCCTCAAAAATTTAAGCAATTCCAGTACGAATGCAAATACAACGCCAGCACCACCACCAATTCCCAAGATTAGTTTCCATATGTTAGTCTTATCAATCATACGTAGTTCGTGCTTATGCTCCTCTTCTTCTTTGTTTCGATTTAGGACCTCTCTCAAAATTTCAGCGTTTTGTTCCGATTGGCGCGTATTTTGTTCTCGCAAAAATCTATTTGATTCATCCACACGAGCAAGCCCTTCGTTCATTGATTTTTGCATTTCTATTGAAAGGTCATTTAAGCGACTGATTTCTTTGTCGTGTTGCTTAAGCTTATCTTCGTGCTGTTTTACCTGAGCTTCAAGTTCCATTCCCACATGACTACCCCTTCCTCTCTCAAAATAAAAAGCACACTCGAAAGTGTGCTTAGATACGATAAAACAAATCAAAAGCCGCATACGTAGCTCTTTGTTCCCAGTTCGTTCCTGTCGTGAGATAACCAAATTTTATATTTGCATCTGCTATAGACGAATCATTCGCAGAATAACCACCGACCCCGACTGAAACTGGCACAAACGTAAATCCTGTAACTTTTGTTGATCTGACGTGCCCAATCAAGGTTAATGAGTGTCTAGGGATCGCCCAAGATTCCAAAGCACAAATGTACACACCAACATCATTTTGACCTGCAGTTACATTTACCCGAATATGGATTTCACCGTTAGAGGTTTCTTCCATATAAGTTGGTCCTCCCAAATTAACATTATTAGGTAGCATACCACTACGAAGTGCTGGCTCAAAGTATCTGAGATTCCCACTTGGATCATTTGTACTGATATAGTCTAAGCCCATCTCTGCGTACTTTTGATGGTCAGAGTAGGGAACTACCCAAACTCCCACATCCAAACCCGAATCATGGTATTGATCAACTAAGGACTGAGTTACAAATGATTTAGTAGACTCGAAGCTAGGAACAAAATGGTTTTCTATACATTTTTCGAGTACATCCGACGTGTAATCGCTGAGAAGCCAATGCATCACAGTCGAAGGCATTCGTTTTCTCATTTTCACTAAAACATCGTACGTAAAACAAATAATCACACACTTATTTTCGAGCCCTTTTCTACGAATAGTAGTAACTATCGAATCTAATTGCGCATCAGTAAAGTCCGTTTTAAGTGGTGTGATTTCAATAACTGGTACAATTCTTGCCTTCAAACAAGCGTTTAGATATTGATCAAAAGTTGGTATTTTCTTTTCTGTATCAGATAAAGTACTAATACCATTACCTGTATCTAGTCTTAGAGCATCGATTTGACTGGATGTTTTATCCATAAAATTCCCTGTTCCGTTAGTCATGCGATCAACTGTCTTATCGTGGAAACAATACCATTTACCATCCGTGGATAATTGAATATCTGTTTCTGCCCCCCAGTGTCTTGTTGTCTTTTCAAATGCCATGAGTGAATTTTCAGGATAAAAATAACTATTTCCACGATGAGCAATGAACTTAGTTCCCGAAGTAAACGGTTGTCCGAAATTTCTATCCACTAGATTTCTTGTGGTTCGCGGAACCATAAACCGTTCTTCGTTGAACGCTGCTTCTGCTTCAGTTTGGGTAGCTGTAGTAAAATTATCTACATTTCCTAACCCCACTTTTTCTTTTGTCAAATCAGTTTTTTTAGCGTAAGTTACCTCAGCATCGGACTTATTTGTAAAATTCCCGTCGGCTTCCTCTTTAGAATAAGCACCAACTTGCGCAGCTGTAACCCCGTGTGGGTTATCATCTCGCATAACATAATTTTGAAATTCTTCTAAATTAGCCTTCAAGGCTAAATCTGATTCATCAGCAAATCCAGCTTTATTTAAAACGGTCAATGGATTCAGTGAGATCATTAATTGAACACCGATGTAATCAGTATTTAGACTAGCTGCAGTAACACCATTTGAACTATCTACATAAGAAAGAACGTTAATATTTCCGTTTGAATCAATGAAATTGCTATCGTTGATTTCAGTGGTAAAATCGGTAAATTCTGTAGCGTCTCCTTGAATTTTCGTTGTGTATGACTCCGTTGACTCCAAGAAAATACCGACTTTTAAATTTTTATTGTTCGGAGAAGAGGCTTTTGCACGTGTGGTAACGGAAAAAGAAATAAAATTATCTTTGATATATTGAACTTTTTCTTCTACTGTCATCCCTTCGAAAATTCGAGGAGCTAACTGCTCAATCGCTTTGACGGTATCGAACTTACTTAATTGCTGAGGAATGACACTTCCCTGACTGGAACCAACAGATACCCCAGAGTCATCACGTCCAACCAATTTGTTGTAGTTTTCTTGAGTGATTTCTGACCATGCTGCTGCCGGATTTTTCAGACTCGTAGCGGTATAATCCGTGTAAACCGAGTGAGGATTTGCTACTGTATTTCCGGCTACTTTACCAGATAAGTCCATCATCTTGGGAACATTAACTGGACCGCTAAATAGTTTGATTGCATCTGCATTGGTTAACCGAATACCAAAGTCAGCAGCTAAACGATTTTGCAACGTGCTTTGCTTCACGCCCTGGCTATCGGTTCTTGCTTGCACGATTTCAGGAGTGCTGTCTCCTGATTGAGCAATTAATTCATTAAATTCATTTTCTAACGCGTCAAATTCCTGTTTATTTTGATTAGCGCGACCAATCGCTTGGTTTGAATTATCTACTGCTGTTCTTGAATCAGCAATTGCTTGATCTGCTTTTACATTTGCTTCTGCCCCTGCAGTCTCAGCAATTTCCTTCGCTTCGTTACCTGCAGCAGTGGCAATACTTGTAGCTTCAGTAGCTGCAGAGGATGCTGTTTGTGTGGCTTCGACAGCAGCTGTCTGAGCGACGTTTTTCGCCTCATTTCCAGCATTTGTCGCAATTGTTTTTGCATCAGCAACACCTTGATCTAACTCAGTTCGATATTGATCTACTTTAGTTGATGAACTGTTTGCCAGATCAATTGCCTGATTAATTTTTCCACGCCCTGCATTCAGCGTATCAGTCTCTTGAATATGATCTACTGCCAAGTTAATTCCCCCTATGCTTTAGAAATTGATTCAATCGTCATTTTTTGTTCGATTCGATCACCGAGTAAAATAAAAGAACCGTCCATGTTGTCGGACAGTTCTTTGAATAATTCTTCTATAGTTTTATCCGTTTCAGCGGTGAATCCCTCACCGTCAATTTTTTTAACATTAATTAGCAATATCTTCTTCCCCTTCCGTTACATCAAATATTTCAACAGCACAAATCGTTCTAGGTTTCACAGTCAAGCTATCAGTCAATTTGACAAATTTTGTTGAGCTTGGTTCTTTTACAATTCTCTCTTGTAACGGTACAAGATCCTCTTGTGATCCGGTAATTTTTAGTAGAACCCCATTTTCTAAAATTAGTTGCATTACATACATTTAAAATTGTCCTCCTAGTTGTGATTGAATAAATACGCGACAAGTCACTTGCGCCTCGATACGTGCAAGTTTATTTGGCTTAATCTTGATCGTATGATTTCCACGTTGAATCTTTCCGCTTGATGTTTTCTTCAGATAGTTAACAATATTTAATCGATCTTGATTAGTTTCATGCCTTGGCAATGTTGTTCCATCAACTATGATATCGACGCTCGACGGAGATTCAGATGATTGAAAAATCCCCCATTCAAGAGGATGTGTATGTTCAGGTAGCACTACATTATGCTTATGAGCGGGAATCTTAACCGTATGTGTATGGTTTGGAATTTGTACAGTATGTGTATGGCTCGGTATATTTACACTATGTGTATGCGAAGGAATCGAAATGCTATGTGTGTGTGCAGGCACACTTGTATTATGAGTATGTGCAGGTACATTGATACTGTGCGCGTGATTCCCTGAAGAACTAGCCGTCCTAAATGTACCGCCTGCTCCTTCGGCGTATAGAACACCGCTGCCACCTGCAACATACATAGACTTTGTAGCTGGAGGTGTTGGTCCTGGTCGAACATTGAACATCACATGATCATGGTTTCCTCCGGCTGAACTGGTCTGCGTTGATCCTCCTCCGGCTGAACTTGTTTGTGTAGAACCACCACCTGCACTTGACGATTGAGTAGTGGCCCCGCCAGCAGATGTTGAACGAACAGAAGCCCCACCAGCACTACTCGTTTGACGACTCGCTCCACCTGCACTACTGGTCTGCGTTGACTGGCCGCCGGCCTCACTCGTAATTGTTTTCGCTCCTCCGCCTTTTACAGCTTTTGTGTACCCGCGATAACGTTTTGTTTTAAATGTAAGTTCAACAGTATTCACATGAAATACGTCATCATCCAAATAGAATTCAATTTCGGCTGGATAAGCCGATTCGCAATTATCTTGATATGAATAATTCAAGATGTTTGTAGCACCTTGGCTATACGTTTCATTGATTTGCTGTTTTCGGTTGAGGTCAGACATTGTTGTGTTGATGTCATCCTTCAAGTTACCAAGTTCTAACTCAAGTTCCTGCGGCGCTCCAAATACGTCTGATTTAGATTCCTTCTTTATCCGCAAGTTAAAGGAACCGTATTCGTTTGTATTGATCATCACGACAGTTCCTTGTCGCAACTTATCAATATCAAGTGGTGAATCAGTCAACTTGATTAAATCGGATGCCTTTACTTTCCAAGACACTTTTGGAATTGACCATTTTTTAAGCATATTAGTAGCATTATCTTTTAGTGACTGCGGCTGCGTGAATCGAAGATCCGTCCAAACATACTCAACAAGTCCATATTTCTTTATCGATTCTTTGTCTTCAACATATGGAACATTATTATTTACAGACTTTATGTTAATTTGGTTTACGCCTTCTCCAGCACCGAGAGGATACACACGATTAACAAGATTGTTCGGATCAATATCTATTTCAAACCCTTCCATGTTATAACCCTCTTGAATTCGGCAAACTGGTTCAGTTGGAGGTTTAACAAGTGATAGTTCAAATGGATAAACCTTTGTGTTCCATTCCCACAAATAATCTTCATCAAAAGCCTTAGGAATTGAAAATAAGGCATCCGCTAATCCATTTTCGTTTTCCCATGCGTAAGAAAAATATCTAGTAAAATCACATCGTTTCAGAATCCAATGTTTTGTTTTCTGCTGATTCAACACAAAATTAATCACATCGGCTGTTTTCTTATTTGTAATTTCAAAATAACCGAAAAGAACGCTGTCTAATAGCGTCCCTAAAACATGCGTCGCTGTATATTTTATTGAGTAATTGCTTTTATCCTTTTTCACCAAAGAAGGCATAATACGATACAAACCGATGTATTCATTCTCGTTATCGGTCAATTCAACATATTGTAAAGCTTCAATCATAGAATTTTTAGTATCGTAAAGTGGCATAGAAAATTCAATCGATCCTATTTCATTTTCTATTTTTTCATAACTGACATCATAAGCATTTTCGAGGATAGCCGTATATTCTCTGCTTAGATTCATTGTCATTAGCATGGCATCGCCTCCTACAAATACCTATTCGAATATTTAATTGTTAATCTAAAATCGCCATCTCTTCCTGAAACATAAAGTGGTTCTGAAGGATAGATATAAAAGTCATTCATTGGCCGTATCATTGGCTTATCGTTTTTAGTAATATTGAAAGTTTGAGTATCGATCTCAATTGTTGCATTATCGAAGTCGCCTAAATTGATCGTGTCACTTCGAGTTCGAATCTGAACATCACGTCCCATCCCCTCAATCGTGATTGAAGGTTTCACTTTAAGACCCTCAACTGTTGGATATATCTCAAATGGCTGGGCCTCTTTCCCTGTATCGCCCATTAAGTATCCTTGGTGCTGCCAAGTAATAATATCCGAACCCCAGTAAGCCCCACCTTCGAAACGCACTGCCATATTTACTGCACCAGAACCAGTATTGCCTAAAAGATAGTTTGCTTGGAATGTAATGATCTCGGAACCCCACATGACACTAGTGGCATCTGATTTGGTGTATTTATAAGGATCTCCACATTTTATTGTGAAACTACTTATACACCAGTTCACTCCTGGTTCAACTTTATCAATTGTGGCTTTTGTTCCTTCAAAAAGCATTTCTGGTTCATCATTGAACCAAATTGGCACTTCTTTTTCCGTAAATAATGCAACATTTAGCTTATTAAACCTATCTCTAAACGAAGCATCATCTTCGGCTTTTAAATAATACTGAACGATGATCTCTCTAGCAGGAATTCTATTATAAATGTGTCGTTCGCCATCGCGAATTCCTAATTGAGAGTATTCGTTATTTGTTTCAAAAAGCTCCCGTCCTTGAACATTTAACGTCCGATAACCGGGAACAATGTCTTCTAAAAATTTCCCACCGATGTTCATTGCTTCAGTAGGCATTCCTTCTAAAGGCGAGGTTAATTGAAGTTCCATTAATGGAGAAATATTTTCTGTCACTTCCGTATCCCCCTCCGCCCGTCAGCTCTCTCTTGACGTTTTTGTAAAGCTAGTGCGATTTTATCTATATCAGCTTCTTCTCTGACAACAAACATAGCACCATCATTCATTCCACGGTAATCATATATTACTGATTCATTACCATCGTAATCATTTGTATTTGCATTCCGTTTGGCAGCCTCTTTCGCATATTTCATCGAAGCGTCATGAGGAATTACTTGTGATCCTGATGGAAGAACAACCATTTCTCCTCGGCCACCTTCATTCATTAGAGCGAAACCGCCTTGGAAGGATGTTGAACCAGATTGCAGATAAGGAATTGATCCGATGGAAACTCCTGGTATTTTGTTGATCACATCTATGGCGCCGTTAATACCGCCAATTACATCGTTCACAAATCCTTTTACGGAAGAGACTAACTCGCTAACTGCTGAAGCAACGCCATCAAATACTCCGCTGACAAACGAGGTTAACCCGCTCCAAGCATTCTGGATACCGTCGAAAATATTGGTGACCGTTTGGCCAACACCATTCATAACTTCACCGACAACCGCTGCCACATTATTGAAGGCCTCTGAGACAACTCCTCCGATCCCTCCAACGACTCCACCGATAGCATTGAATATGCTCGAAGTTACATTCATAACAGTATTCCAAGCAGCTGTGATCAAGGAAATTACCGAACTAAATACTCCAGCAACAAATGAAACGATTGGTGATATTGCCGCCATTACAGATCCCATAATTCCGGCAATAAATGAAACGATCGGTCCTACGATCCCCATGATCGTAGCAATTGCATTTCCAATGAACGAAACGATTGTTCCTATTGTCGAAATTACCACTGTCACAACGTTAACGACTACTCCGATAATGCTGGTAATGATTGGAAGCATTGCCTGAACAGCCGTGATAATTGCTTGGATGATAGACACAATCACTGGTGCAACAGAAGTAATGATGTTCGTTAAAGCCGCCACTATATTTACTATCACTGGTGCTAATTGAGTTGCCAGAGAAGCTATCAATGGGGCTATTGCAGCAACCAGCTGCATAACGACTTGTATTATTTGTTGAAATACCGGTAATAGTTGTGAAATCAAATTAGTAATTACCGGCACGACCGTACTAACTATTTGAGTGATTGCCGTTTTAATTGCCGTGATTGCTGGAACAAAAGCGTCTGCCACCGATTGAATTGTTTTAGTTACAGTTTCTCTGAAAGAACTGCTTGTCGCCATCAGTTGAACAAATGTAGCAACCAATCCGGTTAATACGGCGACCACAATCCCAACAGGCGAAAATAATCCGCCTACAGCCGTTGCTACCCCTCTAAGAATTCCGGATACTGGCAAAGCGCCTGTTGACAGTCTTGCAAAAACACCAACCAACTTACCAACGATTCCTGATGCAGTACCTACTACAGAAGTTAGAACCGGCATTACACCAGTGAATGCTGAGACAAGCACTTTTCCAACTGTCAGTAATGGTCCACTTAGCTTTGTTGCTATTCCAGCAAATAAGGCTATAAATACTCCGACTTGCGGTTGAATTTTACTGATTACAGGTCCGAGTAAATCTCCTAAATAATTAAAAATACCTTTGATCGATTCGAACCCCGATTGAAGCATTGGCTTAGCTTTCTCAAAAACAGCTCCTAGTTTATCTCCAACAAGGCTGGCGAATGACTGAAGCTTTGGAACGACTTCCGAAATAAAACTAGATACAGTCGCTTTAACGCTTTGAAAAACCTGCAGGACTTTCTCTCTAAATGCCTCGTTCTTGATCATCGCTGCGACAAAGGCAGCTCCTAAAGCGACAACAGCACCTATTACTAATCCAATTGGGCTGATTAAAAAACCAAATGCTGAGACAAGTCCACCAAGACCCATAATCATAGTTCCAACAATAACTAATACCGGGCCTAGTACCGCTAAAAGAGCGGCCCCTTGAGCTATTGTTGATTTCATGCTGTCAGGCATCTGATTAAATTTGTCGGCAACATCTCCAACCTTTTTGGCAAGCTCTGACAAGGCTGGCGTCTGAGTTCCCATGATCGACATCACTAAAGCATCGATTGAACCCATCATTGTTTCGGCAGCAGCTGCTAGTGTTTTTTGCATTTCAGCAGCTGTTTTTGATGCATCGCTATTCTTTTCGATTGAAGCGTTCATTTTGTCGTAGCCGTCAACACCTTCAGCCAGAAGCATTGCCATACCTGATGCCGCCTCAGTACCGAAGATCGTAGCTAATGCAGCCGTTTTTTGAGCAGGAGTGTAAGATTCCATAGACTGGCCTAACTCGCCAATAATTGTTCGTAAGTCTTTAAATTTGCCTGCTCCATCTACGGCAGAAAAGCCAAGGCCTTCCATCGCTTCAGCCGAAGCTTTTGTAGGTTTTACTAAACGCTGTAGACCCATCCGCATTGTTGTCCCTACTTGAGAAGCTTCGAGACCTTTGTTCATCATAATTCCTGATACCGTTGCAAGGTCTTCCATGCTAATACCTAGATTGTGTGCTGCGGGCGCTGCATATTTAAACACATTACCCATATCAGCAACACCAGCTGCAGAAGCATTGGCAGTCCCTGTTAATAGATCAGCGACCTTGCTTGCATCTTTTGCTTCTAGCCCGAAACCATTCAATGCAGATGAAACCGTATCAGATACAACAGCCAAGTCTTCTCCTGATGCTGCGGCAGCTGACAAAACGCCGGGCATCATGTCTATAATCTGATTACTGTCATAACCTTTTGCGGCCATTTCTTGCATTGCGTCAGCAACTTCCTGAGCATTTACAGGAAAATCAGCCGCTAACTGCAAAGCAGATTGTTTCATTTTGTCGAGATTCTCTCGTGATCCGTCAGCAATTAAAGCAGCTTTATTCATTGATTGTTCAAAGTCTGCAGTAGATTTAACTGCCTTAGCAAATGGCATGGTGATTGCGGCAGTCATACCAGCTCCTAATGCCGCCGTTTTGGCACCAAAGCCTGAAATTGATGATCCAGCACTAGAAACCTTACTGGAAAGAGTATCTAGTTTGGATTTCGCTCCATCAATCATTTTGTTAAAACTAGAAGCATCCCCTGTTACACGAGCACTTAATGTATAATCTGCCACCTAACCACCTCCACTTTTGGGAGTTTTGATCCCATTAGCTTGATATATTTTGTCAACCCAAGACTTACCATCCCGTTCTTCAACTTCAAGAACAATAGACATGGCTTCTTGGTTAAATTCTTTGTCAGCTCTCGCTGGCCGTTTCTTAAAGAGTTCTTGAAACCGTGAACCTTTTTTACGAAGTGCGTTCGTCACAGCGTTAAATACTGCATCACGAATGTATGTAGTATCATTAATCGATTTCTTTTCGTGCTCTTTCCGAATAAATAGCTTTTCGGCTTCGGTCAGTTCTTGATATTCAGATTTCGAATAACCAAAATTGACAACAAAAAAAGCCAAGTCCATTTCATCTGAGAAAGGCTTGGCTAATTCAATTTTTCTTTTTTCTTCAGGAGTTGGATCACCGCCATTACCCCAATATTCGTAACTAATGAGGTCTAGCGGAATAAAAAACCTGCATCTTTTTGCAGTTTCTCAATGATAAAATTGTTTACAGTCAAAGCTCCATTTTCTTGAATAAAGGGTTCGAACATTTCTGCTGCTTTCTTTTGCTTAACAGCTTTCAAGTCTTTTGATTGAACTAATCCGAAAGAGAATAATGCTTCCATCATTTGTAACGACAAAACACCGTTATTCTGAACAACTTCTGCACTGATACTTTTTTTAGTGACTAACTCAATCGTTTTAATTTTTTGAGTGTTGTAACGTAATTCATAAATTACGCCATCAACTTCAAATTGCCCCTCTTCTAATTCTTGTTCTTCTAATAAACTGGCTGTTTCTTCATTCATTTATGATTTCCTCCTAAGATGCTGTGATAGTTACTAAACAAGTTGCCACTTCTTTTGAGGTCGAGGTAGCAGTTATAATCGCATTTCCCACTTTTTTACCTGTCACCTTACCTGTATTGTCAACAGTGGCTACCGTTACATCAGATGTCTTCCATGAAACAGTATCGGTTGACGGTTGTACCGTCGCGATTAATGACTCATTAGCATCAACAACGATTGAAGCAGTAGTCTTATTTAGTTTGATCGATGCTGTTCCTTCCGGCATTTGATTAGCTTCTGAATCCGACAAATCAACTAAAGCTCCCATACCATCTAATTTAATTGAATATGTCATTGCGTCATCATATGGAGCTTCTAAAGAATAGTCCGTTACGATCGCTAGACCACCGAACATCCCTGTTTTTGATTGCATGTCTAAAACTTTAATGCAGACCGGATCATCGCCATCAAAGTATTGACCTAAGACTTTATGAGACTCGTCATCTCGAACATACAATCCATCATTATCAATCGACCATTCTTTCATACCGCCAATTTTAGATTTCCATCCACCTTTAGTATCTTTAGATGTAATCTCGATCGAGTCTTTTGAACGGTTAATAGTCAGTCCTTGTTGTCCGGCAATTGCCAGTAACTTATCACCAGTCATATTAAAAATAGCTAGTAAGATGTTCTTACCAGCTACTGCTTTTGTTGCTGATTGTGAGAAATCACAATACAATTGATTTTCGAATCCTGTTACTTCTGGCATATTTACGCCCTCCTAAATTTTATATTTGAATCCATATGTAATGGTCAATGAATAACCCATTACTGCATGTTTTGTTTTGTCTTCGTCATCGAGGATTCGTTGAGCTCCTTCTGGCTTTTGTAACAAAAGATCATAGCCTTCTGGTAGTTGAACCTCCTCTGTCATTGCAGATCTTATTTTGTCGACCACATCAAAAATGGGCTGAGAGGATTGTTTTCCATCAGCCCATCCATGAATATAAATTTGAAATTTATCCTTCCACATCGTTTTCGATGGAACAGGATCTAGTCCGACAATCTCAGCGTGTATAAATGGCCGATTTTGATTCTTTTCGAAATGATCAAAGACCGGTATATCATCGATATTCTTTTCCAAAAGATCAATGACTCCCGCTAGAACGTCGACGAATGATAATTGTTGAATCACGCTATCACTTCCTTAATTCGTTAATCATGTCAGCTTTGTACGTTTCTTTTTGGGTATCAACGTTTTTCTTCAAGAAGTATTGTCCTGGTACAAAACTGCCACCACCTCGTGTCATATGACCAAACTCAACATGTGGTCCATAGTCTTTACTGTATCCTGTTTCATCTCCAGTATAAGACATGGAAATTCGCAATTCCCCTTGATCATAAGGTGTTCCACCGGATGCCGGAACAGCTCCATTTTGATAATACTGATCTTGGCCACGAGTGTAGATATCTCTTAACTGTTTTCTTTGAACTCCTACAAAATCAGCATTGCCCTTCCTGATCATCTCAGCTTCCAATGCTTCAATACCGTAAAAGCGAATCATAAATTCAGAAGCCATTTAATCACTTCCCGTATGATTTTAAATAAACGATTCTCCAACGATCATCGTCTTCACCTTTGATTTCCTCGATTGAATATTGATCACCATTCAACTCAAGACATACGGCTTGTTCCAATCTACTACGACACAGTGTAGTTACTGCCTTTTGGAGCTGTTTGGAAACGATACGATTGTCTAGTGAAATTTCAGTTGCCGTCCAGATGGATTTACGACCCTCACCTACAAAAAAAGAACTTAGCTCATAGATTGGATTATGAAGTTTATCCTGTCCGATTTTTTTATTTTCAAATAATTCGATCGGGTAAAGATTCACATGAACACCAGCTTTCCATTTTGGCTGTCGTCTTCTTGATCTAATGTCTTTTTGTAATTGGAAAACTCCCTGTCATACTCGCTAAGCAGTCCATTCACGAAAGTGACACTCATAACATCCACGCCTTCGCTGGTTATGCCTTCATGATATTTACGTCGATACATAGCTAGAACCACATCAACAGCGATAGAATTAAAGGCCTCGGGAAATTCCGCAAGGCCTGCATACAATTTAATTCTATCTATTGCTGTTTCTGTATACTCAGATACTAGCTCAAGCTGTTCTTTCAATTTTGGTTCACGAATTCCTACTCGTTCAACAATCGTTTCTTTCGGTTCCTTAGTTTCGCTTCCCACATTGATCACTCCTAGCCTTCTCCGCCACCAGTTCCACCTGTTACTGGTTCTGTAATCGTAGTTTCGATAACGCCGTTTTGAATTTCAGCAAACAGCTGAACACCTTCAACAGCGATCGTTTCTTTTGTTAAATTGTTCTTAACAGTGTCATGAGTAACTCCGATCAAACCAGTTTGATCAGTGGTTAATTCAAACTCTGCTGCAAAATCAGAACTTGAAACATCTGCGTTTGCCAAAACAATATTATTTACTGCAGTAGTGTAAATTTTACCCTGTGGGATATTGTCGAATACTAAAACAGTTTGACTCAAGAATCCAGTTAGCAAGGTAAAACCATATGCTGTCGATGGTCCTGATTGAATGGGTGCTTGACCTAAATATTTTGCAACATCGGTCGCGTTAACCATTGAAATAATTGACACGTTCCCTTTAAAGAACTCCTTTGTCTTAGCCCATCCCATTGATAGTGCAGCTTGGAATCCTTCAACATCTTGTTTTGTTGGATTAGAAGCAAGGTAAGTAAAGAATTGACCTTTGATAGCTTCTTGGATTTCTTCCAAGATTTTTTCGTCAGTTTCGTTTATTGCAGCATCACTACCAACACGGCGAATAGATTCTGCAGAAACTGCTTTACGATATTTGTGCAACGGAACTTGGTAAGCAGGACCTTTTACTTTCTTAACTTTAGAAAGTGGAATTAACTCGCCTTCACCAACCGCATTGTCAGCTGCCATTGTAGTTTCATATCTGTATGTTTGAATCTTCTCATCACCAGTCAAAGTCATGCGCCGTGTAACACCTAAAACTTGCAGCAATTCCTCAATTGAATATCCAAATAGATTTACAAAATCAATGGAGCGAACTTCTCCAAGATCATTAGCCACTGTTAAACCATCTTCCGCAGCGAAAGTCTGCAGGTTCATTTCCATTAAACGTTCTTTATTTGTTTTGGACATGTTTTTCATGTATGATTCCTCCTAATTATCTAAAAAGATGAATGTTTTCTTTAATTGCTTTTTGACGCTCTGCCGGATTTTTAATTTCCATGATTTCTTTTTTAGTTAATTGTTTCCCTGGCGTCAGATTTACTTGTGGAGATTTTCCAGTTAACGCTTGTTTCATTTTTATTTCAGCAGTTTTATCGACTAAAGAAATAAACTTTGTCACAGCTTCTTTCGTTCCCTCTGCAGTCTCTTTAACAACAAAGTCAAGTGTTTCTTCATCCGCAGCAATTGAAGCCTCAGAAAGCATTTTAGAGGCTTCTTTAGACATAGCCGCTAAATTGTCTTTTTTCTCAAGCTCACTAATTCGATCTAGCAATTTTTGCTTTTCATGCTCTGCCTTCTCGTTTTCATTCATGTTAGCGAGCCGTTCGGCTTCTTTCTGTTTAGCTTCTTGTTCTTTTTGCCATTTAGATTTTTTGCCTTTGATGATAGAGTCAACCTCAGTATTATCTTTAAAGCCGTATTTTTCCTTTAATGTCTGAATTTGATCATCTGTAAGATTATCTAGATTTACTTCCGATTCTTCAATTGTTGTTTCTTCGCCGGTTCCTTCTGCGCTTTGTTGGCCACCCGCAGCACCGTTATCTTCGGCAAAAAATTGCAATCTCATAGACATTAAATTCATTTTGTTGTACATGGTGGTTTCTCCTTCCATAGCTTTTAACGTGGATCAATGCTTGCACTTCCATAGCTTTTAACGCCTTCCATGCCTGGGCAAAATAAAAAGTCCTATTTTTAGGACTGCATATCATCAATTATTTGTGTTTTACCAACTTCCATCATCCCGATTATCGGAAAACTACCTTCTTGACTAAAGAATGTTTCAACACTTCCGGATGGGTATTGGACAGTAACACATATTTGTTCAAAATCCTTGGCTTCTTCAAACACCCATGCTAAAAATTCTTCGTTAGTTTGACCACGCTCTTTTTTTCTTTTCGCTTGTTTGAAGTCCAAATGATTACCCCCGTTCATTATTTTCAATTGGAACTACAGTCGATCTGCAAAAGCTGTGCATTGGCGGAGCATTCAGGCCAGGAGAATAGTCTTTGAACTCAAAGACCTCTTCATTTAAGGTTTGGCATATAGTGGATGTTCTATTATCCATTATTGCTGAAAAACGATACTTCTTAATACCCTCTCGCATAAAAGCATCCGCATTCGCTTGGTTCGTAAAGAAGGCCGACTCAGTCCAAACGAGACGCTTTGCATAGAATTTCCCAACGTCCATTCTACGCAACAGACTTTTAACGAGATCGTCATAGTTGACTCCGGAAACAAGTCCATTTTTCAAATCGTTTGTGATCCAATTTCTTAAAGTATCTTTGTTATCCCAAATACGATCTGAATAGTTCTTTTCATTGAACCATTTATTATCTAAAGCCTGTTTTAATAGCGAATTATTGATACTAAAAAAGCTAGACGTGTGCTCCAAATTCTTCATAGTGGACATGTAACCAAACTCATAGGATGAAGAAAGATATTCTTTCATCATAGAGTCCTCAATAGCTCCAAGTTCCGCTACTTTAATCCGAATCGACATTTCTAGTCCTTCAAGTCTATTCAGTTTATAAATGTTCTGTCTGACCGGCAGTAGTTTGGAATATTCAGGATGTTTACTTACAAAATCGTCAAAATTTTTAAATACTGACTCACGATCTGCTGCAGACATTTGTGACATTAGAGTTCGATATTCGAGAATGTCATCATTCCCATAAGCCTGATAGTAATAAGCGATCTCTTTTTGAAGATCGCTTAAAAGAGAGTCGTATTCTTTTAAGAGTTTCTTGGTAAAAGCTGCATCTCTTTTATCAAGGCCAGAAAGAAGCAGTTCTTGACGCTTCAGCCAATATTGATCAGATCGAGCCATCTAATCAACTCCTATCAATTCGACTAAAATTATCAGTTACGGCCCCGCCAGATTCTTCTTTCATTTGCTCCGCAGTCGCTTTCGGGTCTTTAACAGTAGAAACCATTGAAACGCGATCTTCCAACGGTAATAGACCTGCAGCTTCTTGTGCTGCTTGGATTTCCGAAAGTACATCTTTTGGAATATTTCTATGAAAAGTAAATTCTAAATTGAACCATTCCTCTGACTGACTTGAGGGTACGTTAGTAGGTAAGCGGAAAAGCATCTTAAAACGTCGATTCATTCCACTAGTGAACTTCCTTTCTGCAGCAAGAGCTAAGTTTTCCATTTCCTGGAGTTTAAAAAGAAGGCCTACGCCAGAAGCATTACCGAACGATTCACTATTTAAGTTGGTAACCATAGCCATCTGATAGATCAACTTTTCCAATCGATCAAGCAAGTGTTCTTGTGAACTGTCTCCATCAGGCTTTTGAAGAAATTCAACAACGATATTTTTAATTTGCTCTGGATCGTCAGTACCAAAAAAATTAATTATTCGGTTATCTCGAATTTTTTGCAGGCCATCTTTATCAAGCTGAACTCCCAAAATAGCTAAATAAGCATCGGCAAAATAATCAACGTCGTTAGCTTTTTCAGATAAGGCTTTATTAAAAGCATTGATCATCGAAATGACTGGTTCAAAGATACCTTGCCTTTCATCATTATTCACATATTCAATCACTGGAACATCTTGGTAATAATGTGGTTGATCATTGATAATCTGATAACCTTTCTCTCCCTGGATAAAATCATAAACTTTATCACTCGTATAAATCTCGCCTTGAAGTCTGTTATCCTCATTGAGATAGTAACGAACGGCAAAAAAAGGACGTTGTGCAATTGTGTCGTCGTACACCATAAACATATCGAGAGGTGAATTATAAGTGATACAAGTTTCCGTATTTTCATTTTGATAAAGAAATTCATATGCACGACCATAAATTCGAACAAGCTTCGAAAGTTCTGCATTATTATCGTCTTGATCATTTAATTTCATTAACCTATTCACCTGCTTAGACAATTCCGGATCTTCGTGTGAAACAGTAACAGGTTTCCCCATAAAGTAACCATTAAATGTCTCTACAACGTAACGTGCAAAGTTGGCCACAATTCGATTATCAGGCTTGTATGAGTCTTTTTCTTCTGCATCAACAATCGCATGGCGACCACGATACATCTTCCAAAGCATCTCATAACGGCTAATTTCTGCTTTGTGCTTGCTAATGTAATAAGCAAGTAAAGCACTATCGATCTCTTTTGAAGGATCGCAAGTCATAACCTTTGGTGGATCGAAAAATTCATCTTTCATCAAATTCCTCCTTTCATGAATTGAACACCAACAACTGGCGGTTCATAGAATGCCATCACGACAGCTTCTGCTCTATCGGGAGAAGGCAATCCCCTTTTTTTCATTTCTTTTTTTCGCTCAATCAATACTTTCCCTTTGGAAGTCATTGAGTAACGACGAATCGACAATTGAGCCATCAGATCGTCATCGTTGGGTAATATAATTGTCTCTAAATAATCTTCTTTAAACTTACCGTACATCATCGAGATAATGCCGTCATAATCCTTATTCCCTTTACTAGCAAAATTGATCGGATGGATAGTCAACCATTCCAAATCATCTTCATAGACAATTTCCCTAAGCCTATCAGTAACACCGCCACCAACACCAGTATCATCAAGCTTGATTCTTATATGATGATTTGGATAAAGCTCATGCAACCTATTCGATTCTTTTATTGCGAGTCCGACCGTTTTCATCAAGTCTTGGCCTTGAAAGCTTTTCAGTCTAAGACAAATAGCCCCGATTCTTGAAGCCATTACTGTTTCATCATCGCCAAATCGAGCGACGTCAAGCCCTATATCAATTGGTGCGTGACTTGGAATGTCATAAAGATTACGACTTAGATCAATAGCTTCATAGTTTTCTGGTAGCTCTCTATTGATCGCTGCCTCGACTGCAGTAAGAGATATCCAAGCATTTGGCTCTCCAAGAGGGAAATCGCCATCCACACGAACTCGAACAACATCAGAATCTTTACCATACCTACGAATTAACCGATCAATATTCTTTTTGTTGGTGCGAGACGAATCAAGAGAAGATACTTTTCTATTCACCCAATCGGCGCGATCCTTGTGAAAGGCATCAAAAAAAATCCCACTAGTTTTAGTAGGATTAGCCATCATAATTATTTTGTTGTTTTCACCGGATAACGTTCCAAGTATCGCCTCCATTATCCGATCGTCAATCCCTGACGCTTCGTCAACTACGAATAGCATGTTGTCCTCGTGGAATCCTTGCATGTTTTCAGGACGTGTAGCCGTCTTGGCAGTAGCAAACCATCGCTGTTCACTACCGATCATATAAACTTTAGTCTTTGTCCATTTTAGAATGTTCTTGATCTTTGAATCAACTAACCACTTTGCGACCTCAGCCCACAGAACCTCATTTAACTGTTGTTTAGTTGGTGCGGTACAAATCACCTTAGCATTACTGAAACACACCAGAAACCACAAAATAATGACTGCTTCGACCGAAGTTTTACCAACACCTTGTCCTGATCTAATTGCTACTTGATCATGATCGCGAATATCATTCAGTGCTCCACTTTGCCACTCGTCGGGAATAAACCCAAGGGCTTGCTTAGCGAATATCACAGGATTTTTACGCCAAATAAGAATGAGACGTTTCATAGCTGCTCTATCCATTGTGATCACCTAGTTCTTTTTCAGCTTCCGCCACAAGCTCAGACCAGTTGTTTGCATCTTCGTTTCCTTTGTTTGATCCACGCAATTCTTCGGTCTCCGCTTTCAACTTGTCTCGTTGAGCTTCAAAAACCTGCAGTCGTTTTTCATTTAATGAAATTTCTTCTAGCTGCTTAATTGTCCTGATCAATTGGTTGCTGATCCTAGTCAAAGCATCCTCGATACGAAGTATATCTTCGATTTTTCGAATAGACTTTTCTTTCATCTCAGTCATAGTGACCTGAGGAACTTCAATAGATATTTTCTTGCCACCCTTCTCCGAATCAACGTACTGCTTCCTACCTCGCAACTCATAGAGTTTTTCTGTTTCAACAAGATTCAGACCTTTTTCAGCTTCATTAATACGCTTCATCATTCTATATTTACGCATTGTTAACTCTTGGATATCCTGATTCAAACGATCAACAAGAGAAAAATCCGCTGAGTAGATAGCTTTCTCGTCATCACTCAGCAGATCAAAATAGATCGTTTCAAACTCGCCAGTCTTTAATGCATTTTTATTTCCCTTTGGCGGCGAAGCACGACTATTTCCCCGGTTTCCTTTAGCATTCTCATTCCCAACTGGAGCCCCTATTGAATTGGTAACGTTACTTTTGCCATTGGTAACGTTACTTTTAAAATAATCACCCCATTTATCTATAGATTTCCATTTTCTGATCTGAGAATCGGAAACGCCAAGATCGGCTGCAATATCTTTTAAAAGCTTCTCGCCATTGGAATCAATCCAGATTAACTTTGCTTGATCACGCCTTGGGTCTCTTTTTCTAGCCATCCATTCACCACCACCTCACAATCAAATAGAATTGAGTTTCGTTTTTCTATTTCTCAATATCTTTAAGCATCAGGTCCGCTTCAATCAGCAGCTTCAAATCGCTGACAGTGTTTAGCTTAATTTCACCTGATTGCAGGTTCTTTAACCATTTACCAAGTGCGACACGAATGATCTTTTTATACTCCTCGATCGATTCTGCCTGCTCTATGGCTTTTTCTATTTCATATTCCAAGTTCTCATCGTTTATACCTTCAAATTTCATTTGTACAAGCACCCCGCGTTTGATAGAATGCTAAAAGACACAGAACTGAGGTAAAAGCACGCGCGTGTGGTTTCTGTGTCTTTGGGGCTTGTGTCCCTGAGAAAGGGCTGGTGTTAGCGCACCGGCCTCTTTTTTATGAAATTAATTCTGCTTTATTCCCTGTTGCTTGTTCCCAACGTTCAATGATCACGTCACAGAAGATTTGGTCCAGTTCTAAGGTAAAACAAACACGCTCCAATTGATCACAAGTCATTAAGGTGCTTCCTGAACCACCAAAAAGATCCAAAACAACATCGTTTCTTTTGGAACTGTTTCTAACAGGTATAGCAATTAACGATAGTGGCTTCTGTGTTGGATGATAGTATTTTGTCGTATCATCCCGATTGACACGCCATACCGTCGCTGGTAAATCTTCCAACAGATCATCTTGCCAAACCGTTGACTGTTTGCGATCGCCATACCAAGCAGGAGCAGCTCCTTTTTTGAACGCATAAAACACAGGCTCATGCTGCCAACGATACTGGCTCCACCCAAATGTAGCGTTATTCTTCACCCAAATACATTGAGATCTAACAACAATCCCCGCAGCGTTCATTGCGTTTTCAAATTCTCTTTGATAAGAAGATCCATGAAAAACATATATAGCAGCGCTAGGATTCATCGAAGCTGAATAGTTATTAAATACTGCAGTAAGAAAATCATCAAAATCACTGTCTGACATATTGTCATTCATTATCTTGCCGCGACCAGATTCCTGCAGTTCTTGGCTGTCGGATGAAACAGCTACGTTATAAGGCGGATCGGTCACAACAAGATCGGCTTTCTTCCCCTGTAGTAACTTGTCGATGTCTTCCGATTTTGTCGCATCACCACATAATAGGTAGTGATCACCCAGTTTCCAAAGCTGGCCAAGTTTCGTTTTTGGTTCAGGATGATCTTCAACAAACTGATTTACATCGAAATCATCTTCTACGATTGGTTTTTCAATATCCTCTTTGTAATCATAAGCAGCAATCAAATTATCTACTTCATCATCATCGAATCCTGTCAAAGTCACGTCAGAATCAATATCTTTTAATAGTATTGCAAGTTTCTCTTCATCCCAACGTCCAGAAATTTTATTGAGAGCAACGTTGAGAGTTTTTTCTTTCTTTAGAGGTAAATCTACAACAGACACTTCGATCTCGTCGTAGCTGCCAAGATATGAGGCCACAGCGACACGCTGATGACCTCCGATCAGATTGCCTGTCCTCTCATTGAAAATTGGCGGATCAATAAATCCAAACTCTTCAATAGATCGCGATAGTTTTTCAAATTCCGGCATCCCTGGTTTGAGTTCGATTCGCGGATTATAATCTGCTGGTTTTAAATCAGATAATTTCATCTTAACGATTCGCATTTATATTTATTCTCCTCACATGCTTTGCTATTTCTATTTGAATTTTAGGATCAAAAAAGAAGCCTTGTCCTAGATAAATCAATTTGCATTGATCAATAATATCGGGATCGGCTTCTGTTGATAGTTCAATTATTGAATAGTTCTTTTTAATTTGAATCGAAATAACATTTCTGTTTTTTGGTCGTTTATCATTTAGAATGATGTACCAAAAGTTATCACCGTACTTTTCCACATAAAATCAACCTCTCTAATTAAAATCAAAAAAGCAGCCCAATAAATGAGCTGCCAGTTTCACGTGATTTAATCGACCAGTTAAATTTTATTGTGAGTAATCTAAATTAGGTGGTCGATCGCTTTCCTTATCTTTCGACACTACCATAATAACTCTGAAAATAGGTAGATAGCAGGTAAAAAGGAGGTATAAAAAGGGTAGTTTACGTGTATTATTTGAACCTTACTAATTCCAATGCAGAGGCGAACTGAATCAATATCACGCTTGATTCTTGTTTAACTAGTTCTTCGCTAACATGGCAACGCTCTGCGGTGAAATTAACAGAGTAACCATGAATGTATCTATCATAAAAAATTTGTTTTCTGCGTTTAGTTATATCCGGCTTAAATGGATGTTGAACTGCTGAAAAACCTTGCACAAATAATTTATGGAAGTAGGTAAACTCTTCTTGAGCTGTCTCATTTTGGATAAGTAACTGCTCTGCTTCCGGATGATTCACTGATGAATGAGTAGGAGGCACAAGGGAGAAACTGGATGTAATTTTAGGTTCTCTCGGTTGTCCCACTCTACTTCTCGATGCCAAATATTCACCTAAAAAGACACCCACGTTATATTTTGTTCTCTCCATATCAACATTTTCTTTAGCCGGCATTTCGTATTTAGAAACATCAAAAAGTGCCATGACCGCGATTCCCCCTTGTGATATACTAAAAATGCGAGTAATTAGTAAGAGCTGGAGGAATCCGGCTTTTTTATTTTTTCTTCTTAGCTGTTCCATTTGCTTTGGCTTTTTGCTGCAACCGACGCTTTTTCTTCTTAATCTTTGATTTTGTTTTTCCCATAGTCTTTACTCCAGTCTTTGCAATCCATTTCATAAAGCATTTCCATGTAGCTGATCATTTCTTCAAGATAATTTTCTTTCGAAATAGTATCTTTGTATTGCGGTTCGGAAAGTTTTTCTTTCCTGAAAACATTCGCAAAGGCTACTCCGATATTTTTAGCATCAAAATCAATTGTTTGCCTATACTTTTCTTGAGCCATTTCTTCTGCTCTTTCAAATAGATTCTGTCCTGAATTAAGATGCGGTTCTTTTGCAGTTAGGAATGACCAATCATTTATTGTTACTTTATTACCCGCGTGAATGCTGGAAAGAAGATTATCAAATAAATTTCTCAATGAATTTGGACTTTCCGGGTAGGATTCCGCTATCTTGTTCCATGCTTGCTCTTCCGTTATAGAATCATCCATACTTTCCAAAATTCCCAATACTTTTTTATACGCTTGTACACGACCATGAAAAAGTAATGCATCAGTTGATGATTCAAATTTCATTTTGTCATCAAATTTTTGTTCCTCTTCTGCTTTCAAAACCCTAATCTTTTCGAGCGTTTCTTTTTTACTCATATTTTTCTCCTCTATTGGCGTGGATTGCGGAACTCACTTCCAGCTAAATACCAATTTTTCTGTAGTATATTTCAGCCCCATTAATCCTGTCTTTCGCTCTTTGACGAACTCAACGCTAATTCCCGGTAGCTTTTCTTTTAGTTTAATTACAGTTCGTGGATCTCTTAAACGCCGATTCAAGTATTCATCACTTTCTGGCAATGGTGTGGTCCGCCTTAACTCGATGAAATAACCCGAATATCCCTGCTGGGCCGATTTTTTAAATATGTTGGGAAAATCACTCTTTTCATACCAGCGTTCAAACCAAGTATCATATGCCTGAGTATTAGCTAAATTAAGTTCTTCAATTAGACTCATTTATTCAAATCCTCCTACGAAATAAAATTCTCCTTCTTATATCCAAGCTCCAGCAAAAATTCTTCTCGCTGGTTGAGTGCCGGTCTGCAACTGATAGTTACTTCAATTCCTTTTGCAACCTGCTGCGCTTTAGAAAGGCTCGTGTAACAAAAACAGTGATTCGTCTCATCGACAATAATCGCTGCTACTCCATCGTGATAAATCCGATACATTTAATCACTCCATTTTAATTTTTCCCTTCTCAAGCAGATGCAGATAAAGCAATCCAACATCGATCACTTTTTGGTTCATCTCGATCGCAACTTCTGAAAGTTTAAGTCCTTGGGAAAAGAGCGAGACAGCTCGCTCTATTTCCTCGTTGGACCAAATCCATTTCGCTTCTTCCAATATCAAAATCCGATCCTTTTTATTTATATGGATCATCTTCCGTATCTTCGTCCCCCGTTGGATCATCAGACTCAGAATTTTCAATTTCCGCCGGTTCATTTCCGTAAGGATCTGATTTACCAAGTAAATCACCATTAGTTTCTGCATCAATTCCAGGAGCCTCTTCATCATTTGATGATGAACTTTGATCAGAATCTGGTGTTTCTGTTTCCAAATCAGCCGATTCCGTTTCATTTTCATCTTCTGCATCGACTTCCTCAGCGTCAGAATCTTGGAACACTACTTCATCCCTCTTCTTATCCCATTCATTAGCGAAAGGAGCAAAGTGTTGCCTAGCTGCTTCAATTTGATTGATTAACGCCGTGTCGGACATTTCATAGCTTTCAGCGATTTCTCCTAAATCTTCGCCGTCGTTGATACGAGTAATCACATCGCGAGGATTAATTATAATATTGTCTGGCAGCTGCAGGCTTGTCGCTTTCGCAATAAATTCATCAACAATTTCTTTCGTGACTTCAAACGGGCGGTCTTCAATATCAATATTCCCTTGTTCATCCACTTCAAGTTGAGTCTGTTCTTTTTCGACAAAGTCAATGGTCCCATCATTATTGACGACATATTCCTGCGTGGGAGCATTCGTGCTTTTATCAAATGGAATCGAGTACGTGTAATACTGCGGAACAACTTGAATGGTTACTGTTTTGTTGGCAAAGCTTGTTAGTTCTTCAACTTTCCCTTTCAGTTCAGAAACCGGAACCTCAAGTAAAATTTTCTTTTTATCGTCGTTTCCTAGTCCTTTGTCTCTAAGCGTTGCATTGAATTTTAATGTCATTTAATTTCCCTCCTTAAGCGTTGCTCGAATAGTTGTAGATATTTCGTAGTTTTGACTAACTGTTTCAATTTTTACAATATTTAGTGACTCAATAAGCTTGATTTCTTTTATCTCAACATCTTTGCTCAATAATCCGTGCATATTAGCAAGACCTAAAAGCATTCCAGAAAAATTATTGATCTTCATTTTTTCCTCCTAAAACACGACGTGCCACATCAGAACAACTATCTTAACTAGAGCCATTAGAATAGCGACAAAGATCACTAGTCCAATTGCTAAAGTGAGGCAACCGCCCGTTGCTTTGAATAAGTCTTTTATCATATTGTCCTCCTAATAATTCGTTGCATCTTTCCAGTGATAATCAAAATTGGTAGTAACAAATGGTTTTTTATCATTCAAAGGCTTCGTAACGCCTTGAGTGATCACTTTGAAATCATTCTTCCTGATCACGACCGCTTCGACCGGATGGCCGTGAGTGATTGCGAATAGTCGGAACCGAAGCTTATTTGCCTGATCAATTCCATAAATACCGAAACTGTTTTTCACGTCGATCACATGCAGCCATTTTCCAGCATGGTCCTTAATAATGAAATCCGGCGAATAGGCAATTGCAGATATTTTCCCGCCGCCAGTTGGTAACTCGGTCAACTCCGTCAATTTGAATCGTGGATGTACTTCAAACGGTAATCCGCAATCACGGACAAACCTGATATAAAATTGAGCCTCTTTCTCTGAGTCGAAGGTGTATCCGTCAATGATCACTTTATTACCGCGCTTATTTAAAGCTGTTGGACTATTGGACATTCAATCATTCCTTTCGCATCCAAGCTTGATTCGCTTTCTTGGGTACCTGTTCTTTTTTTGGTTCGATTTTAGTTCGAACAACTTTTCTATCTTTTCGGTCTATAACTTCGACGACTCGTCCGCCACAAGTTATGGCGACCGCGTTGGCCATCTCGTAATCATCATGTTTCTTGGCATGGATTGAACTTGGTCTACCATTTCCATGTTCATCGAGATAGCACTCTTTCTTTACAACAAAACTCAAATTGGATTCCTCCTATTGTCGGTATTCGACTTTTGTTGAACAGCTTTCTTGTTACATCCCGGACAAGGCTTGCACTTCAAAACACCTATTGTTCCATCGCCTTGCCAGACAACTTTATCTCCGTTACAAATTGGACAGCTCATCGGTCAGCCTCCTCACTAATAGCGTCAGATAATTGAACTGCTTCGCCAATGATTTTGATTAATTCTTGTTGAACCATTTCTGTTTCTTCGATCCCGGATTCGATTTGTTCTTTTACGAATTGAACCGAAATTTCTAACTTTTTCAGTAGATATTTTGTATTTGACATAAAGGTACCTCCATGTTTTAAAATTTAACCTTGCTTCTCTTATCCGTCGTCGCACTTGTAAATTTGATGATCCGTCCCTCAACTCCTTTATACAATCGTGAAACGATTTTAGCGTTGTAAACATCCTCAAGATCGTCACTGCCTAAATTCGTTGTTATGATAGTTCGCTGTCGTGCGTTGAGGATTCCGAAAAGAACATTTTGCGTATAGTTTCCTGCTTCTTTATCTTTCTTTTCCCGCCGAAACGACGCTTCGGAACCTAAATCATCAATTACCAGCAAGTCAACGCTAGAAAGCAAATTAGTCATGTTTAGCTCCGAGTATTTACTATCAGGCTTTCCAAAGCTTGATTTGATTAACCGGAAGAGATCATTTACTGATACAAATAAGCAGCTCATCATTGGATCGGCAGTGTCGTTTATAGCCCTCAACATTCCCATGGCAAGATGTGATTTTCCGACACCAGGAACGCCAGTGAAGATCGTATTGAATTTCGGGACCTCTAAGAGTTTCTTTTTCAATGCTGCTTTTTCTTCCTTGTCTTCACTTTCAGCAATCATTTTTTCTAACTGTTTTTCAGTCTGAATAACTTTCATATACTCGGCGGCGATCTGTCTGGCTTTTAGCAAAGCGGCTTTCGTTTCTTCGTTATCCGTTTGATAATCATGAAAACTTACTTGCAAGAGTTTAGGATCACCAACAATCGAATCAGTTTCCAAAACTTCGATAGTTCGTCGACGCTCGTGTTCTTTGAAAGTGCGATTCACGGATTCTTGCTCGACGTTCTGAAGGTATTCTTTTCGACACTCCACACAAAACGGTTCGTAATCCTTCAACTGTGTTAGAGGTATATTGTGTTTCTGACAATATCCACTCGTTTTCCGTAATTCGTTTAATAGCGGAAAATCCATTAAAATTCCACCTCCGAATTTGATTTATGTTTTCGATGTTTCGATTCAGAAAATCCCGATTTATTTTTTTGACCAGACATCTTATCCCAATTTTTCCTAAGACTCGAAGGCGATAAAATCACTCCTGACCAAAAATTATGCTGCGTTGCCCATACGATCATTTCTTGAACTTCTTTTCCGGAATGTTTATCCGCTTCAATCGTGAGTCGAATTACATTTGCCCATTTATCCAAATCAGGGTCTTTAATGTTTTGATTTTTTCGAATGAGTTTTAGTAAAAGATTGGCTAATTTCTTATTTGGATCGTCGTCTGCATACACGCGTTTTTTGCGTGTTGCGACATTATCTTTTATATTCTTTACATTCTTATCATTCTTTACATTCTTGTTAGTTGTTAGCTGACTGTTAGGCGTTTGTGAGCTGACTGTTGGTTGGTCTGTTAGCTCTGCATTTTTTTCTTGATAAATCCCCCAATTAACAATAGTTATCAACCTATTCTGCTTTGTTGATTGGTTTGTTAAAAATTCGTACTTTTCAAATCTTTTTAGCGCAGTACGAACATTCTGCAATGAGATACCTTTTCCGCATTTTTTTCTAATGCTTTCGAGTGATGTGACAAATTGACCGGGTTTAGCTTTATAAGGGACGCCTTGCCACTCCCACTCTTTTTCTTCGTGGTTGGCCATCGACAAAAGAGTAATCAAAATTACTTTCTGCTCTGGTGATGATTCCAACCAAATCGGTTTTTCTAGTAGTTGACGATAAAGCTTAATCCATCCACCGGTCATGAAATCACCACCTAAGCTATATAGACGGGAACTCCAACAAGCTGCTGGGTCTCTTCTTTAAATTGTTTTTCGATACTATTTGAATCAGATAGATGAAGAAGCCAGACTTCCTGCAGTCGATCGGATTTATTTGCTTTGATAAATTCTTTCGTTTGATCAAAATCAAAATGGCTTTCTAGTAAGCGAGCTTTTCTTTTCACATCGAAGCCACTGATCATTTTTTCGTCGATCACATCTTTTGAATAGTTGGCCTCCACCATCATGTGAGTCACATTTGGAAACTTATATTTCACGTAATATGAATCTGTAATGAACACCAGTCGATCACCAGAAATGTTGTCAATCAAGAATCCGCAAGGCTCTGCCGCATCATGCTCTGTTTCAAAGGGAGTGGCGAACCATGTTCCTATTTTTCTAGTCGCTTTATAGCCAAGGTCTGTAAATTGATAACCGTGGTGACGCTTCAACTTCAAGAATTCATCGTCAAACATTGCGTTGATGGTCCCGTGCGTCGCAAATACTTCGATACTCGCTTGATCAATCAGCGGCCGAACATATTTGCAGTGATCCCGGTGCTCGTGGCTGATCAAGCAGCCAGCGACTCGAGAGAAATCGAATCGCATTGCTTCTTGCACTTTTTTGTACTGAACTCCTGCTTCGATAATCAATTGAGTAATACCGTCATCAATCAAGTAACAGTTTCCCGAACTCCCCGAACCAAAGCTTTTTATCTTAAGCATATGGATCAACATCCTCTTGCGGGTCTGGTTCAATGAACGGTGGTTGCTCTTGTGCTTCATCGACTTTAGGCTCTTCTATAGCCTCGGCAGGTTTTGGATCAAGCACTTCGCTGTTAGCGTTTTGATCGATCTCATCAATGATCTCTGCTTCTTTTCGCTCGTTATCATCCTGGTATTCATTGGCAGTCGTGTTATTGATTGCTTCAATGAGTAAATCGCTGTCGTCGCTTGTGTTAACAAAGGCCTTAGCAGCACGATTGATTACTGTACGTTTTGCCATTTCTTGTGGGAAATCATTTTGAACATTTTTTGCTTTCGCTTTGCTCCATGACTTATCGATTTCTTTTTTTGTCATGGTAGTAAGCACTCGTTCACCGTCCGTTTTTTCGATAATGCAATACGCTCCGATTATTTCATTGTCGCGATTTTCAAATGCTGTCTTGTGTTCTTTGAGTGTTTCACGACCGTTGATAATCTCAATATCGAATGTATCGCCTTTATAGATGACATTCGCCCAGATGTCTTTTACATTGGATAAGCGTTTTAGAACTGCTTGTGTTCCGAAATATGAGCGGTTTAACTGCAGCTTATTACCATACACAATGAAATAGCATTGCTTTTTCGCAGGGCTCAATCCCTGAACAACCATGTCTAGCAAAGTGTTAGCAATTGACTCTTTTGTACAAACTTCAAGCGCTGGTTTCTTGTTACGGTCTTGGACTTCCTGTAACTCGAAAAACGCACTTTTTAAAGCATTAGCCGAGGCATAACCAGCAGGAAGATGTAGACCTTCACTTTTCAAAGTAGCAAGTTTGCCGTTCACCTGATCGGTAATATCTTTTTGAAGTAAAACTGGTGTATTTTGATTAGTCATTATTTTTCATCCTCCCAAAGCAATCTGTATGATTCACGTTGAGCACCCATCATATAAATAGGATGTTTGTGAGCCCAAGATTCGAAGCCTAAGCTTTCCAATTTGTCTTCAACATCTTCATAGATGGTTTCAGGGTTTTCAAATACTCCTAGAAAAACTTTTTCATGATTTACTACTGCATAAACAAACATTTTCATTTCCTATACCTCTACTTTCAGTTTTTCATCTTCTGTTACTTGTAGCTCAATCATTTGCCCTTCAATTGGTTGAAGAGTATTTACTGACTCGGCGTTATCGACAAATAATGGCATCGTAATTCCAAGCTCTCGTGACAGCGTGCGGATGATATCAAGATCACAATTGATCCGTGCACCGTTATTTAAGCCGTTGCTATATTCGATTCCTTGATAAGTGGCTTCGCACATTTCTTTGATGCCTTCGTTTTTTTGGACATCAAACAATTTCCATTTAACGATTGAGAACAGTTCGTTGATTGATTCCTCGATACGCTTAACCTTACGGCGAGTGAACTCTTCTATCAGCCATAGTTGTTTTTCTACAACTTGATTTTGATTCTTCAAATCTTTATCCTGTTGCTTTAACGTAGCTAAACGGTCATCATATGTTTTGACCATGTCGAATTTCTGCAGTTCTTGATTTAACCCGGCTAATATTTGTTTATCTGCTTGAATTTCTGCAGACAGTTTGCCAACTTCAGCATTTTTATCTTTACTAGCTGCGCGTTCCATCGCTGTTTCTAGTTGAGTGTTTTCTGCAATGATGTCGCGATAAACTTGAGACTCTTCAAAAACACCTTGTTTATTTTTCTGGAAAATTAGATCGTTGTTGATTTCATCCAAACGTGATTCAGAAGCTTTTAACTCAGTCCTTTTTTCATTTAGCTCTTTTTGAAGAGCAGTGATTTCAGTTTCAAGTTTTTTAGCATCTTGTCTTGTTGCTTTTCCAATTTCAACATTTTTTTCTAAGCGATCTGCTTTGCTCTTGTTAAATTCAGAAACCATCTTTTCAATCTCATTCGCTGGTAATTCTTGACCACAAGTCGGACACGTCTTTTGATGTTCATCAAAATCTACAGCTTTGATTTCTTTATACTTAGCTAGATGCTCCTGCAGAAACTCTCGCTTTTCTTTCAGCGCTTCCTGCATTCGGTACTCTTTGGCTTCCAGTGCAGATACTTCCGTACGAAGTGAATTGACTAAGGCATGTTGATTATTGAAGTCCTCTTGTAAGCTAGACGTTGCCGCAAAAAGATCCGTTTGAAATTTCGTCTTTTCGTCTACAAGTTTTGCTCGAAGATCGGCTTGTTTTTTTTTCAGTTCGTTCAGCTCATGGTTAACTGTTCCAGTTTTGGTATCTACTAACCAAGATTCCTTATCAGTGATCATTGCATTCATATCAGCAATGCTTTTCTCCAGCGCTGCCTTATCCTCCACCAAACCAAGTTGAGCTTTCATATCCGTAACTTCTTGAATACGCGCTGGCATTCCATCAATATCAGCCTTAATATCTGACTTCTGACCCTTAAGGATTTTCTTCATTTCATCAATACTGTGATCACCAATGAACTCATTGATTTCTTTGAGTTCATAATCTTCTTTGATAATCTGTTCATCTGTTAAATCTGTAAGGCTGATCAACCGATCACGCCGGTCTTTCCAATTCAGCGACATAAAAAAAGACGAGTTTGAAAGCATCTGCAGGGTTGGTTCGCCGCCTAATTTTTCAAGATATGATTTCCAGTCCTTCTCTTTGATCGGAACAGAATCAATAAAGTATCTTGTGCTGTCACTACTGCGAGTCTTTTCAAGCTCGCCTTTTTTCGCGGTCCATTTTTCCTCTTGGATTCGTTTGAGAACTGTCACTTTTCCGTCAACGATCATTTCAGCTTCAATCGTGGGCTCTAAGCCTAAAAGCTCTTGATTCTGTTTGTCTCGCGGTTTAGGGTTGAGTTTTGAGCCGGTGGAATCTTTACCGAAGAAAAGCCATTGTAATCCATCGGCAAGGGTTGTCTTTCCTAAACTATTACGACCGCTAACTACTGCAGACGTTCCATTCAATACAAGTTCGAAGTTTTTAAGACCTTTGAAATTCTTGTACAAAATCTTGTTGATTAAAATGTCAGTCATCAGATTTCCCCCTTAAAAATTCTATCCAAAGCATTTTGGAAGTCTTCTGGAGTTTCAATCACGAAAGTGTGCATCGGTTTTTCTTCTTGGCTTTTTTCATAATCGTTATAGTTAATTTCGCCTTTTGCAATTGCTCTTATAGCAGAACACCCCGCACAATCACATCCTTCTGAACTCTCCGCATCCCTACTGAGAGCATCTTGAATAGCTAGGTAATTAGCAGCCAAACTCATTGAACCGCCAACGGATAAAACCTCCGTTGCTCCTTCGCTCTCTGGACTTGTATACGCCACGACCAATCCGGCTTTTGTTCCATTAACTAACTGTTGAAGTTCTTCAATATGTTGTTCGATCTTTTCATTATTTGTTGTCATGTGTTACACTCTCCTTAGATTGGTAATCTTTTATATTTTGGGGCTTACTTCGGCTGCAACCGGAGTGAGCTTTTTTTGTTGCGATCAATTCACCGTCTTGCGTGAAATATTGATCCGTTCGATGACCACTAACAATAACTGTGGTTAAAATCAAACTAACTTGTTTCGATTCAATAGAGACATCTGGTTGATTTACAGCTGGTCCATTCATTAGAACCTCCTCCTTTTTCTTTGGAACATGAGCAAAACGAGCATCGTTAAATCTAGTCATTGATTCTTTAGCTTTTACACTGGTAGTTCCTTCCATAGGAGCTTCGGTTATTACACCTTCTTTTCTTAACCTTGAGATTTTCGCGTAGACTTGTTGGAGTTGTTTCCTTACAAGACGAGCAAGTTCATCGTAATTACAAACGAATCCATTCGAATCGAATTTCACGTGGTCAAGAATCAATTGGATTTCTTCATCTGTCCACCTATTTCGAATACTTTTGACTTTCCCTGAATTTTTTAATCGGTGTACTCGACTAACTACTGAGTTTTCAGTCCTTCCGAGGTGCTCTGCAATTTCCGAGTGGGTAGATCCGTTTTTTCTCATGGCAATAAGCCGCTTGTCTTCTTCCTTTGACCAGGGTTTCCCGACAGTATCAAATGAGTTAGAACGATCTATTTTGGGAAGTTCTTCTGATCATTGCAGATAGTAAACTTTACTTCGTACCGATTGGGCAGAACGATTTAGTTTTCTTGCCATTTCAGCAATGTTTAAAACTTCATTGGTTTCTGCCAGTAAGGCATGCTTCTTTAAATATTGGATTTCTTTTGTGGTCCAGTTTTTCATTAAATTCACCTCCTACGTTGTACTAGATTAACGATTGTTAATAACAGTAAAATAGCTAGACCTACAATCCAATAACGAAGTGCAAAAGTAGCAACAATCGCTCCTGTTAAAATTGAGCGTTTCCTCTTTTTATTAGATACTCTTTGCGCAATACTTACCGGTAAGTGATACACAAAATCTTGTCTCATCGTTAATCTCCTTCCTTCAAAGACGGAAATTGCATTTCTAACCACGGAATCAAAATTTCTAGGTTATGCCGTGCTTCTTCTTCCGTTAAATTTGCTATTTTGTTTTGTAGAATCATTAGATCGGCGTATAAAAGAGCGTTTCTTCTTTCCGCATCCTTACACTCTTCTAAAATGCGTTTGGCATCTTCCGCCATTTCTCTAAAAGAAAAGTTTTTATATTCTTTCGGTACCCACACCAGTTTGAGCATAATTTACAGCCTCCTAAAATTCGTATTGAACATGGTAGTCCTTTTTTGAGCCTTTTATTTTGGTAGGATAATCATGTTCTTCTAACCAAGCATTTACTTTGTCAATAACTGATTCAGTGTATTTTGTTACTGATCCGCCCCAGTGATTTGTTGCCTCTGGTACGATTTCCGATTCGTCTTCTTCAATGAAGATTTCACGCTTGATTAATTGACTCACTGCTGTTCCGTGTGGCTTGCCGCTCTTCGAATACACACCAACTTTTTTTGCAATTTGATCGCTGTCAAATAGATGTTGCCGTAGCGTAGGCATTTCAAGAATCTTTTCGCCGGTTAGTATTTCGGCTGCTTTATCTTGTAAAAGAGCTTTGTTCACTTCGGTTGTTGCATTCTCAGATAATTCAGAAAGCAATTTTGCTTTGCGAACTAGTGCATTTTCTAGTCGTGCTGTGGCATTCACTCGCCGTACGTCTAAATCCGACATATCAGAACCGATTGATTGAACCGACTTACGATAGTTAAAGTAGTTATCGATCAATTGATCGTAGATATCCCACGCTGTGTCGTCTTCTAAAATTTTCAAGAGTTTGAAGTAGCCTCGTTCGGATAAAATGTAGATTCCAACTTTAAATCCCTTACTCTTCAAACCAACATAAGAATTAATCGCTTGTTGAGAGTATCCAAAATCTTTGGGGTCGATTTGGTCGACACCTAGAATATCGATAATATCAATACCAGTTTTAAATCGATTCATGTTGTTTGTGATTGCTTCGTTGATATGCTTAACTTCTTTCTTATGAATCCCTGCAATGTCTTTTACCGTCATTGCTTTCTTGTCCTTACCGAAGCCGCCTTCGATTGCGACAAATTCATAATTGCCGATTTTTTCTTTTCCTGTTACGTGTAGTTCATTCATTGTGTTTCCTCCTAACCTAGTAACTTCGAAAAATTATTCTCGATGAAATCTAAGGTTTTTGATTTTAAAAAGATATACTTGTCTCCTCCACCCTGTTCGTAATGGACAAACCCTCCATGTCTAATGTCTAGATGTCTTTTAAATTTTGGATTCTTCAGAACTTCATCTACTACCCACTTTTTCGATCTATTTAAGCGATCTGCAACCTCTCCGAGCGTCAATGTGTCCCCAATGCTGCCTGCTTTTCTTATCTCCTCATATTCAACTTTTGTGATAATTACATAATCATCTGGTATGATAATCTTCGCTTCTAAATATTGTGCCATCTTCTTTCATTTACTCCTTATGTTTTGATTCATAACATATATGGTGTTTTCCAAATGCTTCTGTTATTTACGGACTTGTTATGCCCGCTTAGCGATTTTTCATGATTACTAAATCTGTCATTTTGTTGCCTCCTATCTAAATTTTGAATTTTGCCATAAATACATCAATCTCTTGTTTGTCATATCTAATAGAGGTTTTTCCATTAGGTCTTTCAAGATAAATTATCTTCATACCCATTTGAGGTAAAAGATCAAAGTCTTGAGAATTCATCCCCCCGATATATCGAATAGCTTGTTTCTTATTCAAGTATCGTTGGTCTTCTTTGCTGTTCTCCACGAGTACTTTTACTGCGTTTTGAACAATCAAGATGATTGACTCCTTTAGGCTATCTATGAACTCTTTTCCGAAAATGTTCATTTCGTCACCTTCTACTTAATCCCATACGCTTGAATCAATTTAGAAATAATCAGATTTGATTTGGGGTTCATTCGTTTTCCTGTAACAGCTTGAAAAACTTCTGTTTTGTTTGTCCCGATCAGATCAGCCATCGTTTGATAAGAAAGTTTATTTTCTTTCTTATATCGAATAATTCTGTCTCTTAAATCTGTTGTGTCTGGCATTTCGATTCCTCCTTACAAATTATTTTGTAAGCAAATAAGTTAGCATTTAGAAATATCCGTTGACGATCGTATACCAATATGCTACAATCTGGACATAGCAAATAAGCGCAACAAAGCCTATTTTATTCGTTGGGGAACGGCATTAGGTCTTTTTTAGTTGTCTTCATTTTGCTAACTAACTTGCTTACGAGTTACAGTATATATGCCAATTATCCTCGTGTCAATAGTTTTGTAGTTTATTGGTATATATTTTTGTTTTTCGTAGCTGAAAGGTCGATTTAAATGGGTTTGTACGAAAAAATAAAAATACTTGCTGATAGTCAAAAAATTTCAATACGCCGCCTTGAAGAGATTTTGGGGTATGGCAACGGGACGATTAGACGGTGGGAAAAACAGACTCCTGGTGTTGATAAAATTCAAAAGGTCGCTGACTACTTTGACGTATCTGTCGATTATCTTCTGGGAAGAACAGATAAAAAACGTTACTACGATTTGACGGAGAAAGACGAAAAAGATATTGCTAAAGAACTTGAGGAAATGATTGCTGATTTAAAGAGTACAGGTGCTTTGGCCTACTCAAAAGATTCTACGGAAGTCGATGAAGAAACTCGACGATTACTAATAATCTCTTTGGAGAACTCTTTAAGGATTGCTAAAATCGAGGCGAAGAAGAAATTCACACCGAAAAAATATAGAGATTAGGTGGTACCTCCGTATGCGTGATTTTCTAATTGATGATAAAGTGAAAAAGTTAGTTCAAAAGTGCGGTACTCGTGATCCATACAAGATTGCCGAACAGTTAGGTATAAAAATCCTATTTGAAGAACTAGGTGAGATTCACGGTTACTACAACAAATTGAAACGAATTAAATTTATTCATATTAACATAAATTCTGCTGAAGAAGAAATACTTTATATATTGGCTCATGAGTTGGGGCATGCTGTTTGTCACCCAGATGAAAACACCCCCCAGCTCTCAGCAGAGTCAATTACCTCTGAATTAAAGATAGAAAAAGAAGCAGACTATTTCGCCACTAAACTAATTATTGACGGCTCTCATGAAGAAATGTGGAACCCGACCAAATATGACATTCTTAAGTATTATGGCTTACCGTGGTACTTAGATCGTTATGTTAATTAATTTTTTATTCATTTCTGAACATACATTCGGATAAAGGAGTATTACTATGGCAAAAAAGAAGAAAGTCGATCCTAGAGTTAAATCTTATGCGAACAAGAATAATGAAACCCTGTTTATGTTTCAATTATATTGCGGGACTGATCCATTAACAGGAAAAAAGAAGCGTACAACTCGAAGAGGTTTCAAAACGGCTTTTGAAGCTGATATGGAGTTAAAAAGATTAGAGTTAGATTTATCGAATGAAATTCCGATTGAGAAGAAAAAAAGCGTGAAGTTTGAAACTGTGTATCATATGTGGTTTGAAGATTATAAGAAAACAGTTCGCGAAAGTACATGGGCATCAACGAAACAAATTTTTGCCAGTCATATATTACCTGCGCTTGGCGATAAATATATTGATAAAATGACTGTTATTGATTGTCAAAAAATTGTTAATGCTTGGGCGGAGTCAATGCCTAAAGGTTTTAAGAAACAAAAGAATTACGCTTCAAATGTTTTTGACTATGCCTTATCGATTCAATTGATCGCCTCAAATCCAATGAGAATAATTAAAGTTCCAAAAGTTGAACATGTTGATGATGAAAAAGAGAAATTTGAGTTCTACTCAAAAAACGAATTAAATGAATTTTTAAAGGAAGCTGCAAAAGGACCTCTACTTCAGTATGTATTTTTCTATCTATTAGCCTTTACTGGACTTAGAAAAGGCGAAGCTTTCGCACTTACCTGGTCTGATATAAATTATAAGGAATCTACCCTGTCGGTAAACAAAACCGTCACAAGAGGCGAGAAAAGTCGTTTAATAGTAAACAAACCTAAAACTAAAAATAGTGTTAGAAAAATATTGATAGACGAAAAAACTATGACCTTATTAAAAAAACTGAAAAATGAAACAGGAAAAGTAGTTCCTCTACATTCAGATAATTTGATCTTCAGTACTGAGGGGAAATTATACAACCCGACAATCTCTCGTTTTTGGTTGAACACTATTTATTCAAGAAATGAGAAATTGAAAAAGATTTCAACACATGGATTCAGACATACTCATGCATCGCTTTTATTCGAATCTGGCGCGACTATCAAGGATGTTCAAGAAAGATTGGGTCATTCAAATATTCAGACAACATCAAACATCTATACGCATGTTACAGAATCACAGAATAAAAAAGTCATGAATAATTTCGTATCTTTCATGAGTGAATGAGGTAGTCGATATATTTTTTTACAGTCTATGGGTAGTCAAAAGGGTAGTCAGTAAATCCTACGGGTAGAAAAAACAACAAAAAAAGCGCAGTGAAAAAACCACGCTAAGGCTTGATATGAAAGGAAGGTACGGGACTTGAACCCGTGCACCACATTACTGCGGCTCGCCGGATTTCGAGTCCGGTGCATTACCACTCTGCCAACCTTCCGCAACATTTATCTTACCTTTTTTTGCTTAAATGTCAAGATATTATAAACTATCCAAAACTGAAGTATCTTCATCTTCCAAGATGTTATTAAGGGTACGATTGATCAAATGAACGATTTCATCTTGTGTCGGTGAGATAATACCCGATGACATCAATGTCGCGATACCTGTAACGCAAATCCAAATTCCTACATGTAACGCGTTGATACGTTTTTCAGATAACTGGCTGTATTTCGGATGCTCTAAAATTAATTGGTGGAAGTAATTATAAGAGAAGTCGTGCATTTTCTTTCCGCCACCATACTCTTGTACATATAATGCATTGTATAGATTACTTTGTTCTTTCGCAAAATAAACATAGCTCAATCCTAGGTCAATGATCGTATCACCTGTGCGAACTTCTGGGAAAATATCGTAATATAGGTGATTGCAAATTTCATCTAACAAAGTGTTCTTAAGATCACTCATGTTTTTAAATTCTAAATAGATTGGTTGCGTACTGATTCCCATCTTCTTGGCAATGTTTCGTGCGGTAAATCCAGAAAAACCTTCATTTTCGACAACTTCATAGGCAGCCTTTAGAATCTGGTCCTTGGTGTAAACTTTTCTTCTCATTGTAATTCCTCCCAGAATGTTATTATTTTTCCCGTCATTTTATTTTAATCAAAAACTGATTAGTTTTGCAACCCCTATGTAGGATGTTATCTAAATTTACAGAAACTTTTTTCTAAAATGTGGTGAACTTATGCGGATTTTTTCTTACAAAGGCAGTGTAAACGTTTCATTATTTATGCAATATTTAACTTATTTCATTAAAAAACAAAAGTGTCGTTATACATTAGAATACATTTTTGTTTCTTTAAAGTAAAAATCGTAGCTCAAAAAAAAAGTTTGCTGTTACTTTATTATACTTTCTCTAAGGTTTTCTGACAATCCTTATTCTTTTTCTTGTCTAATTTATTCTTATTCTCTACTATAGTATAGAATAGTAAAGGTGGTTAGCTTGATGGAACAGCAAAATTATGCGCAACTTGTTTTAAATACCTGCTTAAAGGCCGGGAAAATTATGATGGAATCTGGGTCAGAGGTCTATCGGGTGGAAGATACAATGAAACGAATCGCCCTGAACGCGGGGCTTGATGATATACAAACCTACGTAACAGCAACAGGGCTGATCGTTGGCTTCCCATCAGAACAGAATAGCCAGGTGATTCAAATCACACCTCAGTCGATCAATTTGGAAAAAGTGACCGCAGTCAATCAAGGCTCCCGCCAATTCGCTGATGGCGAGCTTTCTCTACCAGAATTTTATCATTATCTAGAAGAAGTCGATCAGGACACACCCGACTTTCCTTATATTTGGAAAATTATTTCGGCTGGTATCGTCAGCAGTACCTTGATGATCATCTTAAATGGTACTTGGTTTGATTTTATTCCGACTTTCATTATCGGAATGATTGGTTTTGGTGTTCACACGTTTTTTGGGAATAAATTGCAGATGAAATTTCTGAATGATTTTGCGGCGGCGCTAATCATTGGCTGTTTGGCTTTATTGACAGTCTCAACCTCGTTTGCTCGTGACGTAAATAGTTTAATTATCGGCTCCATTATGCCTCTTGTTCCAGGTTTAGCTATCACGAATGCTTTTCGTGACATTATGGCGGGCCACTTAATCAGTGGTGTCGCTCGTGGAACAGAAGCTTTATTTATCGCTGGTGCGATCGGCGGCGGGATTATTGTCGCATTTAACTTCTTTTAACGAATAAATTTAGTTGGAGGTCACTCATGAATTTTATTGTCAATTTTCTATTTAGTATGTTTAGCACAATCGCCTTTAGCGTCATAACCAATATTCCTCGGCGAGCTTTTTTAGCGTGTGGTGTCACGGGAGCTGCGGGCTGGATGACTTTTTGGATCTTACAAACGTATTTTCATCAAAATATCGGTATCTCCAATTTTTTAGGTGCCTTAATGATCGGTTTGATTAGCATTCTCTTCTCTAAGATCATGCATATGCCTGTGATTGTATTCAACGTCCCCAGCTTGGTTCCATTAGTTCCTGGAGGCCCAGCTTACATGGCTGTCCGCCATATGATGAATCAGGAATTTACCGAATCAATGGAAAAAGTGGTTACTGTACTCGTCACAGCTGGTGCAATTGCAATCGGCTTTATGTTCACGAATGTAATCGAACGAGCCCTAAAAAGGACCCGTTCTAATTTACGAATGAGATAAACGTGTATAAAACAGAAATTTCTTTTTCTGTTTTATTTGTTTAACCGCTAATGTTGTAAGCGCAACCAATAAATATCTAAAAATATTTTAAGTTTCGCACGAAATTTACAAATTACTACCTCAGACCTATGCATTTTGTGAATTTATCCTTTATACTTCATTTTAGAAAGACAAAGGAGTTGAGTCAGATGAGTGTTGTTCAATCTAGGAAGCTATTAAATATTATTTCGTTGATGGGAATTGCTGTAACCATTAGTTTATCAATCTACTTCTATCGCTTAGGAGTATTTGATGATATGAATTCATTGCAGCAGCTCGTTGGACAATCCCCGATCGCTGGCCCGCTCATTTTTGTTTTGATTCAAATTATTCAAGTAGTCATCCCGATCATTCCAGGTGGAATCAGCCTTGCAGCAGGAGTGTTGATTTTTGGACCGTATTGGGGATTCGTTTATAATTATGTCGGTATCGTAATTGGCTCATTGATTCTTTTCCTAATGGGACGACAGTATGGCAAGCCATTTATTATGCATCTCGTCAGTGATAAGGTTTATCAGAAATACAACCATTGGCTTGATGATCCGCGTTTTGATAAATTGTTCACCTTAGCGATTCTCTTCCCTGTTGCACCAGATGATGCCTTATGTTTAATGGCCAGTCTAACCAATATGTCCTTTAAAAAATACAGCGCGATCATCTTTTTAGCTAAACCGGCTTCAATCTTTTTATACAGCTTGGCCTTATTACAAGGTGGCGCCTTATTAGAAAAATTACTCCTCCACTAATTCGCGTTAGTGGTTTTTTTACAGTCTTGTAGGTATCCTTTTTTGTGTAATGCTCTTCAGACACTTAAATACACATTTAATTGACAAATAAGCTGCGAGTTACGTTTTTCGCAGCTTATTTGTCATTCGATATAAGACATTTACAAAATGATCTGTATTAGAGACGCAGCTTCCTTATTTTCGAATGAAGGACCATTCCATTTTCGCGAATTTCATGAAATAATCAAACTTTGAATCGCAGACTTGTGATACCCTAAATAAAAAGCACGATTTATTTTAGATAAATCATTCACTGTTAGAATTGTAGGAGGAATAATGAATTACTTTCGACAACAAATAACGCATTTTTTTAATACGTTTTCCATATATAACTTTATCATGCTTGTCTTTGGTCTTCCTTTTTTATCAGAGGGACTCTTTTTGTTTTTTCGACAAAGCTTTCTAAATAATCTGTATCATCCTTTGTATTTGTTACTGTTTGCGGCTCTGATCTTTCTATACGGAAACTTTTTCAGCCAGGTACAGTCAAATGAAAAAGGGTTTCAGAACTTTTCTTTAAAGGCAGCATTTGTTAGCTTTGCCTATTGGCTACTTTTATCTCCAATTTTTTTCTTTCGCTTTTACCAACTATTGTTAGCTTGGCAGCCGCTTCCAGCTAGAATGCTTTCTTTTATTTTTCTTTATCGTTGGAAAATACTGCCGGTGATTATTTTCCTGTACTTGATTGTTCTTTATTTTTTATATCGGATGATATTAGTGCCAAAATATCTAAAGCAAGGAAAAAGTATAAAGGAAAGTCGGAAGCTTAGCTGGCAAAAAACGGAAAATAAATTGGGAAAACAGCTGCTGCTCTTCGTCCTAATTCCATTCGCCTTTTTAACTGTCAGTCTTTTGATGGAAATCGGCGTTATTTGGCTCTCGCAATTCTTGATCAGACAAACTAGCGCAATGATCTTTTTGGTCATCTATCGTGTATTACAAAACGTATGGTGGGGCCTTTTCTTTCTCTACTTGACTGCATCGGATAAAAAGCCGGTCATTGATGACTCTACAACAAAGGGAACAATCGTCTGGCTGGGCTTGACAATTCTTGTTTGTCTTGGCTTATACTCGCTGCATTATGCTCATGCCTTTCAAATAGAAGATGCAAATGAACCCTTCACAATCTCACATCGAGGGGTTACTAACCGCAATGGTGTCCAAAATTCAATCGCAGCTCTGAAAAGAACCAGCCTAAGAGATCGACCAGATTATATAGAGATGGACGTTCAAGAAACTGCAGATCACCAATTAGTCGTGATGCACGATGAAAATTTGAAGGATTTGGCTGATAAAAATTTACGCATTGATGAAACAAGTTGGGATGAATTAAAAAAAGTCACACTGGAGGATAACGGCTACACTAGTAAAATCCCATTATTTGCGGATTATCTCGCAGAAGCAAACCGTTTAAACCAAAAATTACTGATTGAGCTTAAGGTCACTAACAAGACTAAAAGTACAATCGTTCAACAATTATTACCATTAAAAGAGCAGCTAGCCAATCATCAACTACAAAGTATGGACCTAGACAGCGCCAATAAAATGAAACAACTTTTTCCAACAATGAAGGTTGGTTATATCTTGCCTTTAGATCTGATCGGGGCTCCAAAAACCTCACTGGATTTCATGAATATCGAAGCACGAACTGCCAACAATGATTTGATTCAAGTTTTGCAAAAACGCAATCAAGCTGTTTATGTTTGGCCGGTCAATTCAAATCGGCAAATGGCCGTCTATCGTTGTCAGAACGTGACAGGTATCTTGACAGATGATCTAAGTGTCTTTTCGGTTGACTCAAACCGTATCAGTATAAAGACAGCAAGTATTCTACAATTTGACTAAAATAAAAATCGTAAACAGTCCTCTATTGAAGGTTGTTTACGATTTTTATTATCGCTCTAATAGACGTTCGTAGGTGAAGCCAGTCATGGAAAATCTGAGTAGCAGCAGGGCAATCAACAGTAAAATAAGACCAATTGAAATCACTACCCATCCGCCAAAAACGAGAATACCAGTAAATTGGCCAATAAGAAGCAAAGCTATCGGCATGATCAAAAAGGCCGCTTTCTGTTGTGATTCTTCGATTGTCGTAGATTTTGCTGAACCTTTGACAATTAAGACAATCGAGATAATGGTGATTGCCGGTACAATGAGAAGCATCACCCACAGCCAATTAAGACTTAAAGGAAGCATCATCCCTGTAATAAAATACAGCTCTGCCTCGATCACGATGACAGTTAAAATAAACGAAACATAGGTCACAAAGATTGCTACAAAAAACGAGGCATAGACTTTCGCCTGAAAAATTTCACGAATCGATAAGGGAGAATAAAGCAATGTCTCCAGTGTTCGTTTCTCCTTTTCGCCTACAAAAGAACTTGCCGCCATGACACTCGCTGTCATAATCGGGATGATTAAAAAGAAAATCGGAATGACATTATTGATCATTAAAGACAACAAGTCGCGAATCAACTGTTCTTGATCCAGTTTTTGAAAATCTGGTAAAATACGAGCCATTTCAGTAAATGAAGAAGAATCCGTTGGACTTAGTAAAACCGTTAGCAGCATAATCGTTGGAAAAACTACTGAAAAGATCAACGGAAGAATTGTCAGCACAGAAAAGTAGCGTTTATTTTCAGTAATTCCTCTTACATCCTTGACCATAATCGCTTTTTGCCGATTATTAAACATGCGTCTCTCCTCCTTCCAATAAAGCAAAATAGATTTCCTCTAACGAAAAATCCTTTGGCGTTACTTGCGCGATATTGCCGCCCTGTTTGACAATTTCTCTCACCAGTTGAGGGATCTCTGCCTTTTCCTGGATCACTAATTCATAAATATTATCTTTGATCCGTTCGCTCTTGAGCAAAGGCGGCATGAAGTCTGTCTCGATCGTTACTTTATAGCTGTTGAAGGTACGCTTTCGTAATTCTGGTAGACTGCCTAATGCTAGAAGCTGGCCTTTGTCCATCAGACCATATTCATGACAAATTTCTTGGGCGTATCTTAATTGATGTGTACAAAGGAAAATCGTCGTCCTCTCTTCTCTTGAAAGCTCTAGCAGCAATTCATTAACCTTCTTTGTACTTTCAGGATCAAGTCCGCTGGTGGGCTCATCCAAAAAAAGCACACTTGGGCGATGAATCAAGGTACGTGCTAAGGAGAGTCTTTGACGCATCCCGGTAGAATAGCTCTTTAATGTTACTTGAGCCGCATCTGAAAGCTCTAGCTTTTCTAGCAATTGCATTCCTCTTGCTTGACTTTCCGATTTTGTCAGACCGAAAAGCTGCCCAAAGAAAATCAGATTATCAATACCAGTCAAATGATCATACATGCCTGCATGTTCCGTTAAAATGCCTGTGGATTGATGAAGCTTTTCCGCTTCGCTAACTGGATTAAGCCCTAAAACGCGAATCTCTCCACCAGTCGGATCTAAGATGCCATTTAATAATTTGACTGTCGTTGTCTTTCCAGCTCCATTCGGGCCTAAGAACCCAAAAATCGTCCCTTGAGGAACCGCTAGACTAATGTTGTCTAAGGCCTTCTTCCCATCTGAATAGACTTTTTCTAATTGTTTAATTTCGATTGCCTGCATTTGTGATCCCTCTCTCGTATCAAGCGGTGACATTCATCCTTACCCTCCCGCTATATCTTCTCTTCAACTTCTATTGTATTTCTTCTAACTTAAAGGTTCAATGGACTGTTTGTTAACTTTAAATCGGTAAAATCAACTAATACGATACCTAACTTTTTAAACATGAAATTAAAAAAACGCTTACGTCTCACCGACAGTTTGATAGAGCTCCTCGATTATTCTTAATAGCTAAAAGTAGCAAGGAACAAAAAAGATTCGAACCTCTTTTTTGAAGGGTCCGAATCTAATTCCTGTCAAAATAAATATTTCACATGCATAACTATAAAGTTACGCAGTACACTCAACTTCGATACATGCGTGTACATCTTCGTATTTTACTAATAAACGATTCTGCAATTCGATAACTGTCGCGCGGTCAGAAGGTGCGCAACGTACAACATTGATCAACACTGTATTATTGTAAAGTTGCTCAACAACACCAACAACTTCATTTTTGATTCCAATTGCTTTACACTCGTAAGCAAGTCCAATTTCAATAGTTTCTGTAATTTCCATAATAAATCCCCCTTTAATACTACGTTTTTATAATAACATAATTATTAAAAATTGAAAACGTTTTTTATAAGTTTTTTTGCTTTTATATCAAGGGTAATTCGACAATTGTTAGAAAATTCGTAAAACACCAACATAAACAACCTTGGTTATTTTTAATCTCCTATTCATTTTTTATTTATCTTTAATTGTTTAAAACCGGTTTCTTTATTCTTTCATTATGCTTTTTATCATTAATTTTGATTAGCTATGTATTACTTTTATTCACCCGAAAAAAAGAGCCCTCGTCAAACGAGCGCTCTTTTCTTGATTTTATAGACGATTATTCAATTCTTTTGCTAAATCTTCAAATCCTGGTTTTCCAAGTAGGGCAAACATATTTTTCTTATAAGCTTCCACACCTGGTTGATTAAATGGGTTAACCCCTAATAAATAGCCAGAGATACCAACAGCGATTTCGAAGAAGTACATAGCGTAACCTAAAGTATAAGCATCCATTGTTGGGATGTTTAATACAAAGTTAGGAACACCGCCGTCTGTGTGGGCTAATAATGTGCCTTGATAAGCTTTAGAGTTAACAAAGTCAACATCTTTACCTTCTAAGTAGCCTAAGCCATCTAAATCAGATTCTTGTGAAGGAATCGCCACAGATTTACGAGGTTTTTCCACTTTCACGATCGTTTCGAAGATATTACGACGACCTTCTTGGATGTATTGTCCAAATGAATGCAAGTCAGTTGAGAAGTTCGCACTTGATGGGTAAATACCTTTCAAGTCTTTTCCTTCTGATTCGCCGTATAATTGTTTCCACCATTCGTTGAAATATTGCATACCTGGTTCATAGTTGACTAAGATTTCAGTCACTTTACCTTTGCGGTATAGAATATTACGAAGAGCAGCATATTGATATGCTTCATTTTCGTCTAGGTTTTCGCTTGAATAAGCTTCGCGAGCATCTGCTGCACCTTGCATCAATGCATCAATATCTGCTCCACTAGCTGCGATTGGTAGTAGACCAACTGCTGTAAGCACTGAGAAACGTCCACCAACATCATCAGGAATAACAAAAGTTTCCCAACCAGCTGCATCAGCTTCTACTTTTACTGCTCCGCGAGCTTTATCAGTTGTAGCATAGATACGTTTGTTCGCTTCTTCTTCACCATATTTTTTGATCAATAATTCTTTGAAGACACGGAATGCGATTGCTGGCTCTGTTGTTGTTCCTGATTTAGAAATTACGTTAACAGAAAAATCACGATCACCGATCACTTCGATCAAGTCAGCGATGTACGTTGAGCTGATTGAATTTCCCGCAAAAAATACTTGCGGCGCTTTACGATCTTCCTTATCCAATACATTGAAAAAGCTTTGGTGCAAGAATTCAATTGCTGCACGTGCTCCAAGGTATGAACCGCCGATTCCGATAACTACTAATACATCAGAATCAGATTTGATTTTTTCAGCTGCTTTTTTGATGCGCGCAAATTCATCTTTGTCATAGTTTACTGGAAGATCTATCCAGCCTAGGAAGTCATTTCCTGCGCCAGTACCTTCGCGTAATTCTTTGTGAGCTAGAGCTACTTCAGATTTGATGTACTCCATTTCATGTTCGCTCACGAATGGTGCTACTTTCGAATAATCGAAATGAATGTGTGCCATTGTTTTTCCTCCTTGAAAATCACTTCATAACAATCTATACTTTACGTTTCTTTTACCGATTTTTCAAGCGTAAACCATTAAAATTTAAACAGTTCCTTGTGCCATCATCGCAGCAGCAACTTTCTCAAACCCAGCAATGTTCGCACCTGCCGCGAAATTATCTTTATCCGCATACTTCGCAGCCGTATCACGACAAGTTTCATAGATATTTTTCATGATGTCATCGAGTTTGCTATCGACTTCCTCTTTGGTCCAAGACAAACGTTGAGAGTTTTGACTCATTTCTAATGCAGATACAGCTACACCGCCAGCATTTGCTGCTTTTCCTGGTCCATAAAGTACGCCATTTTCATGATACAGTTTAACCGCGCCATTTGTGCTCGGCATATTTGCACCTTCTGCTACCACTTTTACTCCGTTTTTAACTAAGAGCTCCGCTTTTTTATCGTCAATCTCATTTTGTGTTGCACAAGGCAAAGCAATGTCTGCTTCTGTCTCAAGCTCCCAAACAGAACCTTCGAAATACTCAGCGGTTGAAGATTCTTTGGCATATTCTGTTAAGCGGGCGCGACGAACCTCTTTAATTTCCTTCAATAGTTCGACATCAATTCCGTTTTTATCATAAATATAGCCATTTGAATCCGAACAAGTAAGTGCTGTTGCCCCTAATTCTTGCGCCTTTTCAATCGCATAGATAGCTACATTTCCGCTACCTGAGACAATCACTTTTTTTCCATCGAAGGAATCCTTACGATCTTCTAATAAATGTTTCACGAAGTAAACTGCACCATAGCCAGTCGCTTCCGTTCGACCAAGACTACCGTTAAAGCCTAAAGGTTTACCCGTCAGTACACCCATATCATATTCACGCAGACGTTTATATTGTCCGAATAGGTATCCGATCTCGCGACCGCCGACACCGATATCGCCTGCTGGCACGTCTAAGTTTGGACCAATATGTTTTGATAATTCTGTCATGAAGCTTTGGCAATAACGCATTACTTCAGAATCAGATTTGCCCTTCGGATCAAAATCTGATCCACCTTTGCCGCCGCCAATTGGAAGACCGGTCAAGCTATTTTTAAAGATTTGCTCGAATCCTAAAAACTTCAAGATACTTAAGTTCACACTTGGATGGAAACGCAGACCACCTTTATATGGGCCAATCGCCGAGTTGAACTGAACACGGTAACCGCGATTCACTTGCCAATTGCCCTTATCATCTTGCCAAGGCACTCGGAATTGAACCATTCGCTCTGGTTCAATGATCATGCCTAGAATGTTTTTTTCAACATACTCTGGATGCTCTTCTAGAAAAGGAATCACGGTAGGTAAAAATTCTTCCACCGCCTGTAAAAATTCTTCTTGATTCGGATCTTTTGCCTCTAAGTTCTTTTGAATCTGTTCAACATATTCTCTTACTTCCATCAAATTCCTCCTCACATTTAATACTCATAGTTTACATCATTTTCTAATGGAAGTGAAAAAAAATTCATGATACGCGGCAAATTGACTGAAAATTGTTCGTATTTAAAGTATGATTATACAAGCAAAAACAACAAATCAATTAAAGATAGGAATTAATTAAAATGAGTGAAAAATTTGATGTAATCGTAATTGGTGGCGGTCCCGCTGGGATGATGGCAGCAATTACAGCTGCGATGAATGGCGCTAAAGTCGCCCTATTTGAGAAAAATAAACGACTTGGCAAGAAATTGCTTATGACTGGCGGCGGTCGCTGCAACGTGACGAATAATCGTCCAGTAGAGGATTTGATCACTCATATTCCCGGAAACGGCCGTTTTTTATATAGTACGTTTTCGCAATTTGATAACCAAGACGTCATGACCTTCTTTAACGAACGCGGAGTTGCGTTAAAAGAAGAGGATCACGGAAGAATTTTTCCAGTCTCAGATAAATCGGCTACGATCGTCAATACTTTAAAGGAGGAGCTAGAAAATTTAAACGTTGAGCTGCATTTTAAAGAATCGGTTGAACAAATAATTACTAACGGCTCAACCATTCAAGGCGTTCGCACCTCGGAGGGGGATTATTCTGCAAAAAGTATCATCGTTACGACTGGCGGAATCACCTATCCCTCCACTGGATCGCAGGGCGATGGCTACCGTTTTGCCAAAAGCGTTGGTCATCATGTGACACCCCTCTATCCAACAGAATCACCGATTTTTTTAACTGATGATTTTGTTTCAGCTAAAACATTGCAGGGCTTGTCTCTGCAGGACGTAAAATTATCTGTTGTTGACGAGAAAAGTAAATCAATTGCGAGCCATGAGATGGACTTGCTCTTTACCCATTTTGGGATTTCAGGACCTGCCGCATTGCGTTGCTCAAGCTTTGTTAATCAATTGTTGCGAACCCAACAAACAGTGACCCTGACACTTGATTGTTTTCCTGGAAAATCAAACAGTGAACTACTTGAAGAAATCAGCGAGCGTTCGGCAGCTTCCACCAAACAATTGAAAAACGCCTTAGCCGGTTTCTTACCTGAGCGTCTGTTGCTCTTTCTTTTAGAAAAAATCGGTATTAGCGAATTGTCTTACAACCAAACATCAAAAGAACAATTGAACCGCTTTGTTTCCTATTGTAAAGACTGGTCAATGACTGCAAACAAAACATTTGGTTTAGAAAAATCCTTCGTCACTGGTGGTGGCGTTGAGCTTAAGGAAATCAACCCCAAAGAATTAGCCAGCAAAAAAATCCCCGGCTTGTATTTTGCCGGGGAGGTTCTAGATGTAAATGGCTATACAGGTGGTTACAATATCACCACCGCTTTTTGTACAGGGTATGTTGCCGGAACACATGCCGCTTATAACGCCTTTGCTTAATGCGTCAGCTCCGCAAATTGTCCTCGCGTCAGTTCTAAGATGGCCGCGGGGGCAATTTCCATTTGCAGACCTCTTCTACCAGCCGAAATTGCGATTTGTTCAAAATTTTCAGCCGAAGCATCGACGAAGGTTGGAAAAAGCTTTTTCATTCCTATTGGCGAACAGCCGCCGCGTATGTAGCCTGTCGTAGCCTCTAAATCTCGCAAATGCAGCATTTCAACTTTTTTGTTGCTGCTGACCTTCGCTATCTTCTTCAGATCCAATTCATGATCACTAGGAATCACTGCTACGACTGGACCCGTTTTGTTTCCAACTGCAACGAGGGTTTTAAAAATTCTCGCAGGTTCAATTTCAACCTGTTCAGAAACGTGGCCCGCGCCTAAATCGTCCTCGCTCCAAGCATATTCATGCTCTTTATAAGCGATCTTCTTTTGTTCGACTAAACGAATCGCATTGGTCTTTTGAATTTTCTTCTTAGCCAAGTCAATCCCTCACTTTATTTATTTTCTAAAGTCTAGCAAAAAAGTCATTCCGAGACAAATTGGTCGTTTTATTTGGCTTTTTTTCTGAATCATCCTACACTGGATTTGTAAAGGAAAGGATGTTTTCAGTATGAAAAGAATTTCAAGAGGAAAGTTTGAAAAGATGCAACAATTGTCCAATGATCAAGGCGTCATTGCGGCCTTAGCAATCGACCAACGGGGCTCTATGAAAAAGATGATGCAAGCCGCTGTAGGAGAAGAGAATTTTTCAATGGATCAAGTGTACGAATTCAAAGAACTTGTTTCCCAAGAGTTGACCAAACGTGTCAGTGCGATCTTACTGGATGAACAATATGGCTTCAAAGGTATCCAGGCCAAAGATCCAAGTTGCGGCCTGATTATGTCTTACGAAAAAACAGGCTATGATGCCAATACTCCTGGACGTTTACCTGAATTATTACCTGATGAATCTTTAGAACGCCTATTAGAAAAAGGCGCAGACGCTGCTAAAGTCTTGGTTTACTATGACCCAGATGAACCGCAAGAAATCTTGGATGTCAAACATGCATTTCTTGAGCGATTAGGAACAGAAGCGTTAGCGGCGGATATTCCTATTTTTGTGGAACCGATCGTTTATGACAAGAAAATCACTGATGATCACTCCCCGGAGTTTGCTGAAATCAAACCGCAAAAGGTAATCGACACGATCAAAGAATTTACCAAAGATAAATATCATATTGATGTCTTGAAAGTCGAAGTTCCTGTGTTGTTTAAATATGTCGAAGGCTTCAATCAAGGGGCAGACCCAGTCGTCTATACGCAAGAAGAGGCTGCCGCTTATTTCAAAGAAGCCGGTGAAGCAGCCACTCGCCCGTTTATTTATCTAAGCGCTGGTGTGCCTGCTGATGTTTTTCGGGAAGAATTAGAATTTGCTGGTCAACATGGTGCCAACTACTGCGGAATTCTTGGCGGTCGAGCTACTTGGCGCAACGGTGTCCAAGTTTATGCCGATGGCGGCAGGGCCGCCCTGATTGATTGGCTGGATACGCAGGGTCGTGAAAATATCGAAGAATTAAATGAGATTTTAAACAAATACGCAAAACCTTGGTACGAAATCTACGGTGGTTTAGATAATATCGAAGTCTTTGATCTTGATGTTATGGATTAGATCGTATTTTAAAAAAAGTACAAAAGGAAAAGCCGAATGATCTTGTATTATCAAATTGATAAGACAAGATCATTCGGCTTTCTAGCTATCATTTTTAAGTTCTATCTTAACTCATTAATCATCAGAGTCAACTTATCCGCTTCAATCTGGGCATCAGAACAAACCTGCCCTTCTAAACAACCATAGGTCATGCAGGAGCCATCCAATGAACCGCTGATTTGTGAAAATTTCCCGAGTCTGCCTAGAGAAACGGACACGACTGGCAGCGTAACAAAAGTCTGAGCCTTCATTACAATACCCATTTGGCGCAAGACATCAGCCTCGTTCTGTGGTTCAAGGACGATTTTCGCGATATCTGCTCCCCAATGCTCCATTAAATTTAAGCGAAACAGAATCACTGCATCCTCTGGCGTTTCCTTAAAGTTGTAATAACTCAAAATCACCCGCACATCTAGGGCCTGCATCCATTTGATAAACGTGGTCGATAATTGATCGATGATAGAAACCTCCACATCAGCCAGATCAATCGCACGTGAAGAAACAGCAAATTCGTTAATATGACGGTATTGGTTTAGAGATATATCAAGCAGTCCACCAGCTTCTGTCGTCCGTAAATTAAAAATCAATGGAATATTCCTGATCTCATCCCTTAATGCTAGCAAAGTCGAATTCAACTTATCATCATCTAAGACATCTTCATAATAATCCGCTCGCCATTCGATCACTTCGGCAACCTTCTTGGCTTCATTTGCTTGCTCAATGATCTCCTCGAAAGTTTTTCCAACAATCGGCACGCAGATTTTAGGTTTTCCCGCATCAAATCGTACCTCTCTTACTTGAATATCCATCATATGCATCCCATCCCATTTTCTTCTATTTTTTTATCCTATAAAACAATACTTTCAAATAATTGCTTTCTTCAAAATTACTGGCTGGAAAATCCGCAGGCAATCGATAGCTTTCAGTCAATTGATACGTTACGTTTTTATTTTGAAAGGCTGTCTCGATCGCTTGCTTGAATTTTTTGATTGGAAGATTCGCTGCATTAGTTGACGCAATGATCATTCCATCGTTAGTAAGTATTTCCACACTGTCTTCGATCAAACGTCCATAATCTTTTGCCACAGAAAATGTTTTTTTCTTATTACGGGCAAAACTAGGTGGATCCAAGACAATCAAATTATAACTTAAACCCTTCCTTAATGCATAGCGAAAATAGTCAAATGTATCCATAACAATTATTTTTTGTTTTTCTAAAGGCAAATCGTTCACTTCGAATTGTTCTTGTGTTTTAGGCAGGCTTCGCTGTGCCAGATCAACACTTGTCGTTTCTAACGCTCCGCCATATGCAGCTGCCACAGAAAAGGCTCCTGTATAACTGAACATATTCAAAACTTTTTTTCCTGCAGCCAAGCCCTCTGTCAAGCGACCTCTGACTTCCTTTTGATCTAAAAAGATCCCCGTCATATAGCCTTCATCTAAGTACACGGCATAAGAAACACCATTCTCTAATACTATTAAAGGCTCCTGTGGTTTTTCTCCTGCTAACCAGCGACTTTCCTTCCCTTCGCTCTTAAAACGAATTTTCTCAACGATTCCCTTAGCACTTGGAAAAACTGCCAGCAAACTATCTACAATCAGCTTTTGAAAATGGTAAATTGTTTCGTTGTACCAAGATATCACTAAATAGTCCGCGTAGTAATCAATAGTCACGCCTCCGATGCCATCGCCCTCACCGTTAAACAAACGAAAAGTGTTCGTCCCCTGATCAGCAAAGAATGCCTGGCGTTGATTAATTGCCTGCTGGAATTTTTCCATTAGAAAAGCTTTGTTGATTGGGCGTTGTGTTTGATCTAACACCCAACCAAAGCCTTTGTTTTGTTTCCCTAAATAACCAGTTGCAATATATTTATGTTTATTATCGACAAACTTTACCCATTCTAGAGGAATTTTTTTTATATCTTGCTTCAGGTCGTCTTGCTGAATTAATGGGTTTCCCTGACGAATACGTTTAATACCGTAATTATTTAATTCTATTTCCACTCTCATCCCCGCTTTCTTCTATAGTATAGCAAAAAAAAAGCGTATATTTCGCTTATAAAGTTTTCTTTAAGCCTGATTGCTCAAAATTTAATAAGAATTGACTGACTTGATGGAACCGAGTAAACTAAGTAACAAGTGAACATTCGCATTTTTTCTGCGACAGAAAGGAAGTTACTATTGAAAAAACTAAAAGCTCCTACTTTTTTGAATAAACGTCTCGGCTTTTATGCGTTACTGACATTCTTATTATGGGCGAAAAGTGTTTTTGCATACTTATTTGAATTTAATTTAGGGATCGAGAGTCTGACACAATACTTCATCCTATTTATCAATCCAATCGCATCGACGATGTTCTTACTGTCGATTGCTTTATATGTGCGACGGTCCAAAGCCTCTTATGCCACGATGATGGTCATCTACGCACTGGCGAGTTTCCTGCTTTTTGCCAATGTCGTTTATTATCGTGAATTTACCGACTTTATTACCGTAAACACTTTCCTAGGTGCTGGTAAAGTTGCCAGTGGTTTGGGTGAAAGTGCAGTCCGACTATTCCGCCCTTACGACGTACTATACTTGATTGATATTGTGATTTTACCAATTCTTTTATGGCGGAAAGGCATTAAAAGAGAAGAACGACCTGTACGTGCTCGGATGGCTATCGCTATGACTGCTCTTTCGATCATGATTTTCTCAGGAAATCTTTTCCTAGCTGAAGCGGATCGTCCTGAACTATTGACTCGTACCTTTTCTCGCGACTATTTGATCAAATATCTGGGAGTAAATGCCTTCACTGTATACGATGGTATCCAAACCTATAAGACCAACCAAGTTCGCGCCGAGGCTAGTCCCAATGATTTAAAAGAAGTCGAATCTTATGTAAAAGATCACTATGCAGCTCCAAATAGCGACTATTACGGTATCGCTAAGGGACGCAACGTTATTACGATCCATTTGGAAAGTCTTCAGCAATTCGTGATTGACTACAAGCTAAAGGATGAAAATGGTCAAGAGCATGAAGTAACACCGTTCTTGAACAGTATTTTCCATAGTAACAGCACCTTCTCATTTGATAATTTCTTCCACCAAGTAAAAGCTGGAAAAACCTCAGATGCAGAAACATTGATGGAAAATTCTTTATTTGGTTTGAACCAAGGGTCCTTATTCTCGCAATTAGGCGGAAAGAACACTTTCCAAGCAGCTCCAAACATTTTGAAACAAACTGAAGGCTACACAAGTGCTGCCTTCCACGGAAACTCTGGAAGTTTCTGGAACCGTTCTGAAACTTATAAAAATCTTGGCTATGATTATTTCTTCGACTCTTCGTATTACGATGTAAACGATGAAAACTCATTCCAATATGGCTTACACGATAAACCTTTCTTCCAGCAATCTGTGAAGTATTTGGAACGTCTGCAGCAGCCATTCTATACGAAGTTTATCGCCGTTTCGAACCACTATCCTTACAGTGAATTCAAAAATGACGAAGCTGGTTTCCCAATGGCTAACACCAATGATGAAACCATCAACGGCTACTTTGCGACAGCCAATTATTTAGACAAAGCAGTTGAAGAATTTTTCAATTATCTGAAAGCTTCTGGCTTGTATGATAATTCGATCATCGTTATGTATGGTGACCATTATGGTATTTCAAATTCAAGAAACTCTGACTTGGCACCACTGCTTGGCAAGTCAAAGGAAACTTGGTCAAACTTTGATAACGCACAAATGCAGCGTGTTCCTTACATGGTCCATGTTCCTGGTCAAGATAAAGGCGGAATTAACCACACATATGGCGGTGAGGTTGATGCTTTACCTACTTTGTTACATCTTTTAGGAGTGGATACGAGCAAGTATATTCAATTAGGTCAAGATCTGCTATCAAAAGATCATGATCAAATCGTCGCTTTCCGTGATGGCGATTATGTGACACCAGAGTATACCTACTACAGTGGAAGCTTATACAGCAATAAAGATGGTATGGCAATCACTGAACCAGACGAAGCCTTGCAAAAACAATCTGAAGCATGGAAAGAAGCTGTTTCTACTCAGTTGAGCACCTCAGATAACATCAACAACGGCGATCTGCTTCGCTTCTACTCAGCCAGCGGGTTGAAACCGATTGACGCTTCACAATTTGATTATAAAGACGGTCTTAAAAAGATGGAAAAAACCGAGAATAAACTAGGAGATAAATCAACCAGTCTGTTCGATCAAAAAGGAAAAAAATCCACCCAAGAACTTTACAAGACTGAAACGTATAAGCAATATCAAGAACAAAATCAACAATAATCTCCAACAAAGACCTTTCACAAAAACTGTGAAAGGTCTTTGTTTGTTTGCACTTATTTCTTCCGATAGAATTCATATTTCTTTCAAATTAGGATTTTATACTTATTAGTAAGAGGTGGGAATCTATGGAACTTTTTTCAACGACGCTTTCAACTATCAAAAGACATCGAATTCAATTTTCAATATCTTGGGTGATCTATTTAGTCGCTCTCTTTATCCTAACCAGTTTAGGGATGTTGAGACTCGTTTTGAATCAGTTAGATTCTTCCCATCAAATCCAATTATTTACCAGAAAAGAAATTGAGCAGTTGCAACACTATTTTTCTTTCCGACTGCTTGTCAGCGCGATTACCCTATTTGCCATATTACTAGTATTTTTCGCTATTAGGATACATCGCCAAAAAAATTCGACAGCTTCAATCAAACAGCTGATCTATTCAACTGGACTAGAATTTATTATCGGTTTGCTGATCGCAGCTACTTGTTTAATTGTATTTTTTACCATTTTCGAACCTGTTTACGAATCCATTTTGCAGGCTATTTATCATCAAGGTTTGAATCAAATAAAGGAGTTGCCAAATTTTGTCTTGAGTAATGGTACAAGTGGAATTGCCTACTCTATTCGTTCTTCCTTATCATTTGAGCTATCCTCAACGACTTTGCTAGATCTATTTTTCTGCGCCCTTGCCAAAGCTGTTTTCTCCCTTTTCTTATATTTATGTGTACTAATCATCTCCTTCCGTTTGATTAGTACCACCACAAGGAAGAAGAATGTTCGCTAAACACGAACATTCTTCTTTTTATTTGTTCGCTTAATGAACTTATTATTGAAAGTCGATTGTTTCTTCATTATACTTTAAAAGTATTCGGTTTTTACCGATATAATGAACTTATTCTTAAGGAGCGTTTAATTATAATGGAGAAATTCTTTAAATTAAAAGAACAAGGTACCAACATTTCTACTGAAGTGATGGCAGGGATCACAACATTCTTCGCCATGAGTTATATTTTATTCGTAAATCCAAGTATTTTATCAGCTTCTGGAATGCCCTTTCAGGCAGTGTTCCTAGCTACGATCATCGCCTCTGTGATCGGAACTTTAGTAATGGGATTATTCGCTAATGTCCCTTACGCGCAAGCACCTGGTATGGGATTGAATGCATTTTTCACTTATACAGTCGTTTTCGGACTAGGCTATTCTTGGCAACAAGCCTTAGCAATGGTATTCATTTGCGGGATCATTAACATTTTAATTACTGTAACCAAAATTCGTAAATTAATTATTCACGCAATCCCCGAAAGCATGCAGCACGCGATCGGTGGCGGGATCGGAATCTTCGTTGCTTATGTCGGAATCAAAAATGCTGGACTCCTTTCGTTTAGTGCAGACTCATCTGCGATTACCAGCAGTGTCGTTGAAGGCGGCAAAGCGACTAACGTTACAATCAATAGCGGAATTGTTCCTGCTTTAGCAAACTTCAATAATGCGCCGATTTTATTAGCAGTTTTTGGTTTAGTTCTAACAACCATCCTAGTTGTTAGAAATGTTCGCGGAGCAATCCTAATCGGAATCGTTGTTACAACATTATTAGGAATCCCTATGGGTGTTGTTCAATTAGGAGCAATTGATTGGCATGCTAATTCATTAAGCAGTTCGATCCAAGAATTAGGCACAACTTTTGGAGCGGCTTTTGGTTCAGCCGGTATGGGTTCGCTTTTCTCTGACTCTTCTAAATTACCACAAGTTTTAATGACGATTTTAGCTTTTAGTTTATCTGATACTTTCGATACGATCGGAACCTTTATTGGTACAGGACGTCGTACTGGTATTTTCTCAAAAGAAGATGAAAATGCGCTTGATAATGATTCAAAAGGCTTTAAAACAAAAATGGATAAGGCGTTATTCGCAGATGCAATCGCGACTTCAATCGGTGCGATCTTCGGTACATCAAACACAACGACATATGTTGAATCCGCAGCGGGTATCGGTGCTGGCGGACGAACAGGTCTAACTTCCGTTGTCGTGGCTATTCTATTTGCACTAAGCAGCTTGTTCTCTCCATTAATTGCTATCGTCCCAGCTCAAGCAACAGCACCTGCATTGATTTTAGTTGGTGTCATGATGTTAGCCTCATTCGCAGACATCAATTGGCTAGATTTAGAAGAAGCCGTTCCGGCCTTCTTTGCTAGTGTCTTTATGGGACTATGCTATAGCATCTCTTACGGAATTGCTGCTGGTTTCATTTTCTACACGATCGCGAAAGTAATCAAAGGTAAATCCAATGAAGTCTCTCCGATTCTTTGGGTCGTAGATCTTTTATTCATTTTGAATTTTATTATTTTAGCCATTCTTTAAAAGCAAATAAAGAAGCGTAAAACCGATTTGGTTTTACGCTTCTTTTTGTTCTTCAGTGGCTTCTACTGCTTCAGGTTTATCTGGAAAGACGACTGTAAATGTAGTTCCCTTGTCTAGTTCACTGGAAACCTCAATCGTTCCATTGTGTAAACGAACCAGCTCCTGTACGATCGATAACCCTAGACCAGATTCACCATATTTTGTATTTTTACGCGATGGATCAGCCTTATAGTAACGATCCCAGATATTTTTCACCTGATCCTCAGACATTCCGATGCCAGTATCGGAAATCTTAATCTCCGTTGCTTTCTCCAATTTTGTGATAGCAACAGCGATCGTTCCATCATTAGTAAACTGGATCGCATTTTGGATTAAATTCACCATTACTTGAACAAAACGATCGTAATCAGCATAGACCATGATCGGTTCCTCTGTTTGGAGAATTAATTGATCCCCTGAAGCTTCCGCTTTCGCTGATAATTGAGTCAATAATGTTGCTACTGCCTCCGTTGCGTTAAACTCCTGCAACAAGATACTAATTTGATTGGTTCGAATCTTTTCGTAATCCAAATTTTCATTAACTAAACGAATCAAACGAGAGGTCTCATTTTGCATTAGCTTGATGGCCTTCTCTCTTTGATTTTCAGGGATTGCGTTGTATTGCATCCCTTCTAATAAACCGTTGATTGTTGTTAACGGTGTCCGCATCTCATGTGAAGCATCCGCCATGAACTGCTTTCGCCGTTCTTCTTGCCGTTCGATTTCATCCTGCGATTCCTTTAAGGAAACTGTCATCCGATTAAAATCATCCGCCAAATCATCAAATTCGTCGCGATTACGATTCGGCACCACTACATCAAAGTTTCCCGCCGCAACCTCTTTCGTTGCTGAACGCATTCGATTGATACGCTTCACCTGCTGTGTCGCAAAGAAATAGCTGACAATAATCGCAATAATAGAAGCGATGATAAAGGCTTTGAATAAATCGGCTACAATGGAATTAACACTTGTCTCAACGTTCATCGCTGGTTGGCTGACCAGTAAGACGCCAAAAAATACACCCTCAGTAAAAAAAGGAACCATTGCATAAGAAGTCGTTTGACTTTGCCCCATCACATTTTTAGAGCTTGTTTCCTTTTGCTGCTGTCCGGCCTTCAGCGCCTTCCACTGCTCGTCGCTGACTAAGTGCGGATTCACTTTTCCTGATTTATCAGGGTATTGTACCTCTCGATCCTTATCAATAAAAACAAAAGATACGTCTTGCTGATTCAAACTCGATTCAGTCACACCAATGGCAAATTGAAAAATCTCATTACTTGACATGCCTTCAAAACGAATGTCTCGACTTAAGGACAAATTATTTTTTTCCATTGATTGAGCATAACCCAATAACTCTTTATAGTTGTTATCTTCCAATGTTTTACGGGTGAATTGTGTAAAGGATATCCCTAAAGTTAGTAGAATCAACAGAATCAAGCCGCCAAAAGCCAGTAATTGTTGATACAGGTATTTCATCGACCAACCTCAGTGTCATCAAATTTGTAGCCAACGCCCCAAACGGTTTGAATAACCTGTGCACCGACCTTTTCAATTTTTTGACGTAATTTTTTAATATGGGCATCAACAGTTCGTTCATCTCCGAAATATTGATAGTCCCATACTAATTCTAATAACTGTTCACGAGTAAATACTTGGCGCGGCTTTTTCGCCATTGTATATAATAGATCGAACTCTTTGGGTGTCAATCCATCAATTGGCTTTCCATCTAGATAAGCCTCACGAGTTTTCAAATTCATTTTAAAATGCTCCGTTTGAATATCAAAACTATCATTCGTTACAGCGGCTTCTCTTTGTGGTTCAGAAGTCAGTTCACTGCGGCGATGCAGCGCCTTAATTCGGGCAATCAAGGTTAATGGTGAAAAAGGTTTCGTCACATAATCATCCGCACCCATTTCTAACCCAATTACTTGGTCGCTTTCAGAATCTCTAGCTGTCAGCATAATAATCGGAACTGTTTTAGAGATTTTTCGGATTTCGCGCCCAACTTCCATTCCGTCCATGCTAGGCAAATTAAGGTCAAGTGTAATCATGTCCCACTTCTCGGGTTCCGCCTTAAAGGCGTCCAAACCTTCTTTTCCATCGTATTTAAATTCGGCTTCCCAGCCCTCATTCAAGAAAAACATTTGCATCATTTCCGAAACGGATTCATTGTCTTCAATCATTAAAATATTCATACTTTAACCCCCTGGTATCATCTGATTCTCATTCTAAGTATACTCTATTTCATTTTTTTCAACCATTACCTTACCCGTATCTTCACTAACTATTTGTTTTTTCTTCAATTTTTTGAATTCTAGCGCAACAAATTCTTCATTTCTCACTTACTTCTTTGCTTTTTTTATAACGAGATGTTATACTTTTTCTTGCAACAAAAATATTCATTAGGGGGACGTTACGGATTCGACAGGCATAGTTTGAGCTTGAATTGCGCTTCGTAGGTTACGTCTACGTAAAAACGTTACAGTTAAATATAACTGCTAAAAACAACAATAACTCTTACGCTTTAGCTGCCTAAAAACAGTTAGCGTAGATCCTCTCGGTATCGCCCATGTACTCGAGTAAGGGTCCTATTCTAAGTGGGATACGTTACAACTTTCCGTCTGCAAGTTGTAAAAGAGCCTATCAGACTAGCAATGTCCGCGGCCTGTCATGCGGCAGAGGACAAAGCGAAGCTTAAATAGTATGACTATGAGCGTAGATTTTTAAGTGTCGATATGTTTGGACGCGGGTTCGACTCCCGCCGTCTCCATACTATTATCTTCATAGAAAAGCCAAAGTGTTGATTTAACAGCACTTTGGCTTTTTACTATAGATAAAAATGCGAAACTTTTTGTACTCCGATTAAGAAACAGTAGTTTTATGAATGCAGACAGTAGTGTTAAATTCTGAAAAAAGCACTTTATATTTAAATTCAAATGCATTTTACACCCTTTCCTCAAAGAAATCCGAACATTAGACGTGTTTTTTAAAATAAAATCCGAAAAATCATCGACACTAAAAATATCCAATGTTATCATTTTTTAAAACACTGGATATTTCAGAGAAGGCGGTAAAAAATGAAAGAATTGTACGATGGGAAAACAAAAACAGTATTACTAGATGAGGAAAACAAGGAAGTCTATTTACTATTTAAAGATAGCGCAACTGGTGAAGATGGCGTCTTTGACCCAGGCTCAAACACTGTTGGCGGAAGTGTTGAAGGAAAGGGGAAAATTGGCTTAATTATTTCCAAATATTTTTTTGAATTGATGGAAAAAAATGGTATTCCGACCCATTATCTTGACGCAGACATCGACAAAGGAATAATGAAGGTTCGGCAGTTAACCGTTCCTAATTTAGAATTTGTATTACGCTATTTCACTGCTGGCAGTATGTGTCGTCGTTTTACCCTGCCAGAAGGATTACCCTTCGATCCACCCTATTTAGAAGTTACCTTAAAAGATGACGAACAAGGTGATCCGCTAATTACAGATCGCTTATGTCAAATGAAGGGTATTTTGAAGCCCGATCAGTACGATGAAGGGCTGGATATCTTAACTAGAGTCGGTTCTGTTCTTAAAGAGGCATTGGCGGAAATGAACTTGACTTTGATTGATTTCAAAATTGAAATTGGTTACGACGATGAAGGAAAAATGTACGTCGTCGATGAGATCACTCCCGATATCTGGCGTGTGAAGGATGAAGCAGGCACTATTCCCAACCAAATTGATTGTGCCCAATTAATCTTAGACAAAATTCAATAATAAAAAAGGTGAGACTCGATTATGAGTACCTCACCTTTTTAACTAAATGTTCAAATCGATAAACTATAGATTTCAAAGACCGTGAACCTGTATATGTTTAATATATAGATTGTCTTGAAATTAAGTGCAAAAGTAGAATATATTAATACAATTAGACACTCGTTTTATATTGCAAATAGAAATTATTACATACCAAGGAGGTAAATTATGTGACACCAAAAGAAATACTTTGCCAATGGGTCGATGCGTTTAATAATGCAGATGTAGAAATCATTTCAGAATTATATGATGATAATGCAACAAACCATCAGGTTGCCAATGAGCCAGTTATTGGGAAAGAAGCTATAAAGAAAATGTTTGAACAAGATTTTTCTAACGCAAAAATGGTTTGTATCGTTGAAAACATTTTCGAAGATGGCCAATGGGCAATTTTAGAGTGGCGTGACCCATTAGGTTTGAGAGGTTGCGGTTTTTTTCAAATAGTAAATAATAAAATTTTATTTCAAAGAGGCTACTGGGATAAGCTATCTTTCTTAAAACAGCACAACTTGCCTATTGAATAAAATGAATATATACCTTATATAAAATAGTTTGCAAATTTCCTAAAAAGTACGATTAAGGGAAGTATAACAACTTCCCTTAAAAATTTGTTATAATACCAACACTGTATTAAAATATGACCTTAAATAAAATGCCCTTTCAAGACGAAAACTGCTTCTTTCTTAATTTAACCTCTTCTTTCACCGCTCTTCTTCATTTAGAGCCAGCTGCTCTAAGGCTTCTTGCTCCTGATCAACAAAAACAAATTTCAAGCTATTAGGATAGACATAAACAATCAAACGCTCTTTACACACATCGGTAGCAGTAGCAGGGTAAACTTGGCCAGTAGTGTATTTATCCCGAAAAAGGTCTTTTAAAGCAACTTCTAGTCCTGTATTGATAAACGGATTCAACATTTAGCTCGCTTCCTTTCTGCCTACAGACTCTCTTACTTACATTATACGCGCACAATCGCAAGATAGTTCCCATAATTTAAAAAAGTTCAGTTTTTAAACTAAATGGATTTGATTTCTCCAAAAAGGTACTGCCATCGGCCTGATTGACAAATTGATAAGACAACCATTTCTTTTAACATTATTCCTCCCTCGACACTTCTCTCTGAACAATTTGTTCCATAAGAATATCGGTAAAAGTCAATATATCACTGACGATGTCTGTGTGTTCTTCGGATAATCCAGTTTTATAGACTTTCTCTTGGAACAATTGATGCAATTTTGACTATGTTACTCCCATTTTTCAACTTTTCCTTCTTCGCTTTATTGATTTCGAGCAAACTTTTACATCTATAAGAGAAAGCGTTTCGCGAAAAAAACACCTCGTTTAAAATGCACAATATCTAAAAAGAATTTGTCTGTTGGATGCATCATTAAATGGAGTTCCTACCTCTTATCTATAAGATAAAAAAACAATTTTCAACTAGGAAAACAAAAGCTCTCATTTGTTTAAAGTATTTTCCCATTACATAAAATAAGAAAAAACAATTTTTGAGCAGATAAATATGGTAGGACATCCAACTATGGTACTGTTAAACAAATCAGAAGGGAGGGTTTTACAGATGAAATATCTAGATATTATCGCGCTTATTTTGTTGATCGTTGGTGGAATCAACTGGTTATTAGTAGGTCTTTTTGAATATGATTTAGTTGCAGCGATATCTGGTGGAAGCACAGCGATTCTCGCAAAAATCATCTATATCATTGTTGGACTATGCGCTCTTTACTGTTTGAAATTTATACCTGGAATTGCGAATCGTGCTGAATAAAATCAGTAAATTATGATCTGATAAGATCGTACAATTTATAATATAAAAAAACAGAGCTTTCTGCGTTTGTGCAGAAAGTTCTGTTTTTTTAGCGAAATGGATTATAAAAGCGGCCGCCATTGACAACTAATAAGACGATTCCAACCGAACACAAAATAACAACTAATAGTAACGCTAAATAATCATTACGTTTTAGCGGCTTAGCCAACAGCCACGTTCGCCCCTTTTTCTTCCCAAATCGACGCAGCTCCATAGCGGATGAAATGGTTTCGATTCGCTCTAAACTTGAAAAGATCAATGGCATCGCGATCGTTAAATTTCCCCGTACCCGCTTCATTAGTGAAGCCTTTTTAGAAAGCTCGTTTCCTCGGGCCTGCTGCGCTTTAGAAATCGTTCGAAAATCTTCTTGGATATCTGGAATGTAACGCAATGCTAGAGAAAACGCATAAGCGATCTTATAAGACCCGCCAACCCGATGAATACTTGAGGCAAGCTCGCTAGGATTCGTAGTCAGAATGAAGATTAAACCTGGCGGAATGGTCACAAAATACTTGATCAATAAGTTAAATTCATAAAAAAGCTGCTCTTGCGTCACGGTGTAGCGTCCAATCCCTTCAAAAATGACATGACGCGTGCCATAAATCGTTACTCCATATTCTGGTGCAAATAAATAAACCGTCAACAGATTTAGAAGTGAGAAAAAGGCGATAAATTTCACCACAAACGAAATTTCGCGGTAACTAATTCGCGCTGTGCGAAATAAAATTATTGAAAAAATCGCCAGCCCTAATAGAAAGCGTGTATCATAAGAAATCATCCCAACCACAGAGATCAGCAAAAAGCATAAAAGTTTAGTGAAACCGCTGAGTTGATGGATCACAGTTTTCTTCGGCAAATAGCCGATTAAATTACTTCCCTCCATAGGCTCCTCCCTTGTCGTACCGGATAAAGGCTGATACAAAACCAGTCGCATCTGTTAAATCATTATTTTTTGCTAAATGATAGAGACTTGTTTGACGCAAGCTCGCTGAATTGACAAGCTCTGCTGAAGATAACACTTTGGCGGGTGTTTCATCAGCGATGATTTCTCCCTCTTTTAAGACCAATGTTCGTTGCGTATGTTCAAGCATTAAATGCATGTCGTGGGTAATCATTAAAATCGTAATTCCCCGCTGATTCAATTTGCGCAAGAAGTTCATCATCTCATTATAATGATAATAATCTTGTCCCGCAGTTGGTTCGTCTAAAATTAATAGCTCCGGCTCCAACACTAAAATGGCAGCAATCGCTACACGACGCTTTTGTCCATGACTCAACGCAGAAATCGGCCAGTTACGAAACTCATAAAGACCACAAACCTTTAGCGTATCGAATACTCGCTCTTTGATCTTGTCCGCTTCAATTCCTCGATTTTCTAATCCTAAGGCAACTTCTTCAAAGATCATATTCTTCGACAGCATTTGATTACTATTTTGCAGCACGTAACCAATTTTGTCCGCACGTTCTTTGATGCTTTCATAGGCAATTGATTGATTTTTCCATAATAACTCCCCTGTTTGCAATGGGTAGAAACCAGTAATCAGGTTGGATAAAGTTGATTTGCCAGCACCGTTATGTCCGACTAAACTGACCATTTCACCTTGATAAAGCGTCAAATCAATCTCCTTAATCACTAGTTCTTTGCCAAAACCAAAGGAAATTTTCTTCAATGCTAATAATGGAACCTCTTTTATTGGGATAGGTTTAAATTCACCTTGCGACTTTGCCAAAGCAGCAGAAATTTCTGGTGAAACCAATTGATCGACTTGCGTTAGATCAGAAAAATCCTTCAAAGAAATTCCTGCACGCTTCAACGCGGTGATATAAAGCGGCTCACGAATCCCGTAACTGGCTAATAAATCACTTTTAAGTAATTCAGTCGGTGTCATATCCGCAACAATTTCCCCTTCGTTCATCAAAACAACACGATCGATGGGTGCCGCTAAAACCTCTTCCAAACGGTGCTCAATAATGATCGTTGTAAATTTTTGCGATTGATATAACTGATCAATCATTTGGATTGCTTCATAGCCGGTCTGAGGATCAAGATTGGCTAGCGGCTCATCAAATAGTAGGATCGGTGTTTCATCGATGAGCACCCCCGCCATTGTCACCCGCTGCTTTTGACCACCAGAAAGATCCTGCGGCCGTTTTTCTAACTGCGTTAATAAATTAGTTTTTTCCGCCCAATGATTGACTGCTTCTCGCATTTCTGCTTGTTGAATCATTTCATTTTCCAGAGAAAAGGCGATATCTTCTGCAACGGTCAAGCCGACAAACTGACTATCTGTATCTTGCAATACCGTACCGACATCAAGAGAAAGATCATAAATTGATGATTCGCTAAAAGTCTTCCCATTGATCATCAAACTGCCGGTAAAAGTGCCCTTTTCATTTTGCGGAATGATCCCATTCAAGCATTTTCCCAAAGTCGATTTTCCTGAGCCGCTGGGCCCCATGATCAAAATTTTTTCTCCCTGATTGATCGTCAAATTGATCTTTTTCAATGTCGGTTCAGCTTGGCTGTCATATTGAAATGTAAAATCACGAAACTCGATCATTTTATATCCTCACGTTCTAAGCTTCTTTGTTCAAACTGCCCTTTTTCGTCTTCGTTTGTGCGTACGCTTTTAATAAAATAAAGCCAATAATTCCTGTTACGATTGAATTCGTGATTCCGGCAACGACACCTTGAGTAAAGACTTTACTTGGTGCTTCCGCGTAGATCAAGATATCCCCAATCGGTGCGATAACCACCCAAGTGACTAAATTAGCAATCGTTTCACCAACTAAAAAGGTTCCGATTTCTTTCTTGCCGAAAATGCCTTGTTCAATTGGAATTCGCTTTGCTAACAAACCGAAAAATACACCTAAAATTCCTGAAGCAACGATCCAAGACCACCATGCTCCATACGTTGTTAAATCACCTAATGCATGACCGATAAACCCTGCCAATCCAGCAACAATTGGCCCATAAACGACACCTAATAATGCTAAGAAAGGATATGCCGTTGCAATATCCGTATTAGGAATGCCTGTAGGAATCGTCACGAATCGTTTTAAAATGAAGAAAACCGCCGCACCGATCCCAATTGCTACAATGTGTTTTACCGTAAATCTCTTATTCATACTTTATACCCCTTTTTTATTTGATAAATGCTTAATACCCTAAATTTTTAGTCAATTCAATCGTCCAATCGTTGCCAGTACCAATTTTATAAACTGCGGAGAATGAATCCAAATTAATCCCTAATCCAACATTTAATAATGAATTAATATAAAGAACTGCTTCATTCGGTGCCACTTGAGCGAAGGAACGCCCGAAAACAACTTCATCTTGATAACGGACCACACCTTGATAGTATATTTTTACTAGCAGGCTTTGTCCATATTCAACTTGCCAGTTTTTGAAATAATCCACAGGAATGTTCGTCCACAACGAGCCAAATCGAATATCGGTGATATCAATCGTTCCCGTAATTTTATCTTGTGTTTGTTCTGGAGCGATCAAGGGGAACGTCACTAATTCGCTGCTTGGAATAATCGTTCCTAATTCAGCAAAACCTACTTTACCGCTAGCTAATCGGGCACCGTTATAGACATAGACATCTCGACCATGGAATGTGTGACTTTCAGATGAGCCGGGCAGACGTTGACTCTCCTCATCAATTTGTCGAACTTCCTTAATTCCGACATATTGAGCTAAATACGTCAATGTTCCGTTATCTGGCGTAATTACATATTGCCCATCCTTCAACTCTGCGACGACACTGCGACGGGTTGAGCCAACGCCGGGGTCAACCACAGATACAAAAACAGTTCCTGCTGGCCAATAAGTGACCGCCTGTAATAAACGATAGCTTGCATCATGAATGTTATAAGGTTCAATCTCATGTGTTAAATTATTGATGTTTAGAGTCGGTTCAACTTGATAAGCTACTCCATACATCGCGTTGACTGCGCCATCCTGCAAACCAAAATCCGTTTGAACTACTAAAAATCCTGCCATTATTCTTCCACCTTCCAATTTTACACTTATTGTTGAAGTTATCAGTGATTCAATTTCCTACCAAGATCGTCATCCCAGTTAAGGAAGAAACACAAAAAAGCCCTCAGCAAATATAATTGCTAAGGGCATAGACTATGCGTTACCACCTTTAATCGTAAAATCCTCACAGATTCCACCTCGATCAGTACCCAAAATTTTTCTTGGAGACTGTGCCTGGTTAACGGGGGCATCCGTATTTCCTTAAATTTTCGGGAAATCCGCTCAAAAGCCATTTTCAAGTAATTGCTCTGCATCCCCTCTCACCAAACAGGAACTCTCTTTAACAAAGATGATTACTTTACTTTCTTTATCAACGCGTTTCATCAATTGCTAATAAAATATCAGAGATATTTCAGCTTGTCAATGGAGAAAAAATATCTGCAAAGTGATTCTTACCTATTTATTTCACGATTTATCTAAAAAAACGATAGAAGAATGTTAAGCAATTAGTTTTCTCGCCACACCTCAATATATTGTTTAGCGGTTTGAGAAACTAATTCGTAATTTTCATCTTTGACACCCTTAAATAGGTTGCCGCCAACACCAACAACAATTGCTCCCGCTTGCTTCCAGGCTGCTATATTTTCTAAATTCACTCCGCCAGTCGGCATAATGTTCACATGTGGAAGTGGGGCCTTTGCTGCTTTAATCATTTGGGGAGTAAAATTATTCGCAGGAAAAAGTTTTACAATATCTGCGCCGCTTTTCATTGCCTGCTGCATCTCAGTAATTGTCATACAACCTGGCATATAAGGAACTTGATAAAAATTACACATTTCTGCCGTAGCCTGATCAAAACAAGGGCTAACAATAAACTCTGCACCTGCTAGGATCGCTAAACGAGCAGTAACGGCATCCAAAACTGTTCCTGCACCAATCACTACGCTGGAATCATTTTGATATTCTTCTTTCAATTGAGCAATTACTTGATCTGCTTGCGGTACAGAAAAAGTAACTTCAATCCCCTTAATCCCGCCTTTTATGACGGCGCGTGCTGCCTCAATGGCACGTTTTTGAGAATCTTCCCTGACAACTGCCACTACACCAGCATGTTCAATTCGTGTTAATCGTTCCATTTTTTTCATCTTGCTCACCTACTCTACATTGACATGCTCATGAAGAGCATCTTCATTGGAAGTTTGATCACGCTGAGCAAGCTTCAAGGTTAAGGCATCCAAGGTGATGTGCACTGTCTGGTCAAATAAACTTGATAATAACTGAACAGATTTTACTCCAGCACCAGTCTTTGTTGCGCCAGGTACCACAATAACTTTGTCAGCAAGCTTGGCTAATGGAGACTCTTTGGCACTCGTTAACACAACAATATCAAGTCCCATTTTTTTTGCTGTTTCGGTATCTGAAACAATTCCTTTAGTGGTACCTGATCCGGAAATAGCCACCCAAGTATCTCCTTTTTGAATCGAAGGAGTGATCGTTTCACCCATTACATAATCGGTGTAACCGATATGCATCAAACGCATCGCAAAGCCCTTCGCTTGAAATCCACTGCGACCCGCTCCAATTACAAAGATTCGCTTATTTTTTTGAAACAGTGGCAAGGCCTGTTCCAGTTCCGTTTCATCAACTAGCTCCATTACTTGATTGATTTCTTGTATGATTGTTTCGATTGTTTTCATTTGTGAACAGCTCCCATGAATTCATTTACTGCTTTCAGCGGGTTTTCCGCTTTAGTGATTTTTGATCCGACAATGACAACTTCAATTAATCCTTGATCTGCTAACAACCCCGCCTGTGTCAAATCGATTCCGCCTGCGATCGCCAAGCGTTTGATTTCGGGGAATTTTTGGTGAAAAGCTTCGACACTTGCAGTCGCATCAAACGAATCTTTCCGATCAACTGAGTGATGCAAGGCATAGATAGCATTAGGAAATATCTGGATTTTTTTAATTTTTTCATCCGTTACTTCAAGTAAATCGATCATCATTGTTTTATTCTGTTTTTCGGCGACTTCATAGCAAACATTCAAAGTATCAATTGAGGCTGCGCCCATCACAGTTACAATGTCTCCACCGTGACGAAAAGCTTGATTAAATTCATACGCGCCTTCATCGATGGTCTTACTGTCTACAAGTAAATCGGTCTTGGTCAAAACTGTTCTTAATTTCTCGATAGCTAGATTGCCATAATCCTTAACTAAGGAGGTTCCCATTTCTAAAATGTCTGTTTTACCATCTAGTTGTTCGGCTAACGCAACCGCCTCTTCCAATGATACACGGTCAATTGCTGCTTGTAATCTCATGCTTCCACTTCCTGTTGTTGTAAAAATTCTTCTAATTCTTGCGGAGTTGGATATCCATCGTTATCTCCAGGGGATTGAACTGCCATCGCCCCAATGGCATTAGCACGAATAACCGCTTGTTTTAAAGATTTCCCTTCGATCAAGCCAGTGATCAACCCAACTGCAAAGCCATCGCCAGCACCGACGGTATCTACAACTTCCGCTACTTTAAACCCTGGTACAGTAAAGGAAGTACCATCCTTTTGTTTTACATAAGCCCCTTCAGTTCCTAACTTGACGATCACTGTTTTCGTTACTTCTCCATTGTTCAAATAGAAGTCAGCAATTGCTTCCGGATCACGACTGCCCATCAAAATTTCACCCTCATTGATTCCTGGAAGGACAATTTCAGCATGTGATGCTAAATCATTGATCGTTTCCACCATCTCTTCCTGACTCGCCCAAAGCTGCGGACGAAGATTAGGATCAAAGGTTGTACGGATATTGTTCTTTTCTAATAAATGAATCAAATAGCGGAAGGCTTCTTGGGCCTCAGCTGAAATAGCTGGAAAAATTCCGGATAAGTGGGCCATTTTCACCTCTGAAAAGTCAATTTTATCTAGTATTTCTTGATCAAAATGGGCGGCAGCCGAACCCTTGCGGAAGTAAAAAATACTTGGGTCTCCTTGACTAACGCGATCCTTTAATTGAAAAGCTGTCCAAAAGTCAGCCGTTTCAGAAATATAATCTGTCCCAATTTTATTTTCATGCAGGCGATCAATAATAAACTCGCCAAAGGGATCTTTCCCGACTTGTGTAATGTATTCACTGCTATGACCTAAACGAGAAACGCCGACAGCGACATTAACCTCCGCTCCTGCTAAAAATTTTTGAAAATGACAAGCATCCTTTAAGGATTTGTCGACTTCCTCAGATCCGAACAATGCAATTGGCTCACCAATAGTTAAAAACTCACTCATGTTAATTACTCCTTTTTTAGTTATTTTTTAACAGCTTACTATTAAAACTAATTTGCAACTAAAATTCATTGATTTCCTTTAAAGTAAGATATAGGCAACAATCAAATTCAAAACAGTTGCTGCCCACGCCCATGGCAGTCCTGTCATTAAGAACGTTTTAGTATCCAAACCGGCATATTGTACAGACCATAAATTCCATGATTGAGTAATACAAGCTGAGACACCCATCATAGATGGTACGACTAACAGACCGTATAAGAAATATTGGTCAAACATTCCCGTTCCAACTAAAATTGCTGCAGTTGCAGCACCAGCACCATAGAGCATTAGTGGGCCACGGAAATAAGAAAGCGGTGCGATAATCGCTACGATAATAATTAAGACAAGCTTGCTGCTTGGTATGACTTCTTGAAAGACACTCGTAAAACCTGACATTGCATGCACTGCTGCCGATTGAAACATAGTTAAGACAAACAACATAATCAATAAACCAGCAATATCGCTAATCGCATGTTTAGCCGTCTCATTCATCATCGTCACAAATTTGCTGTAGCGTTTCATATTACCTGTCGCAGCAAAAGCAATGATGGTCGAAAGCAAAAGGGCTGGTACAGCGTCCCATTTAGCAAAAATACTTAAGGCTACAGGCATAACTGGCAATACATACGTCCAAATCGGAACTTCCACTACCTCTTCTTTCAAATCGCTTTCGACAATTTCAGGTTTGCCGTTTCGAATTTTCTTCGCGTTAAACAAAATGAACAGTATCAGAATCACCATTTGCACACCCATCGCCACAAAACCGAAGCGTTGGTAATGAGGGCCCCATGCTACTTTCGGAAAGAACACTTGAAATTGTACAAACAGCACATTATTGACATACATTGCGGCACCAATAGCAATCGTAAAAACGGAAACAGCAATATTTTTTGGTACCCCAATCGAAAACATAATTGGAAACAGAATGACTCCAACCGCAATAGCCGATCCAACTCCATAAGAGCTTGTAAAGATTAAAGCGATTACAAGAGTGATCAAAACAGTGGCTAAGACAGGACTTTTCTTTCCGACTTTTTCAGTGCGACGACTAATACTTCCTGCGATTCCAGTATCAACTAACACTCGTCCAAACCAGGAACCAAAGATAATATACGCAGCCGTTTTTCCATAATTTAAAACAGGCTCGGTAAAGATTTCTTTTACAGCTATGTTAAACGGCACCATTCCGATGATCGTCCATAAGATTGCCATTACGAAGAACCCAACAGTCAAGTTACCGCCCTTCATCGCATAGAGTACAAAAATAATGAAAGTTACGGCTAATAATATTCCTGTTATCGCGCTACCCATGTTCCTTCACCTCCTAATATTTGTTTAGCTCACTTAAGATGCGCTGGTATTTTGAAATTGGTTTTGCATGATCTTCAACAAAGAAATCATTTTCCAAATGATTGAATTTTTGGATCAAATAATAACCAGTCAGATAAGCAGCTAAAGCTTCTTTTGCCGCTACCTCCATATCTTCCTTATCTATTTCAGGTCGATGAATCGTTTCCATAAAATGATAAGCAAATGTTTCTGGATCGATTTTTGTTTGTTGTTCAGTCATTAGAATTCACTCTCCAATAATTCTTTGGCTTCTAAAATTTCGTCATTTGCGGTTGTAGGATACTCGATTGCAACCGGTACATCCTGAGGTAGTATTTGTAAAACTTTACGCCAATCAATATCACCATGATCAAGTCCAATTGCTTGTGGCTGTCCCTTTTCAACTTCTACATCCTTTACATGAATATAGCGAACATAGTCTTTTAATAATTCTGCAGCTTTTATTTCATCCTCACCAACAAACCGCCAGTTACCAAGGTCATAAACGTAACCAATTGATAAATCAGTATTTTTAATAGCATTCATAAAAGTATTGATAGCACTAATCGTTCCCGAAGTTTGAGTTTGATCATTTTCAATTGAGATAGCAACTCCAGAATCAACAAGCGTTTTCAATTCTTTTTCATGAAGTTCTCCATTAAAATCGCCAATATTCCATTTGATATGCTGAACATTCATTTGTTTAGCTTCAATCAAATATTGTTGCAACTTAGGATTGAGTTCTCCATTCACATAGACCTCATCAGGAACACTGTAAAATAACTTCAAATCCAATCGTTCTGCCTCTGATTGGATAACAGGAATCTCTTTTTTAATATCTTTAAAGTACTCTCTCCGAATCTCAACTTGGGTAAAACCTAAATCAGATATTTCCTGTAATAAATCGCTTTGTAAAGCACCATTAGCTACTCTATCTGCATAAACTAAAAAATTAAGCACAAGCTTTTTATCTCTCATAAAATCGCGTCCTTTCAGTTAGTTAACCGGTTTCTATATTTGTATAGTAAACCGGTTTCCAAAAAATGTCAACGATTTCAAAATTAAAAAACATCTGCCTTACAGCAAAATAAATAAGCCTTGTTTAGTAACCGGTTTCCAAACAAGGCTTATCTGTTAAGATTTATTTTATAAAATAACTTCGATTATACTGACTTCCGCCAACGAACAGTTGAAGGTACGATTATTTCTTGAACCTCTTCTGATTTCGTCGTCATTTTTTGCAATAATTGCTCGGCTACAACTTCACCAATCTTTTTTGAAGGCTGTTCCACACTGGTGATTCCAGGACCGACAAGTTCTGTTAAATTCCAATCATCGAATCCAGTCACGCCTACTTTTTCTGGAATGGCGATTTCTTGGTGAATCAACCACGTCAAGACATCCATCAGCATTCGACCGTTGGAAGCAAACAGCAAAGTCTGTAAATCCTCTTCAAGAATAGTTGATAAACTATCACTGATTTGCTCTTCCTGACTAATTTCGATCAGTTGGCATTGCTTTCCTGCTTCCTTTACCACTTGATCGACTGTTTCGTAGCGTAATTGTCGAGTGCTGACGTCTTTAATCGGTTCACTGATGACAACTACCTGTTCATAGCCCTTTGCCAACGCTTTTACCAATACCTCTCTTGTCGCAGCACGATTATTGGTCAACACAGAGGTCCATTGCACTGGATCCGTTTGCCTATCCACCAATAGCAGTGGAATGTTACGCTCTGAAATAAATGTATAATTTGCCGATTGTCTTGAAGAAGGCTGTAAAATAATTCCTTCAACACTTTGATCTAACAGCTTTTCCAATAGTTCTTTTTCCTGAGTGATTGAGTTTGCCGCATCCATGATAATCATTTGATACCCGCTTTTTTCTAAAACCTCTCCGATTCCCTTCAAAAGTAATGAAGAAAACATATTAGAAATATCCGCTACTACGACTCCAATCAAATAGCTATGTTTTGATTTCAACGCTTGGGCCTGTTTGCTAGGCCGATAGTTTAAGCGTTCAATCACCTCTGCGATTCTTTCTTTTGTCTCCTTCGACATATTACCGTAATTTTTATTTAAAAAGCGCGAGATCGTTGTTTTCGAAACACCCGCTTCTTCAGCAACTTCTTTAATTGTAATCTTCTTCATCTTGTCTTCTCCAACTATCTTTTTTATCATTGTAGCGAATTTCCAAGCGATTGGAAAGACAACAACTTAGCTTCTCTCCTAAAGCGAATCCGGCGGTTCATTTCCTTACATTCTCAATGCATCTTTGCTTTTATCCAAAACAAGCATAGTTTCTCTATTTGGTCTTGTAAAGATCACATTGTAATCTTGCTCACCTAGATTGGTATTGGGTTCGAAGGCTAATTGTTCTCTATCCAAAAAAAATTGAGCATTGATTCCCGGTTTATTTCCCCGCGCATCAATCCTGACCCACTTTTCCAATATCTCGAAATAAACAGCATTTAACGCATGAATACAATAGCGCTTTTCTTCATCATCAAAGAGCCGCAACTTTTGATAGCAATAACCTGTAGGAATACCCACGTTTCGCAATAATCCTGTTAGCAGATTTGCCTTGGCATAACAAATTCCGTGTCCACTCCTCAGTACCTCGACAGAAGTTTTGGTTACCTCATCTGCTTGGATATCCCAAGAATGATCGATCTGATCTCTGACATATAGAAAGGCTCTTTGAATGATTTCTATTTCATTTTTAGTATTGTTAAAGAGCTTCTGACTTAATCTTTTCAGTAAAGGGTGAGACAAACATATCTCTGGTAAATCCTGTAAGTAATCTTCACGCTTATTTGATTCTACTCTCATGTAAGTCCTCCTCAAAATTATAGGTTTCATCAATCAATAAATAATTACAGGCATATTTTTTACACATCGCTAGATTTTCACTGTTGGTTTTAATCAAATCTTCCATCGTCAAATCCGAATCATCCAGCCTTTTTTCAATGGTATTTGCATACTTTTTAATATCAGAAAAGTGAGTCTCAATATAGTTTTTCGTCATAATCAAACAGTAATAACTAATCTGATCCAAATATTCTTCAGAAAAAGACTGTTTCCAATTAAAGGGAACATATATGCCTTCAGTGATTAAATTTTGTTCGTTTTCAATCGCTGTTTTAATGATTTCTTTTAAAATATTCCACAGATAAAATGTAAGTTCTTCATCATCCGCTGGAGTTAAATCTATTTCGCCACTTCGGATCAAGCCCATCTTCAGATGATCAATTGACAAATAAGGATAATGATAGGTCTCCAATAATCTTTGTGCTAAAACTGTCTTACCCGTATGAGTCGCTCCCGTGATGATTACAATCATTTTCCACATTCCTTTCATTAAATCATTGCTGATTAAAAATTTGAGCTGATGTTTCTTTAACTTTCTTTTATACTAATTGTAAAAGAAAATATTTAAAGTTTTAGTTTCGATTTTTTACAGAGTAATTACTAGCTCTGAAATATATTACGAGGAGTGTTCGCATGAAAAATTATCGAGTAGCTTTTTTTGATATTGATGGTACCCTGGCCGATAACAACTTACCTCATGGTTTGTCCTTTGAAAAACGAATTCCCGATTCTGCAAAGCTGGCTTTACGCAGATTAAAAGAAAACCAGATCGAACCCGTGATTGCTTCCGGTCGGCATTATGGTACTTTAGCTGAAATGGCCGATAAATTAGGCGTGGACAGCATTATTTCATCCAATGGAAATTGTGTACATTATCAAGGAACAATGATTCATCAAAATGTAATCCCTCAACCGCTATTAGCAGAGCTCTTAGATCATTTAGAAAAGCTGAATATAGAATGTTTAATCGAAACTCCTCATGAATTGTATTGCTTCGAGACAAATCAATATATAGGAGACCCTTCCTCTAAAAAGACCTTGCTGAAAAAAACAGATCCGCTCCCGAAAAATGTCATCCAATTGATCGTTCCTTGGAGTGAGAAAACAGAGTTCAAATTAGGGATAGATTCCCCGCTTATCGCAGAAAAGGTCGCTCCAGTTGCGGCTAATATCCATTTGAAAACTGGGACAAAGGCAGAAGGAATTCATAAAATCTGTGACTCAATGAAGATCACGGCCAAACAAGCACTAGCCTTCGGTGATGAAGAAAATGACTTTACCATGTTTGATGCTGTAGGGTTTCCTGTTGCCATGGGAAATGCTGCGCCAGCTCTAAAAGAAAAAGCCGCTTATGTGACAACTGCTGTAAATGACGATGGTATTTGGAAAGCTTGTGTTGACTTAGGATTGATTACAGAATAGAAAACATCCGCCAGAAGAAGATTCTGACGGATGTTTTTAGCGCTCAGTAATATTTTGATATTCACGGTCTTCGGAAACTTCCATATAAGCAGGCCGAATGATTTTTTGAACATTAATCAGCTCTTCGATACGGTGTGCTGACCAACCAACGATTCGCGCGATCGCAAACATCGGTGTATACAATTCTTGGGGTAAATCCAACATGTGATAAACAAAACCACTAAAGAAATCAATATTGGCACTGACTCCCTTGTAAACTTTACGTCTTTCAGAAATGATTTCAGGGGCCAAACGCTCCACTTTACGATATAAGTTAAATTCAGCAGAGGCTTCAGATCCCTTTTCTGCCGCTAATTTTTCCACATATCTTTTAAAAATTTCAGCCCGCGGATCAGACTCAGCATAAATCGCATGACCCATACCGTAGATTAGTCCTTGTTTATCAAAGGCTTCCTTATTTAAAATCTTTTCTAAATAATCTCGAATTTCGTTCTCATCTTCACAATCATTTACGTTCTCTTTTAAGTCCTCCATCATTTGGGTCACCTTAATGTTGGCCCCACCATGCTTAGGTCCCTTTAATGAGCCTAAGGCCGCTGCGATTGTTGAATAAGTATCTGTGCCGCTAGAAGTAACGACTCGAGTTGTGAAAGTCGAGTTGTTCCCTCCGCCGTGTTCCATATGTAACACCAATGCCATATCTAATGTTTGGGCTTCTTGGCTGGTATATTTTTTATCTGGACGCAGCATTGTCAAAATAGCCTCTGCAGTACTCAAGTTTTCATCCGGACGATGGATGTACATGCTATCGCCCTTACTGTAGTGATTGTAAGCATGGTAAGAATAGACAGCAATCATTGGAAACGTTGCGATCAACGATAAACTTTGATCTAAAACATTCTCAATACTGATATCATCCGTTTTATCATCGTAACATCCCAATGTTAGGACACTCCGAGAAATCATATTCATGATATTATGTGACGGCGCCTTCATAATAACATCACGTACAAAGTTGGTGGGAAGTGTTCGTCTTTTGCCAATTAAAGCTTTAAATTCAGCTAGTTCAACTTCGGTTGGTAAAGTACCAAATAATAACAGATAACTCACTTCTTCAAAGCCCAGACGCTCTTCTGAAACAAAGCCATTAACCAATTCATTAATATCAATTCCGCGATAACGCAATTCACCATATTTGGAAATAACCTTATCACCGGACATGATTTGCGGATGAATCGTGGAGATATTGGTCAAACCAGCCAAAACTCCCTTACCGTCTAGATCGCGTAATCCTCTTTTTACATTATGTTTCTTATATAAAGAAGCATCTAAATAGTCCTCTTTTCGGCATACCTCGGCCATTTGGTTCAAATCTAACATCATTATGTCCTCCTAACCTTATTTAATTTAACAATCGGGTTAAGAAACATTATAACACCATTGGCGTAAAATGAAATACTTTTAATAATTTCATTTACTTTCTTTTTCTTTATTCGTATAATAAACCCAACTGATTTTAAACGATAACGTACTTAGGAGGGATTTGGGATTGAATTGGAAAAAAGAACTTTTTATCAAAAACGAACATTATACATACTTTGATCTTTCGGCTATTGTCAATACGTATCAAAAAAATATCGCTGATTATCCATTCAGCATTCGAGTACTTTTAGAAAGCTTAGCACGACATCAGGAGCTCGCTGATTTAGAGAATTTGATCACCTTTGACGCGAAACAACCATCAGGAGTGGTACCTTTTCGACCATCAAGAGTCGTTCTACAAGACTTTACAGGTGTCCCCGCAGTGGTTGATCTCGCTGCGATGCGTGATGCTGTCGTAAAGCTTGGCGGTGATCCAAAGCTCATTAACCCGGAAATTCCGGTAACTTTAGTTGTAGATCATTCTGTTCAAGTCGATTGTGCCGGCACCTCAGAAAGCTTGGCTTACAACACGGAGAAAGAATTTGAACGAAATCACGAACGTTATCAATTTCTAAAATGGGCGCAGCAAGCGTTTGACAATTTCGAAGTTGTTCCTCCAGAAACAGGAATCATTCATCAAGTCAATTTGGAATATTTATCTGATGTCATTTTGAAGAATGATGAAAATCTGCTGTTTCCTGACTCATTAGAAGGGACAGATTCTCATACAACGATGATCAACGGTCTAGGCGTACTTGGTTGGGGTGTCGGCGGTATTGAAGCTGAAGCTGCAATCTTAGGAGAAGCCTCCTATTTTCCAACGCCTGAAGTAATCGGGGTAGAGCTGACTGGCACATTGAATCCAGGAGCAACAGCAACAGATTTAGCTCTTTACCTAACTGAACTTTTACGTAATGAAAAAGTTGTTGGTAAATTTGTTGAGTATTTCGGAACTGGTTACAAAACTTTAAGTCTTTCTGACCGTGCAACAATTGCTAATATGGCGCCTGAATACGGTGCAACCTGCGGCTTCTGCCCAATCGACGAAGAAACACTGAACTATCTACGTTTAACTGGTCGTTCAGAAGAACAGATCGCGTTAGTTGAAGCCTACGCGAAACAAAATAAACTCTTTTACGATGGATCTGAAACACCTATCTATACACGTGTGATTCAATTAGATCTATCAATTGTTCAATCTTCTGTTGCAGGTCCAAAACGACCACAGGATCGGATTCAATTAGCAGAAGTGGCAGAAAATTTCCAAACTTCTTTAACTAATCCAAGTGGGCCTAAAGGATTTGGTTTGGATTCTGATGAAATAGATCGCAGAGTAACTATCCAAGGAACAAACAATACAATTGAAACTGGTGATTTAACCTTGGCTGCAATCACTAGTTGTACCAACACGAGCAATCCTTCTGTCATGGTAGCTGCTGGCCTACTGGCTAAAAAGGCTGTATCCCTTGGATTGAAGGTTCCAGAAACAATTAAAACTTCGTTAGCGCCTGGCTCAAAAATTGTGACCCAATATTTAGAAAAAGGCAACTTGTTAGAGCCGTTAGCTGAATTAGGATTTGATATCGTTGGTTATGGATGTACGACTTGTATCGGCAATTCTGGTCCTTTAGCAGAGGAGATTGAAACGACCTTAAAAGATAGTGAACTGGTAGTTTCAGCAGTTCTATCAGGGAACAGAAATTTTGAAGGCCGGATTCATCCATTAATTAAGGCAAATTACTTAGCCTCTCCTCCTTTAGTGATCGCCTACGCTCTAGCCGGTACGATTAAAAAGGATTTAACAAAAGAAGCATTGGCTACAGTCGCTGGTAAAGACATTTATTTAAAAGATTTATGGCCTACACAAGAAGAAGTGAATGACTATATCAATGATTTCTTAAATCCAGATGATTTCCGTAAGGCGTACAAGAACGTCTATCAATCCAATGAACGCTGGAATCAGATCGAAACCTCAGAGGGTGATTGTTACGAGTGGGACGATGCATCAACATACATTGCCAATCCACCGTTCTTCACAAATCTTGGACAAGAAGCAGACGAGACAAATCCATTAAACAATTTACGTGTCTTAGCCAAATTTGGTGACTCTGTAACAACTGACCATATTTCTCCAGCCGGAAATATCGGCCTTCAATCTCCTGCTGGTAAATACTTGAAAGATCGCGGTTTATCGTATAAAGATTTCAATTCCTTTGGTTCTAGACGAGGCAACCACGAAGTAATGATGCGGGGAACTTTTGGAAATATTCGAATTCAAAACCAATTAACTCCGGAAACAACTGGTGGGTACACAAAACTGGCGACAACTGGTGAAGAGCTATCCATTTACGATGCAGCAATGCAATACCAAAAAGAACAGATTGGTACATTGATTCTTACAGGAAAAGACTACGGGATGGGTTCTTCTCGAGACTGGGCAGCTAAAGGAACGAATCTTTTAGGTGTCAAAGCAGTTTTAGCAGAAAGCTACGAACGAATCCATCGCAGTAACCTAGTGATGATGGGCGTGATTCCGTTTGAATACCTTCCTGGAGAAACCGCTGAATCACTTGGTTTGACTGGCTTGGAAAGCTACAGCTTCGAATTTCCAACGGAACCGGCAATCAATCAAATCATTGATGTGACTGCCAGTGGTGAAAAGGATATCCACTTCCAGGCAAAATTGCGCTTTGATTCCGAAGCTGATATTGCTTATTGGAAGAATCAGGGAATTTTACCGCTAGTGATAAACAAAAAAATGCAAAAGGAGCAGGCATAATGACGAACACTTTGACTCCAATTATTCCATATATAGAGGGCGATGGTATCGGACCAGAAATTTGGCAGGCGACAAAAAAGGTTGTTGATGCGGCCGTTTCTTCTGCTTACTCAAATGATCGAAAAATTGAATGGCTTGAGATTCTTGCGGGTGAAAAAGCGTTTAACCAAACAGGTACCTGGCTTCCCGATGAAACATTAGAGGCAATCAAACAACATAAAATTGCTATTAAAGGACCGTTGACAACACCAATCGGGGAAGGGTTCCGTTCTCTAAATGTAACCTTGCGTCAAGAATTAGATCTATACGCCTGTGTAAGACCTGTCCGCTATTTTAGTGGGGTTCCTTCACCTTTAAAGGAACCTGAAAAAACGGATATGACGATCTTTCGAGAAAATACGGAGGACGTTTATGCTGGAATTGAGTTTGCTAATAATTCTGCCGAGGTCAAACAGCTTTTAGACTTTTTAGCAGAACAATTAGCCGTTACTAAAGTTCGTTTTCCAGACACCAGTTCGTTAGGGATTAAACCTATCTCTCAAGAAGGCAGTGAGCGTTTAATTGCGGCTGCTCTAGATTACGCCATCCAGCAAGGAAAAAAACGGGTCACCCTTGTTCATAAGGGAAATATTATGAAATTTACTGAAGGCGGCTTTAAAAATTGGGGTTATGATTTAATTGAAAAGAACTATCCTCAGGCTTTTACGATGAATCAGTACAAAGAAATCACTGCTGAATCCGGTACTGAAAAAGCGAATGAAGCATTAGAAAAAGCGAAAAATGCAGGGAAAATTATTGTGGATGACGTAATTGCTGATAACTTCCTGCAACAAATTCTGCTTTATCCAGAAAAATACCAAGTAGTCGCAACAACTAACTTGAATGGTGATTATATTTCTGATGCTTTAGCTGCACAAGTTGGCGGGATCGGCATTTCTCCAGGCGCAAATATCAATTACAAAACAGGACATGCGATTTTTGAGGCTACCCATGGAACCGCACCTGATATTGCTGGTAAAGGCTGGGCTAATCCTTGTTCATTACTACTCTCCGCATCAATGATGTTGGATCATCTTGGCTGGTTTGAGGCCAGCGAAAAAATTATGGCTGCCATTGAAAAAGCGTTGCAGAACAATCAGATGACACACGATTTTGCACAGATGATTGATATCGAAGAGTTATCTACTTCAGAGTTTGCTGAGTATCTAATCAAAACAATTGAAAAAACTAATTAACTAGTAAATCCCATGGAATAGCCTTCCATGGGATTTTAAGTGCGTATTCCAATCATTAAGTTCTTAATTAATAAGCAAAAACTATTTTTTTGAAAAAAACTAAAAAATATGGCTATGTTATTCAATAATTGTAAATCTTATTTACCTAAAAAATTGACACAAAAAATCACTCAGAGATATTCTCGGAGTGATTTTTTAAACAGGACGGTCCGTTAACTAAAGAAACATTCTTTGGAAACAATTCCTGCTACTTCACTGTATTTAATTAATACTTGCCCATTTACTTGGTCAATCTTATCTGCATCCAATCCGTAAAAACGTTCAACGTTCACAATGCATCCATTATTTTCTTTACGAATTACTTCTCCGATGATCGGCCGAGCAAAATCAGTTTTACGGCATTCATAGCTTTCTCCAACAATAATCGCTTCTTTATTCATTCAACCACCTCATTAATGTTTTATACTACACTTATATAGTAGCATTAAGCGAAGTAAAATACCACATTAAGGGTGTTATTTATCAAATAACCATCTTTTTAGATAAAAATTAAAAATTTTAGTTCAAATTTTCCAGTAATAATGAGACGTATTGTTCCAAGTAAAATTGATCAATTTGATCGTACATAGCTATCTCGGAACTATCTAAATCCAATACGCCTATCAATTGTTCCCCCTTCTTCATTGGAACAACAATTTCTGATCGTGCGGCTGAATCACAAGCAATATAATTTTTGTGCTCCAGTACATTTTCGACAATTAATGTTTGGTTTTTCTCAGCCGCTTCCCCACATACACCTTTCCCCATTGCGATATGAACACACGAAACATTTCCTTGAAATGGGCCCAAGATTAATTCATCGTTTCTAAAAAGGTAATACCCTGCAAAAACTGTCTCTTGTAATGTCTGATTTAATAAGGCAGATGAATTAGCCAAATTAGCTATCAAATCCGTTTCACCTTCTAATAATGCTTTTTGTTGCATCAACATTAATTTATAAGCCTCTTCTTTTGCTTCTTGATTTTTCCAACCCATGCGGATTCCTCCCAATTTAAATACGTAATAAGTGTATCAATTTCTCCAGATTGAGTATATAGAGTATTAATAACTTTCGGTTTATTCTACCGTAACTCTTTGAAATTCTCCATTGATTAAAATATAAGTGATCACAGACAAAAATAGTATTCAAATCATTAAAAGAGCGGCTTGTCAAGCGTTTTCACGATTAATTCCTCGTTGAAATATTTCATTATCGTTACAATCTATACGGTTACATAAAAATTCAAATACTTTAAACTTTTTCTTCATAGTTTCTTATATAATTGAACCCGAAAGCTGAAAAAAGTGAGGGAATCCATTGATTAAGTTGAAAAAATATACGGCACTAACTTTATGTGCCTTAACACTAACCACTACCCCATTAAGCGCATTAGCAGATGAGTACGATCAAAAAATTGCTGATCAAGATAAAAAAATCTCTGATTTACAACAAACTGAGCAATCTGCTGAGGATCAAAAAGCAGCATTAGAGCAGCAAGTTGCTGCCGTGGAACAAGAAGTGAATGCTGTTTTAAAAGAAAAGACAAATGAGGAAAAGAAATTAAGCGATTTAACAGCAAAGATTGCTACCCTTCAAGAAAAAATTCAAAAACGGGAAGAACAAATCAGAAATCAAGCTCGCGATGTTCAAACGAAACAGGATTCTGGTTCAATCGTTGATGCAGTGATCAATTCTAAATCACTTGGTGAAGCGGTTAAAAAGACAATGGCTGTCTCTACTATCTTAACAGCAAGCAAAAACATTATGGAACAACAAACCAAAGATAAAGCTGAGCTTGAAAAGCTTGAAAAAGAAGCCGAACAACGTCTTCAAGTGATCAACAAGAAAACAACGGAACTAAAAGCCAAACAAGAGCAATTAGTTCAAACAAAATTGGATCAGCAAGTGAAAATTAATGAAATCCAAGCAAGTATCGCGACTGAAAAAGATCAAAAAGATAAATTTGAAAAACAAAAAGAAGATGCCGAAAAGAAACGTCAAGCGGCTTTGAAAGCTTTAGAGGAACAACGCAAAAAAGAAGAAGAAGCTCGTGAAAAAGCACAAGCTGAAGCAGAAAAACAAGCGAAGAAAGCGGCAGAAGAAGCTCAAGAAGCAGCAGAAGAAGCGGAGAAACAGGCTGCTGAGGCTGAAACAGCCAAGCAAAAACAAGAAGCGGAAATTGCTCAGTTAGAAGCTCAAAAACAAGAACAAGAAGCGAAACAGCAACAGGAACAGGCTCAAACAGTTACCGATGCAGGTGCTAGTCAGGTGACAACCAATCCGACGACCTCAACATCGAATACCTCTAAGCCTGCGGCTACTAGCAGTGGTTGGGCCTCTCCATTATCAATTGGGTTAGTCGTTACAAGTCCATTTGGTCCACGCCAAGATCCAACAGGCGCATCTGGTACACAACACGACGGCATTGATTTTGCTGGTTCTGCCGGCACTCCAATCATGGCTTCTAAAGGTGGAACAGTCGTTGAAGCTGGTTTCCATTGGTCAGCTGGGAATCATGTAGTGATTCAGCATCCAGATGGCTACTACTCTTACTACATGCACATGGTTTCTGCACCAAGTGTTGGTGTTGGTTCATCAGTCAGTGCTGGTCAAGTATTAGGCGGTATGGGAACAACGGGTAATTCAACAGGCGTTCATTTACACTTTGGGGTTTCAACAGCGTTATGGTCAGGCTTTGTAAACCCTGCCTCACTATTAGGAATTTAATAAACGATTCAAAAAATGCAGAACAACAATCAGAATATCTCTGATCATTGTTCTGCATTTTTTATTTTATGGAAAAAGGTGATGAATATGACGATTGATGAGATTCTGATTTATTTAAAAGAAGCGGCATCAGAGAAATTTAGGAAGAATATCATCAAACTCGGAATTCCGGCTGAACAAACACTTGGGGTTTCAACTGCTGAATTACGTAAGTTCGCTCGAAAAATTCCAAAAGAAAAAGATTTCTTAATGCAGCTATGGCAAACCAATTACCATGAATGTAGAATACTTACCGTGTTAGCACTAAAGCCTAAAGACTGTAATGATCAAGACATCAACTATTTAATGGATGGCATCATTTCTTGGGATCTCTGTGATTTGTTGTGTAAAAATATTCTGATTAAACAAAAAGACTTCGATCATTTCATTCAAAGTTGGATAAATTCTGACAAATTGTATTTCAAACGAGCGGCTTTTACATTGATTGCAAGCACCTCAACACATGCCTCCCTTACAATCGCTGAAATAAAAAACTATTTAGAGTTGATTGAGAGCTATTCAGATGATGAACGTTTGTTAGTGAAAAAGGCCGCCTCTTGGGCTTTGAGAGAACTTGGCAAAACCAATTTAGAAGCCAAAGAGTTAGCGATTAATACTGCCGAGACAATGCAAAGACAAACATCTAAACCACAGCAGTGGATCGCTAAGGATGCCCTGAAAGAATTGACCGTTTTAGTTCAAGCCCCTGGTCGCTCTCGCCTGATCTCAGCAAAATCGAAAATGGGAAAGAATGCGTAAAAAAGACAGAAGCAAAATGATATGCTCTCCCTAAACAAGGGTAGCATATCATTTTTTTGCTTCTGACTTTTTACTATTCTGCTTCTTCAATATCTTTTGAGATTTCGTCCAATTTGATCTCATTTGAGAGATAATCTGCATTCTCGGTTGGAAAATGTTGTCGGAATTCGGCTAATTCCATAAGATCAACCGTTCCATCTGACAACTTAAAGTCCAATACGTGACCGCCAAATTTCCGATCATCGCTAATGAAATGTAAATGGAATCCAGCAGCAGCGGCACCGTGAAATAATCTTGGTGTAAAGAAACCGACAATCGTTCCAGAAATATTATCGGCCTCAAATTCTGGTTGATTGCGCGCAATTTCAACGAAACGCGGATATGGTTTTTCTTGTTTTGGCGCGACCCGCACATGCATATGTTTAAACTTGCCATTTATTTTGACAGCCGCAAATAAATTGTGGCTGATTTTTTCTAAAATGTCCTCTTTTACAACATCATCAGAAACGTTCATTAAAGTAAATCGTTCATCTGATTCAAAATTAGTGACTGCTGCATAAGGTGTTAACTCATCACCAACTAATTGATTGATTTTTCCTGTTTCATCAGCGTGGTAAATGACACCATCTAGGAAAATGACTTCACCGTTGGAGCCTTCTAATGTTCCCAAACCAAAATCACCGTAATTTGATAAAGTACCGATTTTTTCGGTTCCATCCATTAAATCTTGCATCAAACCACCCAGTGTTCCATGCTGATAGATATAGCTTTTTGTTTTCACTGTCATGAGTAATCCCCTTCTTTTGTTTTATTTCACAGATATTCACTAAGAAGGTCTAATAGAATTGATCAGGTAAAATTGTTTTACCTAATTCCTTATTATCTGAATAATCAATCGGAATATCGATGATTACCGGCCCTTCTGTGGCTAGCCCCTCTTGAATGGCTGTTTCTAATTCTGCTTTTGATGTTGCACGTAATCCTTTTGCTCCAAAAGCCTCTGCATATTTCACAAAATCCACAGGCCCAAAATGTACACCTGAAGAACGATCGTATTTCATTTCTTCCTGAAATTCAACCATGTTGTAGCTACCATCATTCCAAATTAAGTGGATAATTTTTTGCTTCAAGCGAACAGCTGTTTCTAATTCTTGCGCTGAGAATAAGAAGCCGCCATCTCCGGAAACTGAGAATATTTGAGTATTTGGACGTACTAGTGCAGAAGAAATTGCCCATGGCAAAGCTACCCCTAATGTTTGCATCCCGTTACTGAATAGCAGATGACGTGGTTCATAGCTACGAAAGTGACGAGCCATCCAAATATAGTGACTACCGACATCCACGGTTACAGTCATTTCATCTGTTACATTTTGTTGCAGTGTATCAATGACTTCTAAGGGATGGACGCGACCTTCTGCCGTTTCACTTTTATGTCTGCCGTTTGTTAGTTTATCTTGCAATGTCGATAAATAATGATCAGCATCCGTTGATAATTGGTAACTATCAATCGAATCACTCAATTTTTCAATCGTTTTGGCGATGCTGCCAATTAACTCAGCTTCTGGCTGCATGTATTGATCGATTTCCATAGGGACTTCATCAATTACTACAATACGTGCATCTTTCTCTGCATTCCAGTTTCTTGCTTCATACTCGATTGGGTCATAGCCAATTGCTAGGACTAAATCACTACGCTTCAGCAGCATATCTCCTGGTTGATTGCGAAATAGTCCAACGCGGCCAAAGAAATGATTCTCTAACTCTCGTGAAATAATTCCCGCCCCTTGGAAGGTTTCAACGACTGGTAAACCAGTTTTTTCAACCAACTTCCGAATCGCAGCTGTTTCTTTTTTTCCGGATGCTCGCATACCGACTAATAATGTTGGTAATTTTGCATCACGAATTCGTTTAGTTAAGTCCGCAATATCTTCCTCTGAGGCCGCACCTAAAATCGGAGCAGATAGTGGCTTAATCGCTTCTCCTTGCACTTCCCCATCCGTTACATCTTGAGGAATAGAGAGAAAACTAGCACCCTTTTTAGCTGTTTTTGCAATTCGAAACGCATTCGCAATATTTTCTGATAAGGTTTCTGGATCTTGAATCTCAGAACTATATTTTGTGATAGGTGCAAACAGTGCTGCATTATCCATACTTTGATGAGTCAACTTTGAAAGGTCAGAACGTTTTACCTGTCCGGCTAAAGCTAAAACTGGATCTCCTTCAGCTGTTGCGGTAACTAAACCTGTTGCTAAATTACTTGCTCCAGGGCCGCTGGTGGCGATCACAACCCCCGGTTCTCCAGTCAAACGACCAATTGCTTGAGCCATAAACGCTGCGTTTTGTTCATGACGAGCTAAAATTAGTTGTGGTCCGTGATCCTCTAATGTATCAAAGACGCCATCAATCTTGGCACCAGGAATCCCAAAAATAAATGGAACATTATGATTTTCTAAACTACTTACAATGATTTCTGAACCCTTCTTACTCACTGTATTACATCTCCTTAAAATCTGTATCAATTATATTTGATAATATAGCACCATTTCATTTATTTATCAACAATGAAACATCAACAGAAGTTGTTTTATCAGAAAAGCACTGAAATTTTCATTATTCTTGATTTTTTTGTTTGAAAACGAAAAATGAACGATCATGCTCATTCAAAAAGACAAGCATCATCGTTCGTTTGTTAAAGTGAAAATATTTTTTAAAAAAGCTTCTACCCTATTCAGAAAAATTGAATTCTGCTCCCCAGTCAAAATTTCCCGAGCGTTCAAAGGATTGCGGCCAATGTGCGCACCACTCAGGCCCTTGAAAGGTTTCTAATACGTCAAAGCTTGCTGTATAAGGCTTGATATCTAAAATTGGACTGTTATCCTCTGCATCCAGATATTCAAGATACACTTTGTTACCTTGGATACTGGTAATTTTTGCTGCCGACAGCGCGATTGGATTTGGTCTAACCGGACCTCTTGTAGCAAAGGTTCCCAGTTCTTCTGGTCCGTTTGTATAGGGCTTGCTGACCGTTGTTCCTCTAAGTTCAGGTATATCTAAATGATGGAACCAATACAAAACATACAAATGACTAAAATCATCCAAACCGATTAATCCGTCTTGATACTCTGGCAATAACTCTAAATAAACACCTGCATCCGTTTGTTTCACTTTGCCGATTTCTTTAATTTCCATGTTGATTCCCCCAATTATTTTTTGAGTCGCGACCTCTAATTAGAAGATAAATCCTCACGTTGCGTGAGAGTCAAGGAAATTAATGGAATTTGTAACTCAGTCAGGTATTCCTCAGGATTTTCTGTATGTTCTGGACCCACATGACAAATTTGTCGCGTGGCTTTTACCATGCTGAATTCAGGATGTTCCTCCAGCCACTTAGCAAATGCTTGATAAGCTTCTGGAAGCTGATGGTAATTTCCTTCGACATACATGATTGCCGCATGCTCCAGTGCAGGAAGCTCTCGCATTTTCAGTGGTGCCTCTGCTACGATATCTGAAATAATCGCTACCTCAACATCTACGCCTTCCTCCAGATATTCCTTATCATGAAAAATTGTTAAATTCTCATCAGGGCTAGTCGGAAAAGCAATTCCTTGTTTTTTTAACAGAGACATAAACTCTTTCCAAAGTAATCCTTCATGATAAAAGCTCTTAATTCTCTTTCTCAAACTGACGATGGAGAAAGCTGGAATTTTCTTGATCGACACTTGGTATTTTCCTTTATGCTGCATCCGTTGAATCATTTGATGGATTTGCTGCTGACGAAATTGATCACGTTGGATTTCTTTTTCAATTTCACGATCTTTTTTTAATAAAGCTGCGGTAAAAATCTTCGGATCTTGTTGAATCAAGCTTTTGATTTCTTTCAAAGAAAACTTTAGCTCCCTCAGTAACACAATCTGGGCTAAAACTTCTAATTGTTTTACTGAGTAATAACGATAACCTGATTCTTCATCAACTACTTGCGGATGAAGCAGATCGATCTCATCATAATGACGCAAGGTTCGAATCGACACCTGACCAAGCTGGGAAAACTCACCAATTTTCAGCAATAAAAACACCTCCATTGCTCATTATACCGATACTTAAGATTGTTATCAGCAAAAATTTATGGGATAATAGATACGAACTCTTGTTCTTCTTTTGTTCTTGTAAATTCAGGAAAAAATGCTCAGGCAAAAGCAAATTAGAATGGATGGTGTACAATGCATTATAAAGAATATAAAACGATTTTATCAGCAAAAAACGGCTTGAATCTCTTTCGCGGCTGTACACATGGCTGCATTTATTGCGATAGCCGCAGTGACTGCTACCAAATCAATCATCCCTTCGAGGACATTGAAGTAAAAGCGAATGCATTAGAGATTTTCGAACATGAGCTGCAAAGACGGCGAAAACCCTGTATGATTGGTACCGGAGCAATGACCGATCCTTACATTCAATTAGAGCCTCGATTAAAAATGACACGTGGAGCTTTGGAATTGATCGACAAGTATGAATTTGGTGTAGCAATCCAAACGAAATCTGCACGAATTTTACGGGATCTCGAATTATTAACATCAATTAATCAAAAAACCAAAGCCGTTGTTGAAATGACTCTGACAACTTATGATGAAGAGATATGCAAAATCTTAGAGCCTTATGTTTCTACTACTAAAGAGCGATATGAAACTTTGCTGAGGTTTAAAGAGGTCGGCGTACCAACTCTTGTTTGGCTCTCCCCTATTTTGCCTTTTATTAACGACAGCGAAGAAAATATTCGCGGTATTTTAGATTATTGTGTTCAAGCCGGAGTCAAGGGGATTCTTTGTTTTGGTTTTGGGGTAACCATGCGTTCAGGAAATCGTGAATATTTCTACGATCAACTAGATAAGCACTTTCCAGGAATGAAGAAAAAGTATCAATTTGCTTTTGGTGATAATTACGTATGTAACAGTCCTAATAATGATCGGTTAATGAGCATTTTCATCGAAACCTGTCAAAAACACAATATCCTTTGGCGAACAGAGGAAGTTTTCGGATATTTACATGAATTTGAAGATAAACGTGAACAGCTTTCACTATTTTAGAAAAATAAGCTAAAACGCTTGCTATGAAACTCGTTTCATAAATTATACTTCCTTTGTAAAGAAAATAAGGAGGAATTTTTATGAATACGTATGTGAAGGTCCAACAAGCTGAAACACAAGAACATTTTATCGTTTCCCTGCATTTTTCCGAAGACCAATTGAGACTTGTACGAAATCGTGGTTTCAAACGTCCAATCATTGAGAATCTTCAAAAAAGTAAAATCAAACATTTACTTATCAACGAAATGTTAGGTTGTCCAATCGTTAGTTTCTTTTATCAGGATCGTCGCTATACATTCTATCAATTCGGTCCTGCTGTCATCGAATATTTAAAGGAAAATTTAGCTGCTTAAACTAAAGAGGTGTTTCTATGGCAAATATCCGCGATATCGCAAAAATTACTGGCTACTCTGTCTCCACAATTTCTCGTGTCATCAACAATCATCCTTACGTTGACGATAAAAAACGAGAAAAAGTACTGAAGGTAATGGCGGAGCTGAATTACGTGCCAAATCGTTCCGCTCAAAATCTGAGCTTTGGTAAAACCAAAAATATCGGTGTGATCCTACCTTTTGTGAACCATGAATATTACGATCAGATGCTCAGCGGTATCATGCAAGCGGCTTTTGACCATGGTTATCAAATCAGTTTGCTACCGACCAACTACGATCAGGAATTAGAGAAACGCTATTTAGCGGAATTTGCGAAACGAGCCTTTGATGGATTAATTGTCACAACTAAGGCGAACTCAATTAAAGAGTTTTTTGACTATTTTAAATACGGACCTATTATTTTTTGCGAAGAAATTCCGAATGCTGATGCCAGCTGTGTTTACATCAATCTGAAGCAATCCACCAAAGAAGCTTTTTCTTATATGAAGGAAAAAGGTATCAAACGTCCTGGAATGACTTTGGGAAGAAGCAAAAATATTAGTCACAACTCAGAGTTTTCTATTCGCAGCGCAAAAGAAATCTATTCGGATTTTGATGAAGCAAATATTTTTTGGGATTGCATCGTTTCAGAAGACGGCATTCAAGCTGCTGAATTTTTTAAAGCTCGAAAAGTTGATGGTATTCTCACATTTGGTGATGAAATTGCCGCAACCATTTTACAGCAGTATAAAACAGATCGGCCTTTCATTATTGGACGAGAAAATCTGCTGATTAGTGAAGTAATGGGCTTTTCTACTCTTGATCATCATTTGGCGGAATGCGGTAAGAAGGCCTTCGAAGCGTTTTATCATAACAAGCACGAAAAGCTCTGTATCTCTCACGATTTTATTAAACGTTAAACCGACTGAGGAAATAGTTCAGTCGGTTTTTTCTTTTCACAAAACGAATGGAAAGGAAGCTTTACATAAAAACGAAAAGGGTTTATACTTATAGTATGGAAAGGAAGCTTTCCCTAAATGAGGTGAAGAAATGAAGAACCGCTTAGAAGAAATGCGCAAAGAACGCGGAATCAAGCAAGAGGAACTCGCTATTTCACTGGAAGTTTCTAGACAAACAATCGGATCATTGGAAAATGGCAGGTACAATCCCTCGATCCTTTTAGCATTTAAGATTGCTCGCTATTTTAATGTCAGTATAGAAGATATTTTCATATATGAGGAGGAGGAAAAATGAAAAAGTCAATGCTTTATACCGGATTTGTTTACTTCTTTGTCGGTATTATGAGCTTGGTTATTGCCTTAACGACCGCATATCCACTCGAGCCTTTACTGTGGGGAATCACAGGAGCCGGAATCGCGCCTGGTGTTCTTTTGATCGCAAAATACTTTTACTGGACGAACCCCGCACGCAGAGCTGACTATGAAGCACGGTTAAAAAACGAAGCGATTCAATTAAATGACGAGCGAAAAATTATGCTTCGAGATAAAAGTGGTCGACTTGCCTATATTGCTATGATGCTTTTACAGTTGGTATTAACCTTCGTTTTTTCCATTTTGAGCATCCTTGAGTATTTTTATCCTTTCTCTAAATATGCCTGTATCGGCTTGAGCATTCTCTTGATTATTCAATATGTCTTTGGGATTGTTGCTTATCGACGTTTGAGTAAATCTTTATAAAAATAACCAGCTGAAAAAAACTTCAGCTGGTTGTTTCCTTATAGACTGATTATCTTATTGCTAACCTCTTTGACGAAATACGCATCATGCTCGATCAGGATCATTGTTGGTTTAACTCGTTGTAATAGCTCCAAAATTTGCTTTTGATTGAAAACATCGAGATAGTTCAACGGTTCATCCCAAATATATAAATGTGCCGATTGCGACAAAGATTTTGCCAGTTCCACCTTCTTCCGCTGCCCCATGCTCATGTTTTGAATACAATTAGCAAAAACGTGCCGTTCCATCCCTAGTTTCCTCAGGTTGTTTAAGAACTGTGAATAATTCAACCCCTCTTTTTCTGCAAAATCCTCCAGCGTTCCTTGATTGCTTTCGTAATTCTGTCGAACACGACTGATTTTCAATCCATTTGCTCGATGAATCGTTCCTTTAATCTCTCCACTAAATTCTCCTAACAACGCGTCGATCAATGATGTCTTTCCACTGCCGTTTTTTCCCGTAATTGCTAAACATTCATTAAGTAATAACTCAAAACTCTTTCCATTGAATAAGCTTTTTCCAGAATAACTTAACGATAGCTCCTCTACCTGCAAAATTCGACGATGATAATTTGGTTCATAGGACATTTTTAATGCATCCACCGTTTCGATATTTTTTAACAGCTTTTCCTTTTCAGTAATCTGTCCCTCTACCCGTTGAACGATTGCTTTTGAGCGTTTCATCATTCGGGCAGCATCCGCTCCAATTGCTCCGGGACTGACGCGACGATATTCGGTATCGATAAAGCCCTTTGGTTTATTGGTTTTATCTTTCTCCCTAGAAAAGGACCATTCTGCTTTTTCCTTCGCTGTTTTTTGCAATCTGATGATTTCCTTCTTCAATTTACTATTTTGCGCCTGTTCATAGGCATCACGTTGAGCCTTTTGCTCTTCATAGGTTGTAAAGTTTCCTTGATAAAGAATTAATTGACTCTTCTCAATCGCTAGAATATGGTCCACGGTTTGATTTAAAAAGGTTCGATCATGGCTGACCAAAATATATCCTTGCTTTTTCTTTTGAAGGTAAGCTGCAACTTGTTGGCGGCCCTTCATATCCAAATGATTCGTTGGTTCATCGATTAATGGAAAGGAATAATCATCTAGAAATAACAGTGCCAAAAGAACTTTGGTCTGCTCCCCGCCTGACAATGTTGAGTACGGTCGCCAAAGCACATTTAAGTCGCATTGTAGCAACGTGAGTTCCCGCTCAATTTTCCAAATCTCTAACTCTTCATTTTCTGATAGTGCATAATAAGTTAATTGATTGGGATCGTTTATTTGTTTAGGGAAATAATTCATTTCCAACTGATGAATAATCTGCCCTTGATAGGGAATTTTTCCACTTAACAAATTTAGCAATGTGGTTTTCCCTCGCCCATTCCGACCAACAAGACCCAATTTCCAATCAGCTGAAATAGTTAATTTTGCATCGTTGAACAGCAGCGTTCCTAATTGATCATATCCAAATGTTAAACGTTCGATTTTTATGTTTGTCATTATAAACACCTCGCAATGACTTCAAATGAAGCCAAAAAAGACCCAGTTATTTCCGAAAAACTGGGTCGACGAGCTATTTTTAGACATTCGGGCCTTCAGAAAATAAGCCCTTTATGCACAAAAAGGAATCTCGCTGATTATCCACCAATTTTTCGAAAATCTGCACACTGCTCCCTTAGTCTCCAGAGGTACAGTCTTAATGCAGCTTCTCTACTTCACTGATGAATCAATCATGCGTGATCCCTCACTTTCCTTTTTGTAATTTTACGATAGCATGAAAACGTTCTATCGTCAAAATTTCTTAAGATTTTCTAGTGAAATATTACTAAAGGAGCTTGTCTAATTTAAATTGCTTTTTGATTACGGTGGTTGTTTACCTATTGAGTATCGAATGAAAACCTCTCCTCCATAGAAGCTAAGGATAGGTCAAACAAGTTTTTATTCATTTGTTTCGTGGAAATATTTTTCCTGAACCATTTGCATGATTTCGGCTTCAGTCAGCTTCTTCGTTTCATTAGCAAAATCATAATATTCTGGCTTTTGATCGTAATACACTTCTGTCGTTAAAGTAGCATCTGGCAAATCATCGAACAAATCAATGGGAATACTGTATGCATCCGTTGGCAGCAAATGGTAAAAAAGATTTGAGCCGCAGTTTGAACAAAATCCTCTTTCAGCCCATTCTGACGATTTATATCTGCTGACCAAGTCTTCAGAATGAATGCGAATATCCTTTGCCGTTCCTGCTTCAACCGTCAAAAGCGGACCTGATCCCCATTTCCGGCACATCAAGCAGTGACAAGCACCTACTTCTGAATGTACATCTATTACTTCAATCGATACTTTCCCACATAAACAAGTTGCTGTTTTCATTCTCTTTCCTCCTTTTTCTTCCATTGTAATAAAAATATCGTTTGCAAACTTGATCTCATTTGTCATTTTTTTGTTGAAGTTTGCGAATTTTCTTTTGACCAAGTAATAAGCTGATTAATAATATTAGGAATTTGTATTCCTTCATTTTCTAGTTTTCTCAACTCATAGAGCCATCGATCTCCGACTGAGAATAACTCGTCTTGTTCAGGTTGATGCAAAGAAACCACTACATTTGTTTCTTTGCTATGATCGAAATCACTCATACTTCGATGAATGGCTGAGATACTATAGCCTGCTTGACGCAGCATGTAGATAACATGAAACCTAACTAGCATTTTCTCCGAATAGTAAGTAGTCTTCGCTGATTCGCAATGATTTGCATGGACGAGCCCGTTTCTTTCCCAATTCCTCACCGCTTCAACAGTCACCCCAAAAATTTCAGCAACTTCTTTTCTGTTATATCTTTTCTCTTCTGTGTTGTCGTCTTGCGTGTTTGATGTATTGCTCCAATCCAATAGTATTTTACCTGCCTGCTCAGCAAGCTGGATTTCATTTCTGATAGCGGCAATATAGTCTTCATAACGTCTTTGACTCATTTGCCAGTCTTGTTTAGCGATCGCATGCAATAGAGCATCACCTGTTTTTCTAATAGCTCTTTTTGTAAATGGATAGCCAAAGATTTTTCGGCATATTTGCAACTGCAGTACGTGAAGCTCAGTAAATTCTCGATAACCATTTTTACTTCGCTGGGCTTTGCTGATATACGACAATTTTTCATATAAACGGATGGTATTAGGATGAACAGCAAACATTCTTGCTAAATCGATTACTCTATAAATGTTTCCTTTAGTCATTTTACCCCTCCCGTTAGTCGTTTATCTTTGCATAGTAATGATCTTTTTTAAATAGCTTATCCCCATTATAACCAAAACAGCTCCTGTAATGAGTAATATCTGTTGAACACGCACAATATCTGCCAAAGGACCAAAGAAAAGAATAGCGATCGGCATTGCACTGGCTGTAATTACTTGAACTATTGAGAAAACCCTGCCCAAAAGCTTTGGATTTGCGGTTTGTTGAATTCTAACAGTTTGCAAGGTCACGATAATTGGTAGCAGAATTCCTGTGAGTCCTACTAAAATTTGATACAGCCAAAAGTTGGAGACTGCACCTTCTAAAATCAACAATAGACCAAAGGTTATCAGCAGGTAGGAAATTACTCTTGCTTTTTGTTTGACATCTCCAAAAAACGAGAGAGATAGACCGCCAATGATTGAACCAAGTCCCCAAATGATTTGGTTGAAACTTAAACGCCAAAGCTCATTTCCAAAACTGCGTTCAATTAGCAATGGAGCTAGCGTAGCAGCAGGTGTAAACAGCACAAATGAAAGTGCATAAGCCAACATGATTTGTCTCAATTGACGATGATGAAAGGTATAGGTTAGTCCCTTCTTTAAATCTGTTAAAATATCTGATCGCTGATCTTTAGAGATCTTTTTCTCTATTTTTAATCGAAACATAATCAGAACAGCTGCTGCAGCCGATAAAATATCAATAATAAATGTCCAAACAAGACCAAACTGATTTAACACTAGTCCGCCTAGTGCAGGAGCCAACAACATCATCGCGGAACCTAACGCTTGATTAATCCCTTGTACTCGAGCTAATTGATTCTCAGGTACTAATTCAGGAAAAAATGAGGTCACCGCAGGAGTCTGAACACCAGCGCCAATCGAGCGCAGCATCGAAACAATTAAAATCAAATAAAGGTTTTTAAACGCTGAAATAAAAGCAACGACTAAAATCAATGTTGCTATAGCAATGAATGTGTCAGAAAGTATGATCAGCGTTTTCTTGTTATATCGATCTGCTAAAACACCGCCCCATAAAGAAATCAAAGCCTGAGGCATCATCGAGCACACGGTAATCATTGTCAGCCATCCCCCCGATGAAGTCTCTAAAGTTATATACCAAATGATGGCGTAACTAACTAGCTGCGAGCCAAAGAGAGAAATATTTTGACTCGCTAAAAATAAGCCGATTACTTTATTCATAAATATATTCACTAAGCCACCTCCAATACTTTGATAAAAGATTAGCATGCCACTACGAGGTGGTGTATGACTGTAAGCTTTGTTTTTTTTTGCTTATTGATACAGGGTTTTAAAATGACTAACAACTGCAAAAAAACAAGGATATCTTATACATATCCTTGCTCACGTATCTATTTATTTTTTGATTGGCAACCAGATTTCTAAACAAGCTTGACCCTCTAAAGACACATAGGTCTCTAATTCCGGTCCATCGCATTTTTGATAGTTTGTTTGCGGCAACCATGTATTGAAGATTTGCTGCTGTAACTGATAATAGGCATTTGAGACATTTTCTGTCTTGTGATAATCATAGGGATCACTTACAAAAACAGCATACGTCTGATCAGGAATTTCCAACGTTACATATTCAGTTGAAATATCCTGATTTAAAACAAAGCCGGTAAAATAATTTAAGTATCCCGACTTTGCTGGGGCGGGATTAGCAATGGCAAAATAAGGTTCTCGCTTTAACCCAAAAAAATTCTTACGGATCGCATCACTTTCAGCAAACGTTCGTAATGCTTGATCTCTGAAAAACTGTTCCCACTGCTTTCCAGTATTTTTGAACAGCTCATCTTCTAAAAGAAGCTCCTTCATTTTCCCAACCACCGTAAAACTCGACAAATGCTCAATATGATAATTTAGTGTTTTACCACCGTTAACCTGGATATCCAAACGAATCGGCGGAAAGAAATTAATCGCTGCATGAATCGATTTTGTCTGGCTTGGTGTGAGACCATGAAATTTAGAAAAGGCACGATTAAAAGCAGAACGATTGGCATAACCGCATAAGTCAGACACTTCATCAATTGGAATTTCCTGACGTAATAAATCCACAGCTTCAGAAAGACGACGATTACGCAAATAAGTTGAAAAAGAAAAACCCGTTAAATAAGTAAAAAAGCGATGGAAAGTATATTCTGATAGTAATGCTTTTTTCGCTAAGTCCTTAAGGATGATATCTTCAAATAAATGATTTTCAATATACGCTAAAGTAGCCGAAAAACGTTCAAGGTCTTTTGACATGAAACTCCTCCTGTAATTCTCTTTAATCAGAATAGCATATCAAGGAAAAGTTACGAACCTCTACTTGTTTATTTCACCTATTTTTTTCGTACAGGCACCCAAATTTCAACCTCATCGCCTTGACCGTAAACTTCCAAATCCGGTCCAGCAGAAACCATCTCACCTGTTGCATAGCCTGTATTTAACAATTCATAGTCATTTGTCTGTGCTGCCCATTGGGTTACAATCGCAAACTGTGTCTTTCCAGAAGTTTTTCTGGTACATGGAAAAACGGCCCAACTATTTGCCGGTACTTCTACTTCTGTTAATTCTTCAGGTATCTCACTGGTGGTTGCGACTGCAATATAATAGTCGAACTTTTTAGCATCCGTAGTATCCACGTTATAAAAACTTGCACCAATCAAACCATAGGGTTCATGGTTGATCAACGGCAACAGTAGCTCATGCTTTCCAGAAGACATAACTTCATTCCAAAGAGCTGGACAATCCTTCATACCCTGCTGTTTTTCATTGGTGGAGGCTTTTTTAAATCCTGCTAACTTAAAATTGTCTAATTCTACGATTCGATAGTCCATAACTAATCCCTCTCTTTCTTTTCACCACTATAGCAAACCCTTCTTGATTTCCTTTTATCCTTTTTGAAGCAAAAAAAGAGAAAGACATACTCGCTATTTATCACAATAATCAACTATTTGAAGAAATTTTAAAATAACACTTGATTATGATTTTTAATGATATTACTCTAACTATAGAAGGCGCCTTCGGAAATGGAGGAAAACAATGAACGAAGAAAAATTCAAGACAATTCAACAAAAGATCGAAAAGGATTATGAAAATATCACAGGGATCATTGTGCAAAAAAATAACCAACTACTGTATGAACACTATTTTAATGACTGTGATGTTTCAAGCAAGATCCATGTCTATTCCATCTCCAAAAGTATTCTTTCCCTATTATTGGGAATCGCTCAAGGACAAGGTTCTATCAGTGAAATGGATCGCCCAATTTTAGACTACTTTCCAGAGTTTCAACCGAAGGATTCAACCGTCAGGGAGATTACCTTGGAAAACTTACTGACGATGACTACACCCTATAAATACAAGAATGGACCACTAGCTTATATCAAGTATTTCACTAGTAAAGATTGGACTAAATTTACTTTAAAGCAGCTCGGCGGAAAACAGCCGATCGGGCAATTCAACTATACTCCTTTGATTGGTCCTGATCTATTATCAGCGATTCTAGCTCGTTCAACGAATCAGAGTGTCTTAGAATTTGCACGTAAAGAACTATTCAAACCGCTAGGAATCAATGTTGAAAAAGCAATTCGCTTAAAAAGTGCGAAGGAGCAAACCAAATTCAATCAATCCACTACCGAAAATGGCTGGGTAGAAGATACAACCGGTCTGAATTCTGGCGGATGGGGTCTAACGCTTTCGACTCGTGACATGAGTAAAATTGGTCAACTGATCTTAAATCAAGGCAACTGGGGAAATCAACAGCTGGTTCCTAAAGATTGGTTAGAGAAGATGCAGCAAAAGCACAGTCACTGGGAACAAGAACAGCTAGATTACGGATATCTGTGGTGGATCATTGATCCTGCTAAGCCCATCATTGCAGCTATGGGGGATGGTGGTAATGTCATCTATATTGACCATGAGCAGCAACTGGTTATTGCGATCACCGCTCTTTTCAAAGAGAATGTCTATGACCGCATTGCGTTTATTCAGCAGGATATTTTACCTTTGGTATAAAATAGGAAAGGCTTCACGAACTCGCTCAGCTTTTGCTTATTGCCGATAAAGCTAGTTTGTGAAGCCGGACATGGATATTCCCGTTGTAAAGCAATTAATTCATGTGAAAATTTTACACTTTCTATACATGTCAAAAAAATCAAGCAGCGTCTAAACTGCTTGATTTTTTATTTGCTCATAGCTAAAAGCTTTTTGACTGTATTGGCGTTTCGGATGGTCACATGATGATTAACAGCCGTGCTGGCAATCTTTGACCAGCGAGCTTTATTAAAGGTCTTGCGCGGTGCTGACCAAAAAATCACTTCACCATGATGAGCGATTTTTTCGTATTCGGGTTTTACTTCCCCGACTATTTCTAAGACCTCTGTTATCGTCATCGGAGGGATCATAAAAATGGCATAATGGACCGTTTCTTCTGTTTGATCCCACCATTCAGGTGCATGTATTAAGATTTCAGCCAACTCATCAACTGCAACAATAGCCACCGAAATGTTTAAATCAAAGTGCTCTAGTATCAATGCTTCGCAAATGTCGATTAATCTTTTTTTCTCTTGAATATCACTAGAAAAAAGGACATTGCCGCTATTGATATACGTCATAACCTTAGTGAAGCCTTTTTGTTCAAAAGCGGCTCGTAATTGCGGCATCGCGATTTTGTTCCTACCACTCACATTGATTCCCCGTAGCAAAGCAATATATTTTACCAAATCATTCCCTCACTGACTCGCTAATATTTTTTTAAGAACATTTTTGTTCAGCATGTGTACTGTCAAAAACTTTCCTTGATAATAGACCGCCCAATTGTTAAAAATACCAGGAAGCTTTTTAGCCTTTTCTACGCTGTCCACTGGGATCAGGGTCAAAGGCAGATTTTCCTCTTCACAATAGGCCTCGACTTCCTTTAAACCATGGGGAATAAAGGGACATTGGCGTCCAAAATAAATCGTCAACTCTTGATTATCAATCGTTTGCTTTCTTGCGGTATCAGAAAAAGCCGGCGCAGTTCCATCAAAGGATAACGCTAATAATTGATAACCACCTTCGATTTCATCAACAGCCTTGAAGCCATTTTTTTCCATAAACTTCTTATCCGATAAAAATGGCGACTTCTTTTTAGAACTGATAACACAAATGCCAGATTTATTTTGACGTCTCGCATCCTCGATACAATAGTTCAATAAATTTTTCCCATGACCTTGTCCCTTGTAGCTGCCCGAAACCCATAGACAATAAATATACAAATAATTCTCGCCGATTACCGGCACCCATGCTGTTTCTAGCGGCGCATATTCGATAAAAACTTTTCCATTCGCATCCAGCTTGCGGAAGACATGCCCCTCGGACAAACGTTCACCGATCCAAGCTCGTTTAGTGTCTACACCTTTTTGATGCTTCTTACCGGAAATCGCACAGCACAAATGTTCATTTGCCAGATTTTCCGTTGTAACATTCACGTACTCAACCATCAAACCCCTCCCCTAGCTTATTCACTTAAGTATAGCATTAAGTAACATTTGAACATCTATAATATTTTTTAAATCCGTTCTCAGAAAAAGCACACTTCAATATTAGATAATAAAAGGTCTATAAAACCATTGCATATTTAAGACTGTTTTCCTTCGTAAATCCGACACTTTCATAGAGCTTATGTGCAGGATAAGCGGTATCTAAACAGGTTAATGAAATTGAATGGTAACCTTCATTTCTGGCATTTTCAATAATATGTGATAAAAGGTATTTCGCAATCTGCTTTTCGCGATAATCCATTCTTACAGCGACGTTAAATAGCATCAGACAGGGTTGGAAATCAAAGGTGAATAAATCAAGCGCATATTGAGTAGCACTGCCAATAATTGTAGTCCCTTCTTTGACAACAAAAATTTTGTAAGCTTGATTTTCATTATACTTCTGATATTTTTCTAAATCATTGCTTGTACCAAAACACTCATCAATCAGCTCTTTGTATGACTTCAAATCTATTGGCTTTAAGATTTCAATTTCCATAAACCTTTCCTTTCTCAATAGGCAATAAATCCTTCCAACTGCTTAACTAATTTAAATACAGAATACATAATACTCGCTCCCAACCCTTATGTTCTGAAATAACTATAGCAAGGCAACCTTTCTTGAATGTACACGTAGTATTAACCTAAGATTAAAATTTTAAAATCATTCTTTTTTTCACCAGCTTAGCCGCTGACACAGAGCCTGTCGCATTTCAACCAACTTGAAAACACTCATGAGCAAGTTAGTAAAAACTGCCGCAAAGCAAATTTTTCATATTGTCTTGAGATCGCATATTGGATTTTGCATGGCCTTCTCAAAAAGTGACTTATTTATCTCTTTTCTATTGACTTCAATCCTCAATGTGATATATTTATCTCATAAAGAGACAAATTCATCACATTGAAGGAGTATAAAATGAAAAAAGAAAAAAATAGAAAGATAGTTTTTGCTGGTATTTTTTGTGCGTTGGTATTAGGAGCAGCATCTATTCACTCTGTCCTGTACAATGACAGCCGTTTAATTAAACCAACAGTCATTTCAGAGTATGTCTTTCAAATAAAGGACGTGCCTATGTGGATTGCACTGATTCTTACAATCGCCTATGTACTTCATTTAGTAGGCACGATCTTCAGTGTAATCTGGCAGAATAAAGCATTGGAAAAGAAATGGACGCGAAAGATTCATCCAATGTTAGGTTTACTTGGCTTTGCTGGTTTTTTTGGCTTTTTTGGTTTTTGGACTTATAGTGAATGGGGAATCATTTATCCATTTTTCGCTTTTATTTTCTTCGGATTTTTTGGTTTCTTTTTTGAGGGCAAGTTGTCTGATACTTTAAAGGATGAACTCTATGAGGAAAATGAGAAAAAGGCTGAATTAAAAGCCTATAAAATTGGTTTTCTTCTACTATTTTTAGCAATTTGGGCAATTGCTAGAGGAATGCTTTCGTGGAATCTTGAATGGTGTGCGATCTTTATGTTAAGCTCAATGTCACTGATCTATGGAATTGTATTGTTTCTCAGCAAGTATTTCTTATATCGATTTGAAACCGAGGCTTAAAAAATGAATATAAAGTTTGAATGTCACTTAAAAAAGTATCGAACCTTGAAGGGCTTAACTCAGGAACAGCTGGCCGAACTAGTTGGCGTACGACGTGAAACCATTATGCGGTTAGAAAAAGCGCAATACAACCCTTCACTAAAACTTGCTTTAGACATTGCGAAGGTTGTTGATACCCCAGTCACAGAATTGTTTATTTTCGAGTAAAAAAGTACAGTCCACAGACGTTTGATCTTGGACTGTACTTTTATTTGTTACTCTAAAGATACAAGACAAAATTCATTAATTCTCTTAAGTATCCTTTAGATGATTCTTTTGAATTTTTTTACCGTCATAATCATCGAATACTCATACTTAAGTAGGACGACAATGAAATCGTTTTTAGTTAAACTAAAGAAAACTTCTGGGAGGAAATTATGCTGAAAAATGATCACGAAGAAAGTAAATCTAGTCAATGGGATACAGCTGCAGCTTCTTCTATTAAAGAATTTCCCGCTATGAGAGTGAAAAGAGGAAAAACATTCTTCTTCGTTTCCTCCATCTTTTCAACAGCGTTTATCCTGATGCTGCTTTTCATTAATACTATTTTGAATTTGAATCTTGATTTCACTGGATTTCTAAATATTGCTTGGCTGGCAGCAACTTGTATTATCGGCTTCATTCCATGGCTGTTCTTTTATCTTATTGACAAATATCGAATGATTACAGCCTAAAAAAACCTTCACTCAGTAAAGTTGGTTCTATAATATTTGGTGTTGTTACTCTTTCTGAGTGAGAACACCAAGTATTTTTTTATACAAAAAGACATTTGGTTGTCCTATAATTAAA
>OBZH01000098.1_pt1 | contig 112145 bp, 133 predicted proteins | sample 1476881 | NCBI WGS metagenome assembly OBZH01 (sample SAMEA2580230, study PRJEB22360) | human gut metagenome | biome: human gut; feature: human-associated habitat; material: faeces | place: Denmark | collected 2008/2010 | reverse complement strand
CCTATTAGTAAGTTTCATAAAATCACCTCCAAACTAAAACAAACTAAACGTATTTCTTGATATTTTTTTGGATATGCTCATCTTTCCAATGTCCATAACCACAATAGACTAGCTTGCAATAATCAATCTCTACTGGCGTTGCCTCTCTTGTCATTTCGACAATTGAATACTCCGCCTTCATTTGAACAGACATCACTACACGTTTACATTGTCCTTTCATCGGCGGCGGGTATTTATTGTTTAATGACACATACCAGTAAGTTCTCATAATAATTTATCCTTCTTGCATTGTTTTGTAAGCGTTATGATGTTATACTTAGCTAACAACCCTAACATCTTTTTCATTTAATTCCTGACCACTATTACCCGATAGTGGTCTATTTTTGTGTTGAAATGTATGGCATAAAATGCTATATTTTTCTTGCTTGTTACATAAGAGGAGCACTGCGGAAACAGTGATCTTCTTTTTTTGTGCGCAAAATAAAACAGCCTCACGAGGAGACTGCTAAACTAAGCCTTCATTCTTTAACTGCTCATATAGCTTTGTTGCTCTGTTGATTCCAATTCGCATTCTGTGTTGTAAATGAACTGGCTTTAATTTTTGTTCAACCCCGTTAAAGTCAATTGCTATCTTTCTAGCTTCACTAATTAATTCATCGTCCATAATTATTTTTCCTCCAATAATCGGCCATCGAAAATGTAGGTTTTCGGCCAAAATAAAAAGACCACTCAATGAGTGATCTATCTATTATCTATCTTTCCGCATTTCATACATCCAAAAAGCTTATGTTGATTATCAATCCCAAGATAGACATAAGCATGCTGACACTTCCATCTTTTCCAAAATGGTAATACTTCTACCTTTAAAAATCTTTTTCTATTTTCTATCAACTCATTCATACAGACACCTCGCTAAAATAAAAAGACCGCCTAAGCGATCTTGATTATGTATTGCACAGGCAGGGACGTTTCCGATCCTGTGCAGGTACTACCACGGAATTACACCGTACAGCAATGCCGAGTCACATCTAACCAAATATGTATTAAGCAACCTACTCCATTATGGAACCCACTGTTTATCCATGCCTGGCAGATGGGAATGCTCGGTTGCTTTGACTATGACTAGATAGCCAATGTTTAAACGTCTCTGAATTAATCCATCAACGCCCAACGTTCCAACACGTTGTTTCTAATTGATTGCAGTGATCTAATAAAGCGATAACTCTATTAAGTATACAATCATACCTCTCCTAACCTACACCTGAGAGCGTCTCACGTCTGAGATAGTATTCTATGCCTTTTAACTGAGTCCCAGCACGCTGGTAAATGCAGCCAACCAATCGGCATCCGATAAGATTGATTGTTTCCGTAGGTTCTTTATTGACGTGACAGGTCTCGATCCTGCCCCTACTTCTGATAACGAAGTCGTTCTGTCCCTACTAAACTACACGTCAACTCGGAGGAGCTACCTCCTAGCATATGCTTTCGGGTCAGATACTTAGCGTTGGCCAGTTTACTAAGTCCTCCCTAAGTCACTGGAGTGGCACTGCCCCACTCATGGTTGCCTAAGCATTAACCTCGCACGCATGCAACACGTCTTCTACTTCCGCCACAGTGACATAAAGACGGCACGCTCAATGTAGAAATCATTATTTCATGCCGTCAATTGTTTGCCTACTCTGTTTCCGCAAAGTGGCAGTGTAGTCAAAAAGAGAATAATCCACCAAGCTAGACGTTTGTATGTTAAGAGGTATAAGGAGAAACTTCATGCCAATAAAGTTAGGTTGAGTCGTCTGCTTGATGGATTATTTAAAACTCTCTGATAATACTATTTTAGGGTATTGACAGGGTGGTCTACCACACGTTTTAGAACACTTTTCCTTGTTGGATCGCTAAACTTTCTAAAATTTTAAATCGCTTTTTATATACTGCCGTTTTAGAGCAATGTTCATATTCAGCAATTTCGCGCCATTCTAGATAATCTAACTCTCCCCATAGGTATTTATCTACAATGCCCTTTAGTTCTGAACTGAGGCTCTCATATGCATTTGAAATATCCATATATAGTTTAGAATAATAAAGATAGCTTTTATTGTCTTCTCTCTTTATTAAATCAGTTAGAGCTTTTTCCGTATGAGTTTGACTACCCTTAATCCAAGAATTTGCATCTTCTGGTTTCCACTCTCTAGCAACCAAAGCCTCTGCTATCTTGCTAGGTATCTTTTTATATGATCGGAAATCCTCTTCCAAATCCGCTAACTTAGTTTTAGTTAATTCTGACAATGACTATCCCCCACTTGATTAACGTTTTATTTGTGTTATACACATATCAACAGGTTTATCCACAATATATCGTGGGAACCTATTTTCGCCTACAATATATTGTGTTTTCTCTATGTGATAGGCGACGATCCCGGATCTACTAAAAGTCTTGACTGCGAATCAATTTTCGTGCAAATGAGCAGTTGACAATCTCATTAATAGACTTCAAGTAATCGCCAAGCTCTTTTTCAGCCTTTTCTTTTGCTTCAAACATAGTGGTAGCATATACAACTAGCGTGCAGCCAAAACCGTGTTTATTTGTGTACCTAACCATAAATTCATCTTTCACTTCGGCACCTCCTACGGCAATCCTATATAAACTACAATAGATTTTTCCCATTCATACTCATTTACTCTTGTTGTTGCCATTTGATTAATTATGGCTGGGTCTGGCTCAACATTGTTAGAAAATATCTCATCGTAAATGAGATCAAATTCTTTTTCTAGCAAATCCTCTTCATCATTAGATTTGAAATAGATTCGTTCTCCGTTATCCCAAACATAATCAATTTCTGCTTTTCCAAATGAACCTAGCCAATTTGTGTGTTCATCACTAGCAACAATCTCACTGTCAACCATCGGAACAATAGGTAGATCAGGATTTTCCTTGATCAGATTAAGTAGCTCTGCTACGTTCTCTTTTTGAATCTCACTTTGTGTTTTCATTAGCTTTCCACCTCCAACAACTCTGGATTTTCGTTGAGAGGCTTTGACACATTGACTAAAAATGATTCTTCCTCAATTCGCTCCCAGTCACTCTCATGAACTCCGTCTAAAAACTCAATGTCTGATAGTAAAACTGCTCTCTCCATTCTCACACCTACACTTTCTCAACTGTGCCACATTCAATCAATGTAACAATCGCATTCGCTTTATCTTCGCTATCAAATCTCATTACTTCGCCGCTTAAACCGTAGACGAGATGAGGCTGTAATTCATCGAAAAAGTCAACAAAGTACGCTGACCCATTGTCTTCTATCTTAACCACCCACTTCGGTTCTTCCTCGACCTCGTCTGGAATATGAAGTTCAGTAAAATGTGTCTTATACTTTGGAAAATCGTCATCTAGTGGTGTGCCACAATATGGCGGCTCTTCTACTGGGAAATCCCACCACAAGCAATCTCCTAAATCTTCATCCCAATGTTTTGCCAACCTAGCTTTGACTTTCTGCGGTTCGTCTATTTGTTTTGCTAACTGTATAGCTTTGAGCCATACTTCTTTTTTTATTGAAGCTACAAATTCATCGTCTGCATCACTTCGAGGATTCTCTATATCTGTCTCTACTTCATTCAGATAATTTTGCATCTTTTCAATTATTTCCTCTTTACTAAAACTCTCAATATATTTCAGTTCGTTCATTTCATACCTCCTAATTACTATGTGATCAAAAACAGGATTAATGATCACATAGATTCTTACTTGATAGGCTGAGATTACTGACTCATTATCTCATCAGTCTTGGCAATCATTTTAAAAATATACGTGCTATACTAATGAAGAGCTAAAGAAACAGTCGAAGTACATCAATTTAGCTCTAAGCCAGTTGCGGAAACAGCTGGCTTTATTCGTCAATCATAGTCATTTGATTATGTTTTACTTACGTTTCGTCTCTTATTCACATTACTATCCTTTTTGGTGTTATGGTTGTTGAGTACCATAAGGATGTGAAAACAATGACTAACTTTTATCCTGTACACGTTTATGTTTCTAATTATCGAATATATGCTTCCCTAGAAAAAGCAAACTTTGATAATCCTAGTGCGAAGACTATTAGAAGTCTATTTGCTGTTTTAAACTTAAAAGAGATCAAAGCTATGAAAATGAAACTCTCCATTTATGACCTTGGCATCAATAGTTTTGATAAAATACAAGATGCGATAACCGATTGTCAAATGCAAATGAATATTTGATACTTACACTGAGTCTAGCACTCAGTGTTTTTTCTTTGATTGGCGTGATTACCGGACCTTTTGTTTGTTAAAAACATTCCCACTTACTGCCATCATTCCGCCTCCTTTTTTAAAGCATTTGCCGCTTTAATGATGATATTTTGATTCTTTTTTAGAATCTCACTTACTTCTCCAATGGTTTGACCGACTTTACCCATCGCTTTAGTAATATGTCTCGCAAGCTTATGCTCAGGTGTTTCGCATTTCACTCTAAGGCGTTCAACTCGCCTGTGTCGATCATTCATGCTTCATTCCCCATTCCGCAAAGGCTGCAAGGACTTGGAATAATTCTTCTTGTTGACTTAATTCGATTGCGTTTATTTCTTCGTCACTCATGTAAGTTATACCTCCGACGATTAATTCATCTAGACCTTGATTAGCATTTTTCTTCAATACATTCAACACGATCTGCTGATCTGAGTTGAGATGTTGTTTTCCTTGATTTAGCTTGCTCCAAATGCTAGTAGCTAAACTATCCGCTTCGTCACGAGCCTTTTCTCTAGCAATTGAACCTCTTAAAATACTAGAAGTGAATTCTTTCCAGCCTGAGTTGTTCAGTTCAGAAGTCTTTGATTCCGTAAACGCTAATAGCCGTTCTAAACGTGCGCTATATTCTTCACTCATACAATCACACCTACACTTTCTCGACTGGCACTGCAAACGGCCAATAGCGTTCGTCGATTGCTTTGATTTCTTTTTCTGTGAATCTACACTTCCAACCCCACGTGATATGAGGTTTCCCATATGAGGTATCAAATTTGCCATCTTTGTTAAAACCTAAATATAATCCTATGACACTAGAATTAGGTATAGTTAGTCTAATGTAATACTTCCGCTCTTCATCGACCTCGTAGCCATCTATCCATGCCTTCATAAATTTTTCTGGATGTTTAACAAGCCAATCAATAGCGTTCTCATTTTCCCCAGCTTTGTCTTTCCTGCAATACCAATCTTTAAAGGTAATTAGTAATGCCAATAGGTCGACATCAGTCGAATTACGATAATAGTCAAGTAATTCTCCAACACATTTTGGCACTTTGACTTTCTCAGTTCGAATACTTGTTGATGACCAGTATCCAGTGAGCATATTATCAACCATATTTTCTAGCATTCTAAGACTCTTAACCTTACCTGGTCCTTGAATTCTTAGATAATCTATCTGACTTTTAATATCGCGAAGATAATTTTTAAACTCAAGTTCGTCCAAATCTTCAATCATAGAAATTAGTTCCGATTTATTCACTAAAATGTAATGATGATTACCGGACCATTCAGTCTGTCCTTTTAGATAATCAATTATTTCTTGTTTATTCATTTCATACCTCCTAATTAACTGACCGACATTGTTGTCGGCCACCATAGCTACTTGATAGGCTGAGTTAGCCAAAATAATTTTTAAAATAATCTTTCAAAATGATATACTTTCATTAGAAAGGGGTGAGAAAATATGATAAAACAAATAATCATTGATACTTTAAAAAGCGGAAAAGAAGTTGCATTTCGCTATGATCGCGGTAATAGCTTTCACGCTAACACGCTCATTGATGAACTTCCTGAAGAACCCAATTGGATTCATGTAAAACATACACAAACTAGTAATTCCCGTTTAATTAACTTAGCTGTCGTTCAACGAGTTGTAATTGAAGACTAATATTGTCTCATTAGTGCTCTGGGCTTATTTATACTTATCTGGAGCACTTTTTTTATGTGATAGGCGTGGTTACCGAAACTAAATTTTAGTCCACTCCAACACCACATCATCTTCTCTTTCAGTGGTATCTCGCCAAACATGATCGACGGTACCATTGCCCAAATTAATCATTACCAATCGGAGTGGATAGCCCATTTCGTCAAATTGTATGACATTGGAGCGTTCTATTACTTCGAACTGTTCGCTGTTTGGTTTATAGGCCTTCTTGCTGTTTCTCAATAATCCGTTAAGTTCTATACTCATAAAGTTTCCAGCTTGCCATATCCCACCGTAAAAAATGAAACTCGCCCAACAAATAATTAGTGCGGTGTTTAAAGCAAAACTGATAACGTCAAAAACTATTTTGATAATGTTCATTCGCCGTCCTCCTTATACACATATTGAAAAAATAAAACTTGTGATAATGATATTGATTCTTCTAGCATGTCCATTAACTCTTGAATTTCGTCAATATCTACACCTTGTTGCTGAAAGCGGCTCAGCTTTTCGTTCAAACTGTTTATTTCTTCAACTATCTCTGTTTGAGACATTTTTTTCATTCAAATCGTCCTTTCAAACTATCTACGTGATAGTTGTCGTTAGCGGACTTTCTATTTATTCTGTTTCAATGCCCATTGGATAAATACCTCCAGTGTTTGAGCCTCTTTTTCAAGATTAAGAGAAATATAAGCCTCGCCTACTTTTTGAAATACCCGATAAATCTTAGTTAAGTCGCTAATAGTCGCAAATATACTCGCATCATTTCCGTATGAATGAAAATTCTCTTTTAGCCACTTCAGCACAATCTGTTGATTTGGATCGAGTTGTGGATCGTTCAGTGGTGTTGCTTCACTTACAGTCATAGCTAATTCCTCGTTTCTTTTTTTGTAGGTTAAAGCTTCCGATAATGTATAAAACTTTTTCAAACATCTTAACGCAATTGCGTTGACAAACTAACGCATATGCGTTACACTATAAATGTAGATAAGAGATAACCCATTTGAAAGGATTTGACCAACATGAACAAAAACGAAATTGCACACAACATTACAGGAACTTATGAAGTATCTAGAACAATCGCTGTAAATTACAAAATCGACTATGTTGAAGGTCAAATCATTACTCTTGATAAAGCTGAATCTTGGACAAAAGCTGGTATGTTCACACCTGAAACATTTGGCGAATACGAATACACTTTTATCCCTGAAAACAAAGTTGCTGGTCACGAAGTCGATTACTACAACGAAGAAGAATGTTACGAACTTGGTTGCGAAGACTGTGATCAAGAGTGTGAAGTGTTATTGCCTGCCGGAACAAGATTCGTTATTACAAGAGTTGCTACTGATTTAGATTTCGAAGAAATGGGTTACTACGAAATCACTATTAAATTCATTTAGAAAGGACGTTAACTATGCAATACTCCGTTTATCGATTTATTGAAGATGATCTAAAGACAACACCGAATAAATTTGCTAAAGCTATTGGATCAAAACAATCTACTTTTTCAACATGGAAATCTCGGGAAAAATCTGTTAATGAGCTTCCAATCCAACTCTTAGTTGATTTAGTCGCTGAATCGGGACTTCCGTATGAAGAAGTCATTAACAAGCTAATGAAATACGAGATTGACTACGAGACTGAAAAAGCTGGGATTGATCTCAATGGGTAAATTTATTGATCTATCAAATCAACGCTTTGGTCGCCTTCTAGTTATTGAACGAAACGGTACTGACAAATATGGTCATGCCACCTTTCTTTGTAAATGTGAATGCGGAAACGAGAAAACCGTCGATAGCGGTTCACTACGAAACGGACTCACCAAATCATGCGGTTGTCTTCAAGCAGAGAAAGGTCCTCCTGCAATCAAAGCACGGCAAGTAGTAAAAAATGGGATCAAGCCATCTTACTTCCAAACTGATAAACCACAATCAAACAGCCAATCTGGTGTTCGTGGTGTTGTTACTTACAAGCAAGCGGGTAAACTAAAATATCGAGCTGTTCTTACTGTGAACGGTACTGTTTATCAAAAGGCTGGTTTCAAAACGATTGAAGAAGCTGCTGAATATCGTAAATATCTAGTACAAAAATATTTACCTAAAGACTAGCCTAGCTGGTCTTTTTTCTACGTGATAGAACCAGTTATAGGAACCACTAGCTTTCTAAATTTTGGTAACTGGTGTTTGTGCCTCACATAAGCAAATATCTTACGATCAATCGTGTATACCTCATGAATCTGAGCTATTGTTTTTCCCTGTCTAATCATTTCAACTATTTTCTTCTCCATCCCTGGACGTTTGTTCAAATAGTCCTGATATTTTTCTTTTTTCGATTTTGAGGAGTCGTCTTTGTCATCCGCTAATATGATTTTCATAAGCGTTTTATGCCTATCACTTTTTTCCCTGTCTAAATACCACTCTGGATCATTGATCAATAATAACAATTCGCTCCACGCCGCTTGTTGTTCTGGTGTTTTACGTCTACTCATTTAACCCCTCCTAAAACGGCAGATCATCGTCGCCGATGTCAATCGATGAACCACTAAAAGGATCGTTATCTCTACCAAAATCAGGCACACTATTTTTATTTGATTGATTATAGTTGCCACTTGAGTTAGTACTGGCGTTAGTATTCTGACGCTGATCACTCGCACTACGTGATTCAAGCAATTGGAAGTTCTCAGCAACTACTTCTGTTACATAGACACGTTGTCCTTGCTGATTTTCATAGCTTCTTGTTTGAATGCGGCCAGTCACACCTAGCAGCGTTCCTTTTTTAGCGTAATTGGCTAACGTCTCTGCTGACTTCCGCCAAATTACGCAGTTAATAAAGTCTGCGTCTCTGTTACCATCTTGATTGGTAAAGTTTCTGTTCACTGCGAGAGTGAATGTTGCTACTCCTGTGCCATTTGCCGTATATCGTAGGTCAACATCCTTTGTTAACCGCCCGACTAAAACTACATTGTTTATCATTTGTTTTCCTCCAAGCTTGTAATTTCAATTTCTATACGCGGATTTAACGAATAAAGTTTCTGCGACGATAATGCAGCTACCTGTCCATCATCTTTGAAGAGTATTTCATTGCTACAGTCCAAAACAGCTTTAATATAGTTATCTATGTCTGGTCGCTTATCAACATAAATCGCCTCTGATTCGAGTTCTAAGCGTTTCTTTTTCACCTCGGCTATCCGTTTAGGTGGATAGATGTAAAATGTCATAGAAACAAATATAGCGCCCTTCTCGATAATTTTAGGGTTCATCAATCTAAGCTGACTCTCGCAATTGTGCTTCCACTGTTTCATCTTTTTGTCTTCATAGGTGCCATATCTTCCAAATCGAGGTCTTGACTGCGGCTTAGGTTCTAAATGTAATGTGTAGAATGTCAATTCGGTTCTCCTTGTTTCGCAATGTATTGTTTCAGTTCCTCGACTTCTTCTGTTTTCAATTTCTTTCGTTTTGCATATTCAGTTAGAGTTAATCCAGAATCGAATTGCTTCTCACGAATGAACACTTCATACTGCATAGCTACGTAACTCTCTGATCGTGGTTTCCTATTACCAGCAGGTTGTTTACTTTGCTTGTTAGCAGTTTTTATATCTTCGGATTTCACTTGTTTCACCGATGTAAACTTTCGTTTTTCCCAGTCCTTTAGTATTGAATTGACATAGGAATATTTTCTGACATTATTGTCAATTGCTATTCCAAGAGCATGAATGATCATTTCTCCTGCATCTTCATCAGTAGCTCCGATATTTATTAAATCCTCCAGCCAATAAGCGAAGTCGGTAATTGTTTTGTGAGTGATGGAACCAAATCCATTATTTTCGTAGTAGTCGTGAATTTTTTTCTGTATTACTACTAACCTATCCTTACCTAACCTAACCTTACCTAACCTAACCTGTGTATCCATTTGGTATACCGGTTGGTTGTCAATTGGTATACCAACATTTTCATTTGGTTCTAAAACGTTGGTACTAAAGGTATAAGCCTTACTTTCTTTATCAGTCAGCATTGCTTTTTCTTCTTGATATAAGGTCGGCTTATACCTATCGTTGCGAATGTAGTTGTGGATTTTCCAATGCTTGATCACAATTACTCCACTCTCAAAAACTAAGATGAATTTCTTCGCCATCAAAAGCTTTAAATCATCATCCCCACATCCAACCATTCGTTGAATTTTCTTTGGATTATTTATAAAGCCATCATCATCAGCGCGCATAGATAAATGAAAATATAAAGCTTGACTTGATAGCGGCATATCTAAAAAAGCATCACTATCGATAATTGTTTTTGCGAACATTCTGCGTTCTGCCACTTTATCCCTCCTGCTAAGCTCTTAACCAATATATTTTTCCGTCATCAGCTCGAACGAGTACATGGGGCTGACCGAATTTATCATAGGCTGTTTTTGCTTGAATACTTTTTATTTTTAGGGCTTTTCCATACCAGAAAAATGTTTCACCAACTGTATAACCTGATTTCTCAAAAACCATTCCTATCCCGCCCTTTCTGGCAATTGCCAATCCTTTATTTCATAATCTGGGTTATCATCCAATTGTTTCATTTGCTTTTCGCTCATCAGTCCGAAGTCTAGAATTTGTTGATCAGAGAGTTTGATTGCTCCTACATGCCATTTTTGACAAAACTCGTCATATCCAAGTTGATGAATCTCATTGTGTAATTCGGCTCTAAGTATCATGTAATAGCGCCCACGATGATCAACCTTAGAACGTTTTCCCATCCCGACGGCGTTTACGTGGTGTATGTGTAGCACCGCATCTTGTCGGCGTGCTTGAGTGACGAAACAACGGTTGTGAAGCGCCGACAAGAACATTTTTCTATTCATATCGTGAACTAGATATAAATCCTTTCCATCAAATGGAATGTCATAATGAAAACAGTATTCAACTAACCATGAGATAAATTGTGTTGCTAAATCTTTGCTGCAATTCGATAATGAGAATAGTTTTTCATAAGGCAGTCCTCGATCAATACAAAACTTAATCTTTAGATCATCTTCGGTATTTTGAATAAACCACTCATTATCCGTATAGCTATCAATGTCTCTAATCAACGCATGAGCGATTTTCTGTTGCGGGCGTGTTACTTTATTCGGATTGAATGCTTGAGCCGTCAGCAACGTTTTACGTCGTTTGACGAGCAGTTCTAACTCTTCTTTACTGTCATCAATCGGTCGAACAACAAAGTCGCCGTTAGACTGCTTGCCTACGATTCTTATGTTCAACATTTCATCACTCTCTTACAGGTGGTTTGTCCTTATCGAACAATTCTTCTTGTTTTACTTCTTCATCCTCTTTAGGATCGTCAGCTTTAGGTTCTTCCGTTCTTTCAAGAATCCCTTTTAAATTTTTCAAACTCTTTATTGGTAAATCATCAATTCTTCTTCCGTTAGCTTTCCCCATCATTTCATCGAAGACAGACTTTCTCGCTGATGATTCTTCAGACATGCCTATGATATCCATCACTAATTCCCGTCTCTGTTTTTCTAGATCGATTCCCTGATCAGACCAATCATAAATTTTCCGTCCAGTTTCCAATGACACGTTAAACGGAAGATCAAACATATTAGAGTTATCTTTCGTTGCTTCGGCAATATGGTCTTGATCCATCCTCAATGCAATAGCGAATTCATATTCAAGGGCATCTTTTTGGTCTGGCTTAAGCCCCATTTTTACTATCTTCGTTTTACCTTTTTCATCCTTATCGAAATCATAGGCTTGTTTGCTTCGAGATGTAGCAATCACATAAACTGAGTTGCCAGTCACTAGTTTAAGAAATTCTTTTTCCAGTGGTTTTACTTTCGCCCAAGCCTGCATATTTTTACTTGAATTACCTTTGGTAAAACTTTCTACTTGTTCCAAAATCCCGCCTTCACCGCTCCAAGCGTGAGAAATTGAATCAATTATCACTACTTCGATGCCTTCAGCTTTCATTAACCGAAATGCCTGAATATAATTGTTCACTGTGTATGGAGGCTCAAAGTCCAAGTGTAAGAATTCTCCGATATATACACCAGCCACAGTGGACTCTGCATATAAAAGTGCTCTCTTATGTTCCGTATCAATAACCCCGATTTTCAACCACTGTTCCTCGTCTGATAAATCGGGATACATTTTTTCAACGATCCCTTTTGCAATTAAAAGAGCTGATACTGTTTTTCCGCTGCCGCTTGCTCCAGTGATCATAATGGGAACTTTTAGCTTTTCCCGCTTCGCCTTTTTAACTTCCATGCTATTTTTCCACCTTTACGGATAATTTTTCGCCTTGCGGAATAACCTTAACCGCTTCAATTACTTCACCGTCACTATTTACAATTCGTCCACCTTCAAGAACCGATACCGATTTCTTAAATGCTGCTTTATCAACTTCTTCTTTAATCCTCACGTATTCAGTCATCCCTAATTTTTTCAACTCTGCAACAGCCTCTGAAGAGTATTCCCATTTATCGGGAACTTTCCTTGTCCCAACTGTTCCATGTGGCGTTTTGATTCGAGCTTTAGGATCATCTTTCCGTAATTTATTTAAGTATTCACTTAGCTTCTTTTCGAAAAAACTGATTCTCTCGTTATTACTTTCGGTTTCTTTTGTCTCCCAACTCGCGATTCTTTCTCGTTCCAAATCAGCGAACTTCTTAATTTCATCATTTTGACTTTGAAGAGCTGAAATTTTTCTTAGTGCCCAATCTGCGCCACCGATATCATCGATGGTCCATCCTTCTACTGAAGTTTGCTCCAAATCTTCTAATTCATATTTTTCTAAGATGTTCATCATCCTTACCCTCCAATTTCAGTCCGCAAATCGAACAAAACTTATGATCGTCTTTGATACGTTCGTTTCTACATCTTGGGCATTTTCTATTCACAAGCTAACGTCCCTTCTATTTTCTTTCGAAGATACTCTTTGCCTTCGATAGCAAAGCTGTAATCTTGATATTCAATGCCGACATCATCAATTAATTCCACATAGTTATCAATCGTCACATATTTCGCGAACGTAATTGTTGTTAAGCAATCATTTGCTACTTTTCGTTTCTTAAAAACTACTTTCATAACTAAATCATCCGGCAATACTTGAGTGCCAAAATCATCATACATATAGTCATATTCTGATTTATCATTTTTAATTTGCGTCTGATTAACATTCGTAAAAACATGATTATCAGGATCTGATATTGCTTTATCGTAATCAAACATGGTATATTCTCCTTGAAAATAAAATATTGTTTGCTCACTAATTGCTTGCCGGCGTAGTGAGCTTTTTTTGTTCCCAAGCTTTTCTTCGCTCGATGTTCTGTTTTGCTAGAATCGTTGACTCGTTATGATGCCACCATCGATCAGCAATGATTTTCCCAATTTGTAATGCTTCTTTTTTACTCATACTCTCCTCACCCCTTTCAATTTGATATAATGGTTTAAAAACTGGATGGTGATATTATGGAATTCTTAGGATTATCCATTTTCCAATGGATGTCGATAATTAGCTTCCTTCTTAGCACTTCGTTGACGATAGTAAAAATCAGAGGAATGCGTCCACAATTAGAAGTAGCTCTGAATGCTTCTTACTTTGCAGCCGATATGCTTTATACAAAGATAATCGTCTCTAATTTTTCAACTGAGCCAGCAATGTTGGTGAATCTAGAACTTTTATCAGATAAGCTAGATCATAAATGGGCTGCGACTCCATATAGAAAGCTAATTGCTAAAGGAGGATCGACAGGTGACAACCGAATTTATTCAGAATCAGTTCCTTTAAATATCCCTCCGAAAAGTGCAATGTCTTTTTATTTAGCTTTCGAAGTAGGTAATAAAAACTTTAATGGTGTATTGAGTAATCAAACTAAAATGATTTTCAGTCTAAACCGAACACAGATAAGTAAAATGGTTGATATCAAAAATACAAACTCGCCAATAGAGAAGTTAGTGAAAGAATTAAACTAAATATAAGTAGTCCAAATTCAATTTTGTCTCGTCTACTCATAGTCAGCCCCCTCGGTTGGCTTTTTTACTTCGTATTCAGTTACGTCATAGATAAGTACCAATCCGAACACTGCAGTTACATAAACTGCCTTTAACCATTCTGGAATACTTCCTGTCAGTGCTGCACCTATCCCGAACGCCAATAGCATTGCTCCTGTTCTACGGAGCCAATAGAGTTTTTTCATTTTTTCTCTCCTCTTAAGCAATCTCTAATCCTTCAACATCGTCAGCATTCAAGTAAGCTATTTCTTTTTGCCGTGCTGTTAATCGTAATTGGTAATCTTTTAAGTTGCTTAATGACACGATTTCTATAACTTGTTTTGCCCTAGTAAAATCAATACGGCGAATATCATAGTATCTCGGTACATTAAAAGTTTCTTTTAATCGCTTGTAGATGATTCCGCGGAAGTGTCCAACTTTAGCCAAAAACAAATCATCTGACACTTTATGATCGAAGTATTCTTTTGCTAAATCCCATGCTTTCTTCCCAACTGCTGACTGAATTTCTGCTCCTTCGTGACGGTTCAATGTGATACTATCTAGCAATTCTTGAACATCCTTCGTGATTTCCTCTTTCATCTTGGAAACGTCGCTCTTGATTAGGCGCATTTCTTTCACCAAAACTAATTGATTTTCTAGGTTTTTCTCTAGTTCTAATAGCTGATTACTCATTGATAATCTCTCCTTCCAATATGTTGTTTTTGCTAATTGATTTTAAGTCTGATAAAAATTTCTCCAACCTTTCGGTTAGAAAGTCTAGTTCTCTTTTTGCAAGTCCGTCCCGACTGATCACCTCTGACAAATCCTGATAGATTAAGATGCTTGCCTCTGACAAGAACTCATTCGATTTTTCTAATACATCTGATAGATTCTTGTAGTTAGAAATAAGTTGCTGAGTTTCGTTTAGTTTGCCTTCAGCTTGGTTGATTGCCTTTGATAGTTGTTCATACTTAGACGATTTCTCATCCACTTCTTTTCGTTCAGCTAACAAATATCTATAACTTGATTCAAGTTGCGAACTTCGTTCTTCTAATTCTGAATAGGATTGTTTCAAATTTTCGTAATCATCCGGAATTTTTTCAACAACTACTTCCTTTTCGATGACTCTTGGTTGTTGAATACTCATGTCATTGATCACTTCTGAAAGGTTATCGATTTGTTCATCTTTCTTTTTTAGCTGCTTTTCTAATTCTCGATATTCCTTTGTGGTTTTTATATCGCCAGATAGAACTAACTCGACTGCTTCCGGTTCAGCAGAGGGTTTTGATATTTCAGTTCTTAACGTTGTTGGTAGTTCTTGGAACATATCTATCTGTTCCGATTCGTGCATTTGATGCACGAATTTAGCTTGATTGATATAGTTGTAAACTGTTCTTTTTTTTAAACCAATAGAGGTAAACCAACTTTCAAAAGTACCGTTGTTAAATTTAGCGAGCTGCTCTTGAGCTTCGATTAATTTTTCACCGAGTTGAATCGAACCATTCAAAACGATTGTTCTCATTTCCTGCTCTTTTACTTTGAGAAAGCTAGCAGTCCGATCATCCACTATTGAATAGTCGAAAGTCTCGCTAATTTCATTCATGCTATTGCCTCCTTTACATAGCTATTTTTGTTTTCTCGAATGCCTTTCTAAGATCAGATCGTTCGATCCGAACTGTATTCTCTCCCCACACCATTGGTGTTGCTCCGTTTGCGATAAGAAAGTTCAAGGTGTCGTTCCCAATTCCTAACGTCTTCATGATTTGTGATTTATTAGGTGCTGGCGGCAAATCGATTATCTTATCCCAGATATCCAACTGATCCTTAATTTTTTCAAGCACAATATCAGCGGTAATATCAGCAATTTGATGTAAAATTTCATCTGGTATAAAAAACTCGTTGTTGACTTGAACAGTCTTCATGGTTATACCTCCTGTTTTTCATCTAATAATTCTTCAATCGGTACATTCAAATAATTTGATACTTTTTTTAGACTAGCTAAGTTAGGATTTTGCTTATCCCACCTATAAATAGCATTTGCACCAACTCCCGAATCTTTACCAATTTGCTTGATGGTAAGCTCTTTTTCTTTTGCTATACTTTTTATATTGGCAACAATCGAAACCATAATGCGTCCACCTCCAATCTTTTTCGGTAAAAACAATTGACAAATCTACCACATGTGGTACTATAGACATACAGAAATAAGCATTCTAAATCCGCCAAGATTTATTGCTTTTTTATATCTTAATTTTTGCTCATTTCTTATATCCTGAACTGAGTATACTATCTAATTTGGTAGTTGTCAACCATTTTCGGTAGATATTTTATTTAGTGTGCTCTTTTCCTTGAAAGGTGATTTTTATGAATACTTTAGACAGAATAAAACTACTAGCTAAACAAAGAGACGTAACTATTAAAGAACTTGCAGCAAATATTGGAATTGGTGAGAACTCTATATACCGATGGGATAAAACCAGTCCTGCATCCGACAAACTGCAAAAAGTTGCTGATTACTTCGATGTTTCCACTGACTATCTACTAGGTCGAACTGAGAAAAAGAAATACTATGAATTGTCTGACAAAGAGAAAAAAGATATCGCTATTCAGGCAGAAGAATTAATAGAGGGGATTGCTAACGGGGAAAATTTGAACTTCTACGGTGAGCCAGCTACGAAAGATCAAAAAGATCGTCTATTGATAGCTATTCGTACTGCAATGGAGATGAACAAAGAAGAAGCAAAACAAAAATTCACCCGTAAAGATTATAGAGACTAGTTAGGAGGGCCTTATATGAGTTACTACGTAGACGATGCGTTTGATAAAATTATTAAGAAATATCGGCCCTTCAACGTCTATGAATTAATACGAGAGGCTCATTGCAAATTACTTTATGCAGATTTAGATGATGAAACGGGTGGTTGCACTCTAACTAGTCATCGTTGTCACACAATTATTGTGAATGTGAATTGGCCCGAATGGTATCAAAAATTCGTCATCCTTCATGAATTTAGCCATATAAAAATGCATGGAGGTTCTACTACCCCATTTTATCGATCAGTTGGTTTGGATTCATTTATTTCCAAAATGGAGTGTGAAGCAAATTCTCTCGCTATGAAACTATTAATTTATATGCAAGACAAAGATGACTTAAATGGATTAACAGAGTTTCAAATTATGGATTATTTTGGTTTACCTCACGAATTAATAAGGTATCTATAAATAGCTATTAAAGCTATTATTAATTTTTTATCATTTTTACCGAACATACATTCGAAAGGAGCAATAAAAATGCAACACCAAGAATTCAAAGAATGGTTAGAACAAAATACTCGTGGGCATGAAATCTTTATTATTAAGGCTATGGAGTCACGAAAGGAAAAGAATAAAAAGAGAACCGGAAAAACAAAAAAGTGGACTGATAGACAAATGGAGCGTCAAGTAGAGTCAATGTGGGCTGATGTTGTGAAAAACGCCTACGAGCAAATCAAAACACACAAAGGCGTTCCTAAATTTAATGGGTATCAAATATGGTTAGATTTTTTTGCTGAAAATGACTATGTAGAAAATTTTGATGATTCTATGGCAGAACTGGAAATTCCATAAACGAAAATAAGAGGAGTGAGTCACATGGCAATGATAAAACAATACCAGAAGAAAAACGGAAATAAAGCATGGTATTTCAAAACATATCTAGGTATTAATCCCTTAACTGGAAAAAAGCAGTACACAACAAAAAGAGGTTTTAAAACAAAAAAGGAGGCAAAACTAGCTTTAGCAAAGTTGGAACTTCAAGCTAAAGATAATAAGTACACGCCGCAATCAAATATGACTTTTGGAGAAGTTGCTGACAAATGGCTCAAAAGTTACAAAAATACAGTGAAAGAAAGTTCATACAGTAGAGTGTATACTATCTTCCAAAGCAATATACTGCCACACTTTAAAGAAAAAAGAATTTCCAAGATTAATATTCCTTATTGCCAAAATATTGTTAATGAATGGTATCAGGAGTACAAAACTTACAAAGCTATTCGTTCTTACACATCGGCTGTCTTTAACTACGCAAAAGAACTACGTCTTATAGATGATAACCCTATGGAACATGTGCCTGTTCCAAAGAAAAAGAAGGAGGTAATCAAAGAAAAGAAATTCTTCGAAAAGGAAGAACTTGAACGATTCCTAAAATGTTGCTCTGAGGATAGCTACCCTTTAACATATCCTTTATTTAGACTTCTGTCTTTTACAGGAATACGTAAAGGAGAACTCTTAGCATTAACATGGAACGATTTAGATTTCGATAATAAAACCTTAGACATTAATAAAACTGCAGCAAGAAATTATAATGGTCGACCTATAATTACCGATCCTAAAAATCATAGCTCGAATCGCCGAATCTCCTTAGACAATGAAACAATCAAAATTTTAAAAAAATGGCGAATCGATCAAAGAAAATATTTATTGAGTTATGGTAGTAATTCCTTAGCTCCCAATCAATTGGTTTTTTCTAGCAAGTCAAATCAAATTCTAGATCACGCAAGAATAAACCGCATTTTATCTAGAATATGTAAGGCTAACAATTTTGAAGATATAAAAGTTCATGGACTTAGACACACTCATTGCAGCCTTCTGTTTGAAGCGGGCTTGTCCATTCAAGAAGTTCAATATAGATTAGGTCATAGCAACGCCAGAACAACCCTCGAAATTTACTCCCACGTAACAAAAAATCAGCAAGAAAAATCTGCTGAAAAATTCGCGAAATACATCAACTTTTAAATAGTATGGTCAGAAGTATGGTCAAAACAAAAAAAGAAGCGCTAAACCCCTTGATATAAAGGAATTTAGCACCTTGTAATTATTTTGCATAGTCGGTTGCTCGTGTCTCACGAATAACCACTACTTTAATATGTCCGGGGTAATCCAATTCGTCTTCAATTCTGCGACGGATATCGCGAACCAAACGAACAGAATCCAAATCAGAAATTTCTTCTGGTTTGACCATAACACGTACTTCACGTCCGGCTTGAACTGCGAAGCTAGAATCAACTCCATCAAAACTATTTGAAATGTTTTCTAAGTTTTCTAAACGACGGATATAGTTTTCTAAAGATTCACTCCGCGCACCTGGTCGAGCAGCTGACACTGCATCGGCAGCGGCTACTAAAACAGATATCACTGAAGTTGCTTCTGTATCTCCATGGTGAGAGGCAATTGCATTAATCACGACCGGATTTTCACGATATTTCGCGGCTAATTCAGCGCCAATTTCAACGTGAGACCCTTCAATCTCGTGGTCTAGTGCTTTACCAATATCATGAAGCAATCCTGCGCGTTGGGCTAACTGAACATTTTCACCAAGTTCTGCAGCTAACACACCGGTTAATTTCGCTACTTCAATCGAGTGATTCAACACGTTTTGACCATAGCTGGTACGGAAATGCAAACGACCTAAAATCTTGATCAAATCTGGATGCAGGGTATGCGCACCAACTTCAAAGGCCGCTTGTTCCCCGTATTCGCGAATACGTTCATCCATTTCTTTGCGAGATTTTTCAACCATTTCTTCGATCCGTGCCGGATGAATCCGGCCATCTTGAATCAATTTCTCTAACGTCATCCGAGCAATTTCCCGTCTGATTGGATCAAAGCCGGATAAAACAACCGCTTCTGGTGTATCATCAATAATTAAATCGATCCCCGTCAATGTTTCTAATGTTCGAATATTACGGCCTTCACGTCCAATGATGCGACCTTTCATCTCATCATTTGGCAATGTAACCACCGAAACAGTCGTTTCAGAAACAGCATCAGCACCACAGCGTTGAATCGCCATCGCTAAAAGATTCTTCGCCTTGCGATCAGCTTCTTCCTTGGCACGTTGCTCAGATTCCTTGACCATAACGGTTAACTCATGGTTCAATTCCTCTTCGGTTCTCTTCATAATTACTTCTTTCGCTTCATCCTTCGTTAAAGAAGCAACCTGTTCCAATTTTGTTTGTTGTTCATTAATCAGTTGTTCTACATCTTTTTCTCGCTCGTCAATTAATTGCTGTCTAGCACTGATCTTTGTTTCTTTTTCTTCCAGTGAGTGCTCACGCTTCTCTAGAGAATCATCTTTACGATCTAAAGTCTGTTCTCTTTGAAGCAAGCGATTTTCTTGTGATTTTAATTCTTGTCTGCTTTCTTTCAACTCACTTTCAACTTGTGCGCGATACTGCTGGTTTTCTTCCTTGGCTTCCAACAAAGCTTCTTTCTTCAAGGTTTCCGCTTCTTTATTTGCATGCGTAATGATCCCTCTAGCTGTGTTTTGTGCCCCATCAATTTCTTTTTCATGGCGTGCTTTTGCGACCATGAAACCCAAACCAAGACCGACAATTAAACCGATGATAGCGAGGAGAATAGGAACTAACATTAAATCCACCTCCGTACTATCTTATTTACCTATCTGTAGTTTTTTGATAAACGAATGTCAAATTATCAATATGCCTACTTGCATATGTGTGAGAGTCACACAACTTTATTCTAATGTTTGTCTGATAGCGTGTCAACTTTATTTCTCTTTTGCCAGATTCAACAATAAAGCGCTTTGATCCGCTGTAAAATAGTCCGCAAAAAAACACTAATGATCGGACAAATATGCCTCATCATTAGTGTTGATTTGTTTTTTATTCATCTAAAGGCAATTCTTCCTGACCCGCTTCTTCAGCTTCCGTCACATCGCCTTCTTCACCGATACCATAAGCTGCACGTACACGTGTCGCAACTTCTGCCATCATTTCTGGATGATCCGCCAAATATTTCTTAGCGTTTTCGCGTCCTTGTCCAATCCGATCTTCTTTATAGCCATACCAAGCACCGCTCTTGTCGACGATGTCTTGTTCCACAGCCATATCTAACAATTCGCCTTCTTGCGAGATTCCGAAGCCGTACATAATATCAACTTCAGCTACCTTGAATGGTGGCGCTACTTTATTCTTAACGACTTTGATCTTGGTACGATTACCAACGATATCCGTTCCATTTTTCAATTGCTCCGCACGACGTACTTCTAAGCGTACGGTTGCGTAGAACTTCAATGCACGTCCACCAGGCGTTGTTTCAGGATTACCAAACATAACACCGACTTTTTCACGAATTTGGTTAATAAAGACGGCGATAGTCTTTGTTTTGTTGATAGAGCCTGACAGCTTGCGCAATGCTTGTGACATCAAACGAGCCTGCAGACCAACGTGCGCATCACCCATCTCGCCATCGATTTCAGCACGGGGGACTAGCGCGGCCACCGAGTCAATAACGATAATATCGACTGCGCCACTTGAAACTAAAGCATCTGCAATTTCTAAGCCTTGTTCCCCAGTATCTGGTTGTGATAGCAGCAATTCATCAATGTTTACACCTAGACGTTGTGCGTATTGAGGGTCCAACGCGTGCTCGGCATCAATAAAGGCTGCCGTCCCGCCATGTTTTTGAACTTCTGCAATCGCATGCAGTGCAACCGTTGTTTTACCAGAACTTTCTGGACCATATACTTCGATGATTCGTCCACGAGGGTATCCACCAACACCTAACGCAACGTCCAATGCCAAAGAACCGCTTGGAATTGTTGAGATTTGCTGATCGACCTTTTCTCCTAATTTCATGATCGAACCTTTACCATAATTCTTTTCAATCTTCTTCATTGCAGCATCTAAGGCTGCCTTGCGATCATTTGCCAATAGCTGATCCTCCCTATTTCTTATAATCAATATGCTTTACACATCATTATTGCTTTTTCAATATCCCTAGTTTATCGGTTTGAAATCAAAAAAGCAAGCAAAAAACGAACAAACATTCGCTTTTTTAACTTTTGTTTAGAATTGCTCGCCGTACCATGTCTAAGCCCTTCATGACGGAGCTATGGCGGACATACGAACGATCCCGAGTAAAATGATTTTCACTAATCAACGTCTCACCATCTTTTTGAGCCAACGCAATATAAACCGTTCCCTTAGGTTTTCCTTCCAGCTCGTCAGGACCCGCCACTCCGGTAAAGGACAGAGCAAAATCTGTTTCTGCTAAACGCAAAGCTGCTTCTGCCATTTCCTTCGCACATTCTTCACTCACCACGCCGACACTTTCTAGTAGCATCGGATTGATACCTAGAAAGCTTGCTTTAGTTGTCTCGGAATATGTGACAAATCCCCCTGGAAAGACCTCAGAGACGCCAGGAATCGTACCTAAAGTCGCTTGAAATTCACCAGCAGTTAAGCTTTCTGCTGCTGTGATACTCAGCTGTTTTTCTTTCAGCAAGTTCACCACAACTTCGACTAAGCTGTTCTCTTCTCCATAACCATAAAAGAACTCGCCGACTTTTGCCATGATCTCCGCTTCTGTTTGATTTAATAAAGCATTTGCTGAGATCTCATCCTCTGTTTTCGCTGTGATCCGCAAAGTCACCTCGTTTGGCTTTGCGTAAGGTGCGATTGTGGGATTAGACTGGTGTGTAATCATCTCCGCTAAGTCGGTCACTAATTTCGATTCTCCGATTCCGAAGAAACGCAGTACCCGAGAAGTAAGCTTTTCCGTTGTTGGAAATTCTTTTTCTAACAATGGTCGGGCTTGTTCCAAGAACATTGGCTTTAATTCGCTTGGTGGTCCTGGCAATAAGATATAATTGTTTTTCTTGCCTTTATATAAACAACCAATGGCTAAGCCAGTACGGTTCGGTAACGGAATCCCATCTTGCAATGTTTCGATCTGACGTAAATTATTCGGCGTCATCGTACTTTGTCGTTGGATAAAGAAGCTGTTAAGGGCTTCTAATCCTGCTTGATTTTGTACTAATGGCACTCCGACGTGCTCGGCCAAAACATTTTTCGTTAAATCGTCATCCGTTGGTCCTAAGCCGCCGCACAAGATAATCAATTCACTACGTGTATCTGCTAATTGCAGTAACTCTTCTAAACGCTGCGGATTATCCCCTACAACGGTGTGATAATAAACCTCAATTCCCACATCCGCTAACTTTTCTGACAAGAATGTTGCATTGGTATTCACGACTTGTCCTAATAAGAGCTCTGTGCCCACGGCAATAATTTCTGCTTTCATTTATTCCTCTTCTTTCTAAGATACGCAATTTTTCTCCACTATAACAGAAAGTACAACAGAAAAAACAGAAAAAACGACCAGTAAGATAGATTTTCCTATCCTACTGACCGTAATTTTGATTTTTTACATTGAACCTTTAAATATCGCTGTGTTTTTAGCAAAGTAGTCATAACCTGAATAAACGGTAAAGAATAAGCAGATATACAACATAATTTGATCCATTGGGATACCGATAAAGTTAAATGGCACATTGTTTAAATAAAGCAATACAATTCCGACCATTTGTGTCGCAGTCTTAATTTTCCCTGGCATTGCAGCTGCCATAACACCGCCGCCTTGTTCAACAATCAATAAACGTAACCCCGTTACCGCCAACTCGCGACAAACAATAATAGCAATTACCCAAGAAGGGGCTTTTCCTTGTTCGACTAAAATAATAAACGCCGTCATCACCAGCATCTTATCTGCCAAAGGATCTGCGAATTTTCCGAAGTTGGTGACCAAGCCATCGCGACGAGCAATTTTCCCATCAAGATGGTCGGTATAGCTGGCTATCGCGAAAATAATCGCACCCACCAGTTGAGTCACTGCTAAATCAGTATTACCAACCTGCAATGTGCCCCAATCCCACGGAGCTAAGACGACGATCATAAAGATTGGAATCATGAAAATCCGAATGACAGTCAGTTTATTTGGTAAATTCATTATGAATTCCTCCTAATTCAATTTAAACACAGCCCTAAGATGCGTAGGCAATATTCAACGTAATATTCTTTTGCAACAACGAGTTCCCAGGTTGGAAATCAAGGGCTTGATCGTTGATTTTTACTTCTGCGTATTTTGCCATGCCAACAGTGATCACTGCTTGAGCCGTATCAGCAGGAAGCTCAGTTGTTTCAGATTCACCTTTCTCCAAGGTCTTCTGATACGTCAACGCGCCATTGACTTGGACACCGACCCATACGCGTTCTGTTCCAATGAAACTAATTTTTAACGGTTTTTCCGCATGCTCCACTTTCATCGTCGCCGCGTTCGTCGTATTATTTTCCATCGTGAAGGCCATTTTTGGTTTTTCTGGCTCCTTTGAGGATTCCACTGGTTTCGGTTGTGAAGATGAAACTTTTTCTGCCACGGATGATGAGACATCTGAGCGTTCAACTTGAACGGAACTATTTTCTGGAATAATTGCGGTTTCTTGATGATCCAGCCAAGTCATATAACCGACCACCGAAATAATCGCTAGTGCCACCAATCCCAACAGAATCATCGGCAAGGTCGCTTTAAAACGAGCCCGCGTCGGACTTTCAACATGCTTATTTTTTCTCAGTCCATCAACGGTTTCTAATTCAGGATAAGTCGGCATCGGACGATCCTTACCATCCAGAACATCAATCAAATAATTACCGTCAAGTTTGACCTCATCTGCATATTGACGAATAAATGTCCGCAAATAATAATCACTAGGCAATTCATGGAAGTCATTTTCTTCTATTGCCAGCAAATAACGTTTTTGGATTTTTGTGCGTTGCTGCAGCTCATCTAAACTGATTTTTTTATCGATCCGGGCTTTACGTAGTGTTTCTCCAATATTAATACTAGCCACTTGGTTCTCTACTCCTAATTCATATTAGTGAGATTATCTTATTAAGAAAATAATCTTAGTTTTTCATCACGTCTATCATACTTTTTTCCTATTTAAAGTTAGGCAAAGAATTGATATCTTCGTTCCTATTCCAACCAGCCGCCCGTAACAGGCAATACAATGCCTGTGGTATAGCTAGCTTCTTTTGAAAATAAGTAATTGCAGGCTGCGGCGATTTCTTTGGGGTCAGCCAATCGTCCTAAAGGAATTTCCGAAATCAACTCTGTCAGCTCTTGCGGCTCCCAATTATCATTCATTTTCGTTTGGACAGCACCAGGTGCCACGACATTAACAGTGATTCCTAAAGTTGCGACCTCTTTGGCGTAAGCTTTTACAAACGCTTCTTGCGCGCCCTTTACAGCACTATAGACGGTCTCCATGCTGCTTCCACGATGTCCATAAACTGATCCGATAAATACGACACGGCCATTTCCATTTTTTGCCAATTTCTCCTGCAAACTCTGTAACAAAAGTAGCGGTGTTTTCAAATGAACTTGCCATAACGCATCCATTTGATCTGCTTTCGTCTCTGGAAGCAACTCGTAAAAAGTAAAGCCTGAGGCAAAAACAATCCCATCCACTTGAAATAAGTGTTCAAGAAAGCTCGGAACTTCTGTTTCCTTCAACATGTCTAAGGATACCATAAAAAAATCTTGCTGAGGATAACGTTTCTGTAAGTCTGAAACGAAATTTAAAACTTTTTCTTTTTGTTGATTATAGTGGCAATAGAGGGACCAGCCTTGCCCCGCTAGTTTTTCGCAAACAGCTTGACCGATATCCCCGCTCGCCCCCATTACTAACGCATAAGGCATTCTATCCCTCCTTTTTACTAATACTTTTTTAACTAGGAATATTCTTCTCCATATAAAATCGCGTGAAGGCTTCTTCTTTGATGAATAATTTACCCGCAGCCAAAACATCTGTCAATTCGATTTCTTGAATGATTTCGGGCATATCAAACAGCGTCCATTCACCATACAATGACTGGGTAAATTGATTGGCAACATACTCTAATGAGTTCAAAGATTGGAAATATTTTCCTAACATTTTTTTCTTCAAAAGCGTCAGATTTTTCTCATTAACTTCTGGATCGCTGTCAAAATGCAGTAAAATCTCCGTCAAGCGATCTGCTAGCATTTGCGGATTTTCACTATCGCCGCCAAAATCCGCAAAATGGAAGCTGCGGTCTAATGAAAATTCGTAGCCAAAGCTGTCGTCTAGTAACCCCTCATTATATAAGCGTAAATAGTTTTGTGAAGTCGTCCCTAATATCATTTGGAATAAAAGGTCCATCGAAATTTTGAAGATCAGACGTTCCTTATTGTCTTTTGGTAATTCTGCCAAACCTTTGATCCCGACAATTGCTTTCGGTATTGTAATTGGCATCTTTTCTTCACTGCGTTTAATGATTTCATCAGGTGATTCCTGTGGAAACCGGCGTTGGATCGGTTCTGGAGCTTCAAAAGTTTTCTTCGCTTGGTTTTCCCGAATGAAGGCCATTAAGGCTTCAGGCTCCAGATTTCCCACGACAAATAGCGTCATATTGCTGGGATGATAAAACGTATTGTAGCACGTGTATAGATCCTCAGCTGTAATTTCTGCAATCGAATCAATCGTTCCTGCAATATCAATATGCAGAGGGTGCTTCGGATACATATTTTTTAAAATAGCGAAAAACTGCTGCCATCCCGGATCATCTTGATACATTTGAATTTCTTGCCCAATGATTCCTTGCTCTTTTTGCACAGACTCTTCCGTAAAATACGGAGCTTGCACAAAATCTAGCAAAGTTCCTAAATTCAATTTCAATTGATCAGTCGTCGAAAATAGATAGCTTGTGCGAGTAAAGCTGGTAAAGGCGTTTGCCGATGCCCCTTGCTCACCAAACTTTTGAAACACATCGCCATCTTCCTTTTCAAACATCTTGTGTTCTAAAAAGTGAGCGATCCCATCAGGAACTTTGATGTACTCTGTTCCGCCACGTGGGATAAACTCATTGTCGATCGAACCGTAATTGGTGCTAAATAGGCCGTACGTCTTGTGATATCCAGCCTTTGGCAACAAATAGACCGTTAAGCCATTTGGCAAAATTTCCTTGTATAAGATTTCATTGATTTTTTGATAGGCTACTTTATCCATTCTGTTGTCCTCCATCTAAAAAGAAGATCGCCTGCAGACGAATTTTTTTCGCGACTTTCTGTACATCTTTTGGTGTCACAGCAGCTAAACGTCTCAGCCATTCTTCGTCTGTTAATTTACTTTGCGGCAGCCACTGCGCCAAGTAAGTCGTCTCAATCGCATTTTGCATACTGTCTAAGCCTAGTAAGTAATGATTTTTCAACATCGCTTTCGTTTGCTGGAAAGCCAAATCAGTGAAATTACCAGCTTGTAATTCGAGCAGCTGTTCCTCAATCAAGCGTAAAACTTTTTGACGGTTGTCGCTATTAATTCCCGTTTGTACCTGCAAATAACCGCGGAATGTATCAAAAGAGCTTGAGGCATAATAAGCTAAGCTTGCCTTTTCTCTGACATTCATAAATAATTTCGAATGAGGAAACCCGCCGAACAAGCCATTAAAGACCAGCAGTGCAAAACGGTCAGTATCTTCGTAATAAACATCGGTTGAATACGCCAGATTCAATTTCCCTTGTGTCACCGTTTCTTGAACTTGCTGTTCGCGAATCACATTATCACTGGCTTGATAATAATAAATAGCCGGGAAGCTTTCTTTTCGCTCGGCAAAAGGCAGCTCTTTGAACAGCTCGGCTATTTCCGCTTCCTCCACATCACCAATCACAAATAAATCTACTTGATCTTGTGTAATCATCTCCTGATAATATGCCGCAAGACCTTCGTTTGTCTCACTCTCTAAATCATCTACTGTACCAAAGCTTGGTAATTTTTGCGCCTCATCCGTAAAATAGGTCTCTTTGATCTTTAAGGAAGCCATTGTCTGCTTGTCTTCCTGCAATGTCTCGATATAGCTTTGCAAATTTTCTTTTTCCAGCTGAAACGTTTGTTCATCGAATTTTCCATCCTGGATATTAGGGTAAAATAGAATCTCCTTCAAAAAATCCATTGCAGCGGGTAACAGCTTTGGATCATCAACGTATTTTCCATTGACAATGCCTAAACCAATGTCTAACCAATGCAGATTCCCTTTGCGTCCAACATTCAACCCGAAACTGGCACCGTAAAGCTCGGCTAATTGTCCGCTCAATTTGGTTTGATCTGGATAGCGCAAAGAATTGGTCTCCAATAAGTTCGCCAAAAGGGCTCGTTTAGTCATGATTTCTTTGGTTAAACGGGTGGTAAAGCGCCCGTAGATTTGAATTGTTTTGTATTTCTTTGTCGCAATAACGTGCAGCCGCACGCCCTTCTTAAGTTCGATCATTACAAAGCTCCTTTTTTATGCTAATCAATTATTTTTTTCAAAGAAAAATAAGCTTGATTTTCAAGCTAGATATTCTCCGCTAAAAGGAACCCTCCCCAATACTTCTATAAAAACGAAAAAAGGGTCTTCCTTTGTCTTTATCACTAAAGCTAATTATAGCACAGGCGAGCTCCAAGATTCGAAATCTGCGCTAACCGATAGTCTGTTTTATTTCAAATTTTTTTCTTCTTTCGCTATACTAAAAATTAAGGAAAAATTCTCATCCAACTTCGCTGGCTCCATTTCTGTTTTTTGATTATACGAAGTGATGTCTATCGTAAAAAGGAAAGTATATTTGGGAAAAGCTTATCTGATAAGAAGATAGTAAAACGTTGGATGGTATACAATTTGCAAATAAGGAGGAAGACCCTATGATTAAAGAATTTAAAGATTTCTTGATGAGAGGCAATGTCATTGATCTTGCTGTTGGTGTTGTAATCGGTACTGCATTTACTGCAATTGTGACAAATATTGTTAATGGATTAATTACACCGTTGGTTGGGCTGATCGTGTCATTGTTTACGAAAGGAAAAGATTTGAACGAGGCGATGTCCGTTTTGGATTGGAAACCAGTTAAAGGCGTGACCTTTGCGTTTGGTGATGTAATTAGTGCATTGATCACCTTTATTATTACTGGTTTTGTTTTATTCCTGATTGTTAAAGCTGCAAACAAAGCAAAAAGCAGTATTTCTAAAGAAGAAAAAGAAGAAGAGGTACCAGTACCGACAGCTGAAGAATATTTAGCAGATATTCGTGATCTTTTAGTTGAACAAAATAAAGCAGCTAAAGAAACACAAAAGAACGTCGAAGACAAATAAAAACCATGGAGCATACGCTCCATGGTTTTTAAATTGCTTCTGTTAAAAATTCGATCTCTACTGTGCGAGTCAATACATCGGAATAGCTGTATGAAACACGTTCGAAAGAATTTTCTTCTGGGTCCAAATCAACCACAAATACGGAAGGATATGTCTCAGTTAAGATTCCCTTGCGTTGCGTTTGACGCTTGCGTCCCGTCTGAGCAACAAGCATAATCGGAGCACCAATACGGTCTTCCAAGTTTTTCTTGATAGACGCTAAAGTTGTTGGCATACAGTTCACCTCAAAATACATTATAGCACAAATCTAAAACTTTTCAATGTTATCATAAGATAAAAAAATATGCAACTTTATACCTTATTAAGCTGAATGCAGCCCTTATTCATCTAAATCATATAGTTTTTTCTTTAATTTGTTCTTTGCCCGATTCAACGCGTTACGGATCGCCTTTTCTGATTCATTTAGAAGCTGAGCGATCGTCGAGGGCTCCTCACCCTTGAGATAGTAATACAAGGACCGATTTTCTAATGAAGACAGTGGAACTTCTCCAGCTAGTAACATCTCACTAATAAATAGATTTTCTTCCATGTACTCATGATATTGAAAGTGTTCATCAAAAGCCTCCATATCAGCTTTATCCATTGATACAGCCTGTTGTTGGGCAAATCGTTTTTGAGCTTGCTGACGACGCAAGAGAGAACGAATTCGATTTTCAAATATCATCTTGTAGTATAAGCCAAACGTTGTTCCACGACCCTTACAGTAGCTCTGCAGGGCATCATTCAGTGCGATTCGTCCCTCCTGCAGCCAGTCATCAAAATCAAAATCACGAATCGAATAACGGGATTGCATACTATAGACAATCGGTAAATATTGACTAAACATTTCTTCAAAAGCGGCACCATCAATTTTTTCATAACGCGTTGATTCTTTCATTTTTACACCCCTCTCAACAAATAAAAGCATACACGCTTTATAAGTCAGAGAGGGGTGTCGACAATCAATTTATTTTTTTTTGCTTAATTCGTCCAGTTTTTGTGACAATTTTTGCAATTGTTCATTATTCCACGGGGAATTACGTCGAAAATTTTTAAAATGCGTATCTTTTGTATCCCCGGTAATCACAGCCTCGGTTTGCTGGACAGACTTGTACAACTCACGCGCAGAAGTTCGCAATGCCCCCTGCGAAAAAATGGTCCATTGTTCAGCAAGATCACTCGTTGCTACCGTTACTTGAGTCAAGCGATCATTCAATTCTCCAGCAATTCGTTCAATATAACTATCTGCGGTCTCATCCTCTTTTGTGAAAACAACAGTCAGCTGATACTTCTGGTAGCTTTGGGTAATTCCTGGAACAAATTGCGCATCGAAAACAACAATTGTTTCCAATCCTTGGTACTTAGCATAGTTAGACAAACGAAATAGCAATGCTTCGCGTGCTTCTTCTAGACGCTCTTGGTTTTTTAATGCGGTCAACTCAGGCCATGCACCAATCATATTGTACCCGTCAACGATCAACAATTGCCTTTTCATTACAATTCACTTCGCTTTCGGAAAACTTCATACATCAATAGACCCGCAGCAACTCCTGCGTTTAAGCTCTGCACATGTCCTGTCATAGGGATCGTTAACATCTCATCAACTTCCTTTTTCAGTCCAGCACTCATCCCTTTGCCTTCATTACCGATGATTAAAGCGATCGGTCCTTCCACCTTCCATTGACGATAGTCCGTTCCTTCCATGTCTGTTCCGAAAATCCAATATCCTGCATCTTTTAACTGCTTAATACTTTGGGCCAAATTCGTTACTCGAGCAATCGGCACGTATTCTACTGCACCGGTCGAAGCCTTCGTCACAACTGGCGTAATACCTACTGAGCGATGTTTTGGAATAATTACGCCTGACACGCCACTGGCATCGGCCGTCCGCAAAATCGAGCCAAAATTATGTGGGTCTTCTAAACTATCCAAAATCAACAGGAAGGGCGCCGCTTCTGAAGTATTTTTTGCTAACAAGTCCTCCAAGGTCAAATATTCATAAGGAGTAATTCCTAAAACGATTCCCTGATGAACACCGCCGTCGCTTAATGTATCCAGTTTTTGTTTAGGTACCCACTTCACCGGAACCGCTTGTTCCTTCGCTAAAGCTTTCAACTGCTCAATCTTGTCTCCACGCGCATCCTCTTGCATAAATAATTTATTGCCTCGACCAGCTTGAAGTGCCTCCACACTGGCGTGATGACCAAAAACAAAATTATTCTCTTCTGTTTCAACTGTTTCCGTCTCTTTGCGGCGATCTTTAGACCGATCATTTTTCCGCTGATTCCGGCGATCATTTCCTCGACGCTGCTTCTTATCCTTCATTTGTTTCGCCCGCTTTCTCTAAACACCATGCGATCAATTCTTCTAATCGCTCTTTTCGTTCCAATAAGTGTAGATAACCCATTAATGCTTCAAAACCCGTAGACATACGATAGGTCATGATGTTAGTATTTTTTGCTGATGTGTAACTTTTGGCATTTCGTCCACGTCGGTAGATTCCCTGCTCTTCTTCTGTCAGCATACCATCATCGAGCATTTTTTGGATCAACATTGCTTGGGCTTTGGCGGAAACAAAATGAGTCGCCATATGATGCAGCTTATTCGGACGTGTCTGGCCCTCACGGACTAGATAATCCCGTACATAAGTTTCATAGATTGCGTCACCAACATATGCTAGTGCCAATGCGTTTAATTGTTTATAATCTGTCATTATACTCGTCTCCAGCGGACGCCTTGTGGGGTGTCTTCTAAAATAATTCCTTGTTCTTTTAATTGATCGCGAATTTCATCACTGCGAGCAAAATTTTTGTCTTTACGAGCCTGATTCCGTTCTTCAATCAATTGATCAATCTCTTCATCCAATAAACCAGCAGTTTGGAATTCTATTCCAAAAACAGTCAACATTTTTGTGTACTCGTCTAGTGCTGTCGCTAAGACCGCTGCCGAAACCCTTTCTTGCTCACTATAATTATTCAGCCATTTAGCCAATTCATAAACAACCGTGATCCCATTGGCCGCATTGAAATCATCGTCCATCTCTTCAACAAAACGATCCTTCAGCACCTGTAGCTCTGTAAGCTTTTCCTGATCATCAGCCAACGCTGCTTCCGCTTTATCTTGACGGAAGGCCGCATTTTCAAAGGCAGTACGTAATTTTTGCAGATTGGCCTGAGCATCCTTCATGGTTGCTTCACTATAGCGAATTGGGCGACGATATTGTGTCGTTGCCATAAAGAAGCGTAAAACCTGAGGATCGATTTCTTTGACTAAGTCGTGAACAGTTACAAAGTTTCCTAGCGACTTGCTCATTTTCGCATCGTCTTCTCCAATGGTTACATAGCCATTGTGCATCCAATAGTTCGCAAAACGTTGCCCTGTTTTGGCTTCACTTTGGGCAATTTCGTTCTCATGATGAGGAAATTCCAAGTCTTGTCCACCGCCATGAATATCAATCGTGTCTCCCAAGTGTTTTGTCGCCATCACTGAACATTCGATGTGCCAGCCTGGTCGTCCTTCACCCCAAGGAGACTCCCAAGAAATTTCATCCGGCTTCGCACTTTTCCATAAGGCAAAATCCAATGGATCCTCTTTAATTGCTTGCTCCGCACCAGTCCGTTGGCTCGCACCAACCTCTAATTCATCAATCGATTGATCACTCAATTCGCCATAATGTTCGAATTTCCGAGTACGGTAATAGACGTCCCCGTGTGCTTCGTAAGCATAGCCCTTTTCAATCAGGGTCTCGATAAATGCTAAAATATCAGGAATATGATTGATTACACGCGGATGCAATGTCGCTGGCTTTACATTCAGCGCTGCAGTATCCTCTTCAAAGGCTGCAATAAAACGATCGGCTACTTCTGGTGCAGTAATCGATAACTCCTTCGCAGCTTTGATAATTTTGTCATCAACGTCGGTAAAGTTCGATACAAAATTCACCTCATAGCCGCGATATTCAAAGTAACGACGAATGACATCAAATGCAATCGTACTACGGGCATTCCCGATATGAATATAGTTATAAACAGTTGGTCCGCAGACATACATTCGGACTTTATTTTCCTCGATTGGTTTAAAAATTTCCTTTTCACGTGTCAACGTATTGTGTATTTTAATCATGTTGAACCTTCTTTCCATGTAATCTTGCTACTTTTGCTGGTACACCTACCGCAGTTGCATCCGCAGGTATATCTTCTAAGACAACAGCCCCCGCACCGATTTTACTTCCTGCCCCGATTTCGATTGGCCCTAAGATCTGAGCATTCGCCGAAATAAAAGCACCTTGACGTACAGTGGGATGCCGCTTGCCAGTATCTTTTCCTGTTCCGCCTAATGTTACGCCATGAAACAACACAACATCTCGCTCAACCTCCGCCGTTTCACCAATCACCACACCCATTCCGTGATCAATAAAAACACCAGGAGCGATCTTAGCACCAGGATGAATCTCAATCCCCGTTAAAAAACGCCAAAATTGCGAATGGATTCGAGCCAACAAAAACCACTGATGCCGATAGAGAAAATGTGAAAACTTATGAAAAAACAACGCGTGAACACCTGGATATGTAAGCACAACCTCTAAGCCAGTCCTAACTGCCGGATCATTTTTCTTCGCTGCTGCAATCGCTTCTTGCCACCATCCCATTTACCTCAACTCCTTTTTTATTTTTAGACTTTTATCCATAAAACATTCAACACATTTCCAATTCCCTGCTATTAGGCTATCTCCAATTAAAGAACTCATTTTTCCAAAAACCAGAAAAATGATCTTATAGTCGTTTCGCATACGATTCCGCTAAACTACGCATCTGTTAGTTTAGTTAAAAATCCTTATTTGACCCTTGTACAACACAAAACTGCAAAAAGCGTAACTCGCAAAAAAGCGTCTTTTGAGTTTCCTCAAAAGACGCTTTAACGTGGTCCCACTTTTGTTTGCAGTTTATCTGCCTCAAAACAGGTAACGTCTGTGAAACGTCCTTAGCTACATATCGCTAAGACCACTCGGAGGTGCATTTCGTAAGCGTTGATTTGACTGCTTCCACCACCCGCAGCCTCTCTGAAAAATCGTCACCTACTACTTCTTCTCTTCTTTGTGTTTACATTACTTGATCTAAATGTGCTAAGGCTTTTTCTTTGCCTAAGATTTCTACTGTTTCTGGCAGTTCTGGTCCGTGTACTACACCGCTGACAGCTACACGAATTGGCATCCAAAGATTCTTACCTTTAATTCCTGTTTCTTTTTGAACAGCCTTAATTGATGCTAAAACATTAGCAGCATCAACTGTGTCTAAACTTTCTAGCTGAGCTTTGAAGGCAGCTAAGACAGTTGGGACGCCTTCGCCGGCTAATACTTCTTTAGCAGCATCGTCTAACTCAAGATGATCTTGGAAGAACAAGCTTGAAACTTCGGTAATTTCCGCAGCGTAGCTCATTTGCGGTTGATATAAGCTGACTACACGTTTCACCCAATCCTTACGTTCAGGCGTTGGATTTTCTTCGACTTTACCAGCCTTGATTAAATATGGCAAGCATAATTCAGTTAATTTATCCAAATCCATCGCTTTGATGTAATGGTTATTGACCCATTCTAATTTTTTCTGATCAAATGCTGCTGGTGATTTACTTAAACGATCAGTATCAAAAATCTTGATCAATTCATCTTGCGGGAAGATCTCATCTTCACCAACTGGCGACCAGCCAAGCAACGCAATAAAGTTGAACATCGCTTCTGGCAAATACCCTAATTCGCGATATTGTTCAATAAATTGCAGAATGCTTTCATCACGTTTACTTAGTTTTTTGCCGGTTTCAGTATTGATAATCAAGGTCATATGACCAAATGTTGGACGCGGCCAACCAAAGGCATCGTAGATCATTAATTGTTTTGGTGTATTGGCAATATGATCATCGCCGCGCAGTACATGCGTGATTTTCATTAAATGATCATCTACCGCTACTGCAAAGTTATATGTTGGCATACCATCACGCTTTTGGATGATAAAGTCGCCGCCGACATTATCCGATTCAAAGTTGATCTCGCCTTTAACCATATCCTCAAACGTAAAGCTGGTATTGCGAGGGACACGGAAGCGAATAACTGGTTCTAGGCCTTGTGCTTCTTTTTCTGCTTGTTCCTCAGGTGTTAGATTGGCACATTTGCCTGAATAATGAGGCATTTCGCCGCGTGCACGTTGCGCTTCACGCTCAGCCTCTAGCTCTTCAGAAGTACAGTAGCATTTGTATGCCAAATTGCTCATCAATAATTGATCAATTAACGGCTGATAAACGTCGCGTCGTTCTGATTGACGGTAAGGACCATATTTCCCAGGATTTTCAGGGGATTCATCCCAATCAATCCCTAACCAAGCCAAGTTTTCTAATTGGCTTTTTTCGCCGCCTTCGATATTTCTTTTTAAGTCAGTGTCCTCGATCCGAATGATGAATTCTCCATCATTGTGGCGAGCAAATAGATAATTGAACAAGGCTGTTCGGGCATTTCCGATGTGTAAGTGTCCTGTTGGACTTGGTGCGTAGCGCACACGAATTTTCGACATATAATAGTTCCTCTTTCCCGCTTATTTAGCAAATGGATTGATTGTACAATTTGCTACTCAACACAAATTGTACAATCAATCCATTGTTTAGTAAAGCTACACTGCTATTTTGCTGCTTTCTCATTTGTGTAGTCTAACTTCTTTTCAGGTGAATCATCTTTAATGTTGCGGCTAGAATGAGCCGGTTTAGCAAAAATCATTCGTCCGGCAGCCGTTTGCAGGGCACTTGTTACGACAACTTCGATGTGTTCATTCATATAATGTTGTCCATCTTCCACCACTACCATTGTGCCATCATCCAAATAAGCGACTCCTTGTTGTCGCTCTGTTCCGGCTTTTACAACTAGGACGTTCATGTTTTCGCCTGGGATCACAACTGGTTTCACCGCATTCGCTAAAGCATTGATGTTCAAAACAGCGACATTTTGGAACTCTGAAACCTTATTCAAGTTGTAATCGTTCGTTACGATGACCCCATCCAACAATTTAGCCAGCTTGATCAATTTACTATCGACTTCGCTGATATCTTCAAAATCGCCATCGTACATTTCAACGGCAATACCTTCTTCTTTTTGCAAAGCATTCAGGATATCCAAGCCGCGACGTCCTCGGACACGTTTCAAACTATCGCCAGAATCAGCGATATATTGCAATTCATACAAGACAAAGTTCGGAATCATTAGGACGCCTTCCAAAAAGCCTGTTTTCGCAATATCATAAATACGTCCATCAATAATAACGCTAGTATCTAAGATTTTATACTTATGAAAATGATCATCCGCTTTGCGCTCAAGGACTTCACCTTCATTAGTCTCAGCCTTTTTATTGCGGCCGCTAAAGAATTTTTTCAATTCATCAATTCTAGTCGTTCCCATTCGGAAGCCTAAATAACCCAATAGCAGCATAATCAAAATCGGCAATGCGCTATTAATGAAGGGAATCGGAATCTGGTACAACGGGGTCGTTCCGATCAATCCCAAGGTCAATCCTAAGATTGCGCCGATCACTCCAAATAAAATATAAGTCAAGCTAAGCTCATTTAATTGTTTCTCAATTCTTTTTACCCCAATTGTGATTGGTTCTACGATAGCCAAAGAAATAATATAAAAAATAATTGCACCAATCAGGCCATTCGTAAGTAAATTATTCAACCACATGTTGTCTGCATTGCCAATTGCTGTCCAGGCTGTTGGTAGGAAAGTGACTCCTAAACTAATCCCAACAATCAGGATAATTACTGTTAACACACGTTTCTGCATGCCATCCCTCCTAAGTTCTATTAATCTATTTTTTTATGCAAAAATCTTAGAATAACAGTTGTGCCAAAGTATTTCTGGCACAACCGCTCATTAACGGAATACTTTTCTTAATGTTTCACCTAGTGTCGCCACCGGAATCAATTCGATCCCCTTTGGCGGCGTCCAATCTCCCATGTTGTTCTTAGGGAGATAGATTCTTTTGAAACCTAACTTACTGGCTTCTTTGACGCGCTGCTCGATACTGCTGACCCGACGAATCTCACCAGTCAAACCAATCTCACCGATAAAACATTCAGTCGCTTCCGTGCCATTTTCTTTGTAGCTAGAAGCGATCGCCACGGCTACCGCCAAATCTATTGCGGGCTCATTTAATTTCACACCGCCCGCAGCCTTTAAGTAGGCGTCTTGATTCTGTAAAAGCAAGCCGGCGCGTTTTTCTAAGACCGCCATGATCAAGGATACGCGATTAAAGTCTAATCCAGTCGTCGTACGTTTCGCATTTCCGAAGACTGTTGGTGTTACTAACGCCTGGACCTCAACTAAAATCGGTCGGCTACCCTCCATTGCCACCACAATCGCTGAACCGGTCGCACCTTCTAAACGTTCTTCTAAAAAGACCTGAGAAGGATTAGCCACTTCCACTAAGCCGCTTTCTCGCATCTCAAAAATTCCAATCTCATTAGTAGAACCAAAACGATTTTTTACGGCCCTTAAAATCCGAAAACTGTGATGTTTTTCGCCTTCAAAGTACAGCACAGTATCCACCATATGCTCCAACATTCGAGGCCCTGCGATGTTTCCTTCTTTTGTCACATGCCCGACGATGAAGATCGCGATACCGTTGGTTTTCGCCAGCTTCAATAATTCTGCCGTCGTTTCACGAACCTGACTGACTGACCCAGCTACACTGGTAATGTCAGGCTGCGTCATAGTCTGGATCGAATCAATGATGACATAATCTGGTTTCAGATTTTCAATCGTCCGACTGATCTCGCCCATATCTGTTTCAGCATACAGATAAAAGTCTGTCTCACTCGAACCTAGCCGCTCTGCTCGCAATTTTATCTGCTGAGCACTTTCTTCCCCAGAAACATATAATACATTTCCACCAGTTGCTGCTAATTGGTGCGAAACCTGTAAAAGTAATGTAGATTTCCCGATGCCGGGGTCTCCACCAATCAAAACCAATGAACCTGGAACTACACCGCCGCCTAAAACCCGATTCAATTCTGCTAAATCCGTTTGAATGCGCGTTTCCTTTTTAAAGACAACATCTTTTAGCTTCGTCGGTTGTGCGCGTTCCCCTGTCAGACTCACCCGATTGCGGCGATCTTCAGGGTGATTTTGCTCAATTTCTTCTACCATCGTGTTCCAGTTTCCGCAGTTAGGACAACGACCTAGATACTTCGGCGAAACATAGCCGCATTCTTGGCAGATAAATTGTGTCTTGGATTTTTTCGCCAAACCCTTCGCCTCACTCGTTGATTAAAATTTATTGTTTGTCTGAAGAACCAAATCCACCAGTTCTTTCAGCACCTTCTTTATCATTATCGGCTTTAAGAAATGGCAAGAAAATTCCTTGCCCGATCCGTTCACCTTTTTTGATATGAACATCGGTTAAACCAAAATTTGAAAATTGGAACATAATATGCCCTTCATTGTCTGGGTTATTATAATAATCACTATCGATCACACCAACACCGTTGCTTAACGTTAAGAAACGTTTCAGTGGATTGCTTGAACGATTCGCTAATTGCAAATATTCATCATGCTCCATGTACGCCTTGATCCCTGTAGGTACTAAAACTGGTTTGACAATCTTTTCAGATACCTCAGATTTTTTAGTAAAATGATGGATGATCTGTTTCCAAACCGCTGGAATCACGAGATCCTCTGCAGCTTCAAAATCATATCCTGCCGCATTTTTCGTTGCTCGTTTCGGCAAATTGATGTTTTTATCTTGATAAGCTGTCGTAACTTCAAAACCTCTTTTTTTCATGGTGAACTCCTTTGTGAAATATATAGCTATTCTACCATAGAGCAGGCGGCTGTTCGAAAATCTTTTACGAAAACTCTATGGAAATTTAATGAATTTTTTTCGCTTTACTCTAATTCTCGCTGATCCGCTCATCCAACGCTGGCAAACGATTGATATACATCTCAATTCGCTTGGTATAAGATGGATTTTCTTCATATGTTTTAATCTGTTCTTGCAATGTTTGAAGGTCGTCCGTTACGATTCCGTTAACATTCAAGGAGACCATTCGATCCATCGAATCGGCATCATTAACGGTCCAAGCATAGACATCTTTATTTTCTTCATGGGCACGACGAACAAAATCGCTGGTTAATGTTGTTTCTTCCATAGTATATGCATTCGCAGGCGTTTGCGGGAATACTAAATTATAAGGCAAGACATAACTGACATACAACTTTGGTGCCTTCTCCTTTAACTCAGCTACCACATGATAATCCAAGGAATGAATCCGATGGTGATTAGAAAGAATCGTTGCTTGATACTTATCGATGAATCTATCCATCATCTCTTTAGAATCATCAGCAGTTGTTTTGATCTCAATCAGTAATTTTTGATGGTGTTCATTAGCAAAAGCTAAGTAGTCATCAAAACTCGCGATAGGTGCCACGTGCCCATTCTCAACTGCTTGCAGCTCTTGAATTTCACTTAACGTCAGTTCATGAGTAGTCTTGTCTCGTCCTGTCAATCTTTTTAAATTTTTATCGTGGAACACGACAAACTGACGATCCTTCGTTTCTTGGATATCCATCTCAATATAATCAGGTTTCTCTTTGATAGTAGCCGCCATTGCTGGAATTGTATTTTGTACGCCGTTTCCATTATCGACTCCTCGATGTGAGATGGTTAAGGGAATCGAATCCTCAAGTCCGGCTAGATAAAGAACATTGCTGAGTAAAGTAGTCCCACCTAAAAAAATGAATAATATCACTGCGGCGATCCGTGTCCACAAACTTGGCCTAACTAATCGCAAAGGACGTTCGCCACTAATTACTAATGGATAGAATTTTTGAACCAACACACTAAAATACAAAACCGTTGCCCATGCCAGCATTAATTGACTAAACAATTGGATACTCGATAAGGTAAGCATAGCACCAATTGCTGGAAAGGGCTTCGGAAGTAAATCAAAGCCTACCTGAAGCCCATAGCTTATCCCATATCCAACATAAGAAACCAAGGTCAAAATACCTGTTAAAAAGAAGATTCGCCAGGCATAATGCCAGTACCGATGATGAGTCAGCTTTAAACTTTTTTCAATGGCAGCTTTCGGTGCTGCATCCGAAAAAATCATTAGCGGCAATACAAACAGCAAACGAATTCCAATATAAGAGACAACAATCGAAGCAACTATCAGCAATAGGAGAAACAAAAAATTTTCACTCAAGGCTTCTAAAATAAAAATCGGAATCGTCACTTTGCTTAGTAATGGTGTTCGAAAAATAGCATTTGCGAAGGGCAGAATCAGTAAAAAATAGAAAAGAAAGAAAAAGAATGTCTCTGGTCGCAAGTGTCGCATGTGATAAATCGACTTTTTAAACAAATCCCAAAGAGACTGATTCTCTTTTGTTTGAATACTCTTGATACCAAATAACTGAAAAGTGAACTGGAGAAAAACCAACGCTAGAACAAATGCTAAAAGCAGCAACAATGCTCCCAACACCGCGGGATGTCTTGTTAATATCGTTAATAGATTCGTATTTGAAACATAAGGAATATTTCCTTGCTTCAAAATGAAAGCAATCAAAAATTGAACTAATGGAATGACTAGCATTTCTAACGCAATATTTGTTCCAACGATCAGAAGAATATAGCTTCCCCAATGTCGAAGAAACTCTCGTGAATAAGTAAAAAAGAAGCGCAACGAAGACATTTAATCTCCCTCCTTTTATCCAACAATTTGTGTCAATTGTTTATAAATGGCTCCTTATGTTGATGCTCTTACGAAAAAATGGATTTCAAACATCGCAGACAGCGAAATACATAACTAACAGCTATCTCTTTTTAAGGTTTTCATTTTTCAAAAAACGTGAAAAATGAGGCCGATTTTCGTTTCGCATACCATTATGCTAAACTGCTTGCCTACAATTTTGTTGTGACTGTGAAATTGTAAGTCAAACATCACAGACAGCGAAATACATAACTAACAGCTACCTCGTTCTAAGGTATTCATTTTTCAAAAAACATGAAAAATGAGGCCGATTTTCGTTTCGCATACCATTATGCTAAACTGCTTGCCTACAATTTTGTTGTAACTGCGAAATTGTAAGCCAAACATAATAACCTGCGAAAAGCATAACTGGCAAAAATCGGACACAGGGGTTATGTGTCCGATTGGGTTTGGCGTTTCCGATCATAGTCTGGATCAAACTCATCGGTCTCGATATAGATATATGCTTTTTTATCTGGCAAAGCCTTGCGAATTACTCGCTCGATCTGGTTTACCACATCATAGCTGATCCCTTCATAAGAATCTGCGATGTCAATCTTCGCAGCAATCATCACTTCTGTGGGACCTAAATGGACCGTTTTGATATCGATCAACTTTTTGACTTCATCACGTTTGAAAGCATTTTGAATTTTTACTAAATCATTTTTAGACACGCTTTCTCCAATGATCAAGCTGTAAAATTCCCGAGCTAAAAAGATCGAGGCAAACATCAGCATCATCCCGATCAATAACCCGCTTAAAGCGTCAAACATTGGATTTCCTGTAAGCATTGTCAATAACGTGCCAATGATCGCCAAAACTAAGCCGATCACTGCACAAAAATCTTCTGTAAAAATAATCAATATCTCACTATGGCGACTTTCGTGTAAAAATTTGAACAGCGGCAGCTTCTCTGTATTTAATTCATGAATTTCTTTGATCGCTATTTTTAATGAACTGCCCTCAACTAAAATACCGAAAACCAAGATGCCTAATACGATCAATGGATTCGTAACTTCATGACTGGGATGGAATAATTTTTCCACCGCCTCCCAAATACCCAGGGCGCCACCTCCGAAAAACAGCATCGTCGCTACAATCGTACTAAAAAAATACTTCGCTCGTCCTTCGCCAAATTGATGAAGCTCACTCTGACCACGAGCGGCTCGCCGATCGCCGAATAACAGTAAGATTTGGTTACTGCAATCCACCACACTGTGAATACTTTCATTCATCATTGCGGCACTGCCGCTAAGCATGTAGCCGACAAACTTACTGACAGCTACCAGCACATTCGCCAGTAATGCTGCTAAGACCGCCATTGATCCATGCATTTTTTTCTCTTCCATGTGATTCACTCGCTTCCTAATGCCTCCTATTATAAAGCAGAATGGAAAAATCATAAAAGCAAAGCACCTAGAGCAAATCATTCGTAAATCCCAACAATATATGAAAAAATTCAGTTAACTAAGAACGGAGGAGAAAAAATGCGTCTTTGGCATGAAACGTTAATTCCGCTGCTTCCTAGACAGCAGCTACTTGGCCAACATCGAGAAGTGGCTGCCTTGCGAGGAAAAGGCTGGGGTAAGAAACACGCTACAGTAGATTATGTCTTTACTCACTCTTACTACAAATTGTTTCAATTTCATCTTTTGGTCCTAGCTGAAATGGAAAAACGCAGCTATACGCCTGATCCTTTGTGGTATGACCCATTATACCGCGGGAAAAATCTGCCTAGGACAGATACTGTTGCTCCAGTACCACTTACGCACCCTATCTATCCTGAACATAACGACTCCTATTTAGCAGAATGTTTACTTAATCTAGAACAAAAAGGCATTCTTCTTCCTAGGACTTAAACTCTGTCATATTGCCACGAAAACGCAAAGGCAAATGATTTCGCTGCGCCACATAGTTGGCCCGTTCATTAATCGTGACTGAACGCAAAAAGGTTTTCCACTGCTGACGAATTGCCTGTTCATTACTCGCTTCAGCAAATTCAGGACAGCTGGTATGTTCCATCAAATGGATATCACCGCGATCAATGATGCCTAACAACTCATGAGTCTCGTCATAAATCATGATTTTTTCCTGCGGATAACGCTCCGCAAAATGCGGGCAAAGATAGGGCATCACATAGTGTTTCGGGTTAATTTTACTGAATAGCACGTCACCAACGTATTCAAAACGAACGAATCCTGTCAGTAGATGGTTCTCTCCTAACATCGTTCGAATGCTTTTCCGTAAAGCTAAGATGGAAGGATGTCCTAAATGATTTTCTAATAAATCCTTCGTCTGCAAAGCGATCTCGATGGCATCCAATAAATAGCGTTCTTTTCCTTCAAGAGTGGCATAAAACCCATTTTGAATAAAAAGAAAATTTTCCGGCCTTAGTCGTTGACGTAAACGACGATAGATTTTTTCCCCACGTTCGGGATTTGTTTCGATCCATTCTGCAAAAAACAGACTTTCTACGGCTGTCTCTGGGGTTAAAATCATGACTGGAAATTGCTTTTCACGAAAACTACGATCAACAACCGTCATAAAACCTAGAAAACTCCCATCATATTCCCAATACTCTGTTGATTCTCGCAATGCTCTCACCTACTTTTTGCATGTTCAAACCGTTCTACATCAAAGAGCGTCAATTGCTCGCTGGTCGATTGGGTATTGTGTTTTTTCAACACCTCGTATTGCTTCGAAGAAATTAATGACGTGATGATCCATTCAGGGTCCTTAATCAAACCTGCTGGCGTTTCATGATTACAGGCAATAAAATATTGCGCCCGCTTAATCACGATTCCTAGTTTCTTTAAATCTGTTAAATGCAGTCGGTAGTATTTTCGTGCCTTTACGATATTTTGTGCACTTTTAGGTCCAATACCAGGAACTCGCAGCAACTGGTCATAAGACGCAGTCTGCACGTCAACGGGGAAGCGTTGATAATTCTGAACTGCCCAATTGGCTTTGGGATCAAGATAAAGATTGAAATTGGGTCTATCCTCAGACAATATCTCATCAGCCGTGAATTTATAAAAGCGCAACAGCCAATCTGCTTGATACAAACGATGCTCCCGCAATAATGGCGGTTCGGTCGTGACTGCCGGCAATAAATTATCCTGATTAACCGGAATATAGGCTGAATAATAAACACGTTTCAACTGGTATTTTTGGTACAAATTCTCTGAAATCTTGACAATAGAACGATCACTCTCAGGACTGGCTCCGATAATCATCTGAGTGGACTGCCCCGCTGGTACAAAACTAGGACCGCGCCGAACTGCTGGTAAAAATTCCTGTTCCTTTTTTACCGTCGTGATCTGCTTCATGGGTTTATATAGGTCAAACGGATCTTTATCCGGAGCCAGTAATTTCAAGCTTTCGCGGGAAGGCAGTTCGACATTGACGCTCATACGGTCCGCCAAAAAGCCTAACTCCTCAATTAACTTTTCATCCGCGCCGGGAATCGCCTTGACGTGAATATACCCGCGAAAACCTTTTTCTTCACGCAAAATTTTCAAGGTCTTAATCAAAAGCTCGCATGTGTAGTCCGGATTTTTGATAATCGCAGAACTCAGGAACAGCCCCTCGATATAATTACGCATGTAGAAATCCATTGTTAAGTCCGCTACCTCTTGCGGTGTAAAGGTCGCTCGTGGAATCGCGTTTGATTTTCGATTAATACAATAGTGACAATCAAAAATACAAGCATTAGTAAATAATAGTTTCAATAGCGAGACACAGCGACCATCCGGCGTGAAGGAATGACAGATTCCTGAAACTGCGGTGCTGCCTACCGTTCCTTGACGTGTATTATTCTCCACACCACTGCTAGAACAAGAAACATCATATTTTGCAGATTCCGCTAAAATTTCTATTTTTCTTTCCAGCTCCATCTAAAACCAACTCCTTAACCGAACGTATGTTCTTATTTAACCAAACAAACGATAATTTGTCAAAAAAGATTTCAATAGATACTCCTAAAGACGGAGGAACAAAGCGCTAAATTTGTTATAATTTTAACTATCAAAGAGGATACAAGCCTAGCTTGTCGGTCGCAGTTTATAAAATTGCAGATAGCAAACGTGTGACTATCAATGATTGAAACACATAGCTAGATTGTATACGGCTTGAAAATGAAAAAGGAATGGAAAAGAGATGGAAAGGAAACAATTTGTTTGTGATAAATGTGGGTGTCAACATTATACTTCTGACCAGTTCCAAGCAACTGGCGGAAACTTCGCCAAAATTTTCGATGTTCAAAACAAAAAATTTACCACTATCAGTTGTAAACAATGCGGCTATACCGAACTTTACCGCAGTGAGACTTCTGATGGCTGGAACATTCTAGACTTCCTAATGGGTGGAAGCTAAACAAAAAACGGCGTAGGCCGTTTTTTTGTTTAGCTTGAGGGATAAGTCTATCTCACAACTACCGCAAATTTTCTTGCATTATAAATCGCTTCAAAAGTCGTACGACTCAACCAATAAGAGCCACTGATCGGATCAGACACATGTACTTGATTTCCTGCCTTATTAAACCCATCTAAAGTGACTGCATGGTTATTATTTGCAGCAACCCCAAAACTCCAATTTCCCCAACGAATTGGCTGAAAATTAATTGTCACCCACGCCACAACAGGATTCCCATTTTTTACTTCATTTATCAAGGTATTCATTGAACTACCAGATATATTTTGAACATTCCCATATTTTTGGCCCCAAGTTGTAAGCGGTGCTGGATAGATAGCAGAATAAGTATACGCATTTTCAACAAATGGTGAACCAACAAACCCATTATTGGGATTTCCATTTGATGACTTCGGAATGGTATTTAAAAACGAGCGCAAACTCCAGCCGCTTAATTTGCCTTTGTATTGTAATGCTTGTAGTAGTGATGCGCCTTCACAGCCACTTGGTGCGCCTAATGCATACTGATTATAATTTCGCACACCTAACAAACGATAATCCTCATGACTCTGTTCTCCATTGCCAACCGCATACCAGGCAATCCCTTCATAACGCCAGCCAGCCTTTTTTAAATTATCTCGTTCAGAAGTAATCGGTGTGTAGTGATGGGACCCTGCTTTGGCATTTGGATTATATAAGCGATATAGGGGTATCCCTGAATTTGGTGAGTACCAAGAGATCCCTTCATCGCGCCAACCGACCTTCTTCAGATGATCGCGCTCGCTCGCAAGTAACGTATAGTGGTGATCTCCTGCGTTCGGATTGTACAAGCGATAAACAGGATTTCCGTTCGTTGGTGCTTGCCAACCAATCCCTTCATAACGCCAACCAACCGATCGCAGGTGATCGCGCTCACTCACCGTCTTTGTGTAAAAATGTTCCCCGCTATTAGGATTATATAAACGATACATCGGAATAGATGAGGCAGCAGCCCTAAATGACCGCGCGTTTCCTTGGACTAAATCTTCTTTGGGCGCTTCGGTCGCATTGGCTTCGGCCTGACCTTCTTTAATTGGAGGCTCCAATTCTACCACTTCACCATTCACCACTGCCGTTTGTTTTTCAATAGAGTTTTCTATATTTTGACCATTAGGTTCACTTGAATTTGATGAAAAAATAGTATTGTTATTTTCACTAGCTGAAGTTGAACTATCTCCAGATTCGATGGGGCTTTGTTCTTGGGTTGCTTCTTCTGCTTTGATAGCAGTAGAGGCACTGAACACAGAGAGTATCGTTAAGCTGATTAATAAAATGTTCTTTTTCATTTAGACTTTCCTTCCTTAATTTGACGAAAACAATAAGTTACCAAAGATAATGAATTAATAATTAACACTCTTTTTCTTCTTACTGTTATATTTTACGTTTTCCCTATTATTTCGTCTTTTAATCAGCTTGTTCATTTATATGTAAGCAGAACCTATCGAATACATCTATTAATTCAAAACACTCTACTGCTCGCTTCTTAAAATCTTATCCGAGTTGTCAGCTGCCGCATCTTTCAGCGCTCTTTTTTTAAAGTAGTCTTATTTTGAAGTTTGCATATTTTTGCATAGACTCTTTCAATAAGACTAGGTATTTTTTTCACAAGGGAGTTGAATTTATGATAACTACGCCTTCTCACTCCTATCTGAACCTTGCCTATTCAAAGCTTTGATATCAATGCAACCAAGCATAACCAAATTCGTTATAAACAGTTGGTTCTTTTTTCTATTTAAGTACGATAAAGTGTAATCAAGGAGGATGAAAAGTATGAATAATCAGAATAATCCGATCGCAAACAACTTGCGATCATTAAGAAATCGAAATAATTGGTCTTTGGAATATGTGGCAGAACGTCTAGAGGTATCTCGGCAGGCCGTTGCTAAATGGGAGAATGGGGATTCTTTACCTGACGTAATGAAGTGCGATGCGTTAGCTAGTCTGTACGATGTTACATTAACCGATTTGATTCGTCATAATGAAGAAACTGAAGGCATCCCGATTGGCCCGGCTGGCAAACACATCTTTGGAATCGTTCCAGTAGGAGCTCGTGGACAGATTGTCCTGCCTAAAAAGGCCCGCGACCTTCTCAATATCGAAACAGGAGATACATTGATTGTTCTTGGGGACACGAACCCTGCCTCTACAGGAATTGCCTTGATTGATAGTGAGGCCTTTATGCGGATGACCGGAAACATGATGGAGAATATTTTTGATCAAAAGGAGGAATCATGATGCATTTACTTGAAGTAACAGAACTTACTAAAAATTATCCGATGTTTTCATTGAAAAATGTCAGCTTTCAAATACCAAAAGGCAAAATTGTCGGTCTGATCGGAGTCAATGGCGCAGGTAAAACGACTATCTTAAAAGCACTGTTAAACTTGATTCCTTTAGATCATGGACATGTCAGGATGTTTGAAACGCTTTTTTTAGAGAATGAGCTTTCCTGCAAACAAAAAATCGGCGTTGTTTTAGGCGGCATCGATTTTTATAAGGAGAAGAAAATTAAAGATATTACTAAAGTTACGAAACGATTTTACGCAGATTGGGATGGAACCGCTTACCAAAAATATTTGAAGCTCTTCTCTTTGGAACCGAACAAAAAAGTCAAAGAACTTTCTGCTGGGATGAAAGTCAAATATTTGATCGCCTTGGCTCTTTCTCATCAAGCACAACTATTTATTTTTGATGAGCCCACTAGTGGTCTTGATCCGGTTTCGCGAGATGAACTGCTCGAAATTTTTCAACAGATCGTTAAAAATGGCGATAAAAGTATTCTTTTCTCTACGCATATTACATCGGATTTAGAGAAATGTGCAGATGCAATCATTTATATCAAAGAAGGTGAGCTGATCAAGGATGCGCCTAAAAAAGAATTTATCGATTATTTTCAGTATTTGAAGCAGCCTGATGAAATGGAAGCTCTTAGCCTAGAAGACATCATGGTACGAATGGAGGGAAAACATTATGATTTCTAACTTACTATATAAGGAGATTCGCTTAGCGGCTCACCCAAATTTATTTGTCTTCACCTTAATGGGACCGCTGGTGTTAATTCCCGGTTATCCCTATACGATGGTCTTTCTCTTTAGTCTGATTGGGAACTTTGTAAATTTGATGTACACCCGTGAAACCAATGATATCTATTATTCTACCCTGCTGCCGTTGAAAAAGGCGGAAGTCGTCTTGGGAAAATGGCTGGTATTACTTGTTTCGCAGCTGCTGACAATCTTGATTTCAATTCCGTTTGCCTTTCTACGCCTGCAGCTGTTTTCACAACCTAATCCAGTGGGGATTGAAGCAAATACTGCCTTCTATGGGTTTGGGTTGATAATCTTCGCTTGCTTCAATTTGATTTTTCTAACGACTTACTTTAAAACTGGTTATAAGGTAGGCGCTTCTTTTCTAAAGGGATTATTTCCAGCGACCTTATTAGCAATAATCTTGGAAGTAATCGTCCACTTTCCTGCTCTTAAATGGTTGGACTCAGTCACTTTTAATGGGCAAATGCAGCAACTTCCAATCTTAGCCGCAGGAATCCTGATTTATATCGTTGCGATGTGGGCAGCCTATAAAATTTCTGTTCAGCGATTTACTCAGGTGAATTTGTAGCTTAACCTAATTCTTGCAGAACAAAAAAACGTTTTGATCAAAAAATTGATCAAAACGTTTTTTATTTTTCGAAATAGGCTGTCCAAGAAAGGCCCTCGCCGTTCGCTTTTGCTCCAACAAATTCCTTATGCGTCGACTTTCTGACTAACTTTCCCTCTCCAGTCAAATCATCCATCATCTCTTGATGGCGTGAATAGGTCACCATTTCCAGCTCATTCAAATCACGATTAGTAAAAAAATCTTCGCTCGGTTCGACTTGCTCCGGCTGCGAAAAGTCCGCTGTCGTTTGCTCCTTCACTTCACCTTTTTGATTGAACCAAAAAAATAGTAATATCGCCGCCAACACACCCATCAATGCCACTACTTTTTTCATTGTGTCCTCCTTGCAGCTTCCTCTTACTTTTCAGTATGCCACAATTGAAAACGTTTTTGAATGAAAAATTAATTGTTCGTAGAATAAACTTTGTCCAGATAAGAATAGGCAGCGTTGGCGTTAACTTCTTATTAAAGATAATACAAAAAAATAGCGATGCCGCTTAGTCAAACTCTTCGTATTCATTTGGATCTTGTCCTTCGATTCGTCCGTCGGCTTTTTCCAATAGATTGATGCGTTCAATTTCTGTTTGCGTCAATTCAAAATCAAAAATAGCCAGATTCTCTCGTTGATGCTGCAAATTCCGTGATTTAGGAATGGGAATAATTCCCCGTTGCGCATGCCAGCGTAAAATGACTTGTGCGGAAGTTTTCCCATATTTTTCAGCCAATTCCGTAATCACCGCTTCTTTCAACGCATCGCTGCCGCGCCCTAGAGGACTCCACGCTTCAGTTAGAATTCCACGCTCTTTATCAGCCTCTACCATTCGTTCCTGAACCCAGTAAGGATGGATCTCAATTTGGTTGATTGCTGGAGTCACACCCGTCTCATCAATAATTTTATCTAAATGCTCTGGTTCAAAGTTCGATACCCCAATAGAACGGATCAAGCCTAGTTTCTGCGCCGTCACCATAGCCTTCCATGCTTCCACGTACAAGCCACGTTTTGGGAGTGGCCAGTGGATCAGATACAAATCAAAATAATCCAAGCCCATTCGGAATAATGATTCCTGAATCATCATCAATGCATCCTCATAGTGATGATATTTACCTGGCAATTTTGTCGTCACAAAAAATTCAGAACGTGGAATTCCTGAGCGGCGGATTGCCTCACCAACGATTCCTTCGCTATCATAATTGGTGGAGGTGTCTAACAGACGATAGCCATCCTGAATCGCCGTCAAGATTTGATCCAAACCTTCCCCTCCGCGAATCTGATACGTACCCAAGCCAACTGCCGGTATTTGGTGTCCATCATTCATAGTAATCAATGGTGCTTTCATCAGTGAATTCCTCCTTATATTTTTTAAATTTAATTCTTTCTAACCATTTCCACCATAACATCAATTTCTCTCTGCTGTTAAATTCTCTGCTCAGCCGCCTATAAGTTTTTTTAAGAATAGGGAGAAAAATTTAAGTGAAAGAGGTATACTACAGGATGAACACGTTAGAAGGAGATCATTGCGATGGATTCGATTATTTGTATAGTTCTAGGCATGTTGTTTGCCAATGGCGTTCCTCATTTTGTTAAGGGGATCACTGCAGAAAAATGGGATGTTCCATGGAAAAAGCCTGCTTCCGCTTCTACAAATGTATTGTGGGGAATTGCAAATTGGCTGGTCGTCGTGATCCTTTATGCGCTCTTCAAGCCAGATGTCAATAGCTTCGACGCTGCCTGCTTTTTAATTGGGATGGGGATTACCGGCTACTACTTGGCTTTACATTGGTCAGAGAAAATAAATGAAAATGACGCTGCATAATTCGCAGCGCCATTTTTTATCCTTCAATTTCCGCCTTTTGTTTCTTTGTCAGCTTCTGATAAACCAGTTGATAAGAAACTTCGATCAATTGCTTGATGACATCATCGGTTAATTCTTCGCTCGCCAATTTAATCGAATTCCAATGATTCTTATTCGTGTAATACCCTGGGATCACGGTTCCAGCGTAAATTTCTCGCAGCTCTTCATTTTTTTCAGGTAGATTTTTCAACGTTATGATGGCATCCTCACTTGCTTGGTTGCTCATCATGCCAAACATCTTCCCCTGCAAATCAAAATAAAGTACTCCCCAATCTTCGCGAAAATAGACTTTCGCACCCTTTAACGTCTCACCGAACACTTTAAAGGTTTCAATCCGCTGCTGCAACACCTTATTCTCAATAGTGTACAAAAAGAAATGAATCTTAAAACTTGATTTGAGGCTAATTCACTAGATTAAAAAGGTATAGTTTTGTGTTGAATTTATAAGGACTGTGATAAATGTGTGATAATTATTTTTTCATTTTAGTAAATTATACAAGAGCCAGTAAAATAAAGTTAAAAATTCATGTTCTCTTCTGTATCTATACTTATTTACTAAATAATGTGCATAATTTGGGTGGCAATTTTTTACAAAAATTAGGTATTCTATCAATCTATTAGATAGTGCTGCTTTACTCATGAAAAAATATTTTGCTACTTTTTCAAAAGAAGAAAATTTATTGAGTGCGTATTTTAAAGCTAAATCGTTTGCCATTAAGGCACTAGCTCCAACATTGGCACGATATTCTTTAGGTAAGTCTTCTGAAGAATACCCATTTTCTGAAATCATGTCAGAAAATGTATGACCTTCCTCAGCATAAGGAATGTCTTTATAAAGATGAACGACTTCATGCATTGAAGTGAAATTTCTTCTTTCATACATTAGATTTTTATTTAGTATTTTAGTAGTAGATCCTAGCATTTTGTTTTTAAGCTGCTTTTTGTAATCATAGTATGATGCACAAACAACTTTAGGAACTTATGGTCATTTATATCCAAATTCATTGAGAGAGATAGCAATGATTTGACTGGTTCTATTCAAACTAATTTTTCTAAAAGTAATCTAACACCTGAAACTAAGAATCAGTTTACGACAGATAAAAAAAGGAATAACGAACACAAGTGTGACCAAACTGTGACTGAGACAAAAGAAATACGCTGGAAAAATCTACAGCATAGTTTTTCTAGCGTATTTTTTCTTGGTAGCTTTTTTGCGATATTATCTGTGCGCCGATAAGTAATTTGTTTTTCTATGTTATTAATATCTAGAGGAAAGAATTTTGCCTACATTTGGGTCTTCTTAACAATTCACAATGTATTTATTTACATATATGGTTTAATATCAGATATGAAAAGTAAAGAATATTTAGTTCAATATGTAGATTCCTTCTTTTAATTATAATTTTTTGTATGGAGGTAAAAGAAATGAAGTGGAACAGCAAAGATTTAAGTTTAACAATTCGTATAGCATTATTGATTATTTTATCTTTAGAAGTTCTAAATTCTTCCTATAATTTTGTTAATATAGTCGGTTTGTTTATTATACTTTCTATGGTAGCCGCAAATGATTTTTATCGGACCAGAGTGATTGATAGAAACGGCAAAAAAATATGGACAAATTTTTCAATACTTCTTTCTGTTTTACTGATAGGATTGTTAGGTCAATTGATAGGTACAGATTTCACCAAACTATATGTATACTTAACAATTCCAGAAATTGTACAGATACAATTAAAGAAAAAAAATAAATGGTTGAGTTTGGTAACATTTTTCTTGTTTTGCTTTTTTTATATTAAAATGATATCAGTCGATTCAAACTCTTTAAGTGGCGTTTTAAAATCATTTATTTACACTGATTTTATTCCTTTCTGGAGTGTATTTTTGATTTCTTATCTTCATTTAAATCTTCTGTATAATAATCAAAAAATCAACAGTTTAAATTCTGAGCTAATTGAGAAAGTTGATCAACTGAAAAGCTACTCTGAAGAAATAAAAGAAATTTCAACTTTGCAAGAAAGACAACGAATTTCACAACAGTTACATGATATGCTGGGTCACTCGTTGGTTGCTTTAAAGTTACACTTAGAAGCTGCTTCAAATATCATAGATGAAGATATTGAGCAAGCAAAAAAAGTACTCAAAAAATCTGAAGAAATCATTGATCAAAGTTTTCTAGAACTAAAAGCAACCGTCAATGAACTGAATAATGAGTCAGGTAAAGATAGTTTGTCGACAGTCTTAGAAGAGATGGCGCTTCGCTTCTCTTTAATTGATAAGTTAACTGTAAGTTATTCCATCGAAACAGATATAGACGGACTAGCAAATCCCTACAAAGAAATGATTTTGAATATTAGCAGAGAAGCCATAACAAATAGTTTAAAACATGGACAAAGCACAAATGCAGCAATCAGAATAGCTGAAAAAAGAAGTATATTAACTCTTGTTATAGTGAACAATGGATATGCACCCAAAGAATTGATTGCTTCGAATGGATTAAATGGGATGAAAAAAAGAGTTCTAGATTTAGGTGGAGATATTCAGTTTATTTCAGGGAAAACAGAAGGCTTAACAATTAAGGTAGCAGTACCCTTAAAGGAGAATTGATATGATCAAAATCATTATTGCTGATGACCAACAGCTCATAAGAGAAGGCTTGAGCTTAGTCTTAGGGCTAAGAAACGAATTTAAAATTGTCTTTCAAGCAAAGAATGGGCAAGAAATATTAGATTATTTGGAAGCAAATGATGCAGATATTATTTTAATGGATATAAAGATGCCTATACTAAACGGAGTTGAAACAACGCGTAAAATTAAAGAAAAATCAGTTAATATGAAAATATTGATCTTAACAACTTTTGATGACTACGATTATATTTTTCAAGCACTTAAATATGGCGCAGATGGCTATTTATTGAAAAATGCCAGCAGTCAGGAGCTAATAGAAGCAGTTAAGAAAATCGTCAATAATGAACAAGTGTTAGATAAGGGAGTAACAAAGCAAGTGCTGAAATTGGTAAAAAATGATGTTACTAAATTAGATAGCTTAACAAATAGAGAAATTGAGATTGCACGAAAGATTTCAGAAGGCAATAGTAATAAGGAGATAGCACAAGAGTTGTTTGTAACTGAAGGAACAGTCAAAAACCATATTTCCAATATTTTGAGTAAATTGGAATTGCATAATCGTACAGAAATTGCTTTGTTTATGAAAAAACATGACTAAAGTAATAGTTAAAGTATGACTTTTCTCAATAGGAAGATAATGAAATACAACATATAATTCATTTGAAAGAGGAGGTCGTATAATGTTCCATTTTACAAATATCGTTCTTTACGCCGCAATATTGATTTTTATATTGTACCGTCAATTAAGAGTAAGAGAAGTAACGAAACAAGCAAGAGTATACTTGATTATCCTATTAGTTGGGTTATACCTGTTTTATCAAGGAATATCTTCGAAACAATTATTTTTAGATACTAAAACCGTAGGGATACTAGCAATTATTTTTATTGTGCTGGCTATGGGTTTAGGAGCCGCACGAGCTTACACATGTAAAATTTGGAAAGAACAAAATACATTTTACAGAAAAGGAACGGCGGTAACACTAGTACTTTGGGCGGTAACGATTGTTGCACATATCCTTTTAGATACACTGATTGATGGTGGACAATTTTCTTCATTACTTTATTTAGGTATCTCATTGTATACGCAACATATCGTAATTTTGAAAAGAACAAAGATAATTTGATAAAAAAGAGTTTGCTTTTAAAAGGCGAACTCTTTTTTCATATATAAAATTTCGAAACTAAGGTCCAATTTATAATAGGTAAAGAAAGGAATAATGAACACAAGTGTGGCCAAACTGTGACCACACCAAAAGAAACACGCTAGAAATCCTATAACATAGGCTTTTCTAGCGTGTTGTTTCTTATTCCCATTCCATAGTTCCTCCTTGATCGTACGTTAGAATGATTCACTATCTTATTCATTCTTCTGATATACCTAGTATAGCGTTTTCAGGTGTGCGCTGCCTACAAAAGAAACCTTTTTTTACAAATCCTGTTTCTTAAATAACCAATAAGCCGCCAATAAACCCACGATACCTGTCAGAAAAATACTCCCCAATGTTAATAGATCATCTTTTAAAGTCAGTTCCATCAAGCTTTGAACAACCACCGCTGACCATGGAATGATTCGCGCAAATTTGAAGGGTATATTCAACGCAAACGTCTGGATTCCGGTAAAAACAAGCGCAACCATGATCGTTGGATAAAATAATTTCCGTTGCACAACGCTAATCGTTAATAAAGGGATAGCAGCAACAAATCCAAGCAAACAGTATTTTAGCAAGGTCGAAACCAGTATTTTTGTTCCAGCTAAACCAAAAGTATCCGGATAGATCAGCCAGCCGCCAATCGTATAAATGGTAACCACACCGATCAACGTCCCAAGATACCAGATAAACCAAATCACCAATTTTCCAAAAAGATATCGCCCTCTAGAGGTTGGTGCGGTCAATACATTGTTGATGGTTCGATCTTCATACTCGCGCTGCATCAAGAAGGTAATAATGAAGCCGCTCATAATGGATAAAACCATCCCTACAACTATATAGATACTAGGCAGCCACATTTGGTAACTTTCAGGTGGATTATCAACAATGACCAAATCCCTAAATACCATGAAGGCTGAGGTGAGTAATGTGAGCAGAGAACATACGGTAAAGATTCTGTTGCTCCTAAGCTTCAGCCATTCAGCAGAAATCACATTAAGCAATGCCAACACCTCCCGTAATCTCCCGGAAATGCTCTTCCAAATTTCCCGAACCGATAAATAAACTTGAAACCTTAATTCCATTTTTCCCAAATAAATGATTGATCTCTTGCGGCTCGTAAGTGAATTCAAAAATTTTGATCGTATTGTTTTCAGCGACCGAATAATTAGTTAGCTGCATTTCCTCTTCTAATAAGCGAGTCGCTTGATGTACATCTGATACGGTAATATGGATGAAGCGTTGATTATGCTGCGCAATCTGGCTCATGTCACATTCTTCTAACAACGCACCATCATGTAAAATACCAATAATATCAGCGATTTGCTCAATCTCCGACAATTGATGGCTAGAGATTAAAATCGTTTTCCCGTGAACCTCCGCTAATTCTTTCAATAGTTTACGAATTTCAGCGATTCCGATCGGGTCCAAACCATTTGTTGGTTCATCCAAAATCAACAATTCTGGATCATTCATCAAGGCATTGGCGATCCCCAGACGCTGCTTCATACCTAATGAATAATTGGCAAAGCGTTTGTGACCTGCTCGAGATAAATCTACCAACTTCAGTGCCTTTTCTACACTGCTTTTTTGAATCTGACCTTTCAGCTTAGAAAAAACACTTAAATTTTCTGGACCTGATAAATAAGGGTAAAAACTTGGCGTTTCAATCATGTTTCCGATCCGTGAATACACTTCAGGATGCTTCTTTGGCGATTGGTTAAACAATCGGACCTCCCCAGAGCTTGCACTTGCTAAACCTAACAGTATTTTCATGATCGTCGTTTTCCCTGCACCATTCCGACCTAAAAGTCCATAGATTTTCCCTTTAGGAATTGACATAGATACATCTTTGACAACGATCTGATCGCTGTAGCGCTTCGACAGCGCGGCGGTCTTTACAATAAATTTTTCCATAGCGACCATCCTTTCTATACCTTTAGCTTAGCAACGCTACCTTGTCCTAACCTTGCCGAATCCTTATTTTTCTCTAGTTTATTTAGGTAACGTCACGTAAAATTTTGTTCCCTCACCTAATTTACTGCAAACGTTGATTTCTCCATGATGTGCTGTGACTAATTCCTGGATGATCGCCAAACCCAAGCCATTGCCCTTTGAGCCGCGCGCTTCATCGCCTTTATATAAACGGTCAAAAATCCTTGGTAAATGTTGTTCTGAGATTCCTCGTCCATTGTCGGAAATTTCCAGTCGTACTTGCTGGTCCTGCTCAAATAATCTAATCGTCACTCTGTTTCCCCGACTGTGCTTCAAGCAATTTTCCAATAAATTATCAATGATTCGGCGAAATGCGGCTGTATCAATCATACAACTAAGTTCCTTTTCAGGAATCTGGATATCAAAACTAAACTGCTGTTCCATTCGAGGAATCCACTCACTGATAATCTCTCTTAACAGCTCACTGATATCGGTTGCTTCAAAGTGATAATGCCGTTCACCAGATTCGAGCTTGACCCATTCAAAAAGTGTGTCGATATAGGTTTCTAATTCAAAAGCTTTCGCCTGAGCTGCCCGCAAATATTCCTGCTGCTCCGCTTCTGTAACCAAACCGTCAGTAATCGCCTCTAAATAACCAATCAATGAAGCCAATGGTGTTCGAACATCATGGGATAAGCTAGTGATCAGCTTGCGATATTCATTCTCCGAAACCCGTAAGCGGCTAAGCTGTTGTTTGATTTCTGAAACAATCTCATTTAACCGAAAACAAAGTGCCGCTATATCAGAGTTTTCATCCACAACAATTTTTCGATCGAGATTGCCCTCTCCGATATTCTCTAATACAACCATTGCTTGTGCAATCTGACGTCTATTTTGCCGCAGCCTCACAATCAGCAACAAACATACTACCGCCAGCAATAAGCAAATTATACTCAACACCAACATCATTTATCCCTCCTGATTAAACCGATAGCCCACACCTCGAACGGTTTGAATAAAAAACGGCTGCGCTACATCTGGCTCGATCTTCTTCCGCAGCTTGCTGATGAAGGACATAATGTTGTTATCATCAAAGGCATACTCCGCGCCCCAGACTTGTTGATATATTTGCCGCTTCGTAAAAATCTGCCCCTTGTGAGATGCCAGAAAATATAACAGCTCAAACTCTTTTCCTGTCAGCTCCAACGGTTTTCCCTCCAATAAAACAATCCGTGTTTGTCTATCAAGGGTTAAATGCTTCAACACTAACGCCGTTTCATCAACAGCCGCTCGACTAAATTTCGTATAGCGTCGAACCAATGACTCAACCCGCGCCATCAGTTCCGCCATGCTAAAAGGCTTCGTCAAATAATCATCCGCTCCTAATTGCAGTCCCCGAATCTTATCCGCCTCTTCATTTTTAGCTGTCAACATCAAGATCGGTACCACACTTTGCCTGCGGATCTCCGCTAAAATACTCATACCATCAATTTGCGGCAGCATAATATCCAAGACAATCAAATGATAATCACCCGACAGTGCCAATTGCAGACCACCAGCCCCCGTATGAACAAGTTGCGTCTCGTAACCAGCATTTTTTAAATAGCGATCTATAATCGAACAAAGCTCCTGATCATCATCAATGACCAATACCTTAGTTTTCTCCTGCATAAGTCTTCTCCTCATGAAAAATAATTATTCTATTATTAATTCTAGCAAATAACTTGAACCTTTCGGACGAAAGTTGCAGAGTTTAGGAATAAAAGAAGAACGGGAAAAGAAAAACACCTTCCGATGTTGGAAAGTGTTTTGGGAAAATTTCGGGGGAAGGGCGGCGGACAAGGGTTTGATTCTTTAATTTGTTTGGTTTTCAAATAGTAAGTGTCATCAACTGGTCTTTTAATCCTTTTTGGATTTGGATTGATGTTTGCCAGTAAACAGGAATCTATACTACAGTATTTATACTCCATTATTTTAGATTTGAACGGGAGGACTTGGCTGTTACCGATATTTTTACCTTTATTTACATTCCACTGTTTTAGATTTCCCATCTTAAATTATACCTGTTACCACTAGGCTTTAGTAACCTATTTCTGTCGATCTCTGCTTTAGATGCTCATTACTAAGCAATCATTTCAATCAAAAACCTTGTCATCTCAACACTTTGCCACTGCTGTCGTAACTACAGGAAATTCCGATTTTCAACGGTCGACAGATTGCCGGCAATGTGAAGTTATTCAGGTTAACTCTAAAGTTATTTGCCCATAACAAATAAAGGTGCAAAATAGCACGCTTTTTTTTGATTAAGCCAATAAAATTTACCGCCCTATTTTCTTCGTCTACGCTTACGATCTTTTGATTTTTTTGGATTACTTTGGCCTTTATTCTTTCTTTTCATTAAATCAGTTTTTTCTTCTATCGCTATTTGCTTCTTGCTTTTGGGCTTTTTGTAGATTGATTGCGGATTCTTTGGTTTCTTGTTTTCCTCAACAGGCTCAGGCGTTTCCTCAACTATAGAAGTTACTGCCCCGCTAGTGGACTCCGGTTCTTGCGACGTGGCGATGGACTTTTCGGGTAGACTGTCAGGATTTTCTTTATGTCCTTCACTACGTGTATCAGCTAATACGATGCCTTCAGGTAGTAACATTTCTACTAATTGTAGTCTCTCTTCTTCACTCATCCTACTGAAATCAAAACTAGGTTTCGCTGCTTCTGTCTGACTCGCTGAAGTTTGCGCAGACTCCTCCACAATTTCGCCTTTGCGAATTTTAAGATGGCGGGTGCAATTGTCAATTTCAGAGTTTTCCAGCTTCACGAATCGACGAACGCCATCTTTTTCAAAAATCGATAATGAGCTCAACAACTCTAATACGGCATCAATTTTCATCGCTGAGGCATTCTTATCGGCATCCCGCAGACTCCACGTATGAATCTTTCCAATCGCATCCTCAAAGGTCGATACTAGTTTATATTGTTGACCGTTTAATTCTTCGATAGGGGTTGTTTTTGCAAATAAGTATTTCTTACAATCACTCACACGATTATTGTAGCGATGATATTCTTTTGTCTTTTTATATAAACGCCTAGTCACCTGCTCCCATTCTTTTCCACTATCAAAGAATTCTCGAAACAGCGGGGCAAATTTACGCAACACGTCCGTCGGCTCAGCAAATAGCAGAATCTCTCGGACTAGATCCTGACAAATCAGTGAAAAATCAGAAATGCACAATGCATTTCGTACAAGGACAGCAACAACGTATTGAATAACCGTATCCGCGTCATCCGAATCCGTATACGCTTTCATTATTGCTTTTTCTAATCTTTCCCGTTTTGTGACAAAAAGTTGTAGCTGAGATAGTGCCCAAGGTTGTGTTGACATCAATTTTTCCTCCCTAACAAAAATGCATATTATTAAATAATCCTTATTTTAAATAATACCGCAATGACAGCTTAATTACTTCCTTACAAAACCCTACTTTTTAATTATTAATAACGAAAATGACAATTAAAAGAATACTTTTCAGTAATACCATGGTTTTCTACTCGCCAAAAAAATACCTCAAAATATCGAGGTATTTCTTTAATTCATCTTATTATTGCTCCTGGAAAGCTGGCAGTTCATTTTTACTTAATTTCTTCAAGTAAGGAATCAGCATGATCACACCAGCAACAAAGGCGATACCTTCTGTAATTGTCATTGACCAGATCAAGCCGTCCAATCCGTAGAAGTGATGCAATAGCAAAACAACTGGGATAAAAAAGGTGCCTTGGATCGTTGACATTACGCCTGTCTGAAAGCCATAGCCAGAGGCCTGGAAGATGCCGGTAAATAGATCGGAAAAACCGTTAAACACTGAAGAGACCAATTGCGCAGCCAAGATCGTTAACCCAACTTGGATCACACGTGGGTCATTAGTAAATAAGCCCAATACAGGCACTCGGAAAAGGTAAACAATGAGTGCGAAGAAAATGGAGATACCTCCGATCCACAATGAAACTTCCTTCAACGACTCTTTTAAGCGTTTCGTATTATGAGCAGAAAAACTGTAGGCGAATAGCGGCATCGCACCTAAAAATAGCCCCATCGTCAAAAATTCTGGCAATTGTGTAATGCGAACGGCGATACCAAAGCTGGCAACAACATTGTCTCCATATTGAACAGAAAAATTGTTCAATAATAGAGTTGTGACAATCATAAACGCCGATTTGAACAGTTCAGAAACACCGATTTTATAGACTTCTAATTGATTCTTGAGCGAGAGCTTGAAATGCTTTAAGAAGCCCTTCAATGATTCACTTTTACTCTCCAAGAACCATACATAATAGGTTGTTGATGCAAGGTTTGCGATCACAATCGAGATTCCTGCACCAATCACATGCAGATTAAAGACTAAAATCAGCAAGGCATCCAGAACAATACTGACAGCAACACTGATAAACATGCCATACATGGATTCTTTTGACGCACCCTCAGAACGTACTAATTGTTCCAAAGCAAAATTCAGGATAAACGCGGCACCACCAGCAAATAGAATGGTTGCATATTGTTTGGTGTAAAGTATTGTTTGACTATCTGCACCCAACAAATGAACAAAGGGATTCATAAAAATGATCGCTACGATGCCGATGATTATTCCTAGAATGATACTTGCGTAGAAAGAATAGCCAGCAACTTTCTTCCCTTTTTGAGTATCCCCGCTGCCTAGTAGCCGTGTGATAAAACTTCCTCCACCGACTCCAAACATATTCCCAACAGCCATTAAAATAATCGTGATTGGCATCGCTAAGGTAATTGCGGACATCATGTTCGTATCGTGGATTAAACCAATGAAATATGCATTGATCAAATTGTAGATTGTTGTCGCTGAGATTCCGATCATCATCGGAATTGATAGATGGACGATGGCTTTACGAATCGGACTTTCTTTTAAATAGTAAATATTTGATTCATTCACTTCAAATTCTTCCATAATAATTCCTTCTTTTATTAGATTTTTAAATGTTAGACTTCTAACTATTTTATTGCAAGCAAGCAATTGTTGCTTGTTGACTAAAGGCTTCGATCAATTTTTCTTAACAGCTCCGTCAATTGTTGGACTTCGTCTTCATTCAGTGCGTGGACCAATTCTTTCTCGGCTGCGTAAAAAGCTTCGTTTGTTTCGTCAACCAATGCTTTTCCTTTAGGTAATACAAAAATATTCTTTTGCCGTTCGTTGTTTTCTGGAATCCGGCGTTCGATGTAGCCTTTTTTCTCTAACCCCTGCAACATACTCGTAATACTTGCTCCACGGCGTTGAAATACTTCTGCTAAGTCCTTTTGAATCAATCCCTTGTCTTCGTTTTGCACGATATAAGAGATCATCCGTCCTTGTTGCGGGCTGATATCCATATCCTTGACACGTTGCTCCATCGATTCGCGAGATTTATTCATAATTGAACGCAGCAAATTTGAAATGACCAATTTATCCAAAAGATTTCCTCCTTCGCAAAATAATTAGGTATCTAACTGTTCGAAAAGAATATACACGCTTCAAAAAAAATTGTCAACAAAAAAATTCCATTTCTAATTATTAGATACCTAACAATAACCCGTCAACTCTATTTTAAAGAAATAAGAGCCTATTTTACAAAATGAAAAGACCTTTAATTTGTCTAATGAGTAGAACCTAAAAACGTATATGGCTGGAAGTGTTTCAGAACCTAGACTGCTTAATTTTTGAAATTTATCTCGGAAAATCTAAATAACTTTTTTAGTCATTTAAAAACATGTGCCTATCTCAATATCCGATTATTAAAATTCTAAAAAATTATTTAGTTTGATTTAATATCAAATTTATAAAAAGATGTAGTATCATTTAAGTACACCTACATGGTTAAATAATTATTTTTAAACAAATTATAGAAGGAGGATAATAAATGAAAAAGCAGATTGGGGTTAAGCTGGGGGTTACATTTGCACTATTATTTAGTTTTCTATTTTCTACGCCGACACCACAGTATCAAGCAGAGGCTGCTAAAACAAAGACTGAGGAAAAGGCAAAGATTAAACGAACTGCCAACAAGAAAATTACGGTCAACGTCAAGAAATATATTGACGGCGACACAACACGCTTCAAACTGAAAAATGGTAAGAACATTACAGCTAAATATTTACTGATTGATACTCCTGAGCTAAAAAAGGAGAGTCCTTACGCAAAAGAAGCCAAAAATCGGACAAAAGAACTACTGAAAAATGCAAAAAAAATTCAGATCGAGTACGACAAGGGCAAGAAGCGTGATAGTAAAAAAAGAGAACTGGTTTATGTTTGGGCAGATGGCAAACTCGTACAAGAAACCCTTGCTAATGAAGGCTTGGGGATGGTACGCAGTACGAAAAGTAAAAATACGAAATATCAAGACAAGATCAAAAAAGCCGAGCAACAAGCCAAGGAACGAAAACAAAATATTTGGAGCATTGAAAACTACGCACAAGCTGATAAAGGGTACAATCAAGCAGCAGTGACGGCTCATTTAAAAGCACTGGAAGAAGAAATAGCAGCCAAAAAAGCAGAAGCAGAACGGCAGAAAAAGGAACAAGAGGCAAAAGAAGCCGAGGAAAAACGTGCAGCAGAACAAGCGGAAGCAGCTAAAAAAGCCGAAGAAAAGCGCATCGCCGAAGAAGCAGCGGCGGCTAGACAGGCCGAAGAACAACGCATCGCTCAAGAAGCAGCGGCGCAAGCTCAAGCAGAGGAAGCTGCACGTGCTCAGCAAGAGGCCCAGGCTCAGCAGGCTGCTGAACCTGCTCAAGGACAAACGGTTTACGTTACACCCACAGGCAGCAAATATCACACTCATAAATGCGGCAACGGTACCTACTCCCCTGCTACCTTAGAAGAAGCTCAAGCTCGCGGGTTAACAGCCTGCGCCAAATGCTATTGATTCAAAAAGAGGAGCGCCTAATTTTTTTAGGCACTCCTCTTCTTCTGTATCATCTGTTACATTACTATAAAGCATTCGATTTGATCAGTCCGCTTCATTAGGTTTAGTTAAAAATCTAGCTTGATTTCTGATTCAGGGCGATTCGCATGATACTCTTCCGCTAAATATTTACCAGCGGCAATTTGATAGGTCGCACTTTTCAATTGATCCTGGTTGTCTTTAACGCTTAATTGAATCGTCAACCCCTGATGCCAGACCATATCTTTGATCTCCGCCTGTCCATTTCTGATCGTAGCAACAGCTTGATCATTTACCAAAACGTTCGCACCATCTCTATTTGAGGTAACTTTGAAGGAAATCTTATGAAGACTGACAGTAACATGGCTATCTGTCTCAAAATCAGGATTCTGATAGCGAATCAGCCTTTGACTAGATACAGACTGCACATCATCTGATTTTCCTGCAACTCGATAACTTCCAGGTGTAAGAGGACCCCAAGTTATCTGATAATTGCCGCTTTTTGAAGTCGCTAATTTCTTATCATCAAGTGCTAACTGAATATCCGCCTGATCTGCCGTAACCGTCAAATAAACAGGCTGGATCACTAATTGATAGCGTGGGAATACCCCGAAGTACCTTCCTCTTTGGTGAAGTGAAAAATCTGCTAATTGTCCCGGATTATTTTTCAAATCGTACAAAAAATCAGCAAATTCACCTTTATGATTCTCCTCTTGATAATAGCTGATAAATTTTTTCAACTCCCCTGCAGTAACTCTATAATTAGGATCTTCTGACGTGACAACCTCCGAGATATTCTTTGGGTCTTGTGTTTTGAAGGTTTGGGCTAAGCGATCCAACTGCTGCGGATAGCTATAATAATAACAACCAAATAAAAGACCGCTTATAAGTAGCACAATTACTGCAAGTGTGCTGCAAAGAGCCATTTTTTGTTTTCTTGAAAGTTCTTTTCTCGATTTAACCATTGAGTTAGGGGACAATTTTAGCTGTTGTCCACAATTAGAGCAAAAGACTGCCTTCGCTTGGATCGCTTCTCCACAATTGGAACAAAAGTGAAAATCCTGGATTTTGCTTTCAGCTATCTCTATCGTAAAAGGCTGACCACACTCTTCACAAAAACGCGCATCGGTCAAATTCTCATGATCGCAATTAGGGCAATTCTTCATGTATATCCTCCCTGTTCCTTGATTTTTCTTCTTTAATCAATCGCTCAATTGTTTATGTACCTGCTCATTGTAGCAAAAATAGGAACGAAAGAGACTCGATCTTGTTAAAATGCTGTGATGAGCGACAAAAAAGCACCCTCTCTTTTGAGAAAGTGCTCCGTTAATTGATTTAAACGATGGATGTTCCCCCATCAACAATGATGAACTGTCCATTTGTATAGCTAGACGCTTCACTTGAGAAATAAAGAATTGTTCCATTCAATTCTCCACGTCTTCCCGGGCGACTCATCGGATTCATCGTGTTGTACATAGTCAAGAAATCATCCGACTTGAATAAGGTATCCTCAGTCATTTCTGATTCGAACAGCCCAGGACCTACTGCATTAGTGGTAATATTATGTTTTCCGTAACTGGCAGCCATTCCTTTGGTTAGTCCAACGACTGCTGCTTTACTGGCATTGTATGAGTGGCGAATGAAAATATCGGCTTTGTCCGCCATCACTGCGTTGATTGACGCTACGTTAACAATCTTGCCGTATTTATTTTCAATCATGTGCTGAACAACATATTTACTAACTAAAAAGATTCCTTTGACATTCACGTCCATTGATTTATCGAAGGCCTCTACGGTTAAGGAATCTACACCGCCATGCACCGCGATCCCTGCATTATTCAGCAAAATATCTAGATGGCCAAAATGATCGTAGGCTTGTTGAATACCCGCTTTAACATTTTCTTCATCTGTCACATCCATTTTGATCGCCAAAACATCGCGACCCATCTTCTTAATCTCTTCCGCCAATTCCTCTAAACGTTCCAAACGTCTAGCTAATAAAACCACATCTGCTCCAGCTTCGGCATACGCAATTGCCGCATCGCGACCTAATCCACTGCTGGCACCAGTTACCACAGCTACTTTTCCACTCAAATCAAACATAACCTATTCCTCCTTTTTTGGTAACGCATTCACTGTTGCTATTCTAACGGTACCTAAGTTGATAGGGAAATGTCAATAGCTTGTGAAAAATTGATGATCACAATCACGCTGATGCGTGATTTCTAGATTCAAAAACCTCCTTGGCGCTTGTGATTGCATTGAGTACCCGCGGAAAACCTACATAGGGAATGCAATGGGTAAAAATCTCGATAATCTCTTCTTCTGTAATACCAACATTCAGCGATCCATTGATGTGCACCATTAGTTGATTTTTAGTATCTCCTTGGGTTAATAAACTTGTAATCGTGACAATCTCCCGTTCACGAAAGGATAAGGTATCACTATTATAGATATCTCCAAAAGCAAATTCTAAAATATAGCGTCCGACATTTGGTGCAATCGTTTCGAGGCTCTCAATCACTCGTTCTCCAGCTTCTCCATCAATCTCCTGCAAATTTTTAATTCCTTGTTCCAATCTTTTATCAATCATAGCAGTTCCTGCCTCCTTTATGATAAAGTACAATAAACTATCAAGTAGGCTTTACAGCAAGTATTTTTTTTAATCACTAGGAAAAAGGAGAAATTTGATGTACAAAATTAGTGAGGTTGCCAAAATAACTGGCTTTAGCGTTCCTACTCTGCGTTATTATGAAGAGCTAGGAATCAGTGCTCCTGCTAAGAATAAAATCGGCTATCGCGAGTATAGCGAAGCCGACATTGAATGGTTACGTTTCATTTATCGATTAAAGCAAACTGGTATGGCACTGGAAACAATCCAACAATATTCAGAGCTACGTAGGCAAGGAGATCAGACGATTGAAGAGCGTCTAAAGCTTTTAGCGACTCAAAGAAATCGCCTATTATCTGAAAGAAGAAAAATCGACGAACACCTAAACTTTTTAGAAATGAAGCAAGCGACGTATAAACAAATGCTTACTGACAGAGACCAGCAATAAATCGGAACCTATAGTTCCTGAACAACTAGAAGAACCTCAGTCTAATACTTTCCGTATTTTACGAAACAATCATTTCTGTTTACGCCCCTCCTTCTTTACTCAGCATATAATGATAAAAAGAGTGCTAGTACATGGAATTCAGGTCATCTAGATGATTTGATTCATAGTCGTGCAATTGAAGGCTGGGAACTCGTAACCCATTCGTATATGCCAATTCTTACTACAACCAAGAGGGCGATTCTTGTCATGAAAAAAATAGAACCTTTTACTTAAAAGATTGGGAAAAACTTCCCAGTCTTTTTTTCAGTAAATTTTGTCTTCAAACGATCACACATAACCCATGCTGTGTTTCGAAATATACGCCCTTTAGTAATAAGCAAAAGATAAATATAAGTAATTTTTATCAAGAAGATCATTAAAAATCACTTGCATTTGTTTGGTTTTTCACCTAAACTTTATAACCAGAGAGAATGAGAATCATTATCAACTATATAAGGAGATGAGTTATTGAGAAAAATAGGGATTCTTTTGGTTTTATTTTTGTTAAGCGCTCTCTCTATTTTTATCGGAGTAAAAGATTTGGTGCTGCAGGCTTTATTTCAAGGAGATTCACAACAGTGGCTGATTCTTGCCACTACACGTGTACCGCGTACCGTCAGCTTGATTTTAGCAGGCGCAACGATGAGTATCTGCGGTCTGATTATGCAGCAGCTCACACAAAATAAATTCGTTTCACCAACAACTGCTGGCACGATGGATAGTGCCCGTTTAGGAATTTTATTGGTCATGCTCTTTTTGCCTAATGCCTCTACGACTGTTCGGACTTTGGCCGCATTTATTTTTGCCTTTCTTGGTACGATGGTTTTTCTGGGATTAAGTCGGTTGCTCCCAACAAAGGAGCCGATTTTTTTACCCTTATTAGGAGTAATGTTCGGTAATATTGTCGGATCAGTCGCTACCTTTTTTGCTTATCAGTTTCAGCTGATTCAAAACATGTCTTCGTGGTTGCAGGGGAATTTTTCACTAGTGGCTAAAGGCAGCTATGAATTGCTTTATCTAACGATTCCACTGTTTTTGGTTATCTACTTATTTGCCTATTATTTCACAATTGTTGGCTTAGGCGAAGATGTGGCCATTAATTTAGGCGTGAATTATCGCTTGATCCAAACGCTTGGGATTGGTCTCGTTGCAGCAGCCAGCGGACTGGTTTTAATCATGGTGGGGACCGTTCCTTTTTTAGGTGTGATCGTGCCGAATATCGTTTCGCTTATTTATGGAGATCATGTAAAGCAGAATCTATGGATTACCGCAGTGAGCGGCAGTCTATTTTTAATGGTCTGTGACATTCTCTCCCGCATCGTCATCGCACCATATGAGATACCAGTCAGCTTGACGGTCGGTATTTTAGGCAGCTTAATCTTTATTTACTTATTGGTTGGGAGGAAACGTGCATGAAATTTTCTCTGCCAAAAAAAGAATTGCTTTTAGCTGGACTCACTGTCCTTGCCCTACTCTTATGCGGACTTTACTTAACCTATAATACCTATGGCAATTTTCAATTTGCTTGGATGCTGCGAGGGAAAAAGGTAGCGGCCTTTTTACTTGTTGCATTAGCGACTGGAATAGCAACTGTCAGTTTTCAAACACTGACTCAAAACCAGTTTTTGACGCCGAATATTCTAGGTTTGGATTCCTTATATGTATTGATCCAGACACTATTGTTCTTTTTCGTGGGTGGTGTCAACATGCTCTCACAAGAACAAACCTCTACTTTCTTAATCAGCATTTTTTTGATGGCTTTATTGAGTTTGCTCTTAGCTAACGTCCTGCTAAAACAGCAGCAAAATAATCTATTTATCCTGTTGATGTTAGGAATGATCCTCGGTACCTTATTCAGCAGCACGAGTAATTTTCTGCAGGTCATCATGGACCCAAATGAATATGATTTGTTGCAGGGACGACTATTTGCCAGCTTCAGCAATATCAATACGACACATTTAGGGTTGGCCGCCGGAATTATCCTGTTGGGCTCTTTGGTTTTATTGGCTGCTAATCGCTATTTAGATGTCCTGCATTTAGGAGACGATCAAGCAACGAATCTCGGGATTCCACTAAAAAAGTTTCAGATTTTGATTTTATTTCTAGTCAGTCTCTTAACTGGAACAGCGACTGCTTTAGTCGGACCAATCACTTTTTTAGGATTTATTGTCGCGAATATTAGTTATCAGCTGATGCCGACTTACCGTCATAGTTATTTGTTTCCTACCGCGGTTTTACTAGGAATCATCTTTTTAGTCGGTAGTCAATTTTTAGTCGAACAAGTTTTCCAATTAAAAACAACTGTCAGTGTCGTCACACAATTCGTCGGCGGCTTGTACTTTATCGGCAAAATCATTTATGAGAGGAGACGACAACGATGATTGATCTTAAAGAAGTGTCAAAGAATTACGGTGAAAAAAAGGTAGTCACCGAGGTATGCTTGCCAATCGAAGAAGAAAAACTGACGGCCTTTATCGGCCCAAACGGCGCTGGTAAGAGTACCTTACTGTCGATGATCAGTCGGTTGATCTCTATCGATGCCGGACAAATTTATCTCGATCACAATGAGGTCAAAGCTTGGCGCTCCAATGAATTGTCGAAAAAATTATCAATCCTAAAACAAAGCAACGGCGTGAATCTGCGCATCACTGTTCGTGAACTCGTTAGCTTTGGCCGCTTCCCCTATTCAAAAGGCCGACTAACTAGCGAAGATAAAGAATTGATCGACTATGCCTTAGAAAAACTCGGTTTAGTCGAAATGGCAGAAGATAGAATTGATACGTTATCTGGAGGTCAGCTGCAACGTGCCTATATTGCCATGATCTTAGCACAGGATACCGAATATATTCTTCTGGACGAACCTTTGAATAATCTCGACATGAACCACTCCGTCCAGCTAATGAAGACGCTGCGACGCTTGGTAGAAGAAGAACACAAAACAATCTTGCTAGTCATTCACGATATTAACTTCGCGGCGACTTATGCTGATGAGATCGTTGCCATGAAGAATGGCGGAATTTTTGCTCATGGATCAATGGAAGAAATAATCCAACCGCAAATATTGAACGCATTATACGAAATGGATATAAAAATCTGTGAACTGGACGGCAAACGCTTTTGTATGTATTTCAATTAAACATGGTATTTAGCCTCATTTAACAGTGAGGAATTTAATAATAAATTAGGAGGAAACAGAAATGAAAAAATATATTGTTGGCTTATCGATGGTGTTGCTTAGTTTAGGATTGGTCGGCTGCGGTTCGACAAATAATGAAGGAAGCAGCGATTCGACGGGGAAAGCAGCGACAAGCAGCACAGCCAAAGAAGAGACGCTTGAAGTGAATGACTCCAACGGAAAAGTAACTGTACCAAAGAATCCTAAAAAGGTGGTCGTTTTCGATAACGGGTCTTTAGATACCTTGGATGCACTAGGAGTAGGTGATAAAGTCGTGGGTGCGGCAACGGATAATTTGCCTGCTTACTTAGATGACTATAAGAAGGTCGATTCAGCTGGCGGGATTAAGGAACCAGATTTAGAAAAAATCAATCAAATGAAACCCGATTTGATCATTATCTCTGGCCGACAAAGCGACTTTTTAGAACAATTAAAAGAAATCGCTCCAACCATGTATCTAGCGGTGGACACTTCCGATACCTGGAATTCTATCAAACAAAATGTTGAAACCTTAGGAAAAATCTTTGGCAAGGAAAAAGCTGCCGAAAAACAATTAGCAGCGCTTGAAACCAGCATCAAAGAAACCAAAGAAAAAGCTGTTGAAAGTAAAGACAAAGCATTGACTGTGCTTGTTAACGAAGGTCAATTGTCTACCTATGGGAAAGATTCACGCTTTGGAATTGTTTACGATACCTTCGGCTTTGCAGAAGCAGATGATGCCATCAAAGCCTCTACACATGGTCAAAGCGTTTCATATGAATATGTCCTAGATAAAAATCCAGATGTATTGTTTGTCGTTGATCGGACGAAAGCAATCGGTGGCGATGACAGTAATAATAATGTCGCTGACAATGAATTAGTCGCTCAAACAACTGCCGGCAAAGACAAAAAAGTCATTTCATTACAGCCGGATGTTTGGTACCTAAGCGGTGGCGGATTGGAATCCGTAAAAATGATGCTTGAAGACGTCAGCCAAGCATTTGAATAATCAGGAAAAGAGGAGGGTGTGGCAAAAGTACTTGTCACACCCTCCTCTTTATAGATCTTCCAATCCATCCTTATCTAATAAAACAATTTGCCGCCTCTCCCGGCTAATCAGCTTCAGCTTTTCTAATCGTTTAAATTTTCTAGACAGTGTTTCTGGTGTCGTTCCTAAGAACAAAGCCAACTCCTTCATTTTCATTGGTAAAATGAAGGTATTCGCTTCAGCAACCTTTGCCAAATCCAGCAGATAAGTCGCTAAACGTTCTTCTACTTTTTCCATCATCAAAAACTGCGTCTGCTGCTCAGTCTTGACCATTTTTGCCGCATTAATCTCCAATAGCTTCAGACTTAATTGCGGATAGTCTAGTAACAATTTAGAAAAATCCTGTTTCTTCAGAATACAAACTTCCGTAGGCTCCAATGCTTCACCAAACAATACCTCATTCCGCACACCAAACAATTGATTTTCACCTTCGTAATCACCAGGCGCTACCACACGCAGAAGTTGCTCCTTGCCATTTGACGAAAGCTGATACACTTTTATATTTCCACGAGCCACAATGACCAGTTGTTCTTCTCCGTCTGGTGTAAAGACCTGTTCCCCTTTATCAACAATCCGATGCTTGATTAACGCGTGAATCTTTTTTTGATCCGCAAGCTCAAGATGGTTAAATAATGGAACTAAAGAAACACATAGATGTTCTTGATGCATGGAGACCCTCCTTAGTTTGTATGATGATCCTCAGCTATTCGTCATCATCCTCTTCAAATTCCTCGTGCACATCATTTCCTAAATAGCGCTGCCAAAGCAATACTTGGTGTTTGATCCATGTATAAAGCTTTTTCAGGTATTCAGCTAAGCCGAACTTTTCTTCCTTTTCTGCTAATGCAATTCCACGAGTGATAAATAAATTCTGAGTAGATAGATCAGTGACGAGCTCATTAAGAATATAATCAGCCGCTTCATATTTCAGCTGACCGCTTTCTTTGATCATCGCATAGCTCGTAAATTCCTCTAGTGTTGTAGGAATGAGCTCCCCTTCATCTAATACCAAGCGACTCAATTCGTCAAACAACTGATCCTCTTCGACAATCATCGTTTTTAATCTAGGTTCGGCAAAACCTCGCACGCTGCCTTTTAAATAATACTCCGCTTGGCGTAATTTCACACGATGGATAAATAAATTGGCTAAAATATGGCTGATCATCGCAGCAGCTGTCGGTGTGTGATGATCAGCTTCGCTTTTTATTCGTTCTGCTTGATACGTTTCCTCTGCGTTCATTTTATGCCAACTCCTTTACTTTCATTGCTTCTACTTCGTATCCTAAATCTTCAATAACCTTTTTTAAAGCATCTGGGCTCGTCTCATCTGAACGAAGATCCACTTTGACTTTACTAGCGTTAAATAGAATTTTTACCTTATCAACACCCTCTTGCTGACCCACCGCGTTCTCAATTTTTTGCATACATGATGGACACGTTAAGGTGCCTAATTGAATAATGACTCTTTTCATGGTTGTTTTCCCCCTCATTTCTCTTGATACTCCTATTCTACTGAGTCCTGTTCCATAATAAATTGATTTCTATCAAGTTTTGAATTTTTTGTGTGATAAGAAAGCAAACGCATCCCATTAATGACCACCACTAGGATACTTAATTCATGGAAGAACATTCCACTAGCCATATAGACATAACCAAAAATCAAACCAATCAGTAAAAATAGAACAGTCCCAATCGCAATCGCAATATTCTCCTTCATGTTCACCACTGTTTTTTTCGTTAGACGATACGCATGGACCAGCTTTTCTAGTTTTGACTGAATCAATACAATATCTGAGGTTTCCACCGCCACGTCTGTTCCGCCGCCCATAGCAATGCCGATATCAGCTAGTGCAATCGAAGGACTGTCATTGATCCCATCTCCAACAAAGGCAACAATCTCCCCAGCTTCCTGTAATTGATGGATAAAGGCTGACTTTTCTTCAGGCAGCAGTTCACCATAAATTTCAGATAAGCCTAATTCTTTCCCAACGATTTCAGATGTTGTTTGATTATCACCGGATAACATGATCAAGCGCTTAATGCCATTTTTCTTTAGCTTATCGAGCGTCTCCGCTGCTTCTGGACGAAGTTGATCTTTGATTCCAATCACCTGCACCACTTGATTTTCTGCTGCTACGAAGACGATTGAATGACCTTGCAGCTGTAATTGCTCGACATCAGACTTCACGACAGCCGGAAGTGAAATACTCTGCTCCTGCATCAGTGCTTTGTTGCCAATTGTTAATTGAACCCCGTCAGCTGTTGCGATCATTCCCTTGCCCTTTTCAACCACTGTATCCGTCACTTTGATCTCTGCTGTTTTTGCCTTATCCTCTACATAATCAACAATCGCCCGTCCTAGCGGATGATCAGATTCACTTTCGATGGCTGCTGCTAAAAGTAAATAGTCACGCGCTTGATTTCCATAAGCTTTTGCGAACGCTACACTAGGTTTTCCGTTAGTCAACGTCCCCGTCTTATCAAAAACCATCGTATTCACACGGCTAAAGGTATTCATTACTTCGCTACCCTTAATCAAGATGCCGTTCTTCGCACCATTTCCGATTCCCGCAACATTCGACACAGGCACCCCGATAATCAGCGCCCCCGGACATCCAAGTACCAGAATCGTGATTGCTAAGCGAACATCTCGTGTCATTATCCCAACAAGCGCGGCTAAAACTAAAATAAGCGGAGTGTAATACTTGGCAAAGCGATCAATAAAACGTTCTGCCAATGACTTGCTGTCTTGCGCCTCTTCCACTAACTCGATAATTTTTCCAAAAGTTGTTTCTTCACCAACTCGTTGCGCTTCGACTTTTAGCGTGCCATTTTCCAAGAACGTTCCAGCAAATACCTGATCGTTCTTTTCCTTAAATACCGGATTTGATTCGCCGGTAACATTTGCTTCATTAAGATAGCCGGTCCCTTCGATCACATACCCGTCCACAGGAACCTGTGCTCCTGTTTTAACTAATAAACGATCACCAATTGTGACTTCATCAATGTCGATTTCTTCTGCGGCATTTCCTATCAGTCTCCAAGCCGTTGCAGGTGCCAGCTTTACTAGTTTTTGTATTGCTGAGCGGGTACGCTCCAATGTTTTTTGCTCAAGTAAATGGCCTAGTAAAAACAGGAAGGTCACGATCGCTGATTCATTGTATTCGCCAATAATGAACGCACCAACCACCGCAATGGTGACTAACAAATCAATACTGATGACCTTCACCTTCGCTGCTTGATATGCTTGAATCGCAATTGGTGCCGCACCAAAAATCGATGCCAGTGCCATCCCACTATCGTAGACTGTCATTTGATGGAATAGGACTTTGGCGGCAATCGCTACGACAATAAAGAAGCCGCTGACGAAGGTGATGGCTTTTTTGTGTGCGATTATTTCCTTCTGATACATCATTTTTCTCACTCCTCTTCTTTTCACTATTAGTTTACAAAGATCCTAAGGAGAAATAATTGACAGCTATCAAGAAAACAAAAAAATCGACCGCAATAACCTACGATCGATCCTGTAAAATTAAATTAAGCTAATATACAACGGAACCATTTCTTCCAAAGCTTGGGTTGTCGTTTCATCGATATTTGGGATAACGGTTGTTTTAAAGTACAATTTATCCAGTTGGAAGCTGCGCTCTGGCTGCGTATTGTCAGATAAAAACACTGACAATGGCAAGTCGATTATTCATTAATGGCCTCGATACCCTGCTGCTTCATTTTTTCGACATGAGCCAACATTGTTTGCAGCTGCTCCTCTGAGTGCCCAAGTCCATTCTCTTACCTCACCAACAACCTTTATAGGCTGACGCGTGCGATACGAGCGAGTGGGATTTCCGGGAAATTTTTTATTCGTAACATTAGGATCGTCCTCAAAAACTCCCGTCGGTTCCACTTGATAAATCCGTTGTGGGGAATCTCCTAACGCCAGTTCAGCACCCCAGATTGCCGCATCCATTGTCGCCGAAAAATAAACAAAATTCGCTTTAGCTTGTTTGCCATAGTTTGATTTTTTTCCAGCCTCTAGTAAGTCTCCAACTTGTAAATCAGCTTTTGTTCCATGATAAAACGGGCCTTTATCCAATCTAGCTTCCATCGAATCACTCCATCATCTTTTTTCTGTAACCGAGCAGTATAGCAAGAAAAGGCTAGAGTGTAAACTTATTCAGTCGGCTTTACTTCCGATAGCTGTTCGGCAAATTGCCACGTCTCGCCATTATCAGAAGAACGATACAGGCAAGCAAACATTTTCCCCTGATCAATCCCCGCCATTTTCAATAAATAGAATTTCGTTTCTAGTTGATTGGTACTGACCTGTGTCACCTCGTTGGGCGTTTGGAAAAGATCCAATCCACCGGTCTGATAATCCGCGGGAATTGTCACGACCGCTTCTTTGAAGGAACTGCCGCTATTATTAGTGTAGTATAGGTTCTCCCGAGTAGAAACGAAGCCCAGTGTCGGATTGACAAAGCTAACATTTTGAACCGGCTGATTAATGGTTGTCCCATTGCTTCTAGACCACGTTTTACCAAAATCATTCGTTTGGAAGATTTCTAATCCTTCCGAAGATACCTCTGGTGAAGCATTAGAATAAACCAGTACACCGCTGCCATCAGCGAAAAACTGCGCCTTGCGATAACGAATCCTCTGAGCATTCTCTGAGACGAGGGATTTTTGCCATGTCTTCCCTTGATCGTGGGAAAATAAGAAAGACAACTCTTTTTCGTTATCCGAATAAATAAACCAAGAAAAATCTGGCGCAATATTATAGGTTTTATCCATCCAATAGCCCAGCGGAATCTCGCCGCTAGTTAACAAATAGCTGCCAGAGCGCATCCATTCTGGTTTCAATGGTACAAATATGACCAAGTACTTCCGCTATCGGTCGTCATATATAGCTCATGGGTTTCATTATTCAAATCCAATTGATTGGCCTGATTCGTCCGTTTTTCTGGTGCCGTTCCCTGCTGGACTATCAAATCATCGCTCGAAAGTGGTGCAGCTTCGCTTGATGCTATGGACTTCGCTGGTTCTGAATGACCACCATAAAGATTTTGATGACGATTCAGTCCATCATACGTAAATACCCCGGCTGCTCCTAGAAAAAGCAGGCTGATCATCAGAAGCACCCATTTCTGATTTACTTCCTGTGCTTTTGGAAAGGTCATTGGTAATCGCTCGGGGTCTTCATTGACCACAAATAATTGAACGGTAGAAAAGCCCCAAAACTCTTGATAATTGCCTAAATAGATCGTCGCGCCGTCGAAGGTCGTCGTTAATTCAATACATTCTATTTTTAATAGACGAATCACGGGCTTTCGCTTTTCTTCCGCTAAATAATAGGCCTCCTGATCTTGATAGACGACCGGGTATTTCGCAGCTTTTTTCACCTGTCGTTCCAAAAATCGTTGGAACGAACGGCGCAGCTCGATTCCTTGAATCACGTTTACAATGAAAAAGAGCACCACTGCGAGCACACTAAGCAGTCCCAGCACGAGAGAAAAATGATAAAATCCCCGTAACCAATAGCCGCTGTCGATCGAGCGTACACGCATTTCTAACTGCTGATAGACAAAACTGCCGATTCCAAAAAAGAGCACACTTGCGATTATTAAAAATAAAAAGGCAGACACCAGATTTTTTTGGCGATTCTTTCTTGCTCGCTTGTATATCGGCTCCGCCGCAGAAAGCAATTCAATAATCAATAACTCCTGATCCATAATGTCTCCTATCAGTAATTTCTTTCATTTATTATCCGTCAAAAATCAATGCATGAATAGCTTCTTTCACTGAATTTAAAAAAAGCCCTAGAGATTTCTCTCTAAGACTTCTTCAAACTACCTGTAACCACCTGCATTCCCTTACGGATGTAAGTAAAGCCTGAATAAAGAACTACCGCAATCACAACCCAAGTCAATACGTTCATATTTAAACCAGTGACAAAACGCGTCGCGATAATCACTCCAATGATTCCGCCGATCGTAATTCCAAGGCTGACCTTACGAGAATAATCACCTGATTTAATAAAGTTTGTTCCTGCAACCGGCATCAATCCGGCACAAGAAGCCATCATGATAGGAAAAGCGACTAATGGACTCAAGCCTAGCATGTATACCATTGCCATACATGGTGCGTATAGACCTACACCGATCGTCATTAATGCGCCTAAAATAAAGTTTCCGACAATACCGACAATCAATTTTATCCCCGTCAAGCTGGTCAAATGATTGCCTGTTCCTAATAAATCAAGTAGGCCTAATTGCTTCAACGCCATCAAGGCCGCAGTGATAATCAACGCGATCCCCATATAAAACTGCACTTTTTTCTCAGGCAGCTTGCTGACGGTTTTTGAACCAACATACGAACCTATGATTGCTGCGAGAACTAATGAAAATAAGGTTAGCGGTGCTACTTTGACAACTGTAATAAAAATAAATGCTTCAATAATAACTGGAACTGTGTGAGAAACGTTCAATGTTCCCGGCAATTGACGGTCATTGTCTAATTGCTTCGTCGTTTCCAGCAGCATCGTCGTTGGCGCGAAGCTTCCGATTCCCAGCGTATCCATCGCGTCAGTAATAAAACCAATCACACCAGAAACCAAGAAGTTCCCACCGCCCCAGTTTCCACGTTCAGCAATCAAATCGCGAACAAAATAAAAAAGATAATAAACCAATAGGACGCCTAACAGTCCCAACAAAATTTGTACCATAATACTCTCCTTTAAATAAAATAATCAATGAAAGCTCTTTTTCCTCTTAAGATAATACAACAATTCACAAGAATTTTGACTTAAATCAAGTAATAGTTTGATGATATTCGTCAAATAAAGCAGCTAGGTTTCAATGAGTTTTAATAACGGATTGCTATTTCATAGCTGCATTATGCTTTCAAAAAAAATAACCCTCAATTACTTGAAGGTCATTCACTCAACACAAAATAATTATTTTCAGGATCGGCGAAATTGAATAGACGCTTTCCGCCTTGCTCCATCATAGGATTTATATTCGGACTAAGTCTTTTCAGTCGCTCATGATAGCTGTCTAAATCAGTTACCTTTAATAGCAGCGAAGGAAAGTTATCAACTACCTCCGGTGACACCTCTTCAATAAAGTGGCGATCAAATAGAACCAGCTGGACCGCTTCAAATAATTCTACCGTCACCTGTAAAGAGTCATCCGGCATGGTTTGCTGCGAAGCAATTTTCCCGTCTAATCCTTCCTGCCAAAAAGCTGCGGCTCCCGCGACATCATCGACATATAGCATAATCTCTATTCCCTTAAGCATTTTTCTCCACCACTTCCTTTAGACGAAAACGGACCATCTTTGTAATCAATTCTATCGGCAACTCTTTCGTATATGGAATTTGTAAAGCACCTTTTGATGTTTTATAATCCTTCAGTTGTTTCTCAAATGCCGACATCGCACTTGGTGTCGGATAAAAACCTAGGTGTTTTTTCATCGCGCCAAAGTGAACCAAATTTTCCGTTAAATAGAAGGTTGGCATACCATAAGAGAGTTTTTCAGTGGTTTCGACTGGGAGCATTTCTTTAATAAGTTGATAGATTTCCTTAAGCATTGGTTGTTGGTCCTTTTCAGCATCATTGATGTATTCTTCAATCGGTGACATCACTTCACGCCCTTTTTCTTTTTAGTCTAGCGGAAATCATTGAAAAGGTATACAAACTTGCTTTACTCGTCCTTTAATAAATCACCTAAAGAAAAACCGTCGAAGGTCTCACCATCATAATATTTCAGTAACTGCTCCGGTGTTAATAATGAAGAGGTCATATCTTCCTCTTTATCCTCCACCTGATTCAAGGCTGCATATTCCTGGTATTGCTCCGCTAACTGGCGATACATCGCTTTTTTCGAAGGTCCTTCTCCTGTGATAAACGGCAACTCCTTAATGTGCCCACGATAAAGCGGCAATTCCCTTACCCAGTCAATCGGCTGCTCCACAACGGTCAAATGAACGTCGTCAAAAAGTTCTTCATACATTAGTTTTCTTCCTCTCGCATTTTTCGGTATTGGCGCGGTGTAACTCCTACAAGCTGCTTAAAGCGTTTATAAAAAAAGGCTTTATCCTTGTACCCCAAGCGCTCTATGATTGTTTGAATGGTTAGATCCGTTTGCTCCAAATAGCTTTTACAGCGTTCGATTCTTCTAAACAAAACAAGCTCAGTAAACGTGTGCCCCGTCTTTTCCTTTAACAGACTTGACAAATAATTCGGATGAAAATGAAATTTTTGAGCAACCTCCTCTAAGGTCACTTGTTCTAACCGAGCATCGACATAGGTTAAAATCTCCTCTGTTAATTGTCCATTCGATACGAAGTTGTCCTTTGCGATCAGCCGTTCGGGTGCTGCTTGACTAATTTCCACGATCAAAAGAACAAATGCAGATTTGGTCACTTTATTGTTAAAGTATTCCATCTTAACCACTTGCTTCAGCAGTAACAGCGCGTAAAAATGCACATCCGTTACCTCCGCAAAGTCATAAATCAAAAAACGTGGAACATCGCTCAATTCAACACTCAAAGCTTCAACAAAAAAACGATAAAGCAGCGGCTCTTCAAAAAACTGTCCTAAAAGCGATTCCGTAAAGTAGCCTGCTTTAAAATAAAAAGCAATGATTTCCGTTTCTAAGTTGCCCTGATAGGAAAGAATCGTGCCCTCATTAGCAATGATCAATCCTCCAGTCCTCAACGCCTTTTCTGAACCATCAATCCTGACAGACACAGCTCCTTTCATCACGTACAATATACGTATGAAACCAGTAGGAACCTCGATCCGATCCCTTGTCTCCTTTGTTACAAAGGCCGCGATTTCCCGCTGCGGATTATCAGCAAAGCGTTGAACCTCATCACTCATCTGACCATCCCCAACTAAGTAGCAATCCAATGTTTTTAGAAATTGATAGAAGCTGGTGTACTGCGCTTTTGTTACCTCCATTTTATCCCACCTTAGAATCAAACACTTTCTTCTTTGTCTACACTATTTTAAATAAGGCTCAATAAGCATATAATTTCTTTATTGATTGTACCATATTTAGGCATTTTAAACATTTGATTCAAACACTTTCCGCAGTTAAACGGATTAAAAACAAGGAGGATGTACAATGAAAATTGGTTTTATTGGTGCCGGCAATATGGCATCTGCAATTGTTGAAGGAATGGTTCAAAAAGGCTTTAGCAAACCAGAAAACATTTACTTATATGATATCGCAACAGAGAAAGTCCAAGCATTCGCCGAAAAAATCGGTGCTCATGCACTTAGTGATCCGCAAGAAGTTATTAAAACAGTCGACACCTTAATTTTAGCGGTCAAACCAAATGTTATTAAGGGAGTCTTATTAGAGGCAAAAGACGCAATCCTGCAAAATGATCCATTGATCGTCTCTATTGCTGCTGGGACAAGCACCGAGGCTATTTATGAAGTATTTGAAACGGATCAACCGATTCGAATTGTACGTGTCATGCCGAATATGAATGCGATGGTCGGTGAAGGCGCAGCGGCTGTTTGCGGAAATCCAAGTGCCACAAAAGAAGACGTCGCAACGATTATCGATCTATTTAATGCAGTCGGCAAAGCCTGGCCGCTAGAAGAAAAATATTTCTCCATCTTCACAGCGATCGCTGGCAGTTCACCTGCTTACACCTTCTTATTTATTGATTCGATTGCTCGTGCAGCGGTGAAAAATGGCTTGCCAAAAAATATCGCGCTAGAAATGGCAACCCAAGCAATTCTAGGCAGTGCCGAGACCTTAGCCTACAGTAAAGAAAATCCATGGGAGCTAATCGACCGCGTAAGCTCACCCGGCGGAACAACCGTCGCTGGAATCGTTGAACTAGAAGACAACGCCTTTATCTCAACAGTGATTAAGGGAATCGATGCTACGATTCGTAAAGATGAAGAATTAGGAAAGAAATAGACTAAAAACAGGTGTCTCTCTCAAAACTTAGAAAGACACCTGTTTTATATATTCCCTAAGAAGCAACTTTTTCCGGCATAACCTTTTTTACATATGAATCGGCAAGCCTAACCCAACTTCACAAGCATCCATCACCATCTCGGATAATGTAGGATGCCCATGGATCGTCAGCGAAATATCTTCTAACGTCAGATAAGATTCGATCGCCAGAGTGATCTCAGCCACTAGATCACTGGCGTTGACACCGACGATTTGGGCACCTAAAATTAGCTCCGTCTCCGCTTCAAACACTAAGCGGACAAATCCTTCAGTCGCATTTAAGGATAACGCGCGGCCATTTGCTTGCATCGGAAAATTCGCCGTCTTAGCTTTGATCCCTTCCGCTTTGGCTTCTGCCAACGTATAACCGACTGTTGCTACTTCTGGATCGGTAAAACAGATTGCTGGGATTGCGCGATAATCTTTAGCGACATTTTTCCCGCCGATGACTTCTGCCGCGACCTTCGCTTCATAGCTTGCTTTATGAGCAAGTGCTAAGCCCTCAACGATATCACCAATAGCAAAAATATTTTTTTGAGACGTTCGGTATTGTTCATCTACCTTGACTAGATTTCTCTCCGTCAGTTTGACTCCAGCCTTTTCCAAGCCCAAGTTCTCGGTATTCGGTCTTCGCCCGACTGTTACCATCACGTAGTCTGCTTCGATCATTTGCGTTTTACCTTTAACTTCAAACTCTACTGCCACACCATTTGTCGTTTCAACAGCTTTTTTGGCTTTCGCATTCGTAAAGACTTCTACGCCATTTTGCTTGAAACGTTTCGCCACTAACTCAGAAATATCACTTTCAAAATTCGGTACAATATTCGGACTGCCTTCAATGATCGTGACTTCCGATCCTAGATTACGATAGGCACCGCCGAGCTCCGATCCGACGATCCCGCCGCCGATAATGATCAGCTTCTTCGGAATCTCTTTTAGGTTCAATCCGCCAGTGGAATCCAGCACCCGACCGGCAAACGTAAAGCCGGGAATTTCGATCGGGCGGCTGCCGGTTGCCACGATTGCGTGTTTGAATTCTAATTTTTCTTCACCATTTTTCGTTGTGAGCCTCATGCTCTGCGGACCTGTGAATGTGGCCCGCCCCATAATAACTTCTGCACCGTTTTTCTTTAAGAGCATACCAACGCCGGAAGTCAGTGTTTTTACAACCTGCTGATCCTTCCACTGCTGCGTCTTCGTAAAATCCAGCTGTGCTTCCTTGACACTCAAGCCTAGAAAGTCAGAATGCTGTGCTTCTTGATAGCGATGACCTGCAGTGATCAAGGCCTTTGAAGGAATACATCCGACATTCAAGCACACACCGCCAATATGCTCTGCTTCTACTACGGTCACCTTTTGTCCTAATTGCGTTGCGCGAATGGCTGCGACATAACCGCCAGGTCCGGCGCCAATTACGACTGTATCTGTCTTTTTCGTCATAGTCAGCCTCCTCTACAGCAACAAACTCATTGGATTTTCCAGCAGGTCAACGATCATACTTAAGAACGCTGCGGCTGGTGCGCCATCAGCCACTCGATGGTCAAAGGACAGGCATAGATTCAACGCGGTAATTGTCGCTACCTGTGGTCCTTCTGGCGTATCTTCAACGACAAGCTTCTCATAGCTTCCACCAACACCTAAAATCGCCACTTCTGGCAAGTTGATGATTGGGTTAAAGGTTTGCACCTTGCTGCGGCCTAACGAGCTAATAGTGAAGGTGCCGCCGCTCATTTCCGCTGGCATCAATTGACCCTCACGAGCTTTCTTTGTCATAGCCTTGACCGCTGCTGTCAGATCGCTTAAGCCCATTTGATTGGCTTGCTCTACGACTGGCACCACTAAACCTGCGTCCACGGCCACCGCAACACCAAGATTGACCTGATCAAATTGCTTAATTCCTTCCTCATACGCATGTGCGTTAAATTCAGGATATGCCTTTAACGCCACCATTGCTGCTTTTGCGATGATCTCTAAGAAGGATAATCGTTGATCGGTACGTTCCTCTACCATTGGCAATAATTGCTTCCGCAGTTCGATTACTTTAGTTAAATCAACTTCAGCATTCATGGTGACATGCGGAATCGTCTGTTTGCTCTCTGACATCTTGTCTGCAATAGCTTTACGCATGCCGCCCCAAGGAATCAGCTCGCCTTCTGTCACTGCCGCTTTTGATGCAGCAGCTGTGGCTGGTTCTTGATATCCCTTCACGTCCATTGCTTGGATTCGGCCTTTCGGGCCAGACCCCTGAACCTTTTTCAAATCGATTCCCTTTTCTCTGGCAATCCGCCGCGCTGCTGGTGTTGCCCGAACTTTAGTCGTTGCAGCGGCTGGTTCCTGCGTTGGCTCCGCTACCGCTTCGGCAGCCTTTTCAGGCTCTTCTTCAACTGCCGCCTCGGCTTCACCACTCGGCATTTCCGCAGGAACGTCTTCCCCAGCTTCACCGATGTAGGCGATTACAGAATTTACTGGAGCGCTCTCCCCATCGCCAATATATTTTTTGAGTAAAATTCCTTCATCATAGGCTTCCACTTCGATCGCGATTTTATCGGTCATCACTTCAAAAATTGCTTCCCCGATCTCCACAGAATCGCCTTCATTTTTCAGCCACGTCGTGATCGTTCCAACATCCATCGTGGAACTTAACTTCGGCATCAATACTTCATTCGCCATTTTCCAGTCCCCCCTATGCCATCAATCCGCGACAAGCTTCAACAATGTCTTCTACTTGCGGTACAGCTTTTTTCTCAAGCTCTGGATGATACGGCATTGGAATTTCTTTTCCGGCTAAACGAATGATGGGCGCGTCTAAGAAATCAAAGCATTCTTCCTCTGCGATCACACTGGCTAATTCCGCACTAAACCCACTGCGCTTCACGGCTTCCGTCACAACGACCGCTTTCCCAGTTTTAACCACTGAGTCAATAATTGTTTGCTTATCTAACGGCACCAAGGTCCGTGGATCAACAACTTCAATTTGAATCCCTTCCTCTGCTAAAATATCTGCAGCTTCCAACGCTTTATGCACCATGATTCCAGTTGCTACAACGGAAATATCAGAACCTTCGCGTTTGATATCCGCTACACCGATAGGAATCGTGTATTTGCCTTCCGGTACATCAGAACTCGTTCGGTAGCAAAGCTTATGTTCATAAAACATCACAGGATTATTGTCTTCAATTGCCGCATGTAGGAGACCTTTTGCGTCATATGCAGTCGCTGGCTGAATGACTTTTAGCCCAGGAACATGAGCTGTCCAGTTTTCCAAACTTTGCGAGTGCTGCGCCGCTGCTCCTGTTCCTGAACCGCCAGGCGTCCGCATTACCAATGGAATCTTCGCTTTCCCACCGTACATATAACGAATTTTTGCCGCCTGATTGACAATCTGATCCAAGGCAATCGTAATAAAATCTGAAAATTGTATCTCAAAAATCGGACGCATTCCAGTCATAGCCGAACCAACTGCTGCTCCAGCGATCACTGACTCAGAGATCGGAGTTGAGCGTACTCGTTCTTCACCAAATTCTTCCACCATTCCGCGGCTCACACCGAAAGCGCCACCATAAACGCCTATGTCTTCGCCTAACATGAAAATATCTTGATCTTCCCGCATCGCCTCAGACATTGCTTCTCTGACAGCCTCCGCGTAAGTGATTTCTCTCATCTTCTGCTCCTCCTATTTCGTATTAACGTATTTATTTTTCTAAAAGAAAAATAAGTTTGATTCTCACCACGCATACCATTTTACTAACTTGCTAAAGCAAGAAGTAAAACTGGCATCCTATTTCCTCTAGTCTGAATAAACGTCTTCGTACATGCTTTCGATCGCCGGCATTGGGCTTTCTTCTGCAAAAGTCACTGCATCTTCAATCGCTTGCTTTGCAGCTAGACGAATTTCTTCCGCTTCTTCTTCAGTAAAGATTCCCGCCGCTACAAATTTTTCACGAGCCAGTTTAATTGGATCGCGATTTTTGCGCCAATCCTCTTCCTCTTCCTTCGTACGGTATTTCTTCGCATCAGATTTCGAATGACCCTTCCAGCGATAGGTCATGGCCTCTATCAAGGTCGGTCCCTCTCCGCGACGGGCTTTTTCAACCGCGTCATAGGTAGTATTAATGACTTCAATGACATCATTTCCTTCTATCGTAATGCCCTCAATGCCATAGGCTTTCGCCCGTTCTGACAAACGATCAACATTCATCATAGTTTTAAATGGTCCGCTCATTCCGTATTGATTATTCTCAATGAAGAAGACTACTGGTAACGACCAAATCGAAGCTAAGTTCAATGATTCATGGAAGCTTCCTTCATTGGTCGAACCGTCGCCAGCATACGCCAAAGCAACCGTGTCATTCTTTTTCAGTTTTGACGTTAATGCCGCTCCCGTCGCAATCGGGAAACCGCCGCCAACGATACCATTTGCGCCTAGATTTCCAGTATCCAAATCAGCGATGTGCATCGAACCGCCTTTTCCATTGTTGGTTCCAGTGGTACGGCCGAATAGTTCTGCCATCATTTCATTAATGTTCGTTCCTTTTGCGATTGTTTGTCCATGTCCGCGGTGAGTGGCGGTGATCCAGTCCGTTTTTCTCAAAACCGCTCCGCTACCTGCTGCTGTTGCTTCTTGACCCACCGCTAAGTGAGTCGTCCCATGGATCAAGCCTTTTGCAAAGAGCTGATCGACTTTCTCATCAAAGAAACGGATTTCCCACATTGTGCGATAAAGCTCTACTAAGTTTTCATCCGTCAAACCTGCTCGATTTGGAATCGAGATGTTTTTCGTTGCTGTCATCATTTATGCGCCTCCATTTTATTTATCTTCGTCTAGTAACGTTTTCGCTGTCTCTTCATCGGTGATCAACACATTGACTAAATTGCCTTTTAACGCTGCACGAATTCCGCTAACCTTTTCTTTGCCGCCAGACACACCGATACGTTTTGGAATCTTCTTCAATTCCGCCAAACTGATCGCTAACACTCGATCATTCCACGTACAATCCGCAAGTTTTCCCTCCTCATCAATAAAGTTGTAGCAAATATCTCCCGAGACATTCCCAGCAGATAATTCCTTTCTTAATGGCACCTCTTCATTCGGCAAATATGCTTTGGTCATAGTGGAATAGGCTGGTAACCCGCCGATTCCGACTAATGCGATATCTGCTTTTTTGCCTTTATCAAACACGTTTTTGATAAAGGACTGTGCCATGAATACCTTTTTCGCTTCAGCTGAATCTACCGTAATTGGTGCATGGAGCTCTAGCACCGCTCCGCCACTTTTGCGGGCAAATATCTCACAAACCACATTGGCCTGTAATGCTGTATGCTCCTGACCTAACCCGCCAACCAATGGAATAAAACGAATGTTTTCCATTTGATTTTTCGGCAGGAAATTTTGAGCCGCCTCATGAACGACCATCCCGGCAGAAACGCCGATAGTTTCATCACCTTTTAAGATTCGCGACAAGTATTTTCCAGCCGCGATGCCGATCCGTTTATTCAACATTTCAGCCGCTGCCGGCGCAATACAAATCACCTCAGTCAAACCAAATTTTTCTACCAGCTTCTCCTCTAGCAAGCGATAAGGGTGAACCAGATCATCATGAATAATTATTTCTACCAATCCTAGGGAACGCGCCTTTGCTAAATACTTAGAGACCAGCGACCGGCTAATATTGAACTTTTTTGCAACCTCCGATTGTTTGGCTCCTTCTTCGTAATACATTGAAGCAATCTCCGTCAGTAATCGTGCGTCGTCGGAATAACTCATCTTTTATTCCCTCCTAAGGCGAATCTTTCTTAATTACGTCCAATCATTACCATATGTTCCTATATTTAACATATGTTACAATGCCATCATAAGAGGCTTTACTCCGAGAGTCAACGCTTTCAACAAATGTTTTTATTCACAAGCTCATCTTTACAAAATGTTCCAACGACGCGATTTCCGTAACAAATGTCACGACCCTTCACAAACTTCTTTATTTCGGCATTTATCTAAGAGCAGATAAAAAAATTCATAGTGAAAACCATAAATTATTGGATGAAACCAGACCAATAAGGAGGATTTTCACTATGACTTATTTCTAATACACGATAAGAACCTAATGACATCTAGGTATTAGCATTTAAACTTTAGGCAGTTAATCCCACCAAGCATAACGCCCTTACTTCTTCAGTAAGTCCTAGTTCTCCTTCTCATCCTTATCATAATGGATGCCTGTTCCTGATTAAAGACAACCTTTTTTCATCATTAATCATGAAAGGATGAAAGAATCATAGCTGCTTTTTTGTTGTGAAATCAAAAATTGCGCCGCTTAAATTTTCTCCAGCAGTTGCTGGCAACAGGTATCCATATTAAATTTTGTGATAAAGGCTGTGCCATCGATAATTGGAACATCCGTCGTAAATTGCGGCTGACCGATTGCTACGATCGCTGAGATTCCGTCTGCTACTTCCGTTACATCGTAAATACTTTTTCCTTCCACGCTAACAGTCAGCCCTTTGTCTTTCATAAAAGACTCAATGTAATTGACTGCAAAATTGCGTTTATTCTCTGAGGTACCTGTAACAACTAAAATATTTTTCATATGTTCTCCTTAATAGGTTCGTCCACCGTCTGCTAAAATAATCTGTCCATGAATATAGGAACTTTCCGGGCTTGCCAAAAACAATGCCAGATTGGCGATATCTTCTGGTTGTCCGATACGTTGAATCGGAATCTTTTTCAACAACTCTTGTCGGCTTTCCTCATCAGGATAAAGTGTATCTAAAATATCCGTCTGAATCACTCGTGGAGCAATGGCATTGACATTAATTCCTCTCGGTCCAAACTCTTTCGAAGCTGCTCGCATTAATCCATGCTGTCCGGCTTTTGAGGAAGCATAATGCATCCCACCACCAGTTCCTGTGATGGCTGAACCGGAGGTAATGAAGATGATCTTCCCTTCATTGTCGGAAAAATGCTCATAGAATGCCTTCAGTGTATAGAAGGAGCCATCCAAATTAATTCGTAGTACACGCTGCCACTCCGCGATCGTAATTTCTTTTATCGAATGCAGATAACTGATCCCAGCGTTAATCACTAAAATATCAAGACGGTGAAAATACGCCACCACCTGCTCACTGGCAGCCTTCAATGAATCGGGATCTGAGACATCTGTCTTAATGAAGAGCGATTCAGCGAAGGCTTGCGAGAATTCCGCCGCGGTTTGTTCCCCGCTCGTTTGGTCGAAGTCCAAAATCACTGTAAATGCTCCAGCCTCTGCAAATTTTTTTGCAATGGCTTTTCCGATTCCTTTCGCAGCCCCCGTGACTACCGCAACTTTCCCTTTCATAGGTCTGCTCCTTTTTCGTTTTTAAAATTTTTTCCGTACAAAACTATCCAGCTGGTCGTTAAGCTAGACACGCTTCTGTACAAAAATCATTGACTTCCTAGCTTAAAATATCCACGATTTTTTGCACATCTGCTTCGATTCCTACACCTGTTAAAAAGGATAATGCGCGAATCACAGGAATATCATCACTTTCATAAGCTGTAGTAGTAACAACTAAGTCAGCCCCATGAATTTTTGACGGCAGTTCAGCTACTTTGCATTGTTCAACCGTTGCGGGAATATTATTTTTTTCCAATTCCTCTTTTACTCGCATACATACGACCGTTGACGTGGCAACACCCGTTCCACAAGCGATTAAGATATGTTTTTTATTCATTCATCTCGGCTCCTTTAACTGTATTGTCAGGATCGTCTTTTCCTGTTGGGATTCCATATTGCTTTTTGATGTCATTTCGCGTCCAGAACCATAGTCCACCGTACATCACTAAAGCGATGGCGCCTGCCATGAAGGCCGGCAGATTCGATGGATCGATCAATTTCAGCATGATCCATAAAGTAATGTGGGAGCTCATATCGATCCCTGAGATCATCGTTGCACCTTCAGGAAAGGCAAAGCCTACCGCATGGGCCATTGTTGTAGTCAATGCACCTAAATTCGTCGCGATGAATAAAACGATACAAATCGAAGCGATCGAATTCAGCAATCCTCTGAAAATATTTCCCTTTGAAGCCGCCACAGACCAAATCACAGTAAACGGCAACACCGCCAAATCAGCAAATGGCAACAGTCGGTTAAATGGCAATACCGCCGCCAATAAAATCGTGATCGGTACCATTAACAGTGCTACGGTAATAATCGCTGGATGCGCTGTTACAACCGCCGCATCTAACCCGATATAAACCTCTTTTCCTGGGAAACGCTTTTGAATAAAGGTTTTCGCACCTTCAGCAATCGGTGCTAGACCCTCCATTAATAGAGCAACCATTCTCGGCATCAAGATCATTACCGCAGATGTTTGCACGCCTAACTGGATAATCGCCTGTGAATCATATCCTGCCAGTAAACCCATACCAACACCTAGGACCAACCCGATCATCATCGGTTCGCCAAAAATACCCAAACGTTCCTTTAGATTTTTTGCATTGATATCGATTTTGTTGATGCCTGGAATTTTATCCCATAGTCGGTTCAATGCATAAGTCAGCGGCGCAAAGTTGACCGTCTCTCCATGGGGCAGCGAAATTCCCGGTAATCCAAAGAAATGCTCTACCGCTGGTGCTGTCCAATCGGCTAGTTTAAAAATAATGAAGGTATTTACTAAAGAACAAACAATGGCAATCCAAATCGAATCTGTCGCGTAATAAATCATCGCCCCTGGAAAAATCAAATGCCAATAATTCCATAAATCCACATCCATTGTTTTAGTCTGGTTAAAACGCAGCAATATAATATTAAAAATAAAGATAACAGGAATCAAAATGACTGCAATCGGTGTCGCAAAGGTAATCGCTGCACCAATCGGCCAGCCAACATCTAAAATATCTAACTGCAATCCTAAACGTTCAATCATCGCCTGAGAGGATTTTCCGATGGAATCTGATAGTAAGCCAATCACTAGATTTAATCCGGTAAAACCAATCCCAACCGTTAAACCTGCTCGAAACGACTTGCTTAGCTTTTGCCCTAAGATCACACCAAAAATAGTCAGGATGATCGGCAACATCGCTGCCGCACCAAGGTCTAAGATATAATTCACTCCTGCTTTAAGCATATCTAACATTTTTTCTCCTCCTTGTTCTTATCACTGAATGGTCTTCAATAATTGCTCCACCTCAACAACCTTCTCTTTTGCCTTAAGTAACTGTAGATTTTGCTCGTCCTGACATAACAGCATCAACTTTTGCAGCATGACTAATTGGTCTTCCGGCTGTTTAATTGCCAGCATAAAAATAAGCTCCACCTCTAAAAAAACATCCTTACTGGCCATCATTTCAAAGGTCACCGGCTTTTCTAATACTCCCACTAAAAAGCCCTCTTTTTTAACATGAATCGAATCTGTATGAGGGATTGCGACATTGATTCCCTTTGTCGGTAGACCGGTGGGAAAGATACGTTCCCGTTCAATAACGGCTTGTTGATAGCTTGGATGAACGAACTCCGCATCAATCAACACCTCACTCATTTTAGCGAGCAGCGTCTCTTTATCATCCTCATCGAATGAATAATATAAAAACTTTTGGTTTTCTTTTCTCAGTAGTTTATTCATAAGGAAATCCCATCACTTTATCTTCTAATTTTCTTAACTGGTTCATGATCGCTTCTTCCGATTGACACTGATCCATCACGGATATGAAATCTTCCGTTGCTAATATTTCCGTAAAATAATACAAACACGTTCCGATTGAGACACCCTCCGGTAAAGAAAAAGCAATCACATATTTTACCGGATCATTTTTCTGATGATTGAAGGAAACTGGTTCTGCTAACCGAATAAAACTAGCGCCGATTTTTTTGGCCCCATGGGAAAATTCGGCATGAGGAATCGCCACTCCCGGTGAAATGACAATATAAGAATCGAACTCCACGACCATTTGGATCATCGCATCAATGTATTCTTGGGTGATCAGCTTATCCTGCAGGAGCAGATTGCCTGCCTTTTCTACTGCTGCCTGCCAGGAGTTGCACTGCTGATCCAGTGCGATCCGATCAATTGTTAAAATCGCGGTTAATCGATTGATTTCTTGCGTTTCCGTTGACAGGCGTTCATTTAGTTGATTAAAGGACTCAAGATCACCTAGAAAACTTTGATATTCTCCGGCATCAAGATATTTCTGAATGATCGGCAAGAAGTCTTCGATCATTGCTTCTTCCTTCGTAAGTAAATATTCTTGATCAATAAAATGGCGCGGTTTGATTTTGTATAAAACTTTTTGAATGCGAATGATATCCTGCTCTGTCAGAATTGGATTTACGAGGACAACCGGTGATTGATCAAATTGCAGCGGAACAGTAGTTACGATCAAATCCTGATCTTCAGGTTGAATCTTTTGCAGTACATGAGACGAATCGACTGAAATAACGTCAATCTGGGGAAACGCTGATAATAATTTCACTTTGATCAATTGAGCGGTGCCGCTGCCAGAGTTGCATACAATGCGTAGCCGAACCTGTCCTTTTGATTGCGTATGGTTGCTGTTTTCTACAATTGCCATCACATACATAACGATAAAAGAGAGTTCATTTTGCTGAATCTCAACCTCTAAATACTCCTCGATCTTATGCAAATTACGTTTAACGATTTCAAACATCTCGGGATATGATTGATAGATTTCATCAAACAAAACATTGGTAACGCTATCATTTAATGAAAGACGGTAGATCAGAAGCTTCAAATGATTTTCCAATAGATCAAATAGATCACTATTCAAGTAATATTTGATATCCATTTCTCTGGCCAAGTTGAAAATAAACTCATTGATCAAAATTTGAATCTCAATCGAATCAATCTTGCGTCCATTGTTTTTAATGTAGCTTTTTCTGCGCAGCACCGAAATCAAGTAATCCAGTTCCCCAGTCGTTGTTGTGATAGCAAAGCGTTCTTCAATTTTTTTCAGAATCGTTTGAGCAAAACTGGATTTTGAGCTCTCCCGAATTTCCTCCAGCATGTCAGATGCCTCAATAAATCGCTCAAATTTAATGCGCTCGATCATGATAATTAAATAGCAAATCACTTCTTGATAAGAAAAATCAGATAATTGGAGCTGCTCTTCTTTTTCTGCTTCCATTAACAGTTGACTGACGTCCTGATAACGCGTATCAGGATCAATGATTTCTAACAGAAGATTTTGGAAAATATTATTTTCCCATCCCATAGCGTAATCATAGCCATAATCGAATAGTCCATTAAAAATCACTAGCTTGGTCATTGCCGAGCGAATATCAAGCTCATCACCCACCACTTTATAGCCCTTTCCGATATGGGAAAGCAAAACCAAATTATTCTTAACAAACCATTTTTTCAATGCTTCTATATCACTAACAAGTGTATTACGACTAACTAAGAGGTATTCAGAAAGATAGTAAGTTGTCACATAATCATGACTTGTGACCAGAAGCAACGCGAGAATCGTTCGTCTTTCATCGAGGGTTAAATGATAGTGTTGGAAAGACGCGTAGGTTTTGAATAATTCCTTTAGATTAACCTCCTTCGGTATTTGTAAAAAACCATCCTCCAAATAGATTGCTTTGTTTCCATTATTACTTTCCAGTTGAAAGTTGATCTCTTTAATATCGTTGCGAATCGTCTGCTCAGAGACATCAAACAATTTGGCATAGTTCGCCAATGAATCTTCCTTTTCGTGCAAAATATCCAATAAAATTTTATTGATCCTTCTGTTCATTACTATCACCTCTACACTTTTAATTGTATCTGCCTCCTATTATTTCACAAGACCAATCCTTTTTGTTCGTTTCTCAAAAGAATTGTGATAGATGGCTACTAAACATCTATGATAGGCTTGGCATACAGAGAACAAAAACTTTTTTAATAACAACTTCTAACTAATAAACAATCAAGGAGGATATTAAATTGAAGGCATTGAGAAAATTATCAGCTGGCTTTGGGAATGTAGAATTGTGCGATGTAGAAGCACCCTCAATTAAAGATGATGAAATTATAATCAAAGTAATTTATAGTGGTATCTGCGGCTCAGACATCCATGCATTAAAGGGAGAATATAACAAAAAAATACCATTAACTCTCGGACATGAGTTTAGTGGTATAGTCTATAAAAAAGGAGATAAAGTAACAAATTTTTCTATTGGTGATCGGATAGTTAGTGAGACAACCTATGAAGTTTGTGAAATTTGCCCCTACTGTTTGAAGAAAGAATTCAATCTCTGCAGCCACCGAAAAGGGCTGGGAACACAAGTCGATGGAAGCTTCGCAACGTTTGTTTCAGCAAAAGCCAACCGCTGTCATCACCTGCCGGACTCACTGCCGAATGAAGTCGCTGCACTATTGGAGCCACTAGCTTGCTGCATCCATGCCGCAATGGAAAAAACCACCATTAAAGCAGGTGAAAAGATCGCGGTCTTTGGCCCTGGACCCATCGGAGTTTTACTCGCCTTAGTCGTAAAATCTTTAGGTTCGGAAGTCACTTTGATCGGGATTACGAAAGATGCTAGTCGTTTGGCAAAAGCTCAAGAACTCGGTATTGAGCACGTTATTGATAGTCAAACAACAGAACTAAAAGCGCTCATTAAAGAAGCCACTAACGATTTAGGCTTTGATCAAGTGTTTGAATGCTCCGGCAGTCCGCAAGCACTTCAACAGGCATTGGAGCTTGTTAAGAAAAAGGGAACAGTTATCCAAGAAGGGCTCTTCGCAAAAAATCCTGTTCCCATCGATATGGGCTTACTATTGAACAAAGAGATTCAATTAATCGGATCACGAACTCAAAAACCAAGCTCTTGGTACAAGTCGCTTGAATGGCTAGAGACCTCAAATGTCGATCTCACGCTAATGATCACCAAAATTCTGCCATTGAGTCAGTGGGAGAGAGCCTTTGAGTTGGCGATGAACGGGGAAGAATTGAAGGTTCTGCTGAAACCTGAGTGAGCCCAATAAGTTTTTCCTGATTAATCGACAAGTTGGTTAAATGAAAAGAAGAAGACACAAAAACTGCCTGCCGAGTTTCGGCAGACAGTTCACAATAAAGTGTCTTCCAATCGTCCCTTCAACATAAAATCCAAATTCTCATGATAACAGCTGATTCTTTAGCCCTTCACCTGTCCATAATCTTTAAAGACTTCAACTGCCGTTTGGATCTGTTCCTCATTCAGTTTGGCGACTTTCCCGCCATAGGAATGAGCGACATACAATGTTTTCGCGGCTTCTTCTAAGTAGACGGCCGCATACAACGCCTCTTTCAAGCTCTTGCCGATGGTTACAACACCATGATTTTTCAACACGACAGCTAATTGATCACCAATATGATCCACTACCGCATAGCCCATATCAATACTGGCAGCTGAGCTATATGGTGCCACATTGACATGCCCCTTTGCTGTATTGGCAAGTGTTGTAACATCGCAATCGATGCGATCCACTACTAAACCGATCCCAGTCGCATAGGGCTGATGCGTATGAATCACCGCATTAACCGCAGGTAGCTTTTGGAAAATGTAGCGGATCGCGATTGTATCAACACTTGGACGACGTTTACCTTCGATGATCGTTCCATCAAGTGCCATCACCAAGACATCTTCTGGGACCATCTCTTCATACATCATCCCGCTAGGAGTCACCAGTAGCGTTTCTTTATCGATTCGCATACTGACATTTCCGCCGGATAAAGAGATCAGACCATAGCGATCCAATTTTACACCTGCAGCAATAATTTCTACTTTTTCTTTTTCTAACATCCGCTTGCCTCTTTTTTCTTTTTGACTTTAGTATTGTATTCAGTATTGACCCTTCTAGCACGCGCCTTCAACGATTCAGGATGTTTTTCATACTCCATATCTAGCAGTAATCGAAATAGCTCCTGTCCGTCGTTATAATTTTTCGTATTCAACCAATAGCGACCCTTCAACAACCCGCCTCCATCCATTCGCAGGTACATTTTTCCTGCAGTTGGAAATTCGCGGATTTTAAAGCTTTTAAGCTGCGACAAATGATAGTCATCCGTCCGATTGAAAGAACGAAGCATTAGCGTATCGCCAGTTACATCCACTTCTTTTGGCGTTACTCTGGCCACCAGCGCATTCCAAAAGCTATAAAAAGCGACAATCCCTACTAAAAACATCAAGGCAGGCATTCGATTCGTGACAATTAAGGCGATCGCAATAAGGAAAACGATCAATGAGACTACTCCTGTAAGAAGAACATCTATAAAATACAATGTTTTATCGTATTCAAATCGCTTCATTCGTTCCTCCTCCTTTTCATAGGAAATACTTAGGCAGCTCCTCCGTCATGTAATTGTGCAGCTTCTTTTTTGATCCGGTTACGATTCCAGACAGCCATCGCTAATGCTACGACAGCGCCAATTCCAGTCCCGATATAGCCCAGACCGTTCAATCGAACCAGCACCCAAGTCAATGGGTTTGCCCCATCACAGATAGAAGAAATCTGTGAAGCTCCTTCTGGCATTTCGAAATTCACATTTTTAGCAGCCGTCGTAATCATCGGTGCCAAGTCAGTTGCGATCCATAGCCCGAATACTAATACGACCAGCCCGACAATCAAACCTCTAAATCCATTTTCTTTTACAATTGGTGTAATCAAAACGAACATCCATGGGATAACAGCCAAATCGGCAAATGGCAATACTGTGTTCCCAGGTAAAACAACGGCCAAGAAAATCAATAACGGTACTAAGATAAAGGAAATCGCCAATGTCACTGGGTGTCCGACACCAATTGCTGAATCCAATCCGATATAAATTTTCCCGCGATTTTGAAATCTTTCTTGAATAAAATCACTGGCAGCATCACTAATCGGAATCAAACCTTCCATCAATAAAGCGGCCATTTTCGGAATCAAGACTAATACGGCACCTAGTGAAACCCCTAAGGTTAAAACATTTGTTATGTCGTAACCGGCGATGGCCCCGATAACGATCCCCATCACTGTTCCAACTAAGATAGGTTCCCCAAAAACACCAAAGCGACGTTGGACAGTGTCCATATTAATATTGATATCGCGTACACCGGGAATCATATCAATGATTTTGTTGATAACCATTGCGATTGGCGCATAGGCTGTCGTGAATCCATGAGGTAGTGAAACCCCTGGCAGATCCAATGATTTTTCTACCTCTGGAGCAGTAACATCGCCTAGAACCATAATAATCACCATGTTTACAACAGCCGCCAGAATCCCTAACCACAACGTATCTGTAATAATCGCAACTAAAGCACCAGTAAAGGCAAAATGCCAGTAATCCCAAATATCCACGTCAACTGTCTGAGTCGTATTTGTAAAGAGCATTACAATATTCACAACTAACCCTAGTGGGATAATAATCAGCCCTACTGTTGACCCCATGGCAATCGCCGCCGCTGCTGGCCACCCAACATCAATCGTTGAAAGGCTGAGTCCAAAACGGTCAACCATCGCTTGAACAGCTGGCGACAGACTTGTTCCTAACAACGAATTGATGACTAAATTCAATCCAATAAAACCAACACCTACCGTCAAACCTGCTCGAAGACTTTTCCCAACACCTGTTCTGAATGCACAGCCAATAATAAAGATCACAATTGGCATTACAACGGATACTCCTAAGCCCTGAATAAATTGAAACACATTAATAATAGCATCCATGATTCTTCCCCCTTATTACTCCTAATAGTTACTGCCGCTTACTTTTCCATCAACGCTAAAATTCGATCAATCGTCGGTTTCGTATTCACACCTGTCAAAAAGCACACACCTGAAACAGATTCACAGTCCAAATCCTTTGGTATCACCGTTGTGGAGATCAAAAAATCATAGTTGGAAGCTTTGTTAGGTGCTTCCGAAATCTTACATTGGGTAATTTTGTATTGCCCTTTATAACCATTTTCATCCAAAATTTTTGAGATTTTTCCGTTCACCGCTGTTGATGTCGCGATTCCTGAACCACATGCCAATAAGATATTTTTCATTTTTCCCACGTCCTTAATTTAGATTCTGTTTCATTCTTTTTACGGCTTCCGCTGCCGTTTTTGCTTGAACAATTGCTAAGACTTGTTCGTCTTTTTGGAACATATCGATCAATGCTTGGAGAAATTCCAACTGTTTCTTCGGCTCCTTAATCGCCAGCATGAACATGATCTTGACTGGTACCAAGACTTCAGGCGACCCCATCATTTCAAACATTACGGGTTCCTTTAAAATACCGATTGCCATCGATTGCTTATAGACATATTCAGAATCCGTATGAGGAATCGCAACCCCCACATGTTCAAGCGGCAGGCCAGTTGAAAATTCTTTTTCCCTTTCTTGAATCGCTCGACTAAATTCGCCATTCACACATTGATTTTTTTCAAGACAGCCTGCTAATGCTGCCAACGCTGAAAAATTATCTGATGCCTCTATTTCTAAATCTACCAAATGTTCGTCTAAGTACATTTCATCCCAAAAGTCAGCCACTTAGATTGCACTCCCTTCCCCCATCACTAATTCCAATAGTGTCTCTTTATCCGTTACTTGAATTAACTGCTCCACGTTCTCCTCCTTTTCGATGAATTCAAGCAAACCTGTGATTTTACTCTTTGCCACGTCGATATCTGTATCTGAAATTGCAAAAAACAGAATGACATTTACATTGTTGATGCCCCAACTGATTTTTTTAGCCAAGGTCATAATTCCAATGGATGTTTGATTGACCTCACTAGGGTCGGCGTGGGGAATTGCCACACTGACTGAAAAACTGGTATCGCCTAATTTTTCTCTGACCCAAACTGATTCACCAAATTTTTCCTTCGCGATTCCCAATGCCTGATATTTTTCGATCATGAAGTTCAAACATTCCTCTTTGTTCTCTACCTGTTCTCGGAGAAAAACAAGTTCAGGATTGATCCACTGGTGTCGGACCTGTGATTTCTCCTTTGTGGTTGCATGGTAACGTTTATAATAGGTATGAACGATTCGACTAATTTCCTCATCCTTAATCATTGGGGAAATATACACGACATTTCTCGCCTTTACAGTGGCATCCGTAGTCACAACAACGTCATTTGAATTCAATGTCACCTGCTCAAATTCCTTCGTAGTTAATTGAATTACTTTATCTGTGTGGGGAATGATTCGCCGAATTTTTGTATAAATCAAATCACTGGTAATCAATCCACGAGACAAAACAACATAAATATTTCGAAAACTAACGCCATACTTACGTTCTAATGACACTTGGAAATAAATGACCAAAAAAGAAATTTCATCACCAGTAATCTCAATCGAGAAGCGCTGAGCTAAGCTGCTGGTGGCATAACACATCATGGAATACAATAGTAGATAACGGTTTTTGATTTCCTCCATAAAAGGATTTTTGATCAGAATGTTGCGTCGCAAACGATAAATCATTGGGATAATGTGACTCATTAAGGATTCGTGCAGCTCTTGATCACCAGAAAAATCAATATTTAATAAATTCCCTAAATCTGCTATAAGTTCTTCAACTGCTTCTTGATAACAGTCACTGTAACGTTTAGTCGATTTATAATATGGCTTCAAGTTCATGGCATACAACGTTTCGGATAAATGATAAATGTCTGGGTACCATAATTCGATCGCACTATTGGCGGAAATAAAGGCACAAATTTCATAAGTTTGCGTATAAAGTGCCAGATCTTCCAACTCGCTCTTTTGCTTTTCTTCGATAGTTATATGACAGCCTTGTTCTGCTCGTGTCAGTAAACATAAAAATGTAAGAAAAATTGCTGGAAAATATTTATTTGAAATATCGCTGGAAAACATGTCTGAAAACTTCTCTAAAGTTTCTTTGACTAACTGAATCTTTGTCTGAGAAAAATAATTCTCTAATTGAAGCAGCAGCTCTTCATTATTTACAAGTAGCGCATCAGGAAACTTAGTCATCAAAAAATTCTGATAGGCTTGTTGGATGTCGGCCTCTGCACCAGCAAGCGCTACTTTTCGTCGGTTCTGAGAAATCTTCACCTCAAAGTGGCGGAGATATCGCTGGAGATAGTCTAGGTCTTTTTTTAGCGTAGAATCCGAAATAAAAAACGTGCTCTCTAGATCTTCTAGTAATTGTCCTTTTGAATGCATAAATAACTTTCGAAAAATGGCTTCTCTTCTTCCCAATACATCATAAACATCCCCGTCATTTTCAATTGCCAGCTCTCCGATTTGATTGACAGTTCCCTTGGTACCCACTAGCTTGATGCCATGCCGTGGCACTTTAACGATCTCAATCTCTTTTTTGACTAACTCCTGATTTAAAAAATTTACGTCATTCAAAATTGTCCGAGTTGAGACTTCCAATTTCTCACTGAAATAATCCGTCGTTTTGTAATCGCTTTCAGAAAGCAGTAAAGATAGTAATTGATTTCGGCGCCGCATACTCTTATCCATTTTCTCACCTCCTTGTCTGTTTGGTGACAGCTTATTTTTCTCAGCTTTTTAGAGAAGTCCTATCCTTCTACTAAACTGCTTGTTCAATACAAAGAATAACTTCAAGAATAGCTGAACCTGTCGAAATCACTGAGAAAAGCATCACTAGCAACCTTGAACCGACCTCTTTACTATTTCTTATATTCATCTTAATCAATTTTCTATATCCTTTAAAGGCATCCTTTTTTCATCATTAATCATGAAAACACTAATGAACAAGAAATATTTCTGAAAAGACTGCTTAGCATTTATTTGAAACAGCTCTCCTGATTTTTCACTATAACTGTTTTCACCTCAGAAATTTTGCACTTTGTATCCTGCACCTTTTATTTGTACAGTGACTTCTCTAATCATAATCTTTATAAGCAGCATTAAAACAATTAAGTTATCTTAAGACCTTGATTTCATGACAGATTCTCTACTTAAATTGGTTGAGTAACTACTCTTACATCCTTTTATTAACGGTTCCGTACTTTAATTCTAACAAAAAAATTGCTGATCAATGCGACCAGCAATTTTATAATTATGATTATTTTTGCCACCCATCAACTTCTTTTTGATGGTCCTTAATCCAATCTTTGGCTGCCTGTGAAGGGTCCTTCCCTTCATTGATTGCCAGCATGACACTTTCCATGTCTTTTTGGGTCCAATGGAAGTTGTCCAATACTTTGTAAGCCTCAGGATGATCCTCTTTCAAGCCTTTACGAGCCATAGTATGGATCGCTTCTTCCGTACCCATAGCTCCTTTAGGGTCTTCTAAATATTTCAAACCATATTTAGCAAACATCCAATGTGGTGACCAGCCAGTGATTACGATTGGTTGTTTCTTCTTGATTGCTTGGCCAAGTGCCACAGTCATCGCACCTGAAGAAGACGTAGCAACCTTCCAATCCGCTAAGTTTGGATAAGCCTTCAACGTATTTTCCGCCGCGTTCACTACACCGGCACCAGGTTCGATTCCAGTGATCGTTTTATTGGCTTGATCGCTCAAATCTTCAATTGAATTGACATCCATATAATCAGGAACAACGATCCCGACTTTGGCACCCTTCAAATTGACGCCTAAATCATCCACTTGATCTTTGTATTGAGCAAATTGAGACTTGTGGGTATTTGGCAGCCAAGCAGCCACCATCGCGTCCGATTCTCCTTTTGCGACAGATTCCCACATAATTGCATTATCTAATGGCGTCATCTTGACATTGTAGCCCATTTCTTTTAAGACTTCTCCTACGACATGGGTAGAAGCAACTTCGGTATCCCATTCCACATAAGTTAGATTGATCGTGCCTTTGTTTTCATTAGATGATCCGCCAAAGCCAAAAGAAGCAAGCAGTACGATCGCTGCTACGACACCTGCCGCAATCCCGATTTTACGTTTTTTGGTTTTCGGCATTTTTTCCGCCGCCTGTTGTTTTGGTTTGTTGATGTTTTGAGTGAAGCGGTCAATGATGATAGCCAGAATTACTAACGCCAAACCATTCACAAAACCATTTCCGACCTGTGCTCGTTGCAGTGCGGACAATACGCCACGACCTAGACCGGGAGCTCCGATCATTGAAGCAATAACAACCATTGATAAAGCCAACATCGTCGTTTGATTGATTCCTGCTAAGATCGTGCTTTTGGCTAACGGCAATTCTAATTTAAATAATTTTTGTTTGCCGGTTCCGCCAAATGAATCGGATGCTTCCACCAATTCTTTCGGAATTTGACGAATCCCTAAATTGGTAAAACGGACGGTTGGCGGCAAAGCAAAAATCACGGAAGCAAATACGCCGGGAACCATTCCGATTCCAAAGAAAGCAACGGCTGGAATCAAATACACAAATCCAGGCATCGTCTGCATAAAGTCCAGAATTGGCGTAATGATCTTTTTCGCTGTCTCATTTTTTGCCATCAAGATTCCTAAGGGAACCCCAATGACGATAGAAAGTACACTAGATAAAAGAACTAGCGTGACCGTACTCATTAAATCGATCCACAGTCCTTGATTGTAGATAAAGAGCAAACCAATCAGCGTAAAACTCGTCAATCCCCATTTTTTATTGGAGATGAAAAATGCTGCAATGGTCAAAACAAGAATCAATAATAATGGCGGAATCATCGTTAATAGATTGGTCATCCCATCCATCAAAAATTGACCAGCATGCTGCAAGGCTGAAAACAGTCCTGCAAAGGTGCCTGTTAGCCAATCAGTAAATCCTTCAACCCAATCTGCAACGGGCAAGGCTTGTTGTAAAAAATTAAACATGAGCAATCACCTCTTCAGTCTCTGTATCTGCCAACGCTTCTAAGACACTCCCGCGGATAACGACCCCAACTAAACGGTCGCCTTCAACGACAGCCAACGGTGCTGGCGAATCAAAAATCAGATTGAAAATATCAGTAACCAGCATATCTTTTGGTATGCGTCGGACATTTTTATCGATGACGTCCTTCAATGTTAGGTTATTTTTACGAGCTTCCCGCGCCTTTTCCGCTGTCAGACTTCCTTTCAGCTTGCGCTTGCGATCAACCGCTAGAAGCATGCTGACTTCTTCCTTACGCATCCGGTTCAACGCGACATTCGGCCCATCAACTTCGATATTGGTCGTTAATGCTGGAACCATGATGTTTTGTGCTGTTAGTACTTTTGAACGATCGACATCTTCCACGAAGTCACGCACGTATTGGTTCGCTGGATGAGTCAGAATTTCTTCACCAGTACCGATCTGCATGATTTGTCCATCCTTCATCAAAGCGATCCGATCACCGATTCGCAAGGCTTCATTCAAATCGTGAGTAATGAAAATAATCGTTTTCTGCACATTCGATTGCAAATCTAATAATTCATCCTGCATTTCCCGACGAATCAATGGGTCTAATGCTGAAAAGGCTTCGTCCATCAATAAAATCTCTGGATCATTAGCTAAAGCCCGCGCTAAGCCGACCCGCTGCTGCATCCCACCGGATAATTGATTTGGATATTGATCCTTGAAGGTCAATAATCCTGAGTTCTCTAATGCTTGTTCAGCCAATGCCTGACGTTCAACTTTGGGAACACCTCGCACTTCCAAGCCATATTCTGTATTTTCTAAAATCGTTCGATGAGGAAACAAGCCAAAATTTTGAAAGACCATATTGATTTTATGGCGACGCACTTCCCGCAGTGCCTCTTTATCCATTTGGGCAATATTTTTCCCGTCGATATAGATTTCACCAGATGTTGGATCGATCAAACGATTTAATAAACGAATCATTGTAGATTTTCCGCTGCCGGAAAGTCCCATAATGACAAAAATTTCTCCTTCTTCGACTTCAAAACTTGCGTCATATACACCAACAGTTGCACCTGTTTGCGCCACGATTTCATTCTTATCGCGGTTTTCTTGAATCATTGCAAGTGCTTGTTGTTGCTTCTTACCAAATATTTTAGTCAGATGTTCTACCTTAACTTTACTCAAAAAATATCCTCCTTTTAAAAAAGTGACCATACAACACTAACACCATGTGGTCACTTTGTCAAAGGAGATGCAGAAAATTTTCAGTAAATCAGCATTAATTTCAACAAAATTCACTGCAAAAAAAGAATCTCAACGATTCCTTTGAGATCCCTCTTAATGCTAAGAAGCAGATATTCACCTATAATTGACGATTTTGATCAAACAGATTCGTCGGATCATATTTTTCCTTTACTTCTTTTATTTTCTTTCCTGTTGCACCTGGCCAAACTCGCGCATTCTCTTCCTGACTCGTGTCACTTGAATAAGCGCCGTACACACCTTGCCCAAATTCTTGGATTGGTTGAAATAATTGAATTGCTTGATCGGTATATTCCTTATTAAAAAAATAAGCAATCATAATTTCAGCCTCTCTAAAGGGCCACGCATTAAAATCAGCAGTTTTTTCATTGACTGCGCCGCCAAGCGCTCGTAATTCTACACCATAAACAAATGACAGCTCCAACAGTTTTTCTATTTCTACCGCGATTTCTTGCGGGATATGTGTCACTAATGTATTTTTCGCGAATACCGGATTTTTTCCTTCAATACGAGCATGCTCATCCGGAAAGAAATCAGAGTAGTTCATCAAAATTTCAGTAGTTGCCGAAACAGTACCTAGTCGAAGCGCTTGTTCCAATACATTCTTCGATTCACTTGTTTCTTCTCCATACCAAAAATTTCGTGTTTGTACAGTAATCGTTTGATCGGGTCCCTTATTTAAAAATAACGTACTTGTTAATTTATTTGAAGCAGTTTTAAACCAATTGTGCCATCCTTGAATAAATTCAAAAAGATCCGTTATCGAGTAGTTAATCGTTTGTACAATCATTGGATTGGCAATTTTCGAATTCACTGCAGTTGCCTTATCTGCTTGGAAAAGAAATTCGGTCACTACACCAAACTGCCCACCGCCCCCACGAATCCCCCAAAAAAGGTCAGATTCGTTCTCTTTATCCACAATGTGTTTTTTACCATCTGCCGTTATAATCGTTGCTTCGATAACTTTATCAATGGTTAGTCCAAAGGAGCGTAAAATGGTTCCCATACCGCCAGATACTGCTAATCCACCCACACCAGTGTCTCCGTGGTCACCACTGGAAATAACTAATTGATCAGAATGCAGCTTTACTGCGACATCACTCCAAAGAGCACCCGCTTGAACGTTGACAAGCCCTTTCTCTTTATCAACAACACTTATCTGATTCATTTGCGAAAGATCCAGAATCACTCCTTGATCATTTACTGAGGTAGCAGCCAAGCCATGCCCGCCGCATCTGACTGATAATGGAAATTTCTCGTTCTGATCCTGCCTGATACTTGCTGTATAGTTAATCGTTTCTATGACTTGTTCTTCTGTCTCGGCTAAAATAACAATTTTGGGCTGTCCTACTTTAAAATCATTTGAGCGAACTTTGTCATAACGTGGGTCTTCTGGAAACACTGCAACGTCCTTCAGAGACTGCGGTAATTCTTTCTGCATAGTAAATCCTCCATTTCGCTATAATTATTAGTAGACTTAGTCAAGTCTCTCATGTCATGAATAAATAGTAAAAAGATAGCTTCTATAAGGTAGTAAGCGTTATCATTTCTTAATGTTTTGTCGCTATAAAGCTGCTAACATAGAAAAAAATCGCACATAAAAGAACCAACGTATTGGCTCTTTTATGTGCGATTTATTTAGACCCATTTTCTGGGTAAAACAAGTGTTGCATTCGTTGCAATACCAGTTCGTCTCCAACGAAAAACAAAGTATCGCCAGCACAAATTTTAGCATATGGACCAGGAGACAATAGCAGCTCATCCTTTTGCTGAATGGCAATGATCGTAGCTCCCGTCTCATGCCAAATATTTAGCTCATTAACTGTACTATTCAAATGAACCGCCTCATTGGTCAAGGTCAGCTCATAAGGAACGAAAGGAGCAACGTTATGAACACGTTTAGTTTGAGCTAATAATTGATTCAACAACTGACTCACATGCTCCAATTCTCTTTTCTGTTTTTCAACACTTTCTTGAAGCTCATTTTTGATTTCTTGGACTGATTGTACATCCTGATATTTCTCAAAATAAACTTTAGCTTTTTCCCGTGACAACACATATGCGCCGCTGCCGTGACGTACTTCCATAATCCCGAGATCAACCAGCACATTGATCGCCTTGCGAGCTGTCTCAGGAGAAACATTAAAATTACTGGCTAACGTTGAACGTGCGTGAATCTTTTCTCCTACCTGATACCGCTGGTCTGCAATCCGTTCAGCAATCTCTACTGCTACTTGCTGATAGCGTGGCAGCAAGATTCGCTTCTTGTTTTCCCCGTCCATCTACATCCCTCTTTTTCTGCAGAATTCTGTTCAAGCATAGCATATTTTTTTAGGAAAAGCTGTAATCATCAAAAATCCGTAAAAATGAAGTTGTTAGTGTTTTCGTTTTTAGAATTTGTTCATAGAAGCGCTTTTTTCATAGTTAATCTTCGCAAAATTTTGAAAAACAAGCTAAGCTGATTCAGATTATTTTTAAACTATGAAGCCCGTTCTGCAGTAATGAAGCAGCTTCGAAATCAGCTTTCTAATTTCGGCAAGCTGCAAAATGAAATATGGGTGAACATCGAATTCATTTTACTGGTTTGCAGATGAATGAGGATATTATTATGAACTAGGAGTGATTTTTTGCGTTTTATTGGTATTATTGGTTTGATTCTTATCTTGGCATTGAGCTTTGTCATTAGCAGTGACCGAAAAAAAATTCGGTATTCACCGATTTTGATTATGCTGGTTTTGCAATTTTTATTAGGATTTATTTTGTTGCGAACGACTGCGGGAACAACGATTGTTAGTGGTTTAGCCGGTGTGTTTGATGCACTGCTGCGGTTTGCTGGCTCTGGGGTTGATTTTGTTTTTGGCGGAATCGCCAACAAAGGCAGCTTTCCTTTCTTCTTAAATGTCTTAATGCCGATCGTCTTCATTTCTGCAATCATCGGAATTTTGCGTTACGTGAAGATTTTGCCCCTCTTCATGAGAGGTGTAGGCTTAGCCCTTAGCAAAATCAATGGCATGGGCAAATTGGAATCCTACAACGGAATTGCTTCAGCAATTTTAGGACAGTCGGAAGTCTTTATTTCTATTAAAAAGGAGCTGCCTTCTTTGTCTGAACAACGTTTGACGTCCATGAGTATCTCGGCGATGTCTACGGTTTCGATGTCGATTGTCGGATCCTACATGGCGTTGATTCAGCCACGTTATGTAATTACTGCGCTTGTCTTGAACTTATTCGGCGGCTTCATCATCGCATCGATCATTAACCCCTATCAATTGGCAGATGACGAATTGGTGATTGAAGAGGATAAGGAGCAAACCTTCTTCCAAATGTTGGGGAATATATCTTGGACGGCTTCCATGTAGCGATCACTGTGGCAGCGATGTTGATCGGTTTTGTGGCTTTGATCGCAATGATTAATTTCATTTTCGCTAAGATCACCGGCTTGACCTTCCAAGAAATTTTAGGTTACATTTTCGCTCCATTAGCGTTCATTACTGGGATTCCTTGGAATGAAGCAGTCGATGCAGGGAGTTTAATAGCTACGAAATTGGTAACGAATGAGTTTGTTGCCATGACAGAATTAGCCAAAGGTAACTGGGACTTCTCCCCTCGCACGACAGCGATCATCTCTGTTTTCTTAGTTTCTTTCGCCAACTTCTCCTCCATCGGGATTATCTCCGGTGCTATGAAGGGCTTGAATGAAGAAAAAGGCAATTTAGTTGCTAAACATGGGTTGAAAATCTTGCTAAGCGCCAGTCTGGTCAGTTTCCTGAGCGCTATTATTACAGGATTGATCTTTTAACTAAAACAACCGTCAAGATCCAGCATAAATGGGTCCTGACGGTTGTTTTTCAATTTGGGCAAAGCTCCATAAAATCTCGAAATGAGGTTTGCTTCGCCAGTTTTTTCACCCGAGAAGCATCGCTCAACATCTGTACAAGTTCTTCAAACAGCTGTTCAAAGGAATTATCCCGTTCCTCCTTAAGCGCTAACAGCAAAACCAGCTTAACCTTCTTTTCCTTCCACTGCACCGGTTTTGCCAATGAGCAGATCGCTACCGCATTTTTCTTCGCTTCACGTTTGATGGCATGAGGCAGCGCGTAAAAATCGCCAAACGCCGTACTAGATAATGCCTCGCGCTTTAAGACCTTTTCCACATAATCCTTCTCGCAGTAATCTTTTTGGTATAATTCCTGACAAAGAAATTGAATCACTTCGTCTCTATTGGCAAACTCTTTTTGCGGGAAAAATAACTCTTCCTTGAGAAATGTCGCTAAAACAGAGGGCGTTTGATTTTCTGCAATCAAGATCTGCTGAATCTTTTCCAAATCAGTCTCTGTCAAAAAGGCTTCATAACGATAGATCGGAATGGTTGTTTTCAGCTCCAAGGGCTCCGTTGTTAAAATCATCGATTTGTCTTCTGTTATTTCACTTGTCACAGCAAAAATCGATTCGGCAACAGACAACTCGATATCGAAGTCTTGGATCTTATTCAACTGATTCCTTACGACTCGTTGATTTCCCACGCCATAAGGTGATACTAGTAAAATCCGCTTTTTCTTATGGGCACGAATATTATCCAAAGCTGAAAGAAAGTGCAAGGAAAGATAGGCCACTTCGTCTTCTGGAAATTGAATGTCTAGCTTCTCTTGAAGAAATCCTGACGCATAAACACTTACGTTATACACAAAAGGAAACTTGCTTTTGATTTCATCCAATAATGGATTCACTAAATATTGCTGATGAGCAGAACGCTTGTATAAAGCCGAAACATGAGTCAATAAGTAGTCATTGATTTTCTCGTCTTGAGTAAAATCAATCAAAAAAATCGAATCAATACTGGCCAGTAAGCTTTTAATAACCTTTTTTAACTCCTTATCAGCTAAATCCTCGTCAGAAACAATCGAACCAGAATAGAGACGATAAATATAGGCATATTCTTTTTCCGGGATCTCAACATCAAAGCTCTCCTCTAAGCGTTTAACCATCGTCAGCGTCAACTGCCAGCTCTGGTTCTTTTCCAATACGCTCTGAGAAGCATTCAAATAGCTTTTTTTGCTCACTCGCTCTAACAATACCGCGAGATGTAAAATAAATGAAATCGTCGAGAAGTCATTGATAGCAAAGCCCTCTTCTTGGTGAACTTGAACAACCGTTTTAGATAATTTCGCTAAATCAATTTCCTCAAAGTAATCCGAATAATTGTCTAAACTTAACTTGTTCGTCTCGATTTCCTGATTTAAAAATAACGTAAAAATCCGACGTTTAGCAGCTTCATCGCCTTCGATAAATAATTGATTTTGCTTTCGCTTAATCAAAAACCGCTGATCATTTTTAGCGATCAAAGCATTCAATTCTTTGACCATTCGATCAAGGGTGGATTCACTGATAAAAAACTCATCTGCTAATTCGTAAAAGTCACAAGCCTTTTGATCCAATAAACGTGTCAGCAACTCAAAAGAAATATTAGCGGGTTGTTTTTCCAGTTTTACTTGTTGAAACAAGGTATTCTCTGGATTTAAAGAGAACCCTGCTCCCGCCTTTGAAAGAACAAGCGGCAGCTCCGAAAGTTGGTTTAGTTGTTGAATATCATTCCGTATCGTCTTCGAAGAAACACCCAGCTCTTTTGACAACTGGCCCGCAGTAGAAGGTTGTTGATTTAGGGACAATTTCTCTAGAATTTTTTCTTGCCTGTGAGAAATATTCACTAGGGATCCCTCCTGTAAAATAAGTGGCTTTTGCTTTATTAATTACCCCAATAAAAGCATAGAGGACTCAACCCTCTACGCTTTATTATAACATCATGCTGATTCTGACTCGCTCTCTTTTTCCAGTTGAACGAGATTTTTCTCGTAAACTTTCAGGAATGGATAGTACATGATCCCATCAAGAACAATTAAAACCAAAACTAGAACAACTGCTCGCCAATCCATCGTAGATAAAAATGCCCCGATCGGTGACGGCATCTGCCAAGAAAAGACGGCGAAGGTTTTTCCAACGATTCCCCACGACATACATAAATAGGTGACAACCGCATTAAAGACCGAAGTAAAGATGAACGGGAAGAAGAAAATCGGGTTTAGCATTAACGGCGTCCCAAAAATCATTGGTTCAGAAATCCCAAAGAAGGAAGGAATCAAACCGATTTTCCCAACCGTGCTCAACTGCTTAGACTTCGATCGCATCATTAAAAAGGCTAAGGCTAACACAGAACCTGAACCGCCGATAATGACGAAATAAGTCCAAAAAGGTGTCGTGAAAATATTGCTTAGATCAGCACCCGCCATTTTTTCCGCCGCATTAATCGATAGATTGCCATCGCGGATCGGTCCTAAAATTCCGGCCAAGGCCGCATCGTGAATACCAAAGAACCAGAACAAATGAATCAAAAAGACACTGATGATCGTAAACGGTAAGCTGTCGGCAGCCTGGAAGCTCGGCGCCATAATATTATACAAGAATTGAACGGCTGTCGTATCAAAGGCATGGAAAATAATGAAGATCACTGAAAAGAACGTCATTAGAATCAACCCAGGAACTAAGGCAGCAAACGTCTCTGAAAGGGACGCAGGAACACTATCTGGCATCTTGATCCGTCCTATATTTCTTTTGCGCATCCAATGATAACCTTCTACTGTAACGATCGCCACAAACAGTGACAGCAAGATTCCTCGGCCATCCAAAAAGCTGATTTCAACTTCTTTGCCGTCCCAGCCCATTTTCAATGGCGTCAATACTAGCATTAGGAAACCAACTAGAGCAAACATCATTGGTCGCAAAACATCTTCTTTATAGTGACGACACAAGAAATACGTCACTCCTACGCAGATAAACAACGCCATGGCACTCAAGGTCACACCGCTGATCCAGTTCAAAACCAAGCCGTTTTTCTCAGCAAAGCTTGCCCAAGCCAGCAGAAACCCATTTTTCGTATCTTCAGTCACTGGCGGAGCATTCAAAATAATCGGAATCGATCCAAACAAGGTGATCGGCAGCATGGACATAAAGGCATCTCGGGTAGCCTTTAAATGGCGTTGCTGACTCAATTTATTTGCTAATGGTGAGATGTATTTATCCATCGTATCGCTAAATGTACTAAATCCCATGACTACTTATCCTCCAATCAATTTCTTGATATCCTCATACACGCCTTTACCATCCATGATTCCGTATTTCATTGGTGAGATCGCTTCAACCGGTACATCAACCGCTGCTTCGATCTGAGGCTTTAAGAAGCGAATTTGCGGACCGATCAATACAAGATCCATACCCTCCAGAAAATCTTGATATTCCGATTCACTATAGGCACTGACTTCTAAAGTATGATCTGACGCTGCCTCAATTTTTTTCGCTAACATCCCGGTTGACATTCCCGCGTTACAAACCAACATGATTTTTTTCATTTTCTCGTCTCTCCTTATTCAGATTAATGGATTTATTTTTCTTCCAGAAAAATAAGTCTGATTTTCATGCCGTATACCATCCAACTATGTTGTTCCATGCTTTTTGTTGATTTTGACGCTATTTTTTATCACTAGCTAAACAGACTGGGAAAAGTTGGACTGGCATCCTTATTCAGATTAATGGATTTATTTTTTCTACAAGAGCCGTATTCTATTCAAATGCTCTTCTTTGGATTTTCTCGCCATTGCTTTCAATAATATCCTTGAACCAATAATAGGAAGCTTTTGGTTTTCTGATTTGATCCTTTTCAAAATCAACTGCAACTAAGCCATAGCGTTTCTCTACACCATTTTTCCATGAGTATAAGTCAAACGATGCCCATGCATAGTAGCCACGAATATCCACACCTTGATCCATCGCATTCATAATAGCGTTAATGTGATCATTCATAAATGAAATTCGGTAATCATCTTTTACTTGATCGACGGTCACATCTTCTCTGACGCCAACACCATTTTCAGTCACATAGATTGGCAAGTGATAGCGATCCCACGCTTCAAGCAAGCCATCCTGTAAGCCTTTTGGATAGATTTCAGTATCCCATGCAGTAAATTCACTGTTAGGGTCCTTCACCTGTTCAAACCAACCTTTAATAACAACCTTACTCTCACCTTTTTTCCCGGAATGATTGAACACCAACTGTGTTTCGCCTCCGGTATAAGGTTTCACTAATGTGCGTGCATAATAATTTAGTCCGATAAAATCGACGGTATTTTCTTTGATGATCCTTAGTTCTTCGGTTTTCATGAAGCTGATATCGTAATCTTCCGCCAGCTTAGCTACTAGATCAATTGGGAACTCACCTAAAGCCGCCGTATCTAAAATCCAGTTATTGCAATAATTATCTGCATAGCGCATCGCGACCCTTGTTTCGATCGTATCATCAACCCCATTAACTGGTGTATAGCTATGAACGATTCCGATTTGGCCTTGATAATCTCCTTCTCTGAACGCTCGTACACCTAAGGCACTAGCTAGCATGACATTGTATGCTCCGACCATTGTTTTCTGAACATCCTGAAGTCCCGGAGGATAGTTGCCGATAAAGTAGCCATTTGCGATAAACCATTTCGGTTCATTAAAGGTTGTCCAGTTGCGTACCTTATCCCCAAAATGCTCGAAGCAAACCTTTGCAAGATGCTCAAAAGCGTAAGCCACTTTATTATTCAGCCAGCCACCTTCTTCTTCCCAATACTGAGGAAGATCCCAATGATAGATCGTCACGAATGGTTCGATATCGTATTTATGACAAGCATCTAGTAAACGTTGATAGAAAGCGAGGCCTTTTTCGTTGATCTCACCTTCTTTGTTTTTAATGATACGTGGCCATGAAAGTGAAAAGCGATAAGAATTCTGTCCGCCTTCTTTCATCATCCGAATATCCTCTTCAAAACGATGATAATGGTCACTGGCAACATCGCCATTTTCCAGATCGTTCTCATGTAAATAGCGATCCCACATTGATTCGACCTTTCCATCTACATCCCATGCACCCTCACACTGATAAGAAGCTGTTGCGCCGCCCCACAAAAAATTTTTATCCATTAATAGTCTCCTTCCACTTATATAACTCGCCAAATTCACCAATCATGTCCACTGCGATATCCGTTGATGTTAAATGCCCTTCTGCGTGTACCAGCAGCAAATCAACCTCATCCATCCGCTCTTCGGCAGAAAGCCTACGAAGCATCTCCGCATGCGCCTTATGTGCCATTCGAATTTCAGTTTTTGCTGATTGATATTTTTCTTCAAAGGTCTGAAAATCTCCTTGTTTAACTGCCTGCAGCGCTTCGTATGAATCACTTTTTGCATTGCCTGCATGTAAAATAATGGCCATCGAATCCATTTCTGTTCCCATTTGTGCTTCTTCCAAGTAAACTCCCTCCTCGTTTTCTATAATCCAACTATAAAGTGTTTTCTAAACAAATTAAATTTTTTATTTTCCACATTGAAGTGGAAATTCTCTTCAAAATCCGTACTAGTATAATTTCCAATTAAGAAAACCTCAGGAGAAAACCGCTCCTGAGGACTTTTTGTTTAGATAAATCATTTTATTGTCGATCACTGATTCTAAATTCGTATCCAAGTACG